>Ga0163152_10008588_pt1 | contig 10856 bp, 9 predicted proteins | sample OliLakLV19MP8IB2_FD_148635 | JGI IMG/M metagenome (GOLD analysis project Ga0163152, IMG submission 148635) | Freshwater microbial mat bacterial communities from Lake Vanda, McMurdo Dry Valleys, Antarctica - Oligotrophic Lake LV.19.MP8.IB-2 | ecosystem: Environmental > Aquatic > Freshwater > Lake...
TGGCAGGCGCGCGTCTTCAGCGACCCGGCCCAAGCCGCCGAGTGGGCGCACTACCCCGCCTTCGTCAAGGGCAACACCCAGCACGCCAGCTATGGCATTGACGGCCACTCGATTGTGGACACGCCCGCCGCGCTGGCCCAGCGCATCGCCTACGTCCGCGACAGCCTGCACGACGAGTCCTTGGTCGAGCCGTTCCTCGACACGCGCGAATTTCACGTGGCCGTGTGGGGCAATCAGTCGCCCCAGGCCCTGCCGCCGCTCGAGTACGATTTTTCGGTCTTCGACGAGCGCGGCGACCGCATCTACACCTACGAGTGGAAGTTCGACCGGGCCTCGCGCGGTTTCAAAGAGATCAAGATGCCCTGCCCCGCGCCGGAAGACCGGCCTGACTGGCAGGCCCGCCTTGAAGAGGTCGCCGCGGCGGCTTACACTGTGTTGGGCCTGCGCGACTACGGCCGGCTCGACCTGCGCATGTTGGGCGACGAACCGCAAATCCTCGACGCCAACCCCAACCCCGACCTGGACGTGACCTCCGTGCTGCCGTCCGGCGCGCGCGCCCTCGGCCTGACCTACGGCCAGATGGTGGACCGCATCGTGCGCTTCGCCGCCGAGCGCATGCCGGCGTGAGCGGGCGCTGGTCACGGACGGCGCTGCTGCTGGCCCGGCGCAGCCTGTCCCTGTGGGCCACCCGCCGCCGCGCGCCTTAAACGATTTCTGGTACAATTTTGCGCGGCGCGGCCTAGCTGCCCCACTCACGTCAGGAACAATCCATGTCGCTGGTCCAAATCCATGCCGGGCTGTCGAACGCCTGCCTGCTCTTTAGCCTGATCGTCGCCGGCTACGGTTTTTTGCGCTATTTCCGCCAGCAGGGCGTGGACGGCGGTTTTTTCGGCGTGATCGTGGTCGGGGAGCTGCTGTACATCGCCCAGGTGGTGGTGGGCGTGCTGCTGGCCTTTGGCGACGGCCCGCGCCCGGCCCGGCTGTGGGTGCATGTGCTCTACGGCATCGTGCTGGTCATCATGTACCCGGCGGCCTACGCCTTTACGCGCGGACGCGACGGCAAACAGGAAGTGTTGACCTACGCGGTCGTGGCGCTGTTTCTGGCCGGCATCGCGCTGCGGGCGGTCGGCACGGCAGCGCTGGTGGCCCCCGTCGGGCTAGGTGGATAAGCTGCGGTCGGTTTGAAAGGTGGAGGTACTCCCATGAACGCATCGTCCCGAATCGGCGGTTGGCGCAGTGTGGGCGCCGTGATCGTGGCGCTGGCGCTGGCCGCACTGGCCTGCGGCGGCGAGGTCGAGCCGACCGCCACGCCGCTGCCGCGCCCCACCCAGCGGCCGGTGGCGACCGCCACCAAGAACGCGCCCGACCCCACCGCCCGGCCCAGCGCCACGGTCGAGTCCAGTCTCTTAGACCTGGAGCCGTACGCCCACCCCAGCGGCGCCTTCAACGTAGACCTGCCGGCCGGCTGGACCCAGGAAGACTTTGACAGCCGCGTCCTGGTCACCTCCCCCGACGCCGTGGTGGCCATTGACATTACCTTCTACAACGCCGGTCAACCGCTCGACGCCGACTCGCTCTCGAACTTCATCCACGCGGTCGAAGATGGCTGGTTCGCCTCCTTCCCCAACTACGAAGCCGGCGACCTGGAACCGCAGAGCGACGGCAGCATCGGGGTCGCCAAAACGCTAGAGCTGCGCAGCGGCACACCCCAGACCGTCCTCAGCTATTACTGGCAAGACGCCAACGTGATCTACGAGACCGACTTCTGGGTGGACAGCGACGCCTACGCCGACTACGTGGACGGCCTGCTGGAGGTCGTGAATTCAATGACCACCGACCCAGCCGAGGGCGCCAAGGTGGATGTGTACTCCATCATTTACACCTTCACCGGCCCCAACAGCTTCTTCGAGTTTTCGGTGCCGTTCGGCTGGACCTACGCCAACGACACGCCCGAAAACATGGTGGTGGATACCTTTACCGCGCCCGACAGCCAGTCCTTCATCGAAAACGTTACCTACAACGACGGCCAACTGGTGGACGACATCGGCGCTTTTGCTAAGCAGTTGCTCACCGACTATTACAACTTGGATGACGTGGAGATCACGAGCGAAGAGGAACAGCCCGACGCCGGTATCCGCCTGGACTGGACTTCCGCCAGCAGCGGGTTGGTGGGCGAAACCTTTGTTGAACGGCGCGACACGTCTACCGCAGTGTTGGTGCTCACCTGGATGGTGACGGAAGACGCGCGTGACCTATACCTGCCTGTCTGGGACTATCTGCTGAAAACCTACGCGATCCCCGAACCGGAGTAAACGCTACATGGCCTCGCGAACTGTGGTGGTGTTGGGCGGCGATCAGACCGGGCAAGAACTGCTGCTAGAGTGCCTGCGCGTGCTCGCGCCGGAAGTGACCCGCGTGCCGACCGCCTTTGTGCACTTCGACCTGTCGCTCGCAACGCGCCGCGCCACCCAGAACGCCGGCGTGCGCGAGGCGGCCCGCGCCATGGCCGCCACCGGGCTGGGCCTGAAGGCCGCCACCATCACGCCCGAGGGCCAGGGCGATGTCGGCTCGCCCAACGCCATCCTGCGCGAGGGCATTGACGGCAAGGTCATCCTGCGCACCGGGCGGCGCATCCCCGGCATCCAGCCGGTGGGCGGCGTGCATGCGCCCATCGCCGTGGTGCGCATGGCCGTAGACGACGCCTACGGGGCCAAAGAGTGGCGCGAGGAGAAAGACGGCGACGAGATCGCCTACCGCACGGCCAAGATTTCGCGCCGCACCTGCCGGGCCGTGGCCGAGTTTAGCTTTCAGCAGGCCCAGAAGATGGGCGCCAAGGTCTTTGGCGGGCCCAAGTACACCGTCAGCCCGATCTACGAGGGCATGTTCAAGGAAGAACTGGACCAGGCCGCCAAGCGCTACCCGCACGTGCGCTACGACCCGCAATTGATTGACGCCACCATGGCGCTGCTGCTCAAGTCTATCGGCGAGGCAATGGTCATCCCGACCCTCAACCGCGACGGCGACCTGGTGTCGGACCTGGTGCTGCAAATGTTCGGCACCATCGCCGGCTCTGAGTCGCTAGTGCTGGGCTTCGACGCCACCGCCTCGCATGTGAAGGTAGTGATGGCCGAGGCCCCGCACGGCACCGCGCCCAGCCTGCAAGGCAAGAACATCGCCAACCCCATGGCAATGATCCTGGCCTGCGCCGCGCTGCTGACCTACTTCGGCCAGCCGGAGGCCGACCGGGCCTCGCGCGCCATCTACGAGGCGGTGTTTGAGGCGCTGTTCGACGATGTGAAGACCGCCGACCTGGGCGGCCAGGCCACCACCACCGAGTTCACCAACGACGTCATCCGCCGCGTGCGCTCGAAGCTCGAAGTGTGGACCGCGCTGGCGTAGGTAGCATTGGCCGGTGGCAGGACTGGCCGGGTGCATATCGCACCAAGCGCCGAGGAAATTGAGGACACGTCTAATCCCGTACCGAGCAGTGTGCCGATTGTTGAGGGCGGGAGGTGGCTTGAAGGTGTGGTCGCGCCCAACGTTGGTGGCTTCACCAACCCACAATCACAGCCGCCTCTTCCAGTCGCCCCCGCTGTACTCAGCGGCTCCCGCTGTACTCAGCGGCTCCCTGCCTCGCGCGGCTCGACCTCCGTCGCGCGGATTAGACGCATAAAATTACCACCAGTGCTGTGTGCGGTGACGCGGCCCACCTGTCATTGCGCTGCAATTGTCCGCTGGCCCGCGCTACTCCACAGGGCATCGCTACACGCGCAGCGGGTACAAAATCCGTTGCCATGAACTAAATGCCCGCCGCCGGCGTCTTACCGTATCGGTATCCGCCGCGCATGAGGAGCTGAATATGTCCCCCCTGACCACGCCGAAATCCGTCCGCCTGCTGCGCCCGCTGGGATTGCTGGTGAGCGTTTTGGCCGCGACCTCGCTGGCCTGCGCCGGCCTGGGGAATCCCACCCTGGCGCCGTCGCCTACCATCACGGCCGGGGTTCCGGCCACCCAAACGGTCGCCCCAGCGGAGGCCACCCCAACAGAACTGGGGCCGGTCGCCACCACCGCGCCCGCCACGGCCACGGAGGCCCCGACTGCTGAAAGCGCCACCGCCCCACCAGACGTTTCCACCATCACCGAAACAATCTACATCGCCTCGCCCGGCCTGGGCTCGCGCCTGACCTCACCCCTGCACGTGGAGGGCTTCGCTGGGCCGACCTTTGAGCAGCACCTCGTCATCCAAATCACCGACGCCAACGGCGCCGTGCTGGCTATCCAACCGACCATCATCCAGGCCGACGCCGGCAGCGCCGGGCCGTTCTCGGCCGATGTGGCCTTTACCACGCCGACCGATCAGCCCGGCCGCATTTCGGTCTTCGACACCAGCGCCCGCGATGGTGGCCTGCTGCACCTGGCCAGCGTGGAAGTAGACCTGGTGACCAGCGGCGCGTCGGTCGTCGAGTTGGCCGCGGAGCATCCCGAAGTCCACATTATTCTCGAGCCGGCCCCGGCGGCCGTGGTCAGCGGCGGCACGCTGCACGTGGCGGGCTTCTCGGAGTACGTGTTCGAGGGCACGCTGAACATCTGGCTGTGCGGCGAGGGCGGCTCGAGCACCGTCACCGACGTGATCTGCGGCACGGCCGACAACGTCCTGATGAACGGCTTCACCACCATGTCGGCCCCAGACATCGGGCTGCCCGGCCCCTTCGCGCTCGACCTGCCCTACACCATCGCCGGCACGGTGCGGGCGCGCGTGGCGGTCTACAGCACCTCCGCCCGCGACGGCGGCATCATCCACCTGACGACTGTCCCGGTGACGCTCAACCCGTAACACCTGCGCCTGGCGTTAGCGCCGGCCCGGCCCGCGTGGCTGGGCCGGCGTTTGTGTTTAACCGTGACCCACCGCGCCGCGCCGTCGGCAGATTGTCAGCCCCACGCCATTGACTCAAAGTAGACTCGCGTTACAATGCAGAACAACGCTGAGCGGCTGCGGGTGCCTAGCGGCCGGGCGTCTGTGGAGGTAGCATGAAACTCGAAGACAAGATCAAGCCCGCGCGCCGCGCGGCCGTGTGGGCCAACGTGCCCGACGAAAAATGGAACGATTGGCGCTGGCAGCTTTCCAACCGCCTCAACTCGGTGGACGAGCTGAACGAAGTCATCAAGCTCACCGCCAGCGAGACTAAAGCCCTGACCACCAACGGCCTGTTCCGGGTGGATATCACCCCCTATTTTGCCTCGCTGATGGACCCGGATGACCTGCACGACCCCATCCGCCAGCAGGTGATCCCCACCGACGCCGAGTTGGTGCCGTTCACCTCCATGATGGAAGACTCGCTGGCCGAGGACAAGCACTCGCCCGTGCCCGGCCTGGTGCATCGCTACCCCGACCGCGTGCTCATGCTGGTCACCACCCAGTGCGCCTCCTACTGCCGCTACTGCACCCGCTCGCGCATCGTCGGCGACCCGTCGGCCCAGTTCTCGCGCAACGACTACGACGCGCAGATTGACTACCTGGCCCGCACGCCCCAGGTGCGCGACGTGCTGCTCTCCGGCGGCGACCCGCTGGTGCTGGCCCCCAAGCTGCTCGAAAACCTCATCTCGCGCCTGCGGGCCATCCCGCATATCGAGATCATCCGCATCGGCTCGCGCGTGCCGGTCTTTATGCCCCAGCGCGTGGATCAAGAGTTCTGCGACATGCTGGCCCGCTACCACCCGGTGTGGATGAACATCCACATCAACCACCCCAACGAGATCACCCAGGAGCTGGCCGTAGCCACCGACCGCCTGAACCGCGCCGGCGTGCCGCTGGGCAACCAGTCGGTGCTGCTGGCCGGCGTCAACGACTCGGTCGCCATCCAACGCGACCTGGTACACAAGCTGGTGATGCTGCGCGTGCGGCCCTACTACCTGTATCAGTGTGACCTGGTGGAAGGCGCGGGCCACTTCCGCACCACCGTCAACAAGGGCATCGAGATCATGGAAGGGCTGCGCGGCCACACCTCCGGCTATGCGGTGCCCACCTACGTGATTGATGCGCCCGGCGGCGGCGGCAAGATCCCGGTCATGCCCAACTACGTCGTCTCGGCCGCCCCCGGCAAGGTCGTGCTGCGCAACTTCGAGGGCTTCCTGACCACCTACAGCGAGCCGACCGACTACGATCCCTCGGCCGTGCTGCCGCTGGAGGCCCAGGTGGCCCGCCGGCCCGAACCCGGCCAGAGCGGCGTGCTCGGCCTGCTCGAAGGCGAGCGCCTGACCATTGAGCCGGAAGGCTTCTCTAGCACGCACCTGCGCGGCGACGGCCATCAGCACCGCCTGAACACCGATCAGCACAAGTGGCAGCCGCTGGGGATCGGCGCGGCCGAGGGCGCGGCCAGCGAGACCAACGTCGAGTCGGCCCTCCCCGCCGCCGCCCCGCCGCCCGGCAGGATTACCGTCATCAACGGAGAAGTCATTTAATGACCGCCGCCGCCGGCCAGCCCGACGAGGCCGAACCGCTGACACGCGGCGGGCCGGCCGCCAATGGCCGCTGGCCCGCCGCAGCGCGCCCGTTGCGCGTGGCGGTGCTGCACAACTCTAAGACCGAGGCGGCCCGCGCCGCGCTGCCGGCCGGCGCGCCCGCCGATGCTCTGGCCGAGCTTGACAGCCAGCGCGGCGTCAACGACTACACCAAAGCGCTGCGGGCCTTGGGCCACACCGTCTTGGCGCTGGAGGGCGACTTGCGCCTGCCGGGGCGCCTGGCCGAGTTCGCGCCCGACATCTGCTTCAACACCTGCGAGGGCGTGCGCGGCGACTCGCGCGAGGCTCAGGTGCCGGCCATCCTCGAAATGTTGGGCCTGCCCTACACCGCCGCCAAAGTGCTGGCGCTGGCCGTCACGCTCGACAAGGCCATGACCAAGCGCGTGCTGGCCTATCACGGCCTGCCCACCCCCCACTTTCAAGAATTTCGCCATCCCGACGAGGCGCTCGCCGCCGCATTGCGGGCGCGCCTGGCGCGGGGCGGGGCGCTGTTCGTTAAGCCCAACCGCGAGGGCACCGGCAAGGGCATCTACAAGGACGCCCTGGTGCGCTCCGAGGCCGAGGTGCGCGCGCGCGTGGCCTACCTGCTGCAAGCCTACGGCCAAACGGTGTTGGTCGAGGAGTACGTGGTCGGGCGCGACGTGACCTGCGGGCTGGTGGGCAACCTGGGGCCGACTGGCAGCGCGGACGACCTGCACCTGTTCCCCATCTCCGAGATCAACTACGCCAACTACCCGGTCGGCACCGAACAGTTCTATTCGCACCGGCTCAAGGTAGACCTGGCCGAGGACTACGCCTACTGGTGCCCCGCGCCGCTCGCGGACGAACTGGCGGCCGAGGTGCGCCGGCTGACGGTGGAGACCTTCCGCGTGTGCGGCTGCCTCGACATCGCGCGCGTAGACTTCCGCCTCGACACCGACAATCACCTGCAGCCGATGATCCTGGAGATCAACGCGCTGCCCGGCCTGGCCTACAACAGCGACCTGACGCTGTGCGCCGAGGCCGACGGCTGGTCGCATTACGAATTGCTGCAAGGCTATTTCAACGCCGCCGTCCAACGCTGCGGGCTGCTAGCGCCGGCCGCGCTGGCGGCAACGGACTGAACCCGCGCTGCTCCTGACGGTGGCCGCCTGGCCGCTCAACGCCAACCCGGAGATACCATGTCTGGTCTCAAAGTTGCCGTGCTCGTCAATCTCAAGAAGAACGCCCCCAAGTTCCCTGGCATGGCCCCCGACCATTGGGATGATCTCGACTCCGAGTCAACCGCGCTGGCCCTGGTCAGCGCCATCCAGGCCGGCGGGCACACCTGCGTCTACCACGAGGGCAACGCCGAGTTGTTCGACAAGCTGCGCGCCGACCGGCCCGACCTGTGCTTCAACATCTGCGAAGGGCACTTCGGCGACGGGCGCGAGGCCCAGGTGCCGGCCCTGCTGGAGATGCTGCGCCTGCCCTACACCGGCTCGCGCGTGCTGGCGCTGGCCCTGGCGCTCGACAAGCCGCTGACCAAGCGCGTCCTCATGTGGCATGGGCTGCCCACGCCCGCCTTCCAGACCTTCGAGCGCGCCGACGAGCCGCTGGACGACGACATGCTCTTCCCGCTGTTCGTCAAACCCTCGCGCGAGGGCACCGGCATGGGCATCAGCGCCAAGTCCATCGTGCGCAGCGAGGCCGAGCTGCGCGAACGGCTGGACTACACCATCAACCGCTACCAGCAGACCGCCCTGGTCGAGCGCTTCATCGCCGGGCGCGAGATCACGGTCGGGCTGGTGGGCAATGTCTCCGGCATCGCCGCCCGCCGCCTGCCGTCGCACTACTATGCCGCCGGGCAGCCCGACTACGCGCACGAGGCCGGGCTGGCGGCCCTCAAGGCCGGCGGCATGACCTTTCTGCCGCCGCTGGAAGTGGACCTGACGCCCTACCTGGAAACCGAAGCGGTCTACTCCAACCGCCTGAAGACCGAGCTAGCCGACGCCGTGCCGCTGCTGTGCCCGGCCCCGCTGGAGGTCAACCAGGTGCGTGAGCTGAACTGGCTGACGGCCGCCGTCTTCCGCGTCATCGGCTGTAACGACGTGGCCCGCGTGGACTTCCGCCTGGACGAGAACGACAACTTTAAGCCCTATATCCTCGAGATTAACCCGCTGCCCGGCCTGGCCCCCGGCCTGAGCGACCTGGTGTTGGAGGCCGCCGCCCAGGGCATCAACCACACTGAGCTCATCAACCTGATCCTTGAAGCCGCCATCATTCGCCACGGCCTGAGCACCGGCCGCCTGATCTCGGTGCCGCGCTGATGGCCGAAGCCGCCTCGCCAGTCGCGCCCTCCCGCCCGGAAGATCGCGCGCAGGTGGGGCGGGTGGCCGAGCGCACCGGCGTCTTCACGCCCGAGGAAGTGCAGACCGCGCTGGAGCTGTTCGATGGCTACGTCAGCGACGCGCAGCGCAGCGGCTACAACTTCCTCTCGTATTACGACCCGGCCGATGGCAAGCTGCTGGGCTTCGCCTGCTGGGGGCCAACCTCACTCTCTAAAGGCGCGGCGGATATGTATTGGATTGCGACCGACCCGGCGGCCCAGGGGCGCGGCGTGGCGGCGGCGCTCTTTCACGCCGTGGAAGCGGCCGTGCGCGCCGCCGGCCGCTGGCTGATTATGATTTGGACCAGCAGCAGCCCCGCCTACGAACCCGCGCGCCGCTTCTACCTGCGCCAGGGCTGCACCCTCGCGATGCAGTTGACCGATTTCTATGATCGTGGCGACGACTTGTGCGCCTACGTGCGCCGCTTGTGACCCCGCCGCGCCTCCGTTGAGCCGCCGGCGGTCGGTTGGCTTGTCCTAATCCCCCTTTAAGATTCGCGCTCACGCCCGTTGGTCAATCTTAAAAGAGTCTTAATCACGATTCTTTTAAGCTTGATCTATTGACTGGCTAGTTACTTATGGTACTATGCGCTATGTCGAGTTAGAGCACCACATCTAGGCCAGAGGAGGCAATCAGCACTCCATATAGGTTGGTCACCAGCGCACCACCTGCACCACCTGACGGAGGCAAAACACAATGGGCACGATAACCAAACAACTGCAACGGACCGCCCCGGCGGTGATCCAGTCGTCGAACTACCAGGCCGTGATCTTATACAGCACCTTTAGTGACTGGACCCCAGACGACACCATGGTCTCGGATGAGGCCGTCGCCCGGATGCGGCGCGGTTTGAACTCAGTTGGGATGGACGTGCTCCCGATTGCCGTCAAGACGGAAGTCAAGTCTGCCCTCCAGGGGTTTGATCCACGCGACACCGTCATTTTCAACTGGTGCGAAGGCCTCGACGGCGACCCCAACGCCTACGACGCCGTCCCCCCCCTGCTCGAAGACCTGGGTTTTGCCTACACCGGCGCGGGCGCCTGGACGCTGCACGTCACCCAGCGCAAGGGCGTCACCAAGCAGATCCTGCTCGACAACAAAATCCCCACCCCGGTTTCCAAGATTTACGACCGCGCCGTGCTCAACGGCTGGCGTCGCTACCCGGCTATCGTCAAGCCCGCCAACGAGCATTGCTCCTTCGGCATCACGCGCGACTCGGTCGTGGATACGCCCCAGCAGCTCAAGGACCGCGTGCAGTTCATTCTGGACACTTGGAAAGGTCCCGCGCTGGTCGAGGACTTTATTGACGGCGTCGAGTACAACGTCTCGATTTGGGGCAACGAAAACCCGCAGGTGCTGCCGGTGGCCGCGATTGACTACTCGGTCTTCGACGACTACCACGACCGGCTGGTGAGCTTTGACGCCAAGTGGAACCCGGACTCAGACGCCTACCGCCTGACCGGGGTGCTGTGCCCCGCGCCGCTCGACCCGGTGCTGCGCCGCCGCATTGAGCGCGTGGCGATGAAGGCCTATCAGGTGCTGCGTCTGCGTGACTATGGCCGGGTAGACCTGCGTGTGCGCAACGGCGTGCCCTACGTGCTCGACGTGAACGCCAACCCGGACATTACGATGGAGGGCGGCTTTGCCCGCTCGGCCCGCGTGGCCGGCTACGATTACGGCCGCATGTCGGCCCAAATCCTCAACTACGCCGCCGAGCGCCGGCCCGGCCTCTAGCCGGCCCTGCTTCTTTTGCCGACCAACGGGCTGCCCTCACCGGCAGCCCGTTTTAGTTGCTCTCGCCCTCATCGCAAGAACCACTGCAGGGATTGGTTTCTGTCTCTAATCTCGCCCCGCACATTGGCGAGGCCATTGAGCTTGGGAGGTGGTTTGGGCAGCGCTTCACGCCCAACGTCACGCCAACGCCCGAGACAAGATTAGACGACGAACAACTCCTCCCCTTCCCGCCTGCGATGACCGCTCCCTCCTATC
>Ga0163152_10008589_pt1 | contig 10855 bp, 15 predicted proteins | sample OliLakLV19MP8IB2_FD_148635 | JGI IMG/M metagenome (GOLD analysis project Ga0163152, IMG submission 148635) | Freshwater microbial mat bacterial communities from Lake Vanda, McMurdo Dry Valleys, Antarctica - Oligotrophic Lake LV.19.MP8.IB-2 | ecosystem: Environmental > Aquatic > Freshwater >...
CTGATCAGCAATGAATCTTAATTATGAAATCGAAAATAAAGGTAATATTCTAATTGTAGACGATCTTCTAGAAAATCTACAATTACTAAGCAATGCGCTCCTTAAACTCGGCTAACGGAGACGCGGAACTTGTCGGCGCTGGGTTTTGTTGAGTTTGCTCTGCCTGACTGGTGGCTGGGAACAAGTTAAAGTTGAGGTGCAGCCAGATGCTGACCCCACAGGCTAATGCGGCCAACCCTAGCAGTTTCCAAATCAGCCCTTTTTTCTTGGACTGACTCTGCCCTGCTTCTGGGTATGGGTGGTCTCGCACTGCTTCTGGAATTTCGTCGGCGACAAGCTCCGAGGCTTGTGGGGGTTTTCTTGACAGACTAGCGTTATCCAAGCCAGCTCCACTCCTGCACTTCAATAAGGCTCAACGTTAAAAATTGTAGACCGATATGGGCGATCGCACATCCACAATTCCCGCTGAGAATATACGATCTCTTTCTGACTGGGCTTTGTCCCATCCGCCAGTTTTCAAATCGCCCGCGGATCTCGCACTGGTTGGCGCAAGTGGCGCTAGTTAATTTTAAGTGTAATTTGCTACTTATTCTACAAAATCTCACAATTCTGCGATCGACACATCAAACGTCCGCGCCAATTTTAGCAGATCACCGATGTCAGCCATTGTCAGATTGGGCGATCGGGCGTAATTTTTGATCGTGTTTTAGGATACAGAGAGAGCGATAGACGACAATCAAACATTACCAACTTGCGCCAACTCAACAACAGAACTTTGCTGTTCCGCTTGATCCCCTGCATCAACCGCAACTGTTAACTTCAATCCCACAGCCTTCAGCCAACTAGCCAAACCATAAATTGTCGCACTTCCTTCTGGCGACAACAAAGTATCTAACTTTTCCAAATGCAACTTAGCATCATCAGCCGACATATTTGGTTTTCCCAAACTCTCAAATACGTTGCTAAATGCTAGTTCAAGCAAGCCCGGTTGAGGCTCTTCGTCTTCCAAATGCGCCGTTAGATAAGCCGCAGCGTGTATCTTATCCTTGAGCGCTTCAATCAGATAGTCCTGGTAACTATCGCTAGTTGGCATTTTCGCGTTCTTCATATTCTTTCCAATACTCCTTAGCTTTACGGATATCTTGTTGTTGAGTGCTTTTATCTCCACCGCAGAGGATCAGCACGATTGTTGACCCAAATTGTCCGAAGTACACGCGATACCCAGGCCCAAAGTCAATTTTTAATTCGCAGACTCCTTCCCCAACAGACTTGGTGTTTCCTAAATTGCCTAAGCGAACTCGATCGAGCCTTTGCTCAATTTTAACTACCGCATTCAAATCCCGCAGGGAATTAAGCCACTCTGCAAAAGGATTTCTACCGTCTGGGGTAATATAACGCCGAATTTCCTTGGGTTGTACTTCCATAAAGGCGATCGCACTTACTCACTCATGATCATATAGGCGATCGCACCCAATCAAACATTACCAACTTGGGCCAACTCAACACAATTAGTAGAGTGCGTCAGTTGGAAAACCAGAATTTTTCGTACTAACCTCAAGACTGACGCACCCTACAGGCTATGACTTACGGAGGAGTAGCCAGAAACCGGGTTTTTAACCACAATACGTGCTTAAAATCCTCAATCTCGGTTAAAAACCCGGTTTCTTTGTGGGCGAGTGCGTAAGTCTTAGCTAATTTTATTCGTGAGTAGATCCATCCGGCATAATTGCACCAGTGAGTTGAGCATTTTCCCAGTGAGCACCTCCTATTTTTGCACCAGTTAAGTTAGCGCCAGATAAGTCTGCACCATATAAATGTGCTGCGCGGAGATCTGCTGAAACTAGGTCAGCACCACGCAGGCTTGCAGAGCTTAGATCAGCTTGCCGCAAGTCAGCTTCTGTTAAGTCTGCTGTGGTTAAATCAGCCTCAGATAATTCTGCATCATTCAAGTTAACCTGTCTTAAATTAGCTCTGCTCAAATTAGTGTAATCAAGGTTTGCTCCCTGAAGTTTTGCCCCACTCAAATTCGCATCCCTCAAATCGGAACTCTTCAATTGTGCCGAATTCAAATTAGCTCCTTGTAAATCGGCTCCCATCAAGTTAACACTGCTCAAGTCCCTACCAGTTAGATCGGCATTTTGCAGCGATACATAAGGAGCAAGTAAATAAGCACCAGCTTTCACAGGATCAAAATCAACAGGAAATAAAGTTGCTTGATTGCAAATCGCTCCTTGAAGCTGAACTCCCTTGAGATTTGCTCCATCAAGATTTGCTTGTAAAAGGTCAGTATTGCTCAGATTTGTATTCGTCAAATCAACATTTCTCATGTCTGCTTCCCTCAAGCATAGCCCGCTCAAGTTAGCTTCAGCCAGGTTTGCAGTTGTGAATTTTGTTGGGTAATCTTGACTGATTTGAGCTCCGCTGAGGTTTACACCATTCAAATCAGCCTCACTGAAATTTGCATTCTCCAGGTTCGCTCCTCTTAAAATTGCCTTCCTTAAATTGGCTTTTTCTAATTTAGCTGAGCATAAATTAGCCTGAGACAAATTGGCATTGGCTAAGTTTGCTTGATTCAGATTTGCGCTGGATAAATTAGCCTGAGAAAGGTTAGCATTGGTTAAGTTTGCTTGAGTCAGATTGGCATTGACTAAATTAGCCTTAGAAAGGTTAGCATTGGTTAAGTTTGCTTGATGCAGATTTGCGCTGGATAAATTAGCCTGAGAAAGGTTAACACCGCATAAATTAGCCTGACTAAAATTTGTATTTTTAAAAAAAGCATCTCTCATATCTGATCCCTTCAAATTTGCCCCAGTAAGATTTACAGTTTGCCAATTAGCTTTATTCAAATTAGCTTTATTCAGATTAGCATTACTCAAATTAATACCACCAGAAGTTAGAGGTTTTCCGCTCAAATCAGCACCAGCTAAATTAATCCCTGTAAAATTCTTTTCTCCCTCACTGTAACGCCGCAAAAACTCCTCAACACTAACCACGGGTTCCAGACTAGACTCAGACTCATCATCCAAATCCTCAGCGCTATCCTCTAAAGCAATATCTTCAGCATCCGCCGCCAGCCCTTCCAAATAATCAGCTCGATCCAGGTAATCCGAACTCGCTATAAACCTGCTCTCAATCTCCTCCTCATTTAATACTTGGCTGCTGTCAAATCTCTCAATTAATTGCTTGACAATTTTGCAGTCATCCGTGCGGATTCCCACTTCTTTTTCTGCACTTTGGTCGCTGTTAGTCAGAAAATTATGACTACCCAACATAGCAAAACTGGAATCACAGACTAAATAGTTTTCGTGAGTACCCAATAAATCGAGACTAAGTTGACCTGGATATGCACTTTCTAATTCTTGCAAATCTGCTAAAGCATTGTATCGCCATCCCTTGCCGATTTTTTGCCGATCGCCTAAATAACCCCAGCCAATATTTATCAAACATCCTCGGTTCAAGCAATCCCTAAATTTTTGGAGCAATTCATCATTAATACTGTTACAATTGAGCCAAGGGCAAACAATAATCAGCCGCTCTTGTGCTACTGATAGCGCCTCCACCAACACAGCGCGACTGTTGGGGCGATCGCATACTAACTGATACTGAAAGTCTAACTTTTGCTGTTCTGTCTCAGCGTCAAGCTCAATCGGCGGCTCTGAAATGACCGACATATCGCCAATTGCCAAATCAAGCCGCTGTTGGAGCGCCGCCATTTCAGCCATCAAATTTTCTAGTAGTTGCGGTTCAGGGCGATCGTTAAATCGTTGCTCCTGTGCTTCTAACTGCCGCTTAAGTTTGGCTATATATTTTTTCAGAATAACTTGCTCTTCTTCAAGCTGCAATACTCTCGCGGTTATCGATCCTAAATCTAGTTCTGTCTCTGACATAGTGCTACCCTCAAATTAAAAATACTTCAAACGCCATGTCTGGGAAGTTTGCCCAAAATCAAACATTACCAACTTCTGCCAACTCAGCAACATTAGCCGAAATTTCCTCATCCCCTGCATCAACCGCAACGGTTAACTTCAATCCCAAAGCCTTCAGCCAACTAGCCAAAGCATAAATTGTCGCACTTCCGTCTCCCGACAACAAAGCATCTAACTTTTCCAAATGCAATTTAGCATCATCAGCCGACATATTTGGTTCGCCCAAAGCCTCAAATATATCTCTCATAGCTGAGAGCATAATTTTTAATTCCAAATCTCCCTCTTCCTCTTCTCCAAATATTAGAGAAAGGTAAGCAGCAGAATAGTTTGGATCTTTGAGATTGGAAATTTTAAAGGGATGATAGCTATCACTAGCCGGCATTTTGGCGTCTTTCATAATCTCTCCAATATTCCTTAGCTTTACTAATGTCTTGGTCTTGAGTGCTTTTATCCCCACCGCACAGGAGAAGCACGAGCGCAGATCCCACTTGTCCAAAGTAGACTCGGTAGCCCGGGCCGCAGTCAATCTTAAGTTCGCAAACTCCTTCGCCAACTGAGCGACAGTCTCCCAAATTGCCACTGCTAACCCGCTCAATCCTCTTATCAATCCTGATTTTAGCGTTAACATCCCGCATGGAACCAAACCATTCGGCAAACGGAACAGTGCCATTTTGTCTGATATAACGCTTAATCTCTCTGGGTTGCGCTTCCATAAACTACATTCTAGCCGATCGCACTTACTCACACTAAAAAATCAAACATTACCAACTTCCGCCAACTCAGCAACATTAGCAGAATTTTCCTCATCCCCTACATCAACCGCAACCGTTAACTTCAATCCCAAAGCCTTCAGCCAACTAGCCAAAGCATAAATTGTCGCAATCCCTTCTCCCGACAACAAAGCATCTAATTTTTCCAAATGCAACTTAGCATTATCAGCCGACATATTTGGTTCACCCAAAGCCTCAAATACATCTCTCAGCGCTTTTCGCATGATTTGTAATTCCAAATCTCCTTCTTCTTCCTCAAAAATCTCTGTGAGGTAGCCAGCAGAAAAATTGGGATCTTTGAGAGATTTGATTTTAAACGGATGGTAAGGGACACTTTTAGGCATTTTCTTGGCTCCTGTATTCTTCCCAATATTTCTTAGCAGTGCGAATATCTTGATCTTGAGTGCTTTTATCTCCACCGCACAGCAAAAGCACAATTATTGCTCCAACTTGTCCAAAATAAACCCGTTAGCCCGGGCCAAAGTCAATTTTCAATTCCGAGACACCTTCGCCAACTGATCGACAATCTCCCAAATTTCCATCGCTAACACGCTCCAGCCTTTTCACAATCTTGGCTTTACCCTTAAAGTCGCGGAGAGATTCCAACCACTCATCAAAAGGAACTCTGCCGTCAGGCTGGCTATAACTCTGAATTTCCTTGGGTTTCACTTCCATAATTTCAATTTTAGCCGATCGCACTCACTCACAATAAAAAATCAAACATTACCAACTTGGGCCAATTCAGCAACATTAGCAGAATTTTCCTCATCCCCTGCATCAACCGCAACCGTTAACTTCAATCCCAAAGCCTTCAGCCAACTAGCCAAAGCATAAATTGTCGCACTTCCTTCTGGCGACAACAAAGCATCTAATTTTTCCAAATGCAATTTAGCATCATCAGCCGACATATTTGGTTCACCCAGAGCCTCAAATACCTCTTTCAAAGCTGATGGGAAAATGCCAATATCCAAATCTCCCTCTTCTTGCTCATTCAAAAATAACGTCAGGTAGCCGGCCGCATATACTGAATCTTTGAGCTGTTCAATCAGAAACGGATGGTAAGGTACACTTTTAACCATTGTCTTGACTCCTGTATTTAATCCAATATTTCTTTGCTTTACGAATATCTTCGTCCTGAGTGCTTTTATCCCCTCCACACAGAAGAAGCACTATTGTTGTTTCTACTTGTCCAAAATAAACCCGGTAGCCTGGCCCAAAATTAATTTTCAATTCCAAGACTCCTTCTCCCACTGGGCGGTAGTCTCCAAAATTACCTGTACTGACTCGCTTCAATCTCACATTAATCTTAAGTTTAGCTTGAGAATCCCGCAGAGCATAAAACCACTCATCGAAAGGAATCTGACCGTCTGGTGTCAAGTAACGCTGAATGTCCCTGGGTTGTACTTCCATAAATGCGATCGCAACTACTCGCTCACGATCATAAAGGCGATCGGCCCCAATCAAACCTTCACAACCTCCACCAACTCAACAGCACTAACAGAACCTTAACCCTGATTCTAGCGACGATCGCACGCCAATATTGCAGCCACCCGATCGCCCCTTGACTTCATGCGCTACAATTATTAAGAAATCTTTAGTTAGATCCGTTTAACGTTCCAGACGCATTATGAGTCTTCCCATTCGCAACGTCGCCATCATTGCTCACGTCGATCACGGCAAAACCACCCTTGTGGACGCTCTCCTCAGACAGTCCGGGATCTTCCGCGAAGGGGAAGAAATCCCAGATTGCGTCATGGACTCGAACGACATCGAGCGCGAACGTGGCATTACCATCCTTTCCAAAAACACCGCCGTCAGGTACGGAGAAACCCTGATCAACATCGTCGATACCCCCGGACACGCGGACTTCGGCGGGGAAGTCGAACGAGTTCTCGGCATGGTAGACGGTTGCTTGCTAATCGTAGACGCTAACGAAGGCCCGATGCCGCAAACCCGCTTCGTGCTCAAAAAAGCCCTAGAAAAAGGACTGCGCCCGATCGTCTTTGTCAATAAGATTGATCGCGAGCGAGCCGACCCCCACAAAGCAGTCGATAAAGTTTTGGATCTGTTCCTCGAACTAGGTGCTGACGACGATCAGTGCGAATTTCCCTACCTCTTCGGTTCCGGCTTAAGCGGTTACGCCAAAAAACACCTCGAAGACGAAGGGCTAGATATGAAGCCCCTCTTTGAAGAAATCCTAGACCACGTACCACCCCCAGTCGGCGACCCCAACAAGCCACTACAACTGCAAGTAACCACCTTAGATTACTCAGAATACGTCGGCCGCATCGTCATCGGCCGCATCCACAACGGCACGATTAGAATCGGTCAACAAGCAGTCTTAATCACCGAAAGTGGCGCCATTGTCAAGTCAAAAATCACCAAATTAATGGGCTTTGAAGGCCTGAAGCGGATTGATATCCCAGAATCTTCTGCTGGTAATCTTGTCGCCGTTGCCGGTTTTGCTGATGCGTATATTGGCGAGACAATTACCTGTCCCAACGACCCGCAAGCGCTACCTTTAATCAAGGTAGACGAACCAACTTTGCAGATGACTTTCTCTGTGAACGATTCGCCATTCTGCGGTCAAGAAGGTAGTTTGGTAACATCGCGTCAAATTCGCGATCGACTAATGCGAGAACTCCAAACCAACGTCGCCTTGCGCGTCGAAGAAACTGAATCCCCCGACAAATTCCTCGTATCCGGCCGTGGCGAACTCCACCTCGGAATCCTGATCGAAAATATGCGTCGTGAAGGACACGAATTCCAAGTATCTCAACCGCAAGTAATCTTCCGCGAAGTCGGCGGTCGTCCCTGCGAACCCTTTGAATGTTTGGTATTAGACGTACCCGAAGAAGCAGTCGGTGGCTGCATCGAACGCCTCGGTCAGCGGAAAGCAGAAATGCAAGATATGCACGTCAGCAGCACCGGCCGCACCCAAATCGAATTTTCAGTCCCCGCTCGCGGTTTGATTGGATTCCGAGGCGAGTTTATGCGCTTGACTCGCGGCGCTGGAATTATGAACCACAGCTTCCTCGACTATCGCCCCCTCGGTGGAGAAATTATCGCCCGTCGCAACGGAGTATTGATTTCCTTTGAAGAAGGAATTGCAACTACTTATTCACTGAAAAATGCTGAAGACCGTGGCGTTTTTCATTACCCCTGGAACCAAGGTTTACAGAGGGATGATTATCGGAGAAAACAACCGAGATGAAGACATGGAGCTGAATATTTGCAAGTCGAAGCAGTTGACAAACCACCGCGCATCTGGCGGTGAAGAATTGGCGCAATTGCAAGCACCAGTCGATATGAGTTTGGAACGCGCTTTGGAGTACATCGGTCAGGATGAATTGGTGGAAGTAACACCGAAATCAATTCGCTTGCGGAAGTTGTCCAAGAAGTTAGTCAAACGCTAAAATAAATTAAGGGCTGGCAATTTTGCCAGCCCTTAGTGTCAACTTCAAACTACTCTATTTAAAGGCAATATTAATCATTTTAACTCAATCAAAAATAGGTAAAAACGATGTCAACAGTTTATCGTTTAAAAGCCAGCGAACTAGATAGTAACTTTTTAGAAAAAATCAAAGCGATTTTTGGAGATAAAGAGATTGAAATAAGTGTTTCAGAATGCGATGAAACCGAATATCTTTTGAAATCGGAAGTCAATAAAAACAAACTGTTGAAAGCTATTGAAAATGTTAAAGACAGGCAAAATTTAGTTGAAGTCGATCTACAGGATTTGCAATGAGCAGAAGAATTATTTTTGAATCTTCTGCTTTTGCAGATTTTAATGAATGGGCAAAATTAGACAAAAAGATTTATCGCAAAATTGTAGAATTGATTAAAGATATAGATCGATCGCCTTTTGAAGGATTGGGCAAACCTGAACCTCTGAAATACGAGTTAAGTGGTTTTTGGTCGCGGCGCATTGATAACGAACATCGTTTGGTTTACCAAGTTACGGAGATCGAAATTGCGATCGCAGCTTGTAAGTATCATTATAGTGAATAGTATATTTGATGGCTCTGAACGCGGGCCGTCAGCAAGCGGGTTTTTCCCTTGAATACTTCGTTACACCTCGTAGAAGTAGTCAAAAACCCGGTTTCTTTCGTATCTATGTCTAACTCCAGACAGTAAACTCAGGACTCTTCAGAAGACTTTAGCAGTGAGGCGGGGATTTAAACAAGAGCCGGATTTGAAGCTTTAAGGATCGAAAACTTAATAACTTAAGCACCTCCTACAGTCCTCTCTCTTGTAAGTTGCGAGATCGAACTTCTGAGGCGGTAATACTTCAACAGCATTACTTTTAGCTACTTACTAGAGCAGGGCATAACATTGGTGTCAACTAAAGTACCGCAGCACTTTAAGATCGTATAGACTTACAGTTAATTTGGCGATCGCCTACTCAAGGCGATCGCCATTATTCGAGTAATAATACTTAGCAAACGCTAATTGGGCGATCGGTATGTTTTAATTTATATTTGAGCAAAATCCAAACAAACCCAGCCATGAGTCCTAAATCAATAGCCGTAATCAACTTTAAAGGCGGTGTCGGAAAGACTACCGTCACTTGGAGTCTGGGAAATATTATATCCCAAGGAACAGACTTAGAAGTCCTGATGTTAGACCTAGACCCGCAAATGTCCCTCACAGAGGCGATCGGGCTTAACGAAAATACGGGTCATTTAGATGACAAATTTGGTAAGTGGTACGAAAAATCTCTCAAGCATAGACTTACAATTTACGACGCTCTAGAAGTCTTTAAAAAAGCCGGACAGAATTTTAAATTTCCCGTTGGTTTCGACACCATTTATCAGATTGACGAACAGTTGCATTTTGTCCCTTCAGTTGAAGAATTGTATTGGTTAGATATCGATGGATTTGATGGAAAAAGTGTTAAAGACTTCATCCGCAGATTCATCGGCAAAATCGCCAACTCTGCCAATCTCCCCAAATACGACTTGATGCTTTTTGACTGTTCGCCTTCCTTCAGTCTCCTCACCTACAGCGTACTCTCTTGCTGCGACTTAATATTAATTCCCGTCAATCCCGATTATTTTGGTTCTAGGGGATTGAGTTTAGTTTTAAACTCGCTCCAGAAACGGATTGAGCCTTATCCGTTTCCCAAGATAGCAGTCTTTATGAATAAAGCTAAAACCTATGGAGGATTGCTGACAAATGAAGTTCAGTTTTACATGAGAGAAGTAAAGAGACTTTGCGATGAGATATCAAAAGATAATAACATAGAAGTTAGATTTTTAGAATCGACGATTCGCGAAAGCGTCGGGCTAAAACGGGCGATTAATGAGGGAGAACTGCCGCGAGAATTAGTTAGAGAATTTGAAAAACTATGGCGCGAGTGTGAGGAGTATCTGAAATGAGTAAAAAAGAAATTTTGGCTGCTTCCGAACAAGAAAGCGGGGGGTTAGTTGAGGAAATTGGCGAACTTAAGGAAATCTTGCGGGACGTTGCTCGAAAATTAACCCGGCTTGAGACTCAAGTCAAGCGGGGAGTGATTTATGCGGGCTCAAAAACTTCGGATATTCCCAGGGGTGCTGATGTTAATAAACCTGCTAATTTATCGGCTGCCAATGTTCTAGAAGTTTATGAAGAACTGCGTTTACAAGCTAAGAATGGTAATGAAGAAGAGGTGAGGCAAAAGTTATTGGCAATGAGTGCAACTGACTTGAACTTGATGTGTTGCGAGTTAGGGATGCCACCCAGCAGCAAGAATCCGTCCCGCAAAAAAATGTTCGAGCTAATTATTGGCAGAATTAAACAGAGTTTGAGGCTATCAAGACATATCGACAGACAAACACTTTAAAAATTAGCAGATGAATCGATAAAATGCGTTTTAACTTGCATTTCCCGCTGCGATATGGAACAGGCAAGATGCCCGTTCCACAAAAGCCTGTTCCACAAGAGTTGAAGTTGAGTGTGGTGTGGGCATCTTGGCCGCCCCTGAAAAGCTTGTTGCAAATTCTGCAACTTTTCAGCTTCCATAAATTATGGCCGATAAGTGCGATCGCCCTAATCACCCTAACACTCGCAATCACCTTGTTTTCGAGCCTTCACAGCCCTCCGATAATCGCAGCCCAAAAACCAAGCATACTGGCATTTACAGCCCTTCAAAGGCGCGGCAGCGAGGTGAGAAACAGT
>Ga0163152_10008591_pt1 | contig 10849 bp, 8 predicted proteins | sample OliLakLV19MP8IB2_FD_148635 | JGI IMG/M metagenome (GOLD analysis project Ga0163152, IMG submission 148635) | Freshwater microbial mat bacterial communities from Lake Vanda, McMurdo Dry Valleys, Antarctica - Oligotrophic Lake LV.19.MP8.IB-2 | ecosystem: Environmental > Aquatic > Freshwater > Lake...
AATCGCTGGAGCGGAACCTTCGGGAGCGATCGGTCGCGCGCGCCTCGCAGCGCGCACGAGCGCCGAGTGCGCGCGTACTCTGTCCTGATCCTGGACGATCCCGTCCGACTTCTGGAATCGCGGCACGACGCGAGCTGCCCGGTGCGGGCCGCTCATCGAAGGCTCGAGTCGTTCCAGGTCCCGGCGAACTCGCGGTCCCGAATGGAGTTTCGGCGCGGGATTCGACACTTTCACATCGACGGGATTCCCGGTGAACGGCTTCCCGATGATCGCGCCGTTCTGGGCCGACGTCGACACGCGCAACAGCTTGAGCGGCGTCGTCTACTACAAAATCGAATCGAATCGACTCACCGTGACGTGGGATCACGTGGGTTACTTCTCTTCGCAAGCCGACAAGCTCTGCACTTTCCAGCTCATCATGAGCGACGGTACGGATCCGCTGGTCGGCATTGGGCAGAACGTGTGCTTCTGCTACGGCGACATGCAGTGGACGACGGGCTCGGCCTCCGGCGGCGTCGGCGGCTTCGGCGGGACGCCCGCGACCGTGGGCATCAATGCCGGCGATGGCGTGAACTTCTTCCAGATCGGTCGCTTCGATCACGAGGGCAACGACTACGACGGTCCGGGCGGTGCGGCCGACGGCGTGAGCTTCCTCGACAACACGCGCCAGTGCTTCTTGACCGGCACGATTCAGAACACGCCTCCGATCTTCCTCAATCCGCCGACGGGTTGCTTGATGGCTTCGGTCGGCGTTCCGGTCCAGTTCACGGTCCAGTCGATCGGCCCCGAGGCGAACCAGATCGTGAACATCGTCGAGACGACGAACACGCCGAACCTCGTGTGCGTGCCGACGCCGGGCAATCCCGCTTCGATCACGTGCACGTTCACGCCGAACCAGTTCCAAGTCGGCGTCACGAACCTCGTTTTCGTCGCCACCGACAACTTCTCGCCGTCGGCCAGCTCGACCATCACGGTCTGCCTGAACGCGGCCGAATGCCATCAGCTCGTCGGCCGCGGCGGCACGGGCAGCGACCTCACGCTCTTCGGTCACCTCTACCACTCGCACCTGACCTCGGTGCGTTACGCGTGGCCGGTGACGATGACGGACCGACCCAACTTGCGCGTGCCGAACCTCACCACGGGCCAGCTCAACTTCTCGGTGCAGACCGTCATGTACAACCCGAGCGCATTCCCGACGAATCCCAACCAGTGGTCGCAGCGCTTGCGAGTCACGGTGATGCCGGGCTTCCTCGTGCAAGGCGAACTGTTCGACACGCGGAACGGCATCCACCAGTTCCTCGCGACGTTCAGCGACCCGGTCGGTGATGTCTACATGACGTTCCCGTTCGGGATCGACGGGATGTGACGGGCGCGCGGGCTCACGTCGAGCCCGTGACGTGGACATCGAGCGGACCGTTCGCGGGCTTCGTGCTCGCGGACGGTCCGCGCGTTTCACTCTCAGAGGCCGTGGAGAAGTCACGGCCTCTCGCGCTGCGGAGCGGCGGCACTGGAGTCTGAGAGCCCGTGAAGAAATCGAATCTACGGGCTCTCGGATTCATGTGGCGACGCTTCGCGTCGTGAGAGCGTGTGATTTCTTCACGGGTTCTCAGCGGCGCGCCGAGATCAGAGCCACGCAGCTCGCGCCGCTCTCGACCTCGACCGGAGCGTCGTCGTCCAGTCGTGTGCGCACGCTGACCCCTTCGAAGCCCACTTCGCGCAGCACGTCGACGATCTCCGGGATCGACCACAGTCGCCAGCGGTACACGAACGCGTCGGGGAAGCTGGCGACGACTTCGCTCGTCCGCACGACCCGGAAGGACAGCGCGTTCACGACGCGAGCTGTGCGCGGGTCCGCGCTGCGCTGCTCGAAGCACCAGCGGATCTCGGTTCCATCCGCGAGGACTCGGTGGCGTTCCAGGGCTCCGACGCGCCAAGCGGACTCGCCGCCGTACGTGTCGAGCGCGACGATCCCACCCGGCGACAGTCGCGAGCGTGCGTTGCGTGACCAGTCGAGGAACTCGGCGCGGTCCCCGAGTTGTCCGATCGAGAAATTCCCGGCGTGGACGACGTCGCAGGGCCCGAGCACGCGGATCTCGGACGAGCGCACGTCGTGGACGTGAGCGGCGATCCGCGGATGGGTGCCGCGCGCCAACGCCGCCCCGTCGAGGTCGACCGCGAACGCACGATGATCTGGATCGCGCGCGACCCAGGCTCTCGAAAGTGCGGCGGACCCGGCGAAATCCTCGCCCAGGATGCGCGGTTCGGCGCCGTGGAGCGCGTGGAGGAGCTCCACGGTGCGCTCCGCGTCCTGTACGGTCCGCTCGTACAGGTCGAGCGCGTCGAACGTCCTCGATTCCATCGTGGGGCGCGAGCGTAGTCGGGGTCCCGGGTGTGCGTCACGGAGTAGACTTCGCGGATCCCCATGCTCAGTGCTGCCACGGCTTCGATCCTCTCTGCACTCGCTCTCGCTGGAACGGCCGTGGCGAGCCAGACCCCGCTCGTCCGGCCACGCGTCTTGGCCTTCCTCGCGTCGCCCTCCGCGCAGGATGCGGCCGATCCGGCCGTCGTCTTGCCCTTCGACGCGCACAGCATCGTGGAAGGCGATGTCCTCGCGTACCGCTTGCGCTGGACCGGCTCCGCGGTCGGCCCGCGTGGCCTCGAGGTCGTCGAGGCCTCGGGCCGTCGCACGTTGGCGCCCGACGTGCGCGCGAGCAGTGTGTGGACGGACTTTCGCGTGCCGCTGCGCGCCGGATCGACGCTGACGCGACTCGAGGCCGTCGCGCGTCGCGTGCGCGGCGTTCAGGTCGCCTACGAACTCGATGACATCCGGATCGAGCGCGCGGACGGCTCGACTCTCGACGTGTTCCGCGACGAGTTCTCCGGCGGCGAGCAGCGCATCCCGGGGATCACGGGCTCCGCCGGGATAGCCGTCGTGGATCTCGGCGACGAGTTGGCCGAGGACCACGTGCGCACGCGCACCGACGTCAGCGACCCGTGGGGAGCGCTGGATCTCACGGCGTTGCGCGCGCTCGATCACGAGCCGAATCCTGTGGTTTTCGCCAACCTACCGCGCGGGCTCGTATGGACGGGACCATGCGTTCCGCTCCGATTCGCGACCGACGGCGACGACGCTTCTTTTCCTGCACGCGGACAGCGCATCGGTCTCGATCCGTTGGACGGTGGGCGCTTCTACGAAGTCTGGCTCGCCATCGCGAACACCTCTCTGGAGGAGATCAGCACGGGCATCGACTTCATCGGAGTGGATCGCGAGCGCGTCGAAGTCCCGCTGCGAGTCCCGGCGCGCGGGTCCGACGGCTACGCGCCCGCAGCAGGTGAGGGTCACCCCGCGCGCGAGTTCGCGTTGCTCGAGCTACGCGTCGCTTCGACAGCGAGCCTCGCCTCGTTCCAATTGCCAAAGGATCCGCGCTTGCACATCCTCGCCATCTCGGTGGCGTGGCGTCGCGACGGTGCATCGGATCCGCGGTTCCGCGCACAGTGGCTCGCGCACGCGGCGCTGCCTTCGAGACCGGGCCTCGAGGACGGCGATCGCGCCGAGCTCATGCGCTACCTCGCGAATCGGCGCGCGGGAGCGAGCTTCGGCGGCGTCGAAGGCGAAGAAGATGCCGATCGAGCGCTCTTCGACGCGCTGCTCGCGCTCGACACGGTTGCGTTCCGCGCCGCCATCACCCAGCGCTTGGCTCTGCAGTCCGAAGCTGCGCGCGGGCGCAAGTCGGCGCGCATCGATCTCATCGCGACGTTGCCACGCGCCTCCGACGACCTGGCCGAGTCGCTCGCCGACGGTGTGCTCCCGCCGGACTTGCCCGTCGTCGGCGGTGACGTGCGCGCGATCGCGGAGCTCGCGCTGCGCGACCCCGCCGCGTTCGAGCGTCTGCGCGAGCGGATGAAGTCGGGCGCGTGGCTCGCCTTCGGCGTCAGCCTCGACCGCCTCGTTTCGGGGCGTCTCGGCGCGGACGCCATGATCCGACTGGTCGCGGACGACCAGCTCGAACTCCAGCGCCTCACGGGGGCGTTGAGCCCGATCGCGCGGATCGACGCCGACCTCGCGCGCCTCCAGAATCTGCCGCAGATCCTGGCGTCCGTCGGGATCCGCGTGGCACTGCTCGACGGGTTGCGCAAGCCGCTCGCCACGCCGGTCGTGACCTTCGCGTCGAGAGGCGTGGAAGTCTTGGGGTTCTCACCCTTCGTCCGCAGCGAAGGGCCGCTTCGTTTCGATGCGGCGATCTGGCGCGCGTGGACGACGGCGGCGACGAGTCCGGCTGGGCGCCCACCGATCCCGATTCTCTGCGACGTGTCGTCGACGGTGGCGCGCGAAACGTTGGCGATCGTGGCCGATCTCGATGCGTCGGACATGGCGCCCGACCTCGCGTGGACCTCCGTGCTGGACGTCGTGCAGGCCGGGCGAGCGCGCTCGCAAGCGCTCGAGATCGGGATCCCGAACGCGCTCGAAGTCGCCGATGTGCGCGCCGAACTCGACGCGCGCTCCGCGGTTCGGTTCGCCGAGCGCGAGCTCGCGCGAGCGTCCATCGTCGAAGCACTCGCGGTCCTCGACGGCGCGCCGGATCCCGGCGCGGAAACGGCGCGTGCGTGGCGTGAGCTCACCGCTTCGGCTCGATTGGAGGCCTCGGATACGAGCCGAATAGCGCGCGGAATCGCGGAGCGAGTGAAGACCGCGGCGGCCGAGCGACTGGCGGAGTTGCGTGCCGCCGTGCCTCCTCCGGGCGAGGGCGTGCCGCTCGCGATCCTGGATCCTCTGCCCTGGCCGCGGGTGAGCCAATTCGAACTCGCGAGCAGCGAATTGCGCTGCGCCGGCCCGGATGGTGACTTGCCGATGCAGCGCACGGCGAGCGGCGGAATGCTCGTGGAATACGCCGGCCGCGGCTGCTTGCCGGCCGCCGTGCGCGTGCGTCGTGATCCGCTCGCCGAGACGAAGGCCCCCGCGCGCGTGCGGCTCGACGGCTGGACCGTGCGCACCGATGACCTCGTCGTCGCGATCGACCCGACGACCGGGCGCATCTCGCAGATCTCCGCGCTCGCAGCCGGCAACGAAGAGCCGCTCCTCGCCGGGGACGGCGATTCGCTGAGTTGGATCGCCGCGGATTCCACGCCGGAACCGATCGACGAACTCGAAAGGATCGAGTTCGTCGAGCGTGGTCCGTTGCGTGCCATCGTGCGCGTCGTGCGCAAGTCGGCGCGCGCTCGCGTCGAGACGGAGATGCGCGTGACGGCCGGACCGAGCGGGCTCGAAATCCGCTCGCGCGTGGATCTCCTCGACGCCCTCGGGGACGTCGTGCACGCGTTCCCCATGGCGCACGCGGCAGCGAACGCGCTGATCTCGATTCCTCTCGGCAACACTCCGATCGCACCGTCACCGAGTGCGCGCGCGCTCGACGGCTGGGCCGCGGCCACGGACGGGATCGCGACGTTCGCACTGATCGGCGAAGGGGCGACGGCGTTCCGCTGGCAAGGCCGCGCGTTCGGCGTCGTGCTCAGCGAAACGGGCGCGAAAACGCTGCGCACGAGCTCGTTCCGCATCCTCGGTCGCGCGGGTGGTTGGCGCCTGATCGGCCTGGACGCGCTGCTCTTGGAACACGCATTGCAACCCGTGCGCGTCGCCTTCGAGGCGCCTTCGAGCGGACTCGTGACGCGCGAACCGATCGTGCGTGTCGCACGGATCGAGCGCGACGGTCGTCGGACGGTGGGCCCGGCGAGCGGCCTCGTTCCGCTGGCCATCGAAGCGGGACCCGACGGCACGATTCATCTGCGCGTGCTCGAGACGCGCGCCGAGGCCGGGCACGCCGAGATCTCCTTCGCGCGCGAGCCGTTCGGCGCAGTACGCGTCGATGCCCTCGGCCAGGAGATCGGGTCGTTGACCGTCACCGGCCGCGCGGTCGATGTCGCCATCGGTGCCGGACGAGTCGAAAACGTGCGCGCGCGGCTCTCTCCGTGACCGAGTCCGCGTCCCGGCCGGATCCCGCAGAAAGCCTGCGTGCGCAATGCGACGCGTGGAGCGCCGCGGCGCCCGGTTGGGACCGCTATTTCCACGTATTCGAGGCCTTCGCGGGTCCGCTCGGAATCGAGCTGGCGCGCTTGGCACACGTCGATGCGGGTAAGCGCGTCCTCGACGTCGGCTGCGGCAACGGCGAACCGTCGCTGGCGATCGCACGCCTCGTCGCCCAGTCGGGTCGCGTCGTCGGCATCGACCTCGCCGAGCCCATGGTCACGATCGCGCGACGTCGCGCGACCGACGCACGCGTCCGCAACGTGGAGTTCTTCGCGCGCGACGCCTCCGACCTCTCGGGGCTCGGCTCGTTCGATGCCGCCGTCTCGCGCTTCGCGATCATGCTCACGCCGGAGCCCGCCGCGGTAGCGCGCGCCGTGCATTCCGTGTTGCGTCCGGGCGCGCGCTTCGCCGCGTGCGTGTGGGGCGAGGCGACGGAGGTCCCTTACTGCACGATCGCGCCGAACGTGTTGCAGCGTGTCCTGCACGTCGATGCTCCGCATCCCGAAGCACCGGGACCCGTGAGACTCGGGAAACCGGGTGCGCTCGAAGACGTGTTGCGCGCCGGTGGATTCACGGATGTCGTGGAGAGCGTGGTGCGCGTCGAGCCGAGCTTCGCTTCGGTCGACGAGGGCGTGCGCTTCTACCTGGAAGGATCCGGGGCCGTGCGACGCGCGTTGGAAGGTCGGACCGAGGCCGAGCGCGCGCTGGTCCTGGCGGAACTCGAACGCGCGCTCGCGAAGCGACGGGAAGCGGACGGGCGCGTGCTCTTGCCTTCGACGGTGCGGATCGCGCACGGCACGGCGGCCTGACGAACGGTCACTTCACCACGATCCACCACGCGCGCTCGGACTCGAGCAAACCGTCCGGATCCGCGAGGACCCAGGGCCACTTCTCGCCGCGCAACTTCGTCGTGTCCTTGGCGCGGCACACGACGAGATACCGGCCTGGCTCGAGATCCGAGCCTTTGAGTTCGAGGCTGTGTTTCCCGTCGTTGTCGCCGCGTACGGGGCGGAACGGAACGTCTGTGATGGGCACGAGCGCGCCGCGTCGTCGGCGATCCTTCGACGAGCTCGCCCGTGCTCCCGGCGTGGAGCCGCTACCCGTCGCGGGGAACCGCGCCTCGGGCAGCACCCACCACGTGACTTCGAGAGCGTGACTCGCCGGTCGCATCACATTCACGTCGAACGCGAGACCGGCCTCGCCGAGGACGAGCGGATCCTTGGATCGAATCGGGGTCGGCGGGGGCGTGCACGTGTCGATCGGATCGACGTACATGTAGATGCGCAGCACGAGCGCTTCTTGGCACACGACGCAGAACCGTTCGCTATTGGCCATCGTGCAGCCGGTCGACGTCGGACGCCACGCGCCTCTCGGTCGCGCCGCGGCACCTTCGTAGATGCCGACTCCCGGATGTTTCGCGCGCAACCAATGCGCCCACGGCACTTTCTCGGGATCCTCGGTGTCGGAGACGTTCGCCGCGCGACCGGGGGCGCCTTGATGCGCCGATTGCGCCGTGTCGTACTCGTCGCCGAGCGCTCCGAACGCGTGCCCCCATTCGTGCACGGTCGTCGTCGCCTCGCGTCCGCCGATCGTCGCGATGCCGCTGCCACCCGTGCCGAGCACCCCGTTCTTCACGAAGCAGATCGCGAGCGAATCGTGCTCGGGCATCTCGGCGAACATGGCGTGAACGCGTGCTCGATCGATGACGACGTGACCGGCGTAGGTTTCGCCCGTGCTGGCGTTGAGCGCGGTGTCGTACTCGCGACCGAAACCGTCGACGCCGCTGTCCGCGCTGAGCAGATCGCAGCGCAAGAAGTTCAAGTAGTTCCAGTACTCGCGAAACGTCGCTTGGCGTTCGAAGAGGGGCGGGATGTCCGCCGCGAGCTTCGTGAAGGCCTTCATGTGATCGAGCTCGTACCCATCGCCCATCAGCACGACGTCGACGCGATTGGAGGACGGCCCGTTTTCGATGACCCAGTCCCAACCGAGGTAAGCCGACGTCGTCGCGCGTCGTATGGCGACCTTGCCCGCATCGGTTCCGGGCAGTTTCTTGGCGAGCCGTTCGTACGCGGCCTTGGCCTCCGAGAACTTGCCGGCACGCGATGCGTTCTCGGCCTTCTCGAGCGCGGCGCGAGCCTCGTCCTCGGGGCCTTGAGCTGTCGGGAGGAGAACGATGAGGAGGGCTGCTCGGAACATCGCGAACGAGTGTAGGCGGGTTCTGTCCGTCGAGCTCCAGCGCTCGACGAAGTCCGGAGTCCGACCCGGTTCGCGGCGCTCGATCGTGGGATCGGGGGCGTCTCCTACGCATGCGCCTTCGGTCAGCCCGAAGTCGACGTCGCTGCGAGCACCAGCGCGGTCGAGACGGGCCTCAGGGCTTCGAAGGCAGGAGTTCGAACTCGTCGGCGACGAAGAGATCGCCCTCGAATCGTCCCGTGACCCGTGCCTGTCGCGTGGCGTTGCAGAATCCGTCGGCCGCGTGCGCATCACCGTGGTCGTCGATCGCCGTGCCGGCGACGAGCCACGTATGACCATCCACGTGGATCGCGAGATCGCAGCCCTTTTCGGCGGCCTGGAAGCGACAGCGCGCGCAACCGGCTTCGACGATGCCCGTGAAGGGAATCTCTACAGGTCGCTTCAAGGGGGTCATGCGCGCGCGGCAGGCCGGTGTGACCGTCGCGAGCAGAGCGATGGAAGCGAGGAACAGGATCGTTCCAAAAGGCGAAGCGTGCGTCATGGTCGTGGCCAGTGTTCGGTTCGTCATCGTCACGGGTTCACGCGGTCAGTGTGCTGCGTACCCGCGTCCGCCGCGCAGAGAGCGTGTGAAGTATTCACTGCTCTCGCGCTGGGGAGCAGCGCCACCGGATTCTGTGAGACCGTTGGATCGAGTTCTTCACGGCCTCAGAGAGCCGGTGAAAAATGGCGCATCCGCCTTGCGTGTGGGTCAGCGCCCCCGTGCTGGCCCGCCGGGCGCGCGCTCCGGGACCACGACTCGGGCGCCGGTGAACCCTGTGGATCCAGGGCGTCCGCGCGCGGTGTTCGGATCCACGACCCGCGCCGGGCGCGCACTCACACCGGGCGCGTCGGCGAGCGCGTCGCAGGCGCGTCTGCGAGCGCGTTGGCGTGCGCGTCGGCGTGCGCGTCGGCGTGCGCGTTGGCGTGCGCGTTGGCGTGCTCGACTGCGAGCGCGTCGGCGTGCGCGTTGGCGTGCTCGTTGGCGTGCTCGTCGGCGTGCGCGTCGGCGTGCGCGTTGGCGTGCTCGTCTGCGAGCGCGTCGGCGTGCGCGTTGGCGTGCTCGTCTGCGAGCGCGTCTGCGAGCGCGTCGGCCGGCGCCGACGTCGGATCACACCCTGCATCCGGCTCATGCCCCGCCCGTGGATCCGGCCGCGGTGCCTCGCTCGTCGCGATGCGTCCGCCCTTCAGCCATCCGAACAGGAGCAGCCACGAACTCGCTTCGGGCAACGAACGATCCTTCCGCGGCGTCCGATCCTGCCAGCCGCTGAACCTCGGGCCCGACGAGTGCCTAGTCGATGCCGAGGATGCGCGCGCCGTGCTTCTGCGCATTCTGCAGCACGTAGACGAGCGCGTTGCGCACCTCGCGCGGCGTCTTGAGCACGCGCGCGGGGTAGCGGTCGCCGACGAAGCGACTTTTCCGTTCCCAGGCGTGATTCAGCGCCTTCGCGACGCGGACGAGCAGCCCTTTCATGCCGCGCGCCAGCGCGATCTCGTCCTGTGCCTCGGCGACGAAGTGCAGGTGGTTCGATTGGATCGAGTACTCGATGAGCCGGAAGCCGAATCGGTCCGCACCCGCGGCGAGCGTCGCGCGCAAGAGCGCGAGCGTGCGTTCGCGCCGCAGGTTGGGGAGTGCCGCGAGCAGCCTCGTCGTGACGAGGACCGGCGTGTGCCGCGTCACGCGCGCTCGTGGGTCGTGCGGCACGAGGGCGCGGTCGCCCTTCGATTTACGACCTGCGCCGGCTCGCTTGCCGCCGCGGCGGAACATGTCGAGCTGGCGAACAGATGGGGACTGCGGCGGCATGTGTGACTGCGACTGCGTGCTTGACTGCGACTGCGTGCGTGACTGCGACTGCGTGCGTGACGGCGACTGCGTGCGTGACGGCGACCGAGACTGCACGAGCGTGTGCGAGTGCTCCATCGACTCCCTCCTTCCGATAGAACGCGCGGCGAACGTTTTGGTCGTCGAAAATCACAAGAAAACAAGCATCGATCGAAGACCTGCCCCAGTGCTGGATTCGATGTCCGCGGACATTCGAAGCGCTGTGCGCCACACGCCGCGGCCCGACAGGCGTGCTCGAGTCCAAGGAGTCGAGGTCCGACCGCTCGGCTCGAGCACCCGCCAGACCGCGCGATGATTCCGCGGACATTCGGCGAGACTGCCCGGCGAGAGTGTCCGGCGAGTCCGGCATCGGTTCGATCGCTGCCGGCGTCGATCGGACGTGGATCGAGAGTGTGCACGAGGACGAGCTGGGTCTGGTGCAGGGCACTCCGCCTCGCGCTCGCACTCGCGCACGCATTCGCACTCGCACTCGCACTCGCACTCGGCACTCGCACTTGGCACTCGCACTTGGCACTCGCACTCGGCACTCGGCACTCGCGCTCGGCACTCGCGCTCGGCACTCGCGCTCGGCACTCGCGCTCGGCACTCGCGCTCGGCACTCGCCCGCGGCACTCGCCCGCGGCACTCGCCCGCGGCACTCGCCCGCGGCACTCGCACCCGTACCCGCACCCGCACCCGCACGCGGCACTCGGCACTCGCACTCGCTCTCGCTCTCGGCACTCGGCACTCGCGCTCGGCACTCGCGCTCGGCACTC
>Ga0163152_10008594_pt1 | contig 10849 bp, 10 predicted proteins | sample OliLakLV19MP8IB2_FD_148635 | JGI IMG/M metagenome (GOLD analysis project Ga0163152, IMG submission 148635) | Freshwater microbial mat bacterial communities from Lake Vanda, McMurdo Dry Valleys, Antarctica - Oligotrophic Lake LV.19.MP8.IB-2 | ecosystem: Environmental > Aquatic > Freshwater >...
TCTTAGTACGTCGTTCAGCCTCAAGTAGAATTTTCATTGCGCGTGACGTGTGACCGGCGGTAACAGGGGGCATGGATGTCTTGGCCAACCGTATGTGTTTTTCGGCAGCGTCAAACATTCCTCTTCTTCTGTAGAGATCAGCTTTCCGGGCTCTGACCTCTGCTAAAGCCATGAGATCTGTTTTCGCTAATCCAGTTTCGATTCTTTCAACTTCATCTAAAGATAACAGAGCCTCTTCGAGTTTATTGAGGCGGGATTGCGCGACTCCCAGGTATAAATTGATTGCACTGGCATTGGGTAATGCCAACTTGGAGTGTTTATTACCGGCCAGGATTCCCTGAAGCAGCTTCTCGGCTTCTGCAGGGTTCTTGCCCTGTGCCAGCAAGCAGAAGCTTGCCCAATATGGTGGCATGAACCAGATGTTGCGAACTCTTTTCACGCAGTTTCGATCGGTCATGAGCCGCCTGGCATAGTTTTCCCCTCTCGTGAATCGACCCTGTTGTAGGAGCGCTGCCATGTATGTTGGCGCAGTGTTTTCCAAAGTGAGCTTCGGGGTTTCAGCATTTAGCGGATAATGTTCCAGAATATCGAGAGCAGATCTCAGCAAGAGTATCTGCTGCTTTTGATGGAAGTCTCTGGTTGCTTGATCAGGCACTGAGGCAATCAGTGTTTCGTGAAACTTGGCACCGAATGTCATTGATTCAATTGCTTGTTGCAATTCTGGTATGGCCTTGGACTTGTGTGTACGGCAGAACTTTACTAGCTCTGGAGCGCTTTCATCAATGTAGTTCAAAAAAGTAAGATCGTTTCTAACCGGGTATACCGACGCTGCGCAGTTTTGCAACTGACAGTAGTATCGAAGATGGCGTTCAACGGCGCTTGGATCGTGCGCATCGAACGGGACTTTGGTTACTTCTCGCAGCAACCAGCAGCCGGTGTCATTGAACACATTATTTCGCGCGGACAGGACCTTTGTGGCTTCGAGCACACCATTATTCACGTCAGTTTGCAGCTCTGGAAATTTAAGCGCTTCTGCCTGCGCTTGCTCCAAATTAGGGCGAACTTTATCCGGCTGCGGGTCCCTGCAGTTCAAAACAGCGTCATGGATATTACGCCGCACTGCCTCCTCTGCATGTTCCCTTCGAGCGATATTATCGTAGAACAAATAAGACAAGGCTATTGCCGGGATCATTACGACAAGTCCAACAGTAGCAACCTTACGCGGTATGCGCAGTTTGTTGATTGGCGAAACCAGAAGGCGGCGGCCTGGTTTTCCGATTGTTTGCTTTAACAGCTCCGGCACCACATGCGGTTGCGAGCGGACATAAGTGAGCCAGTTGTGAAGTTCTTGTCCATCTGAGATGCGCTTGTTAGGCTTCTTTGCCAAAGCCTTTGAAAGTAGGGCTCGCAGTCCAACTGGTACCGGCCTTTCGTCCGGGAAGTTATCGGGAATAACTATTGGCGATTCGGTTTGCTTCACGGCAATATCGAGGAAACTATCACCTGTGAATGGTGGCATCCCGAATAGGCATTCGTACATTACACAACCAGCCGAGTATACGTCAGTTGCCGCTGATACCTTCATGCCTAACAGCTGCTCTGGGCTCATATAGAGTGGAGTTCCAATTAATGCTCCGGTTTGCGTCAGCTTTTGCAAAGTCTCCGATTCCATCAATTTCGAAACTCCGAAATCGACGATCTTCAGTCGACATGTTGCAGGATTCTTCAGATCAGGCGCCAACGAAAACATTAAGTTGCCCGGTTTTATATCGCGGTGCAGAATGTTTTTGGCATGTGCATGAGCAAGTCCGGCGCTCAGTTGCTCGAAGACCGACCAACAGAACTCAAGCGGCAGGCAACCGTGTTGCTCAAGGGCATCAGCTATGGAGGAGCCCTCGAGATGCTCGAGCACGATAAATGGTGAGTTCGAATGAGGCAACTGCCCAACTGCATAGATTCGCACGATATTCTCGTGTTCCAGAGCTTTTAGCGATGATGCTTCTACCTGGAAGCGTTTCACTGAAGCTACGTCATTGGAAAAGGAACTCTCGCGCATCACCTTGATCGCCACAAGGCGAAGCAACGACTCGTGTTGCGCAAGGTAGACAGAGCCCATCCCGCCGGATCCGAGGGTCGACAGAATTTTGTATTTGCCAGCTACCGTTGATCCCAGTAAAGGGTCAGCCGAGTTGTCGCTTTGAGGCATTAGCGCTTACTTCCAAACGTCCTTGCGCGGCGGCGGATTGATGGCCCGAATTGAATTGAGTATCCCGATTGCACTCATGTCGATTATGAGAGCGGTTCCGCCATAGCTAAGGAATGGGAGTGGAACTCCCGCCACCGGCATTATGCCCATTGTCATTCCAATGTTCAGAAAGACGTGGAACAGAAACATGCACATTATTGCAATTGCCATGATGCTGCCAGTGGGTTCTTCTCTTGCCTGATAAGCAATCATCACTGCCCTCATGCAAATAATGCAGTAGGCCAACACTATTAGCGCGGTGTATTTGAAACCGAGCTCTTCACCGACAACGGAAAAAATGAAGTCGGTATGCTTCTCCGGAATGAACTCGCCCTGACTCTGGTTGCCTTTTCCAAGCCCTGTACCCTGAACGCCGCCACTGCCAATGGCAATCAAGCTCTGCAGAATGTGATATCCGGATCCCCTGGGATCTGAGTATGGGTTGAGGAAGCTGGTCAGGCGCTTTTGCTGATACTCCTTCAATACGCCCCAGAGGTGCGGTCTTGCAACCCCAGCACCGAGGTTGACACCGATGATAGCCACTACCAGCAACAGTCGCACGACAATCTTCCAGTCTCGACGGCGCCAGCCAACCAGCAACCAGACCGCCAGAGCACCGCAAAACATTAGCCACCACTGCTCATTCAAGGCATTCAATATCAGGCTTATTAGCGGACTCAGCAGAACCAATATGTCCGTTAAACCGGCACCGGCCCAAAAAATGGAGCCAAAGTAAACCGCCCCGAATGTCAGCGAGGTGCCCAGGTCCGGCTGTTTAAATACGAGGATGGCCGGCAAAACAATGATGGCCAGCGCTTTGAAGCAATCCTGAAAGCTGCGTATCGGATACTTTGATAACCAGCGAGAAAGGGTGAATATGATTACTAGCTTGGCAATTTCCGACGGCTGCAGCGTTATTGGTCCCAATGCCAGCCAACGTTGAGCTCCAAGAGCGGCGTGACCCTTCACCATTACTGCTATCAGTAAACCGAGATTCGCTATATAGAGTAGGGGCAGAATAATCTTGTGAGTCCAGAACAAATAGGGGACGCGCCAGAAGAGGATGGCCGCCAGGGTGCCGGCGATGCAGAACTCGAACTGCTTGGAGTGGAAGCTGCTCCCTTGCTGCTCAAGCGTAATTTTTCCGACAAAGAGCAAAAAACCGGTGGCTGCAACCAGCCACCAGTCAATTTCGCTGAACAATGTGTGCAGGCCTCGGAGGAGGTATCCTCCGCTTGCTCCTGATTTGATTGCAGTTTGCTGCATATTGAATCGAGCGCTCCGTCACGCGGCTAAAGCGGCCTCGACTGCATCGCCTGTCTACTTCAGGACTTAGACCGTAGCAGGGGGAAGTTGGCAATCAATGCGGCCCTGCGATCATATTGTTGCAGATCAAACCGCGTGGTTTGCCTGTCGATTTCAAAATATCGCGAAACTACAGCGATTAGCTCTTCTTCGAGACTAGCTAGACGATCGGGTGGCAGCTCCAGGCGATCGTGAATGAGCATCAAGCGCATTCTATCTTTCGCTTTGTTGCGCGCGTCCCCTTGCTTAGGGCGGAAGAACCAATTGAGAACTTGCAATTTGAACTCCTCCGTCTACGCCCTGACCGGCGTGAAGATTTTAACAATTTTGTTGAACCATGTGTCGTTCACAGGGCTCAGATCCAGGAAAGGCACGTCGTCGCCTCTCAGCCTGCTGGCAATATTTCGGTAAGCCTGACCGGCTCTTGTATTTTCAGAACCGGCGATGGGTTCGCCTTTGTTCGTGGAGACGATGATGTCTTCGTCTTCAGGAACCACACCTAAAAGTTTGACGGAGAGGATTTCAAGAACGTCTTCTACGCTCATCATGTCATTGGTCGCAACCATTGACGGACGAATTCTATTGACAACAAGTCGGTACTGACTGATTGCGTCTTTCTTCGCTTCCAGCAAACCGATAACACGGTCAGCATCGCGCACAGCAGACATTTCCGGGGTGGTCACGACAATAGCTTCTTCAGCTCCGGCGATTGCACTTTGAAAGCCGCCTTCGATGCCGGCTGGGCTGTCGAGAATTACGTAATCAAATAATTGCTTTAGCTCTGCGCAAAGCTTTTCCATCTGCTCAGGATTGACGGCAGATTTATCTCTGGTTTGAGCTGCAGGCAAAAGGTTGAGGTTTGGCAAACGCTTGTCTTTGACTAGCGCCTGACGCAACTTGCACTTCTCTTCGATGACATCGACGAGGTTGTAAACGACACGGTTTTCCAGCCCCATCAGGATGTCGAGGTTACGCAACCCGATGTCCATATCCACTAGAGCAACGCTGGCACCGGATGCAGCCAGCGCGGTGCCGATGTTGGCAGACGCAGTCGTCTTGCCGACGCCGCCTTTGCCTGAGGTTATTACTATTACTCGACCGCTCATTCTGCCTTTCCTTTAACGTGGGATATGAGGAAGCAATTTTAGATAAAGAGAACTTCGGATCACCTGGAGCTATTCAACTGCAGTGCTCGAAATGCGGATTGTGCCGTTAACGATGCGTGCAGTTTCGGGACCAGAGCTGTGCAAGTTTGCACGCGGTCGGTCGGGTGAACGAGCGATTGCGTGCGCGATGCGTAGTTGAATTGGATCGAATTTTAAAGCGCGGATTTCGGAGTTGGTATTACCTGCGATGCCGGCGTGAGCCATGCCGCGCAGGGTTCCCCAGATAGTGATATCTCCTTCGGCCATAACTTCAGCGCCGGGATTGACATCACCAACAATTACAAGATGTCCTTTGTGGCTTACAGATTGTCCTGAACGCAGGTTTTGACGAACATACAAAACATATGGAACTGCAGGCGCGGCCGAAGACTTAGGGACAACAATAGTATCAGCCTTGGTGGCTTCCGTAACAACGGCAGTGGCAGCTGTAGCTGTACCGTCCGCCAAGGAAGCGTCTGGTACATTGCCTGCAATTGCATCAGCTGAAACAGTTTTTGGTGCATCAGAGGCGGTCTGCGGCAGCGCTGGAATGGAAGATTCATCAGCGGTGGAAACTGTAACTTGCGGCGGCGGTGGAATTGGTTCGCCAGGTTTGTGTGAGGCTGGCTCAACGTTATGAGATCTCAGCGCTTCGCGCGTGGCATCTTCTGTAGCGAAATATTGTCGGGCTGTTACTCCACGTTCGGCAAGAATCGCTAATATTTGAGCAAACTCATCTCGGCTCAATCTCAAATTACCCAGATTGAGATCAACCGGTTGGTCCTCCCAGAACTGATTGGCAACTTGGAAAGTTGAAGATAGGTGCTGAGTTGCTTCGTTAACAGTGTCGCAACCACCGATATCGATAAGGACACCTTGTTCTGGCTGGCTAATGATGGCTATTTTTGTCATTTACGGCTGTCGACTCTTGGTAGAAACATGCGCGGCTCGCTTTGGACGGCCGAATTTTCTGAGTTATCCCGCCCTCAAAATGAATTTGCGGAACCGGCTCAAGTTACGTTTGTAAATCCTAAGCACTGGGAAACCGCATGTCAAGCCGATTCACACATCTTTGGTATATACATTTGATGTAAATACAGTAAGGTTAGATATTACTTCCGTAGTGCTGACAGTGTTGACAAGAATGGTGGCGCCCTGTAACCGGCTTGTGATGCTACTTTCACAGATGAGAACATAAACATGAAAGAGGAGTTGTAATGGAAGGTATCACAGCGCTCATCACAGGTGGTGGCTCCGGAATTGGTTTTGCAACTGCAAAACTGTTCTTGGAAGCCGGTGCTAACGTAATGATCAGTGGACGCACGCAGAGCACCCTAGAACAGGCAGCGGAGACTCTAGGTGGTGGCACTCGGATCAAATTCATGACCGCCGACGTGTCCAGCGAAGGACACGCCAAAATGCTCATTGCAAGTACAATCCAGAAATTCGGCAAACTCAACGTTCTCATCAACAATGCCGGCGTCTTTACTGGCGGCCCTTTGTTACAGATGGAAGAGGACGAGTTTGACGACAACATAAACAACAATCTCAAAAGCGCCTGGTTGATGTGCCGTTATGCTGCACGCCCGATGATTGAGGCTGGTGGCGGGGCAATAGTCAACGGTTCTTCCTACTTGGCTATAAGGGCGCATCATTCGACACCAAGCAGCGCTTACGCAGCTTCCAAGGGCGGCGTGTTGGCCCTGACTAAATCTCTTGCAGTCGAGCTTGCACCGCACAAGATCCGCGTCAACGTTGTATTGCCTGCCCTGGTGAACACTCCGATGATCAGTGCGTTCTCAGGTGGAGACATCGACGCGACTATCGAGCGTGGCAAGAAGGCTCACCCCATTGGCAGAGCCGGCGAGCCGGAAGACGTGGCCCGGGCGATTCACTTTTTAGCTGACCCGCTTAATAGTTGGTTGACCGGTTCGGAGTTGAATATCGACGGCGGACGCAACGTTCTTTAGTTTAAGGCTGAATCCAGGGCAGCGCCCTGGTGCACCTTGGTAAAGAGACTGTTGGCGGATATACCTCTATTAAGGTTGAAACGATATGTTGCGGAATGTGTAGCTCATCAATCATGAGTTTGAACCAATCTCGGCCGTGCCTCGTAGTTGGAAATACTAGTTTGTGCAACTCCCACTGAGGTAACCCATGAAACGCATTCTCCCTTTACTAGCCGCAGCGACATTCGTTATTGGCGCTTTTCCTGCTTTCGCCGTCAACGAACTCAGCGCTGAAACAACGATTGCTCAAGCACCTTCAGGGGCTATTGCTCAAATTGGTGCACCTGATGCTGCCCGCGCTAAATTCAATTTCACAGATAGCCAACTCGAATCGCTCAAAGCACTCAAGGATAAGTATTATTCCGACAACACTTTGAAGCATGCCGCGTTGAAAATACTCAAGCACGATCTGCGCTCCGAACTGACCAAGGAAACAATCGACCGTGGTGCAGTGTTGGCGATTCAAGCAAAAATCAATGCCGCGCAAGCCGATCTTTCGAATGCTCGTATCAGCCAAATGCTAGATGCATCGCAGATATTCACTCCGGAACAACGTAAAGCCATGCACAGCCGTTCGCTGCGTCATGGGATGCACGGCGGACGTGGCCGTGGTGGCAAGAGTCACGGACAATGCGGTGGTGGTCATCGCGGCGGCGGCCACAAATTCCAAGGACGCGGTCAACGTGGCCCCGGTGGTCCTGGCCCAGGCGCTGAAGCTCCAAGTGGAACACGCGGTGCCAGTCTCGACGTAACAACTTCGAGCCCACTTGTTGAAAGCTAGTTAGCGACCCAAATGGCCGTGCAGGGGAGGGGCTTGCCCCCTCCCGCTGTAGAACTAGAGCAACTAGATTTCCACACACCAAAGAAAGCGGCGAGATCCTTTGCCGCTTTCTTGGTGCATTCCTTGCACGACTGGTGCAGAATGGTGACCATGGAAGATGAACAATCGGATCCACCAACGTCGATCGAGCATGCGGCTCGTAGGCACAACGTCGATCCAGATCGCGCCAAGGCGTGGGACGCATGGTCCAACTTGTTTCTGGACAGCCCTGTTGATGATAGCTGTATCAATTACATCGCGTGGCTACTTGCCGCTACACCATTCTCGATAGCCGAAATTAGGCACATTTTGAAATACGAGGTCGAGCCGGCATGTATTGGCAATCTGTTTTTAACTGCCGGCCAATGGGCCGGGTTTGATGCAGAATGGCTAGTGACCGAGTGTGCTAAGCACCAACGGGCCTATCCGTATCCGAAGTGTGCAAATAAAAGACGTGGGATATTCTTGAGTCTAGCTTCGCTCATGATGAATCATACTGCCTTGGAGAGAGATTCGGTAATTGCCCAAGTCGAACAGTCCCGAGTGAATGATAGTTCACCAGAGATCTGACTCCTCCGACCGTTTGCCCGTATTTACGTGCGAAGCAATTGTTGAAGTTGAGCCAGGCGGTCTGAAGGTTCGCCAAATGATTGCTTGTAATCCGCAACGCTTGCTTGGATCACTTCATGCGCGCGCTTTCGTCCATAACCTTCTGTGATTTCCACCACTCGCGGTGGCTCACCAGGTAATTGCTTATAGCTTAGAAAGTAGTGCTTAAGCCGATCGATAAGGGCAGGAGGGCACTGTTCTAAATCTTTGATGGCACCGAATGTGACATCACCTTCCAGTACGGCAATGATTTTGTCATCAGCTTCGTTGTTGTCGATCATCAGCAGACCGCCAATGGGTATGGCGTTGAGGAAAATGTTGCCCTGTGGAATCCCACGCTCGCTGAGAACGCAAATGTCTAAAGGATCGCCGTCGCCCTTGACTCCTGTTCTTCCGGTTACACGTTCGCAAATTGCCGCCACTTGCGGACCGCAGTACGATTGAGGAATAAATCCGTACAGCGTCGGACACAAGGAAGAGAATCTCTGCGGGCGATCAACTTTTAGATGGCCGGACGGCTTATCGATCTCGTACTTGACCGTGTCAGTGGGCACGATCTCAATGAACGCCTTTAGTGTATCAGGTGACTTTTCGCCGGGTGAAACGCCGTGCCATGGATGGGCTTGGAACAAAAGTGAGAACGTTTTGGCTAATTGGTCTTGACGGTCCATGGTGTCCTCATTTGACGCACAAGTCGGGAGGTAGTGTTTTGCTGAAAATCTCTTGGATTACTGCTTCGGCGGCGGAATGCGGATCAACTTCGTGGTCCACAAGCTTTGTGACTAGATCTTGGACCTGTCGGCTGTGTTCCAGGGAACTTTGTAGGTTGCTTCTGGCAATGTCTGCAACTAGCTCCGCCAACTCAGCTTCCATCTTTAACCGTCGCCTGGCCTTCAATCTGCCCGCTTTCTCCAGATAGTCCCTGTGGTCGCGGATATGTTGCCAGACTTCACTAATGCCTTCATTCACTTCGGCATTCGTTATATCGACCGGCGCATGCCATCCAGATTCATTTTTGCTCAGCTCGAGACTCTGCATGATTTCACTTGCGGTTTTTTGAGCGCCGGGAAGATCGCCTTTATTGACGACAAATAGATCGCCTATTTCCATGATTCCGGATTTGATTGCTTGAACGTCATCCCCGGAACCTGGCATCAACACCAGCACTGTCGTGTCGGCGGTTTTGGCAATTGCCAATTCGGATTGCCCAACTCCAACTGTCTCAATGATTACAATGTCGTAACCGGACGCTTCAAGCATTCGCACGGCATCATAGGTTGCCAGTGCTGTGCCACCGGAGTGCCCTCGATTGGCCATCGACCTGATGAAAACTTTCTTGTCAAGTGTGTGCGTCTGCATGCGAATTCGATCGCCGAGAATTGCACCACCGGTAAATGGACTTGACGGATCTACTGCCAAAACGCCCACCTTCAGATCGCCGGTTCGCCGAATCTCAGCAATCAAAGCGTCCACTAGCGTGGATTTGCCCACTCCTGGTGAGCCGGTGACTCCTATTAAATGGGCCGTGCCGCTGTGCCCGTAAAGTTTGCGCACTAGCCAAGCAGCTGCAGGTCCGCCGTCTTCAACGACACTTAGCGCGCGCGCCAGAGAACGTCTATCGCCTGTGAGAATGTCTTTAGAGATGCCTTCAAGAGTCAGTTTCAATTACGCGAACTCGCTAGCTTTCAATGTTGCCAGATCTTAGCAGCACGCGGGCTTAGAGGGAACAAAACAGGTTAGACTAGGTCTTCAGTAATGTGAAGTCCGTGCAAAGGATACTTACTAATTATGCAAAGAAATTTTAACGGCGCTCTACTTGCCCTAATGATGGTGGCTGTCACTAGTGCCCCGGTCCTTGCGCGTGGCAACGATTTTGTCATCAAGTCCGGTTTTGGAGACGAAGTCACGGTCCGAAACGGCTTTTTCGGTCGTAAGACTACTGTGGTAAAAGACAGAATGGGAAATGGCTACAGCACGAAAGGCGGCCTGTTCGGCTCCAAAGAGACCAGCGTCAACGTGCTCGGCAACAACTTGACCCGTAAAAAGGGTTGGTTTGGTCGAAGTGAAATTCAAGGTGGCACCATCCTTGGTGACAAAGTCTCGACTAAGAAAGGATTTTTCGGACGTCGAACAACCACTGTTGATGTGAGCGGCAGTTCCTCGGTTGTGAAGGACCTTTGGAATAAACACGGTTCGAAGCTTCTGGGCAACACGCCGAAGCAAAGTTTCAATAACAACTCCAGTCTCGGTGCTAGTTCCTCCAGTGCTGGTTCGCTCGGGTCTGGTTCTACCGATTCTGGTTTAGCAAATCCGGCCGATTTCAGCGGCAGTAGTAACAGCACCGGTGGCAACGGCGCTTCGTATTAATACCAGCTGCGGGCGGAATCTTCGATGATACCGTCCGCGGTGCGGCGGTTGTGGACAAAAGACGGGCGGCTCACGAGCAGCCCCTACAATTCTGTGGTCTGACACGTATCGGCGTGCAAGATTGCCTCGCAATCGGGGCGTGCGCCATGCGCCGCCCGGGTCCTACGTCTGTTTCCCTTTCAGGTACTTAATCCAGTTAGTTTGTGGATCTTTAGTATCGCGGGCATTGGTTGCATTGCCTTGACGGGCTGAATTTTCCGCTTCGGTTAACATAATGGCTAGCAAGTCTCGTTCTTGCTGACATGTTTTGAGCTGGTGTTGTACGTCGCTGATTTGTGTCTTCATCTCC
>Ga0163152_10008599_pt1 | contig 10843 bp, 4 predicted proteins | sample OliLakLV19MP8IB2_FD_148635 | JGI IMG/M metagenome (GOLD analysis project Ga0163152, IMG submission 148635) | Freshwater microbial mat bacterial communities from Lake Vanda, McMurdo Dry Valleys, Antarctica - Oligotrophic Lake LV.19.MP8.IB-2 | ecosystem: Environmental > Aquatic > Freshwater > Lake...
CCCGCCCCCCCCCATGATGCGCCTGTAAAGCACGCCCCACGCCAGAACTACATCTGAGAGGTTCAACGTTCAGCGTTCCTGGTTCAAGGTGCTGTTCGGGGTTCTTGGTTCGCGGCCGCACCGAATTTTATGTGCCGCGAGGGGAGGGAAAGAACCCAGAACCTCAAGGCGTCGCGTGTCACCCCTCAGCGATTGAGTACAGATACCGATACCCCTTGAGATAGAGTTCGCCGTCCACCAACGCGGCAGACGAGTCGAAGCCGTCGTCAAGCGTGTTGGTCGCGAGGACCTCGAACTTCGGTCCGTGGCGGAGCACGACGGTCGCGCCGTCCCGGCCGGTGATGTAGACGCGGCCGGCGGCGCCGACGGGAGAGGCAAACACGTTCGGTGCGGCTTCCAGGCGCTGCAGGCCGTAGTGCTGCGCGCCGGTCTCCAGATCGTAGGCCTGGATCTGATTCATGGCCGGCACCACGACCTGCGCCTTGCCGTTCACGGTCGTGATGAGGGGCGTGGCCCAGGTGTCGATCTCTTTGCGTGGCTGACGCCACAGTGCGTTGCCCGTCGACTTGTCGAGGGCGACGATGAACGACTCGCCCTGGTGATCCCAGACGTGGACGAGGTACTTGTCGTGGAGAGCAGGTGTGCTGCCTTCGCCAAACTGGCTGCGCATCCGCTTGTTGCCAAGATCCTTCTCCCACAACTTCTTGCCGTTGAGATCGAAGGCATAAATGCCGCGTGATTCAAACGATGCAATCACCACCTCGCCGTCGGTCACTGCGGACGTCGAGGCCCAGGTGCCGTTCTCCTGATGACGCTCATGCGGCGTCTCCTCCCGCACGACCTGTTCCCACACGGTCTTGCCGCTTTTGCGGTCAAGGGCCATTACGACGAATTTGTGCGGCGATGGCGCAGGCACCGACCCGCGCGGCGCCAGGCCTGCGCCCGAGGCCGGATCGGCATCCACCGAGGTCAGCAGGAAGATCCGGTCGTTCCAGACGACCGGAGAGGACGAACTGCGTCCGGGGATGGGCACCTTCCACCGGATGTTCCTGGTCTCGCTCCACTCAGTGGGCGGCGTCGCCGTCTTCGAGACGCCAGTGGTGTGGGGACCACGCCACTGCCCCCAGAACCTGTCGGCCCCGGCTTGTTCCGCCTGAATCGCCGGTATGATCGGCAATAGCAGCGCGGCGGCGGCCAGAGTGGATGCCGCACCGAGAGACACACGTGTCGCCAAGAACGTCATGAATTTGGATACCATCCAAGCGTGATTACGTCCAGACGCCGTCGGGTGCTGCACCCCCGGTGCGCGCGTCCGGGCAGACGGTGTCTCGCATGGATGCCCTACCAAGTGCAGCCCGACATAGGGAAAACCAGCAATTACCCTCCCCTCTATCATCTAGAAGTGTCTTTCCTGTAACATCCAGCCTCCCCCAGCACTAGACCGAAACCGATCGTTTTGATGCCAATGGAGGCAAGGAGCTTGTCGATGGTGAGATTCTTGATTCGAATGTGCGCGATAACGGCAATCGTTATCACCACGAGCACGTCGGCGTGGGCGCAAGGTACCTCGACGACGTCAATTACCGGCATAGTGCAGGATGCCCAAGGCGGCGCAGTTCCAGGCGCCAGTGTGGTCATCAAGAACAACGGCACCAATGCGACGATCAACACCGTGTCCAACGATCAGGGCACGTTCACCGCCAACTCGATTGATCCGGGCACCTACACCGTCACGGTCTCGCTGATGGGCTTCAAGACAGCGGTGCTTAACGGTGTCGTGGTGAGCGCCCAGGTCCCGGCCAACGTGCGTGCCCGCCTCGAAGTGGGCGGCCTCGAAGAAATGGTCGTCGTCACCGGCGCGAGTGAGATCGTGCAGACGACGGCATCGGCCGTGGCCACGACCTTGAACCTCACGCAGATCTCCAACCTGCCGCTCGTGAGTCGGAACGCCCTGGACTTCATCACGTTCCTGCCGGGCGTCAACACACCCGGCAGCAACCGTGATTCCACGGTCAACGGGCTTCCGCAGAGTGCGATCAACATCACCGTAGACGGCATGAGCGTCCAGGACAATCACCTGAAAACCGGTGACGGCTTCTTCGCCCGCATGAGCCCACGCCTCGACGCCGTCGAGTCCGTGACGGTCACGACTGCCGCCAACGGTGCCGACGCGTCTGGCCAGGGTGCGGTGCAGGTGCGTTTCACGACGCGTTCGGGCACCAACACCTTCTCCGGCAGCGCGTACCACTACTTCCGGCACCACTCGCTGAACACCAACACGTGGTTCAACATCCGCGACAACATCGCTAAGGCTGAGCTGGTGCAGAACCAGCCAGGCCTCCGCCTCGGCGGGCCCATCGTGATCCCCGGTCTGTTTGATGGTCGCAACAAGGCGTTTTTCTTCGGCAACTGGGAAGAGCTTCGCCAGCCGAGTGATGTGACCCGCACCCGCACCATCCTGCACCCGCGTGCGGAGGAGGGCTGGTTCCGATACAACGTCACGTCTGGTGGCGTGACGACCGTGCGCGAGATCAATGTGCTCACGCTGGCGGCCAACAACGGCCAGTTGGCCTCTCGCGATCCGCGCATCTCGCAGATCCTGGCGGACATCCGTGCGGCGGTCGGCACGACGGGCACGATTACCAATCAGGCTGATCCCCGTCTGCAGAGCTACACGTACAACGTGGCGTCGCGGTCGCACAATATTTATCCGACGGCGAAAATTGATTACAACGTCACCGACAACCACCGGTTGACCGGGTCGTTCAACTACAACCACATTCTCTCCACGCCTGACACCCTTAATGGCCGCGATCCCCTGTTCCCCGGGTTCCCGGTCACAGGGGTGCAGGACTCGGATCGATACACGACGAAGTTGTCGTTGAAATCGAATCTGTCCGCCAACATCGTGAATGAATTCGCGATGGGTGGCACTGGGGGCGCGACGTTGTTCTCGCCCGGATTGACTGCCTCCATGTGGAGCGGGACGCCGGTCGCCGATCAAGGCGGCTTCCAGTTGGCGATTAGTGCCGCGGGCATCACCAACGCCTCGAGCGGTCCGACGCCCAGTTCGCGAGAAGCGTCCACCAAGATGATTGAGAACACGACGAGCTGGATGAAAGGCAATCACAGCCTGACGCTCGGCGGCAACTGGACCCAGGTGGATATCTGGGTGAAAGAGCAGACGCTGGTGCCCACGATCAACTTTGACGTCATCACGGGCGATCCCGCGCTGGGGCTGTTCACGACGGGGAACTTCCCGGGGTCGTCTGCGGCCAACGTCACCGCCGCCCGTGCGCTGTATGCGACGCTGACCGGACGGGTGAGCTCAATCAACAGCAATGCCCGCATCGATGAGGCCACTAATAAGTACGTCTACAGCGGTCAAGGCATCCAGCGCGGCCGGATGCGCGAGATGGATTTCTTCGCACAGGACAACTGGCGTGTGCGTCCGAACCTGTCGTTGAATGTTGGGGTGCGGTACGTCTTGCAGATGCCCTTCACATCTCGCAACGACAGCTACTCGATGGCGACCGTCGCCGACGCGTGGGGGCGATCGGGTCTCGCGTTTGGCTGCAACCCGAGCAAGCCGACCCGGGAGACCTGCAACCTCTTCAAGCCTGGCACGATGACCGGATCTGCGCCGGTGTTCACCCAGTTCGACAGCGGCACGCGCGCGTACAACATCGACTGGAACAACGTCGCACCGAGCATCGGGTTCAACTGGTCACCGACAGGCAGCGACGGTCTGCTGCGCGCGATCACCGGAGAATCCGGCTTCTCGATTCGCGGCGGTGTGGCCCGCGCGTACTCGCGCAACGGCACCTCCGACTTCACGGGGGTCTTCAACGCGAATCCCGGAGTCGCGATCACTACCAATCGCAACTTGACGCTGGGCAACCTCAATGATGGCGCCGGCTTTCCGCTCCTACTCCGGCAGCCTGCGCGTCTGGGTGCACCGGCGTTCGCGGATTCGAAGGTCTATCCGCTGTCGCCGGCGGTGGATGGTTCGGTCAACACGTTTGATCCGAATCTCCAGGTCGCCTACTCGGATTCGTGGACACTCGGCGTCCAGCGGTCGATCAGCAGGAACATGGCGGTCGAGGTTCGGTATGTCGGCACGCGCGCCCGGGATCTCTGGACCACCTACAACTACAACGACGAGGTGAACATCATTGAGAACGGCTACCTGGACGAGTTCAAGCTCGCACAGGCGAACCTGCAGGCCAACATCGCGACCGGTCGCGGGGCCACGTTCCGGTACTTCGGTGCCGGCACGGGTACGTCGCCGCTGCCGATTCACCTCGCGTACTTCAGCGGCGTGTCGGCCGCAAACGCCGGGGATGTCTCACGGTACACCTCGACCCTGTTCGCCAACACCACGTTCGTGAACCCGCTCGCGTTTCGGAATCCGAGTCCGAGTGGTGCGGCCAACGCCCTGGACGCTGACGCGGTGCGCCGCACCAACGCGCTGCTGGCCGGCCTGCCGGCGAACTTCCTCGTGGCCAACCCTGATGCCTTGGGTGGCGCCAGGGTGACCGGCAATGGCGGCTATACCCGCTACAACTCCATGCAGGTGGAACTGCGCCGTCGCATGGCCAGCGGCCTGCAGTTTGATGCCAGCTACGTCTTCGGACGAGGGTATGAGTCGGTCCGGTACTCATTCCGCCGTGATCGCGTGCTCGTACGTGACACCGGCAGCGAGGGAGACGTCGCGCATGCGTTGAAGTCGACGTTTGTCTACGAGCTGCCCTTTGGTCGTGGCAAACGGTTCGCGGCCAACGTCGGTGGGTTGATGGACCGGATCGTTGGCGGTTGGCAGGTACAGGGCACCATGCGTCTGCAGAGTGGTCGCATGGTCGACTTCGGCAACGTGCGTATGGTCGGGTTTGACATCGACGAACTGCGCGACATGTACAAGCTGCGTATCGACGAAAATCAGCGCGTCTACATGTTGCCGCAGGCCGTGATCGACGAAACGATCAAGGCCTTCAGCATCAGTGCGACCTCGGCAACCGGGTACGGATCGCTGGGTGCGCCGAGCGGCAAGTACTTTGCGCCCGCCAACGGTCCGGATTGTATCGAGACGGCCGGTAATTACGGCGATTGCGGCGCGCGTAGCGTGGTGGTGCGTGGCGAGATGTTCAAGATCGTGGACATCAGCGTGTCGAAGATGGTGCCGATCAAAGGCCGCGTCCGTGGGGAGTTCCGCTTCGAGGTGCTGAACCTCTTCAACGCCATCAACTTCACGCCGGTCGCCAGCACGAGCACCAACGCGACGGCGCATGAAGTGACCGGCGGCGGCGCCGTGCGGTTTATTCAGCTGGTCTCCCGTATCAGCTGGTAATGCAGCCCGAATGGGTGACGACAGGGACGGCGTCGGCGAGCTTCGGCTCGCCGGCGCCGTTTCTTCGTTCAGGGGACAATCACGACATGGCTGCTCAACACATTCCGTTCGTCTGGGGCTCCGCGCTGCTGGTCGGGGCGGCGCTGGTGGTGCCCATCACGCACGCGCAGCGCGCGCCAGGCACCGCCATGGTGACGATGGACTTTACGGCGCGCGAACGTGGGGAAGCCGTCCAGGATTTGGTGGCTGAGGAGTTGACGCTTCGTGTGAACGGGCGTCCCAGGCCCATCACGTCGCTTCAGTTGATCCAGCTTGGCCGGGCGCCGTTGCAGACCATTCCTGAACCGTTTGCCACAAATCGACCGGAGGTATCGGGTCGCACCATCCTGTTCGCCCTTGACCTGCCCTCGATTCGTGCGGGACGCGAAGCGCCGTTGCGATCCGCGATTCGCACCATGGCCGCCTCCCTGCAGCCCGAGGATCGGGTGGCGCTGGCGTTGGTGCCCTACGATGGCATCGTGGTGGACTTCACCACGGACCACGCTGCCGTCATCGACCGGATCCTGGCAGCCAACGGGCGCGCGATGCGCGCGGAGGCGTCGTCGGACTTTGCGTGTCGGTCGCGTGTCACGCTTGAATCGATTCGCGGGCTGTTTGACAGTTTGTCTGGTGGCGTCGGGCCCACCACCGTCGTGCTCGTGTCGTCGGCGCTCGCGGGGCCGGTGCGTGACGGCCTGACCACGCAGTTTCCAGGGCAGTGTGAGTTGCGGCCGATGCTGTTCCAGGATGTGGCTGACGCGGCGGCGGTGGCCAGGGCCAACGTGTATGTGGTTGATCCCGAGGACTCGCCCTCTGTCGGGGCGACCAGGGCCGGTCTCGAGCACCTGGCCGGTGTGACAGGCGGAGAACTGCTGCCACTGGCGAGTACCGGCCCCGCGGGTCTGGTCCGTATGGTCAGCGAGGCGTCTACGTTTTATCTGGCCACGTTTGACGCAGCACCCGATGAGCGCAACGGATCGCGGCACCGAGTGGACCTGCGCACGAACCGTCAGGGTCTCTCAATCCAGATGCGATCTGAGGTGCACATCCCCAGGGCGCGTGCCGACGCGCCTGTGACGCGCCGGGTAGCCTCGGAGATGTTGACCGATCCTCGGCACTTCCGGGACCTGGCGATGCGAGGCACCGTGTATCTCTCGAGAGACGATGACCCGGCGATGGTGCGGATCGTGCCGATAGCGGAGTTGGTGGACCCGTCGGCGGCGCTGCAGTCGGCCGCCATTGGTGTGTACGCGGCAGACGGGCGCCTGGTGGCGCAATGGGCTGTGCAACCAGGAACTGCCGTGCCATCCCCGATCGCCGGAGCACTGTCGGTGGCCCCGGGTCGCTATCGCGTGAGGATTGCGGCCACGGTCGCTGACGGACGTGCCGGCGTGCTGGACCAGAACGTGGATGCGGCCCTTGATGGCCGCGGCCGGTGGGTCGTCAGTAGTGTGCTGCTGGGATTGTCACGAGAGGGCGCATTTGTCCCCCGCCTGCAATTTGCCGACGAACCCGTCGCGATAGGTCGCATCGAATTGTTTGGCCCTGTGCCGCCTGACGGACTGGTGCGCTTCGAACTGGCTCGAACCGTCGAGGGGCCGGCCATCGTATCCGTCGCGGGCACGCTGACGGCGACTGACAACCCATCTCGTCATCTGTCCACGGGCGCGCTGCCGATCGGAGGTTTTGTGTCAGGCCGATGGATCGTGCGCGCGGTGGTGTCCCCCGACGGTGTCGCGCCGCTGCGCGTGATCCGTACGCTCGAGAAGGTCAAGCGCTGACAACCGCGACTAGTGTGCTGCGGATGACGCTTTAGGACGTCTTCCGGGCGGGGCATCCCGGGGCCGGCGTTGCTCCTGCCTCAAATACACGCGGTATTCTCGGTCGTCGCGCCTGGGCCGCCGGGCGTCATCCGCAGCACACTAGAATGATCGAGTGAGTAATTCTCTGTACGCCCGCATGGTCGCGCTGCGGCAGTCCGGGCGCCGGTTTGCGGTCGCCACGGTCGTGCGCACCCATGGCAGCACCCCTCAGGTGCCAGGTGCCACGCTGGTGCTTGGGGATGGTGAGGACGTGCGAGCGGCCGTGGGCACGTTGGGCGGCGGCTGTGTGGAGGCCGATGCCGTGGATGCGGCCCTCCAGGTCATCTCGACCGGCACCCCGTCATTGCGCGCGTACGAGTTGACGGAAGACCTTGCCTGGAACACCGGCCTGGTGTGCGGCGGGACCATGTGGATTCTGGTGCAGCGCGACGACCTCGCCTTTGCGTTCGACGACGTCGACGTCCTCACCGAGGTCACAGACGCATCCGTCGGTGGCGCGCCCATCGCGATCGTGACTCGTCTCCACAAAGAGGACGGTGGCCTCGCCTTGGCCGGCCGGCTGGCCGTGCGTGCGGATGGCACTCGACTCGGGTCACTTGGCCATACCGGTCACGACGCCGATGCCGTGGCTGCGGCAGTGGCGCAGTTGCCCCACGGCACCGCCCGTCTCGTCAAACAGGGCATCGATCACGACGTGCTGATTGAGGCCATCGCCAGTCGGCCTCGCATTATCGTCGCCGGTGGTGGCCACGTAGCCCTGGCGATCGCCCGACAGGCGGCCGCGCTCGACTATGACGTGACCATCGTCGAAGACCGGCCGGAGTTTGCCACCGGCGAGCGCTTTCCCGGTGCCACGGTGCTCCAGGGTGATGTCCCCACCACGCTCGGTTCACTCACCTACGTCTGGAACAGCTTCATCGTCATCGCCACGCGCGGGCACAAGCTCGATGCTGACTGTGTGCTGCAGGCCGTCACGACCAACGCGCGCTACATTGGTCTGCTGGGCAGTCGCCGCAAGACGGTGCTGATCGAACGGATGCTGCGCGACGAGGGTGTCGGTGAGGACCGCATTGCCGCCATCCGCGCTCCCGTGGGTCTCGACCTAGGGGGCCGAACCCCTGCAGAAATCGCCCTCTCGGTCATGGCCGAGATCACCCAGATCCGCTACCACGGCACCGGCGCCCCCCTCTCCTCCCGCTGACGGAACGCCGGGACTTCGATCCCCGTCCGGTTCTCCATGTTCTCCATGTTCTCCATGTTCTCCGACCTCCGCCATGCCATCCGCCTCCTGATCAAGGACCGAAGCTTCACGGTGACGGCCCTGCTGACGCTGACCCTGTGTATTGGTGCCAATACGGCGATCTTCAGCGTCGTGCAGTCAGTGCTGTTGCGGCCCTTGCCCGTGCCTGATGCGGATCGCCTGGTGCTGGTGCTCAACAGTTATCCGAATGCCGGAGCACCCCGGGCCGCCGCAGCGGTGCCGGACTATTTTGACCGCCTCACGAGCGTGACCACACTCGAAGAGCAGTCGCTGTATCGACGGTCGGGTGTCACACTTGGCGCCGTCGGCGGCGCCCAGCGACTGGTGTCGGTGCAAGCCACCCCATCGTTTTTCCGACTGACGGGTGCCCGGCCCGTGGTTGGCAGCCTGTTTTCTGAATCGGATGCAGACGAGGGAGCGACGCGTCGGGTCCTGCTCAGTCATGGCATGTGGCAGGAGAAGTACGGCGCCGATCCTGGTGTGGTGGGGCGCGAGGTCCGGCTCAACGGCAACGTGCATCTGGTGGCCGGTGTGCTTCCCGCAGACTTCACCGTGCTCTGGAATGACATCGACGTCTGGTTGCCCACCCAGTTCACCGCCAACGAGAAGTCAGACAACAGTCGCCATAGCAACAATTGGACGATGGTGGGACGACTGAAAGAGGGCGCCTCGCTTGCGCAGGTGCAGCAGCAGCTTGACGCCATCAACGCCGCCAATGACGAACGGTTCCTCCAGTTTCGACAGATTCTGAAAGACGCCGGGTACCGCACCGATGCCTTCATGTTGCAGGCCGATCTGGTGCGCGAGTTGCGGCCGGTGCTGTACCTGCTCTGGGGCGGCGTGGCGTTTGTGTTGCTCATCGGATGCGTGAACATCGCGAACCTCGTCATGATTCGGTCCAGTGGCCGAGCGCGCGAAATGGCGACCCGTCATGCGATCGGTGCCTCACATGGACGTTTGAGTCGTCAGATGTTGTCCGAGACGATCCTGGTGTCGATTGTTGGAGGTGCGCTGGGGATCGTGCTCGGATGGTGGGCCCTCTCAGCCGTGCCGACACTCGGCCTCGATGAACTGCCGCGAGGACACGAAATCCACATGGACCTGACGACCGTGGCCGTGGCGTTCGGGATGACATTGCTCGTCGGGTTCCTGATCGGTGTGGTACCGGTCCTGCAGTTGCGCACGATGAACGTCATCAACACGTTGCGCGATGAGGGACGTGGCGGCACCGTGAGTCGTGGGACCAACCTGTTGCGCAGGGGACTGGCGACCGCACAGATCGCGTTGGCCTTTGTGCTCCTGATCGGTGCCGGACTGATGTTGGCCAGTTTCCGGGAAGTGCTGAAGATCGATCCAGGCTTCACGCCGTCAGGCGTGATCACTGCCGCCGTCACCCTGCCGAGCACCGCGTATCCCGATCCGGCGGCACTGGCCACCGTGTCGCGACGACTGGTTGAGGCGGCGCAGTCGATTGCGGGCGTGGAACACGCGGGGCTCACCTCAACGCTTCCCATGAGCGGCGATTACAGCAGCAGCGTGATCTTCGCGGAAGGCTACGTCATGAAGCCGGGTGAGTCCCTGTTGTCGCCTGCGCAGACGTCGGTGAGCAATGGGTACTTCGAGGCCATGAATACGCCGTTGGTCCGTGGCCGGCTCTTCAATGTGGCCGACACGATGCAGTCTCCGCTGGTCATCATCATTGATGAACAATTGGCGGAGAAGTTTTGGCCCGGCCAGGACCCCATCGGGCGTCGCATGTACCCGCCGGCCGGCATGGACGATCCGACGGCCATCACACCGGAGACCCGGTTCTACAACGTGGTCGGCGTCGTCAAGAACGTGCAAATCACCGGACTGGCGAGCAGCGTGCCCATGGTGGGCGCTTACTATTTCGCGCAGGCGCAGTCGCCAGACCGCAGCCTCACACTGGCGCTGCGCACCTCCACCTCGCCGGAATCCGTCGTGAACACCCTGCGGTCCAAGGTGGCCGAGATCAATCCCGAACTGCCGGTGTATTCGGTGCAGACCATGATGGAACTGATGGAGGAGTCGCTCATCAGTCGACGGGTGCCGATGCTCATCGCGGCGGCCTTCGCCCTGGTCGCATTGTTCCTCTCGGCCATTGGCGTGTATGGCGTGCTCGCGTATCAGGTGTCACAGCGTCGGCGCGAGATCGGGATCCGCATGGCCCTCGGCAGCACCACGCGCGAGGTGTTCGGTCTGGTGTTGGGTGACGGTCTGAAGATCGCCGGCGCCGGACTGGTGTTGGGGCTGGGCGGCACCTATTTTGTTGGTGAGGCGATGAAGAGCCAGTTGTACGAGGTGGCGCCGTACGACCCCGCCATCATCGGCATGGTGACCGCCGTGCTGACA
>Ga0163152_10008601_pt1 | contig 10842 bp, 11 predicted proteins | sample OliLakLV19MP8IB2_FD_148635 | JGI IMG/M metagenome (GOLD analysis project Ga0163152, IMG submission 148635) | Freshwater microbial mat bacterial communities from Lake Vanda, McMurdo Dry Valleys, Antarctica - Oligotrophic Lake LV.19.MP8.IB-2 | ecosystem: Environmental > Aquatic > Freshwater >...
GGCTACGGCGGTCTCAGTTTGCTGGTCCAACAGATTGCCTTCGTCGTGGGATCGAGGCCGGCGTGGGCTCGGGATTGCAGAGCGCGCCAACCGGCCGCCCCGGCGGGACAGCCTGTCAAGGGTACAGCGCGGGGCAACGACCCGAAAGTTCGCGCCCGATCGACGCTAGATGCGCGTCGCGAGAAGCAGATGCTCGGGTTGGTCGACGCTCGGCGGGCGCGCCGCGTAGTCGCCGGGCGTGACCGAGTAGAGCGCATCGACTCGCAGGCCCGCAGCGTCGGCGAGCATCCGGAGTTCACGCGGCGTGAAGCATGTCGTCCAGAGATCGAAGGCGCGCTCCACGCCCCTCTCGTCACGAAGTGTCGCGAGTTCGTGGTTGACGCCGGTGCCGGCGTCGAAGGACTCGCCCGGCTCCAGGTGCCGGACGACGAAGTAGGGGTTGAACGCCGACAGCGCGAGCCGGCCGCCCGCTTTCAGGCACACGGCCATACCGGCGAGCGTCGCGGCTTCGTCCGGTCCTCCGCCGAGCAACCCGAACCCGCCCTGGCACAGACAGAGCACCGCGTCGAACTCCGCGCCAAAGGGCAGGGCGCGCACGTCGTGCACCTCGAACCGGGTGTTGGCGAGGCCCTCGGCCGCGGCCGCCGCGCGCGCGAGTTCGACGAAGTCGGGACTGAGGTCCACGCCGACGACGTCGACGCCCCGCCGGGCGAGCGCGAGCGAGTGTCGGCCGGGGCCGCAGCCCGCGTCGAGGACGCGCGTCGGCGCGTCGAGACCGAGCGCGTCGACGAGAAAGTCGATCTCCTGCTCCGTTCCCTTGGTGAAGGCGTTGCGCAGGTACGCGGGCCCGAGAAACGCGGCGAGCGGGTTGAACCAGCCGTCGGAAGACGCAGGTTGTTCGGGCGGCACTACTTCCTCCTGGGTCGGCTTGCGCTCCGCCTGCCATCGCCCGGGAGACGTCACGAGTTCGGACCGGCTCCGCTGACGCTCTACTTCGCGTCGGCCCAGGTCGAGCCGAAGCCGATGTCGACGGTGAGCGGCACGTTGAGTACGGCGGCGCTCTCCATGACTTCGCGAACGAGTGCTTCGGTGGTGCCGCGCTCGGCGAGCGGTACCTCGAGCACGAGTTCGTCGTGCACGGTGAGCAACATGCGGGACTCGGTCTTGGCCGCGTGTAACGCGCGACTCAGGTTGATCATCGCGATCTTGAAGATGTCGGCCGCCGAGCCCTGCACCGGCGCGTTCTGCGCCATGCGCTCCCCCATCTGGCGGATGCGAAAGTTGTCGGACGACAACTCGGGGAGCTGCCGCCGACGTCCGAACAGTGTCGTGGTGTATCCGCACGCCGTGGCCTCGCGGATGGTCTCCTTCATATAGGTTCGTACGCCGGGGAACGCTTCCCAGTACGCGTCGAGAATCTCCTTGGCCTGATCGGTCGGGATGTCAGCGCGCTGCGCGAGGCCGTACGCCTCCATCCCGTACGCGAGCCCGTAGTTGACGACCTTCGCGAACCGGCGCTGGAAGTCGGCGACCTTGGCTTCGTCGACGCCGAACACGCGCGCCGCGGTGGTGGTGTGGACGTCGGCGCCCCGTTCGAACGCGTCGATGAGGCCGGCATCGTTCGCGAGGTGGGCGAGGACGCGCAGTTCGATCTGCGAGTAGTCGGCCGTGAGCAGCCCACACCCGTCGGCGGCGATGAACGCCCGGCGTAGCTCCCGGCCTTCGGCCGTGCGCACCGGAACGTTCTGCAAGTTGGGCGACTCGCTCGAGATGCGGCCCGTCGTAGTTGCGATCTGGTTGAACGTCGCGTGGATACGGCCGTCGGCCTGCACCAGCGGCGGCAGCGCGTCGGCGTAGGTGCTGCGCAGCTTCTCCGCCTCTCGATAGCGCAGCAGCGACTCGACGATCGGATGCGACTCGGCCATCTTCTGGAGCGAGTCGGCGTCGGTCGAGGGGCCCGTCTTCGTCTTCTTCACGGGCGTGAGGCCGAGCTTGTCGAAGAGAATGCGACGGAGCTGCGGCGTCGAGTTCACGTTGAACGTCTCGCCCGCCTGGGCGTGGATCTCGGCTTCGGCCGCGCGGCACTGGTCGCCCAGTTCCCTGCCCAGCTTCGTGAGGAAGTCGACGTCGATGCGGATGCCGGCGTCTTCCATCTCGACGAGTACGGCGACGAGCGGCAGCTCGATTTGTTCGTACAGCTCGACCAGCTCGCGCGCCTGCAGTGACTCGAGCATCGTGTCGGCCAGACGTAACAGGATCGCGGCGCGCCGCCCGGTTTCGCTCGGCCCGGCGTCGCCGTCGAGGTCCAGGGTGCCCTCGACCTGATCGGGCGAGCGCAGCTCGATGCTCAGATAGCGCAGCGCGAGGTCTTCGAGCGTGTACCTCCCCTCCCCCGGGTCGAGGAGGTACGCCATGAGCGCGGTGTCGTGCGTGAGGAGTTCGGGAGCGAACGCGAGCCCGTGCATGAACTCCTTGGCCCGGTGCACGACCAACGTCGGCAACGCGACCAGCGCGTCGCGCACCGCGGAGTCGGCGAGGAGGTCGGCGTCGATGTACGTGACGTCGTCGCCCGCCGCGACCGCAAGCCCGAGCGGGTCTTTGCCCGCGACGCCCGCCCACCGCACGTCGACGGCAATGCGGTCGTGCTTGGCCGCGGCCAGCAATGCGTCGGCGGCCGCGCCGCTGTCGCGGGCGTGGGTGACCTCGACGTCGAGTGACGCGGCTTCGGGTGCCTCGGCGACCTCGCCGATGGCCGCGAGCATGCGCGGCAACAGCGTGCGGAACTCGAGCTGGTCGAACAGGACCCGCACGCGCTCCTGGTCGAACGCGCCCTGCCGCAGGTCGTCGGCCTCGACACCGCAGTCGACGTTCAGGTCGAGGCGTGACATCTCGCGGTTCTTGAACACGCGGTCGCGGAACTCGCCGAGATTCTGGCGTTGCTTCGGTGGCAGGTCGTCGAGATGCTCGAAGATCCCCTCGAGATCGTTGTACGCCACGATCAGCTTGGCCGCGGTCTTCTCGCCGATACCCGGTACGCCGGGCAGGTTGTCGCTCGTGTCGCCGCGCAGTGCCGCGTAGTCGGCGTACTGGCGCGGTGTGACGCCCAGGTACCGCTCGGCGATGCCCGCCTCGTCGTAGAGCGCATAGTCGGAGACGCCCCGCTTGTTGTAGAGCACCTTGACGTGAGGGTCGCGTACGAGCTGGAACGCGTCGCGATCGCCGGTGACGACGACCACGTCGGTGCCCGACTCGGCGGCGCGCGTCGCGAGCGTGGCGATGACGTCGTCGGCCTCGACGCCGGCCACTTCGAGGCGGCGGATCTCGAGCGCGTCGAGTACCTCGCGCATGAGGGGAAGCTGCGACCGGAACAGGTCGGGAGTCTCTGCCCGCCCGGCCTTGTACTCGGGGTCGAGCTCGTACCGGTAGGTGCTCCCGCCGGGCGCGTCGAACGCGACCGCGATCAAGTCGGGCTGTTCGTCGGCGAGCACTTTGGTGAGCATCGACGTGAAGCCGTACACGGCATTGGTGACGGTGCCGTCCTTCGTGGCGAGATCGGTCGGCAGCGCAAAGAACGCCCGGTACGCCAGGGAGAGACCGTCGAGCAGCAGGAGCTTCGGCATCGGTGGCATCGTACGTTGGGCGTGCGCCGCCGGTACTCGTTCAGGGTGTGACGGTGCCCGTCACGACGTCCTGCGCGACCTCGTGGATCTTGCGCCGCGTGTCCATCGCCGTCTTCTGCAGGAACCGCCACGACGCGCCTTCGCTGAGTCCGTGCTCGTCCATGAGTCGTCCCTTGGCCCGGTCGATGAGCTTGCGCGCTTCGAGGCGCTCGGCCAGGTCGGCGTTCTCGTGTTCGAGCGACACCAACTGTTCGAAGCGACCGAGTGCCATCTCGATGGCGGGGATCAGGTCACTCTTCTGGAACGGCTTCACGAGGTATGCGAGCGCGCCGGCTTCGCGAGCCTGTTCGACGAGATCGTGCTGCGAGAACGCGGTGAGGATGAGCACGGCCGAAATGCGCTCACCCGCGATCGTGCGGGCCGCCGTGAGACCGTCCATGCCCGGCATCTTGATGTCGAGGATCGCGAGGTCGGGCTTGAGGTCGCGCACCAGGTCGATCGCTTCGTCGCCGCGACCCGTCTGGCCGACGACGTCGTAGCCCTCTTCTTCGAGGATCTCGGTCAGGTCGAGGCGGATGATTGCCTCGTCCTCGGCGACGACGACTCGCACGGGTTTGGTCACGGACGGCGCACAGATTCGGTCACAGACGTTCGGTCCTCAGTTTTCGGTGCCGGTTCAGGACGGCAACTCGGCGGCCATACGGTCGAGCAACGCATCCTGCTCGCGTTCGAGGTCGCCGATCGAACGGCGCAACGTTTCCCGTTGCCGGGCTTGGGCGTCGGCGTGGCGTCTGGTCTCGTGGGCTTCGGCCTCGGCGAGGGGCGTTTCCGACACCAGGGCCCGCAGCCGGGCGTCGTCCGCCTCGTTGTCCAGGAACGCGCACTGCTCGTCGGCCACCGCGAGTTCGGCGCGGAGCCGCTTCAGCCGATCGCTCACGTCGATGAGCCGGCGCTGGAGCAGCGTGCGGGTCATGGGACGGGCATTGTACGACGAGACCAGCAGTTCTGTGGCAGGTTGCGTCTCGTGGGCAGACATCCCATCTTCCAGGCCGAGCACGACGAGCTGCGGGCGAGCGTGCGGCGCTACGTAGCCACTGAGCTGCGGCCCTATGTAGACGAGTGGGAGGCGGCCGGGTTCTTTCCCGATTCTGTCTTCCGGCGGTGCGGGGAGCTGGGGTTCCTCGGCCTGCACTACCCCGCCCGGTGGGGTGGGTCCGACGGTGACCTGGCCGCGGGGATCGTCTTCGTCGAAGAGCTGGCGCGATGCGGCGCGGCCGCGATCGCGATGGCGGTGTCGGTCCAGTCGGACATGGCGACCCCGGCCCTGGGCGAGTTCGGGACCGACGACCAACGGGAGCGGTGGCTGGCGCCGGCGATCGCGGGGACGAAGATCGGTGCGATCGCCATCACCGAGCCCGACGCCGGTTCTGACGTGGCCGCGATCACGACCCGAGCGGAACGCGACGGCGACTCCTGGCGCATCTCGGGCCGCAAGATGTTCATCACCAACGGCGTGCGCGCCAACTTTCTCACGTTGGTCGCACAGACCGATCCGGGGAGCGGGCACCGGGGTATCTCGCTCTTCGTCGTCGACACGTCGCTGCCGGGCGTCTCGGTCTCGCGCAAACTCGACAAGCTCGGCATGCGCAGCAGCGACACGGCCGAAATCGCGCTCGACGATGTGATGGTCCCGCACGCCGACCTGATCGGCCTCGAACCCGGGCGTGGGTTCGCGCAGCTGATGTGGCAGCTCCAGTACGAACGGCTCTCGGGCGCGGCCGCGTGCGTCGGTCACGCGACGCAGGTACTCGAAGACACGATCGCGTACGCGAAACAGCGCAAGACGTTCGGGCGACCCATCGCCGAACATCAAGTCATCGCCCACAAGCTGGCCGATGCCGCGACGGAACTCGAAGCCGCGCGCGCCCTCTTGTACGACACGGCGTGGCGGGTGATGCACGACGAGTACCCGGTTGCCGAGATCTCGATGACGAAGAAGTTCTGCGCGCAGGTGCAGAACCGTCTGGTCGACACCTGCGTCCAGATCTTCGGCGGCGCCGGCTACCTCGAGGAGTCGCCTGTCGCCCGAGCCTTCCGCGACGCGCGGCTGCAACGCATCGGTGCCGGCACCGATGAGATCATGAACGAAGTCATCGCCAAACGGTTGGGGATCCGCGGCTAGGCGGTAAAGGGCCGAGCGGGCGAGCATCAAGGCGGGGTCCGTGGCGGGGTCCGTGGCGGCCGACGCATCGACATGTCCGATTACCTCCCACCCGGCCCGCCGCTCGGATCGCCCGGGTTCCGGCCCGGCGCAGGCAACTACGGCGGCGCTCCCCGCCCGACCCCGCAAGCGGCCGCCGATCCGAGCTCGTCGGTCCCGGCTGCGAGCGTCACGGGGACCGAGACGGGCACAGGTGCGTGCGCGGCGGCGCAGGCGATCGTCGACCTCGACCAGGGAAACCAGTCCCAGATCAACGACGCGATGCAGCGGATCATGGCCGCGGGTGACGCCAGTGAGATGGAGGCCGCGTTCGCGAGCGCATGGTCCGACGTCGTTGCTTCGTTGGACGCGCTCGAACCGGAGCTCGCTGCGCAATACGACCAGCTCGCGCAAGCCGTCCCCGCCGACCTGGCCGACGACGTCACGCTCCTGCGCGACTTCACCGCCGAACTCGCGATCATGTTCCGCACCGTCGATTCGCTCGAAGACCTCCAGGCGTTCGCGCTCGACGAGGAGAACACCCGGGCCGCGGTGGCCGCGACCTTCACGATCGACGACTGGTCGGTCGCCACCTGCGGATTCACCTTCGCGAACACGTAGGGCCGGCCGCGCCGGGCATTACGTCCGATTCACCCCATATGTCAGTGACAGGATGTCGCCCGACGACGTTCGGCTGAATCCCGGAACTGGAAAAGCGGGCTGCTCCGGCCGATAGATCCTGAGCGGGGCCGGCGATCAGTGACCGGAGTCACGGTCCTACCCCTTTCGGACATTGCCGGTTTTCTATACGGTCGCGAGCCAGCGGTGGGAGCACGGATGCGAGGGTGGCTACGGAGTGCCGTCACTGTGGCGGTAGCTCTGGTGACGGTGATGGGGGCAGTCGTCCCCGCGGGCGCGGAGGACTCTCCGACAGTCCAGCGCGCTCGGGCCCGCCTGGAAGCAGCTCGGGCCGAGGCGGCCGCCGCGACCCAGGCCTACGTCGACGCCGTGGGCCTTCTCGGCCGGACCGAGGTGCGTGTCGCCGGCCTCGAGGCCCGTATCCCGCGCCTCGAGGCGAAGTCGACCGAACTGCGGGAGTTGCTCGCGCAGCGGGCTGCGGACCTCTACTCCGGCGGCAACGCGTCGGGCCTGATCGCCGTGCAACAGGCGATCGACCGGAACGACCTGACCCAGGTCGGCCGCGCCGCCCACCTCGCCGACGCGGCCCAGGCCGACGTCGACGCCAACGCCGACGAGTACGAGGCAACACAGGCGTCGCTCGAGGCCACCCGCGACGAACTGAAGACGGCTCGCGAAGAACAGGCGGCGCAGGCCGACGAAGCCGGCCGCCACTCCGACGAGGTCAACGTCGCCCTCGAACGGGCGAACTCGATTCTCCGTGAGGCCGAGCAGGAGCAGTCGCTCCAGCGCTACTTCGCAGCAATGCAGGCGCAGCAAAATGCCGCCCTCGCAGCCGCGCTTGCGGCATTGTCCACGGGTGGACCCCCGCCCGACGAACCCGACGCCCAGCAACTTCCGGCCGACCCCGCGCTGGCCGGCGAGATCCCCGTGCTGACGATGCCGTGCCCAGTTACGGGCTTGGTCACGTTCGTCGACGACTGGGGTCAGCCCCGTTCCGGCTGGCGGGTCCATCAGGGCACCGACATGTTCGCTCCCGCCGGCACCCCGAACATCGCGGTCGGCAACGGCGTCGCCCGGGCCAAGGTTGGCGGCCTCGGCGGAAACTCGATCTGGCTCGTGACCGACGACGGCCACGCGTACTACTACGCGCACCTCGAACGGTTCGAGGGCGTCTTCGCCGAGGACGGCACCCGCCGCGTCGTGCAGGGTGAGGTCGTCGGCTACACGGGCAACACGGGCAACGCCGCGGGTGGGCCGATGCACACCCACTTCCAGATCCATCCGCGCGCGACCGGACCGCTCAACCCGTTCCCGCTCCTGCGCGACATGTGCGCGATACCGAGCGCACCACCGCCACCGCCGGCCCCGCCCGTCGCGCCCGACGTGAACGTCGAGACCACCGCGCCCGTCGCGCCCATCGCCGGCCCGTAGACCCGCGCGGCGCGGGGTCGTTCTGAATCGCCGGCCGCGCTTCAGGTTCGCAGGGGAATCGGTCGAAACACTTCGTGCCGCTGCAGAGAGTGGCATAGGTCACTGAAGACAACGTCTGCAGGTGGCCGTGGGGGATCGAGGTGTGTCGAGTCTCGCCCGCGCGCGCCCCAACGCAGGCCCGAGGGGGGACACGGGAACATGCAACGACGACGGCTCGTCGCCGCGGGCGCCTTGGCTGCTTCGCTGGTCGGGATCGTGGCGCTCAACATGAGCGCCAGCGGGGCGGTGCCGGCCCCGCCCCGCCAACACATCCTGTTGCAGAAGCAGTGCCCGAAGGCGCAGTTCAGCCCGACCTTCCTCGTGAGGAACGTGACCGACAATCAATCGCTGTCGAACGACAAGCAGACGTGGGAGCCCGAAGTCCTCACCGTCTACATCACCAAGGGCAGCCAGGTGCCGACTGAGGTGGGCGGCGACCCGGGCGTGCCGTACCTCTTCAAGGTCGTCGTGAACCCCGGACAGACGAAGGTCGTCACCACACCCGCGAACATGCCGTGGGGTGGCCCGCATTTCGCGCACTTCTCGGCCGAGTACCGAGGCGTCGTGAAGATCATGTCAAGCCGCCAGACGTGCCAATGCGAGGACGACGCACCCATCGAGGAAACGACGTCGACTCTCGACAACGTCACCACGTCGTCGTCGAGTTCCTCGACCTCGACCTCGACCTCTTCGACTTCGTCGACAACCTCGTCGACAACCTCATCGACAACGACTACGACGACCGTGCCGGAATCGACGACGAGTACCACCGCGGCCGACGAGCCCACGACGAGTACGACGGCTCCGGAAGAACCGACGTCGACCACGACCGCACCCGAGGCGTCGACAACGACGACGACCATCGTGATCGACGACACGTGATCGGAGGCTGACGCCGGTACCCCCGGCCAGTCACGCCAAGCTGCGGCCGCTCCGGGATCCCCGGAGCGGCCGCTGGCGTTGTGCGGACGTTGTGTTCGGTGCCGCTGTGTGCGCACATGTGTGGACCATGAAAGGATGCCGTAAGCCGTAAGAAAGTTCGCTGAGTGCCGCGCGGGGGTGCATGGGACGACGGACGAGCAGACGCCACCGCCTGTCCAAGGTGAGGTGCCGCACAAGCCGGGAATCGCAGCGGGGTTGGCTGAGCTTTCGCGCGCTGCCCGGTTGGGCGCAGATCGTGATGGTCGTACTCGCGGTTGCGGTTGGCGCTCTCGCGGCGGGATCCGGCGAGTCGGACGACGAGGCCGAGGCGGACGGGCGCGCTGAAGCCGAGGACGAGTCCGACAGGGTTGACGCGGGCGACGACGAGGAACTCGCAGCGCCCGAGACCACAACAGTTCCGCGGGCGGCGACGACGCGCCCACGGGCGACTACGACGACGGTTCCCTTGGAGACGCTTCAGGCGGAAGTCAACGCTGAGGTCCAGCGGGCGTGCGATGCAGTACTGCTCCTGGGTACATCGGCGAGCAGTGCGGTCGACTACGAGTCCTCATGGACGCCGGTCGTGGACGAGGACGGACTCGTCGGTGCAGTGCAGGGTTGCGTTCAGCAAGCTGAAGCCGTTCAGGCCGAGGCTGCTGTGCCGCCCGACATCGATGCGATCATCAAGGACCCAGACGCGGTCGAAGGACAAGTGTTCCTTATCGTGGTCGAGATTCTGCAGTACGACGCCGCTACGGGACCGTGCGCGTTCCGCGGGTATTGGGATACCCGCCAGCGGGAGTACAACTTCGAATACGAGGGCGACAACGCTCTGTTCTCCGCTGGAGATGCCGTTTCGGAGTGCCCCGCGCTCGGTGGAATCGATCAGGAAGACGTCGTTCGCGTCTGGGCGCGGTCGACGGGATCGTTCGCCTACGACACCCAGATTGGCGGCAACACCACCGCGCCGAGTTTCCACATCCTCAAAGCGGAACTCATTCAGAAGAAGTAGTCGTGGTCACGAGTCTTCAGGCATAGCGTGCAATTCGGTGACCACGGCTTCGCCCGGTGACCACGATTACGTTGTGCTGGTCAGCGAGTGCCCGAGGAGGGATTTGAACCCTCACGCCCTTGCGAGCAGCGGATTTTGAGTCCGCCGTGTCTGCCATTCCACCACTCGGGCCAGCAAGCGGTTTCCCATGATGCCATTCGGTACGATCGCACCGTGACGCAGTTTGTCGTCGGGGTCGTCGTCGGAGCGTCCGCGGCGGGCCTCCTGATGATCCTGATCGGGCCCTCGCGGCGGGTCCGGGCCGAGAAACCGCTCGACCGCGACGTCGAGACGAAGCTGCTCCTCGGCGAGGACCCGGACGAGGCCACGATCCCGCTGCCACCGTCATCGCCTTCGGACGACCACCCGCGGCAGTACTCCCCGGACGAGTTGGCCGAACTCCGTCGCATCGGCAGCCCGCGCCGGCGCCGCGGCAAGTAACGCCCAGCTCGGCGTTACGACGCCGGAGCGAGGGCGAAGAGCAACCGGGCCCGGCACGCTTCCTCGTCGGCCACGCTCGCAACGCCGCGGCCCCAACCGCCGCGGGCCGAGAGGCGTTCCATCGTCACCTCGAGGGTGAGTTCGTCGCCGGGGCGCACGATGCGGCGGAACCGCGTGTCCTCGACACCTCCGAACAGGGGCAACTTCCCCGCGTACCGCTCGTCGGAGAGCAACGCGATCGCGCCCGTCTGGGCCAGCGCCTCGAGTTGCAGCACGCCCGGGAAGACCGGATTGCCGGGAAAGTGACCGGCGAGGAACGCCTCTTCGCCCGTCACGCGGTACCGCGCGCGAATGCGCCCCTCGTTGTCGATCTCGTCGACCGTATCGACGAAACGAAAGGGCGGCCGGTGCGGCAACAGCGAGACGAGATCCACATACTGACGATACCGACCTGTCCCCCGCCGGGAACACGGATGTAACGCGGCCGCGCGTCAATG
>Ga0163152_10008603_pt1 | contig 10840 bp, 7 predicted proteins | sample OliLakLV19MP8IB2_FD_148635 | JGI IMG/M metagenome (GOLD analysis project Ga0163152, IMG submission 148635) | Freshwater microbial mat bacterial communities from Lake Vanda, McMurdo Dry Valleys, Antarctica - Oligotrophic Lake LV.19.MP8.IB-2 | ecosystem: Environmental > Aquatic > Freshwater > Lake...
CCTGCCCTACCCGCTGCCGCCCGCCCGGGGCGACGCGCCGCGCCTGGTGCAGGTGCTGGTGAACCTGCTGGCGAACGCCAACAAGTACTCGCCGGTCGGCACGGCCATCCGCGTGGGCGGCCACGCCGAGGCCGGCACGGTGGCGGTTTGGGTGGAAGATGAAGGCCCCGGCCTGCCCGACCTGCCGGCCGAGGCGCTGTTTGGGCGCTTCGTGCGGGCCGGGCTGGGCGAGGGCGACACGAGCACCGCCGGCGGCGCGGGCCTGGGGCTGTGGATTGTGCAACCCATCGTGGCCCGGCACGGCGGGCGGGTGACGGCCGAGAACACCGGCCAGGGCACGCGCGTGCAGGTGACGCTGCCGCGCGCGCCGACGGATGACGAGCCATGAAAATTCTGGTGGTGGATGATGATTTGGCGCTGCGCGGGCTGGTCAGCTTCGCGCTGCGCCAGGCCGGCTACCTGCCGCTGGAGGCCGGCGACGGGCCGCAGGCGCTGGCGCTGTTCGCGCGCGAGCAGCCCGACCTGGTGATCCTGGATGTCAACCTGCCGGGCCAGAGCGGCTTCGAGCTGTGCCGCGAACTGCGCAAGCAAACCAGCGTGCCGATCATGCTGCTGACGGTGCGCAACACCGAAGAGGACGAGGTGCTGGGCCTCGACCTGGGCGCGGACGACTACCTGACCAAGCCCTTCAGCCCGCGCGGCCTGCTGGCTCGCGTGCGCGCCCTGCTGCGGCGCGGCGAAACCTCCGGCCCCGAGGCCACGCCGCGCCCCGGCGGCCCGCACCTGGCCGGCGCGCTGAGCCTAGACCCCGAAAACCAGGCGGTCAGCGTGCTGGGCGGCCCCGCCACGCGACTGACTAATTTAGAGTTTCGGCTATTTCAATACTTAATGGTCAACGCCGGGCACACGCTGCCGGCCGAGCGGCTGATGCAGCATGTGTGGGGCTATCGCGGCCCCGGTGACCGGCAGATGCTCAAGCAGCTTGTCCACCGCCTGCGGCAGAAGCTCGAAGCCGACCCGGCCGCGCCGCGCTATGTGCTGACCGTGGCCGGCATAGGCTACCAGCTTGAGCCGGACGGCGAAGTGGCAGCGGACAGTTAATTGCTCAGAAATTCCACGACCACACTGTTGAACAGCTCAGGCTGCTCCAGGTTCGGGAAGTGCGCGCACTGTGGCAGCACGAACTCGCGCGCGTTGGGGATGTGCAGCGCCAGGTGGTGCCCGGCCGCCACAATGTCGGGCACGTCAATCCCGCCGATGATGACGAGCGTGGGCGCGTGTACCTGGCCCAGCCGCGCATAGGCCGGCGGCGTCAGCGGCTGCTCGGCTCCCAGCCCCTTCGCCTCGTTGGTCAGCGCCACCACGTCCATTGCGCGCACACGGTCGCGCAGCGCGGCCGGCACTTGGTCGGGCTTACGCTGCGGCCCATCCACCCAAATCTGCACCTCCAACTCAGCCGCCAACGCGAAGTCGCCCGCGCGGTAGGCCGCCGCCATTGCCGCCCATTGCGCCGGCTCTGGGCCGCTGTCTGGAAAGCCGCCGGGCGAACTGCACACCAGCACCAGGCCGCTGACGCGCTGCGGATAGTCGAGCGCGAAGTCGAGGCACACGCCGCCGCCCTTCGAGCAGCCGAGCAGGCTGGCGCGCTCGACGCCCAGGTGATCGAGCAACCGCAGCAGGTCGTGCCGGTGCGCGAAGTCCCCGGCGACGGGGGCGGTCTGCCCAAAGCCGCGCAGGTCCAGGCGAATCACCTGAAAGTGCGCGGCCAGGGCCGTGAACTGCTCATCCCACATGCGGCGGTCGGCGATGCCGGCGTGCACCAGCACCAGCGCCGGGCCGCTGCCGGCCAGGTCGTAGTGCAGCTCTGTGCCGTCGAGCGGCAGGCGTTGGTCAAGGGCGGGGGGAGTTGAGGCCATAGGCGACGTAGTCTCCGGTTAGCAGTACAATGCGCCCATCGGCCGCGTTGGGCGGCGACCGAGTGTGTTAGCTTAACTATGGCGGATCATACCATTATCGCGGCCACGAGCGCAGCGCTCGGCCTCGATCTCTAGCTGAGGAGCCACCCGATGTCTGACGTTCGCGCGTTCTTGGAAGACCACCTGGCGCACATCTTCGCCTACGACACCGAGCACTACCGCGCCACCACGACCGAGGACTTGAGCCTGTACGAGTGGTACATCACGCCCCACCGCATTGATGGCTTTCCGTTTCACGAGTTCTTGATGAACGAGGCCAAGCGCGCCAACGCCACGGCGCTGACCGGCGACGGCCTGCTCGATAACAAAGCCGAGCGCCCCGCTGAACGGCCGCGTGTGCACTTCGACCTGGCGAACTACCGCGAGCAGCGCTACGGCGACACGGCCATCGCCAGCTACACGCTGCTGGTGTCCACCAGCGGCGGCAGCGGCACCACGGTGCGCGGCTACAACGAGAGCCGGGTGATAGTTAAGTTTCCAGATGGTTGGCGTGTGGTGCATGTGCACAAATCGCCGACCTACCGCAGCCCGATCGAGCCGCCCAAGTAGCGCGAGGCGACAGCCGTTATCCCTGGTGGGCGGCTTGCAGTAGAATACGGACAGTAGAGGGTTAAACAGCCGAGGGAGATGCCCAATGGACCAGTAACTCAAGCAAGCCGACAATCACGAACTGCTTAAGGAACACTACGACCGCCAGGGCTACGCGATCTTTCACAACGTGATTGACGCCGACCTGGTGCGCGAGGCCAGCGGCCACATTGACTGGCTGATCGCCAAGCACCCCGACATGCGGCCGGAGAAGTTGTGGCACACGCTGGTCGTCACCGACCCGTTCTGGGTGCGCCTGATCACCGATGACCGCCTGCTCGACCTCGGCCAGCACTTCGTGGGGCCGAACATCGCCGTGTTCGCCTCACACTACATCTGCAAGCCGCCGTTTGAGGGGATGGCCGTGCTCATGCACCAAGACGGCAGCTACTGGCCGCTGGAGCCGATGGACGTGACCACGCTCTGGCTGGCGGTGGACTACTCTGGGCCGGAGAACGGCTGCATGCGCGTCATCCCCGGCACGCACCGCATGGCGCTGCAAGAGATGCACAAGAGCACCAGCGTCGAAAACGTGCTGGACTCCGAGATTGACCCGGCGCTGGTGGACGAGTCCAAAGTCGTTGATCTCGTGCTGCAGCCGGGCGACGTGTCGGTGCATCAGCCCAACATCATTCACGGCTCCAACCCCAACAACTCGGCCATGCGCCGCGCCGGCCTGACCATCCGGCTGATCCCGACCAGCACCCGCATCACGGCCGACCCGTGGCCGTACTCCATCCTGGCGCGCGGCGCGGCCACGGCCAACGGCAACGTCTATCAGCCGTGGCCCAAGTACGTGGAAGGCGAGCACATGCCCTTCCGTGGCAGCGAGAACTGGAAGTAGCGCCTACGCGGCCGATGCAGCCAGAAAGCGCAGCGTGACGATCTGCTTGGGCTGGACGGTCAGGTCAACGCCCGGCCGATCCAGCGCCTGACGCGGCGCGACGGCGTTCCCTTCAAAATCAACCGCCTGCACGGCCACCGGCCGCCAGGTTTGCAGCACGGCCTCCGCGAAGTCTACGGAGGCCGCGCTTAATTCTGGATTGGGGTTGAACAGCCGCACCTCCAGCCCCGCCGGCACCGCGTCTTCCGTGGCGAAGCGCGCGCTGGTGAGCACAACTGCGCCGCGCACTTCCAGGTAGCCGGCGCTGGGCGGCAGGGCGGCGGCGATGGGGCTGTGCAGCACATCCAGCCGGGTCAGTTGCACATCGCGCAGCCCGGCCGCCAACAGTTGGCCCTGCCCGCACAGCGCCGCCCGGTCGGGGTCGCCGGCCAGCGGCACGATCCAAAACCGGAAGTTGAGCGGCCCCAGCAGTTGGCCGCCCGGCTCGCCGTTGGAGAAGACCGTGCGGCGCGTGGAGCGGTACAGCGTCAGCGCGATCGGGCGCTCGGCCTGGTCACGCACGCCCGCTTCCATCAGCCCGGTGGCGACCACCGCCAGGCCCCGGCCGGGGGCGGCCACCGCGCTCCAGGTCTGCTGCGGGCGCGTCTCTAACTCCAACTCGCGGTACTCGTGGTTGTCGGCGGCCAGGGCGATTGGCCGCTCGACCACGTCAAAGACCGAGTCTGAGAGGTAGGTGTCGGCCGGGACGCCGCTGGGGAACAGGCAGCGCAGCCGGTGGTCGCGGGCGACGTTGTCCACTCGCACCTCGCACTCCACCCGCTCGCCGCCCGCCCGCAGTGTGACAAACGTATCCAGCGCCAACTCCACCAGCGCCTCGGTGCGGCGCATGGCGGCGAAGTCGAAGGCGGCCGGCACAGTCAGTTGGGTGCGAATCCGAAAGGTGGTGCGGTAGGGGCCGTCATGCACCAGCGCCACGCCGGCCGGGCTGGCGGTGGACACAAACACCTGGTCGTTCGTGGCCTGGCCGTGATACCAGCCGTCGCCGATGTCCGCGCCGTCTTCGAACGTCAGCAGCCGCGTAAAGGTCTGCCCGGTGCGGCGGTCGGTCAGGGTCAGCGTGCCGTTGGCCTCGATCACGACCGACAGGTGCTCGTTCGCCATCGAGCGTTCGCTCGTCGCCAGGCCGGGGTGGCTGGGGTGGCGCGTCACCCGCCCCGGCGCGCCCGGCCGCGCGATCAGGGTGGTGTACCCCAGCGGCGGCAGCGCGATGGGCAGGCTCACCTGCACGTGGTGCGCCACCGTGTTCTGCGGAAAGCGGTCGTCGAACAGGCGCGCGCCGTTCTGGTTCATGGCCTGGCCCAGCCGCTGGTAGGGCACCTCCGCGCCGTCGGCCGTGTACAGGCGGAAGGCCGGCTTCGGCTCGAAGCCAAAGAACTCGTTGAAGCTCGGCCAGGTGGTCGGCGTCTGCACCGTCAGGTCGGCCACGGTGTTGACGACATGCGGCAGCGGGTTGAAGACCACGATCCGCAGCTCGTCCTGGCCCACCTCCCCGGCCACGTTGGCGGCCAGGTGGCGGGTGGCCTCGGTGGTCAGGTGGTCGGCGATGCGTTCGCTCTGGTGAAAGCGGTAGCGCATGTCTTCGTGTACGGCGTCAATGCTGCACCCGCCGATGGAGTCGTGCGGGTGGTTCTGCAGCAGCCACTTCCAGGCCGTCGCCAGAAAGCCGGGGGCGACCGGCTGGCCCAGCGCCACCTGCGCCAGCGCGGCCATTGGCTCGGCCCAACTGCACAGCAGCGTCTGACACTTGGCATTCGCCTGCTTGATCCACACCCGGCTGGAGAGCACGCCGGGGATCACCCACTGCTGATCCTCGGTCCACGGCCGCGTGCCCGGCTCGCGCAACTCGCCCACTGCCACCGGCCCGATCTGCCCGGCCTCGGCCAGCATGTCGGCCAGGTAGGCGTCGAGCGACGTGTGCTGGATGTCGAAGCGCTCGTCGGGCGCGTCCATGCGCTGGGCCAGCACGGCGTAGGCCGGGCGTTCCCATTCCTGATGGTCGCCGCCGTCGAACAGCAGCACCGGCGCGATCTTGGTCGCGGCCGACTCGGTTTCCAAGAAGGCGTCCAGCTTGGTGGCGATGGTGGCGGCGTCAGTCACGTGGTCGGCCGAGAAGGCTTGCCGCACCAGGATGGCGTAGTCGCAGTAGCCGGTGAAGCCGAACCGGTAGCACGGCAGCACCGTGCCGTCGGCCCCCTGCCAGCGCACGTGGCGCTCGGCGTATAGGTTGATGCCGCGCCAGATCAGCCCGCCCCGGATGCCAAAGCCGGCAAAGATTTGCGGCAGTTGGCTGACGTGGCCGAACAGGTCGCACACAAACCCGGCGTCGGACGGCTGCCCGCCCAGGTCGCGCACCCATTGGCGGCCAAGCTTGAGGTTGCGCACCAGCGCCTCGCCCGACACCAGAAACTCGTCGGGCAGCACGTACCACGGGCCGACCACCAGCCGCCCGGCCTGCACCAACTGGGCGACCACCGCCCGCCGCTCGGTGCGGATTTCGAGGTAGTCTTCCAGCGGGATGGACTGGCCGTCCATCTGAAACGGGCCGCGCAACTCGCCGCTCAGTAGGCCGTCAATCACCCGGTCTAGCAGTTGCACCAAGCGGTAACGATAGTCCTGCTGGGTGAGAAACCACTCGCGGTCCCAATGCGTGCTCAGCACATAATGTACCCGGCGTCGGTCGGTCACGTTGTTTGTCTCCGTAGTGGATGGGCCGATGGTAGGCTATATCGCGGGGGAGGGCAAGGCGCGGGCAAGGGGCGGCCTATGGTCACCGCAAGCGACAGCGGTCGGTCTAATCCGCGCGAGGGAGGTCGAGGCGCGCGAGACAGGCGGGGGCCATATTAACCTGAGCCTAAACGGTAGCTTGACAGTTATGCTATACAATTGCATAGTAAGCTATACAGTGCTAGATTCCCCGCTCGCCAGAGGTGAGGAAGGAAAAATTGATGGCTGATGACCCCAAAGACGGCGAACGACGCGAACTAAATATAAAGTGGGCGACTTCCGATATCCCCACCGTATATGCCAATCAGCTTCTTTTGGCACATTCGGGGCCAGAGTTCTACTTAATTTTTGGGGAGATTATCGCTGTAGATGATGACGACCCAACCAAAGTTCCAGATGTTCTAACGGTGCGCCAGAGAGTACGGGTTGCAGTTTCAAGAGAGGTTATGGGGTCATTTGTTGAAGCAATAAATAACAATTACAAGAATTTCGTAGACAAAATGAACGCTGCCATAGAAAGGCAAGAAAAGAACAACGATGGCAACTGAATATTATATGGACGCGATTACACAGACGCCCTATCACGCTAACAGCTTTGAGGCGTCCGCCTATCCTTATAATGCCAATGCACCAATCGCTGCGTCGGCGGTGGCTATAGCAGCGCCATACATTTCTTCTGGAAGCACCTTGCTGTCAGTGATTCAGACACTCGATACACCTTTTCTTGTCAAGCAGCCGATTCAGGTAGAAATCCAAAGGGTTGATGATGCTTATGTTGCTAGTTTTGAAAATGCGAATCTAAGTGCATCGGGAGATAATTGGATTGATGCACTAACAAATCTCAAGGGTTATCTGACAGACATTTTTGACGAGTTGATCGAGAGTAGGGATATTCTTGGGCCAGGGCTGCGCCATGATCTTGAAGTGCTAGAGCAATTCGTTGGAAAACATCCAGATGCTCAACAAGGATGACGCACAAGCTATTGCCAGAAAGTTTAATGCAGACATTGTTACGAAAAACAGCACCCATGATATTGCAAAGATATTTTATCGAGGTCGGTTTGTTGCTCAATTTGGAATTAGGCGCGGTAGCAATCGAAATCAAGGGCACGACCACGTTCCGCATGAGATTCATTGGTCGCCAAACAAATGCAAGCGTTGCGCTCAGTGCCATATAGGTTTTGATGATTGGGTGGCTGAGATGATTGAAGCAGGTGTCATCGCTGGAGATAACGGATAGTGCCATGAGCAAGCAAAAAGCCCCACCCAAACCGGAATATGACGCCTTCAAAGCGTTGACAGAGTTAGTGAGAGCAAGAGCGGAGTAAAGGCCGCATCGCGAAGCGAATAGTCCAAGCAAGCCATAGAGCGAGTAGGCTATAAGCAACCGGCTCACGTGAGCCGGTTTTTTCGTTAGGCTTTTGCCCGTCAGTTTCTTGTAGGTCAACCGCTTGCCCGCTACCGCCCCCATCAGCTCCATAAATCGGTTGCCATCATTGCCGCCGCGCCCGAGCCCTGCCCGCCGTTGCGAATGGCCAAAATTTACGGCAAAAACTGGCTGTTGTTAATGATACATTTGTTTTGTAACGTATACGTATGGTCACCACCGATTTTTCCGCCGCTGCGCCCCGCTTCAGCCCGTGACAGGCGCGACAGGCGTGACAGGAAATTCAACACTCGTGACAGGTGCGACAGGCGTGGCAGCAAACTCAACACTTCTCAGCGCTGCCCTCCGACCTCTAACTTCCGGCCTCCGACCTCCAACTTGACGCCGGGCTTACAATAGAGCAAGCTATACCCGCGCCGCCCACCACCCAGGAGCCGCCATGCTCACCGCCGACCCCGCCGCTATCGCCGCCCTCGTGGCCGGCACCCACGGCGCCCCGTTCGACCTGCTCGGCCAACACGCCTACGGCAAGGGCAAGAAATCGGGCCTGGTGATCCGCACCTTCCAGCCGCAGGCCAGCGGCGTGGCCGTGGTGCGCGGCGACGAGCGCACCCCGATGGCCCAGGTGGACCCTGCCGGCTTCTACGAACTCACCTTCCCCGGCGTGGCCGAGGCGTTTGCCTATCAGTTAGCCATCACCTTGCCCGAAGGCCGCGAGTACGTGGCCGAAGACCCTTACCGCTTCCTGCCGGTGCTCACCGAGTACGACCTATATCTGTTTGGCGAGGGCAACCACTTCCTGCTGTATGAAAAGCTTGGCGCGCATCCGCTCACGCATGAGGGCGTGGCCGGGGTGCACTTTGCCGTGTGGGCGCCTAACGCCCAGCGCGTCAGCCTGGTCGGCGACTTCAACCAATGGGACGGCCGCCGCCACCCGCTTCGGCCGCGCGGCGCCAGCGGGCTGAGGGAGCTGTTCGTCCCCGGCCTGGCGTCGGGCGACCTATATAAGTACGAGCTAAGGTCGCCGGCCGGCGGCCTGCCGTTCACCAAGTCTGACCCGTACGGCTTTGCCATGGAACTGCGCCCCAGCACCGCCTCGATGGTGTGGGACTTGGAGCGCTACGCCTGGAACGACGCCGCCTGGCTGGCCCAGCGCCCCGCGCGCCAGGCGCTCGACGCGCCGCTGAACGTGTACGAGGTGCACTTAGGCTCGTGGCGGCGGGCCGAGGGCAACCGCTGGCTCACCTACCGCGAGCTGGCCGACCAACTGGTGCCCTACGCCCACGACCTGGGCTACACCCACCTCGAACTGCTGCCCGTGGCCGAGCACCCCTTCGACGGCTCGTGGGGCTACCAGGTCATCGGCTACTTCGCGCCCACGTCGCGCTTCGGCACGCCGGACGACTTCCGCTACTTTATTGACGCCGCGCATCAGGCCGGGCTGGGGGTCATCCTCGACTGGGTGCCGGCCCACTTCCCCAAGGACGCCACCGGTCTGGCCCAGTTTGACGGCACGCACCTGTACGAGCACGCCGACCCGCGCAAGGGCGAGCAACTCGACTGGGGCACGCTGATCTTCAACTTCGGCCGCAACGAAGTCTCGGCCTTCCTGCTGACCAACGCGCTGTTCTGGCTGGAGAAGTACCACATAGACGGGCTGCGGGTGGACGCCGTGGCCTCCATGCTCTATCTCGATTACTCGCGCCAGCCCGGCCAGTGGGTGCCCAACGAGTACGGCGGGCGCGAGAACCTGGAGGCGGTGCGCTTCCTCAAGCGCTTCAACGAGTTGGTGCACGAGAAGTTTCCCGGTGTGCTGACCATCGCCGAGGAGTCCACCTCCTGGCCGCTGGTCACCCGGCCCACCTACCTGGGCGGCCTAGGCTTCAGCCTGAAGTGGAACATGGGCTGGATGCACGACATCCTCGACTACGCCAGCAAAGACCCGGTCTACCGCCGCTACCACCACAACAGCCTGACCTTCTCGTTGATGTATGCCTTCAGCGAGAACTTCGTGCTGCCGTTCTCGCACGACGAGGTGGTGCACCTGAAAGGCTCACTGCTCACGCGCATGCCGGGCGACAACTGGCGGCGCTTCGCCAACCTGCGCGCGCTGTATGGCTACATGATCGCCCACCCCGGCAAGAAGCTGCTGTTCATGGGCAGCGAGTTCGGCCAGTGGCACGAGTGGGAGTTTGAGCGCCAACTGGGCTGGGAGCTGCTCGACCAGCCGCCGCACCGCCAGCTACAGCAGTACGTGCGCGACCTCAACCACCTGTACACCAGCGAGCCGGCGCGGCACCAGGTGGATTTCAGTTGGGAGGGCTTTCAGTGGATTGACCTGCGCGACGTGGATCAGAGCGCGGTGAGTTTTCTGCGGCGCGCCCACGCCCCCGACCCGGCCCAGGCTGAGTTTGTGGTCGTGGTCGCCAACTTCACGCCGGTGCCGCGCGAGGGCTACCGCGTGGGGGTGCCGCGCGCCGGGTTCTACAAAGAACTGCTCAACAGCGACGCCGAGGCCTACGGCGGCAGCAACCTGGGCAATCGTGGCGGGCTGCCCGCCGACGCGATCCCCTGGCAGGAGCAGCCCTTCTCGCTGCTGCTCACCCTGCCGCCGCTGGCCGTGGTCATCCTCAAGCCGGAGCCAGTGGCCGAGCTCGAGGCCAAGTCAGTTGTGGTCGAAGCCGCCCTGCCCGAACCCGCGCAGGCTGAGCCGCCCGCCACCTGATTTACGGCGTCTGTTGAGCATCGGGCATGGATGTTCAGTCCGAGGGTGGGATTTCTCACCCGCCACAGGGCAGCGTTCGGGCCAACGACCTGAGGCGGATTCGAAATGACAGATTCACAGGGCCGGGTTGTTCTGATCGCCAGTTCTCAGACAGCGGCAGGATGGGTCAATTCCCGCTTACCTGTCATTCCGAAGCCCCGCTCGCGGCCTTGTGGCAACTTTGCGGCATTGGCGGGGTGAGGAATCTCACCGGCTGACCTTGCGCGGCCTCCTGGCTGACTTACGGCGTCGGATTGGTAGCAAGCGCTGGACATTCAGTCCCAAGTCAAAATCGCTCAGGCAGACCTCACGGCTCCAGGCGTAAGTGCTCGGCCGCCGCCGCCTCGACGGCCGCGCGCGACCACAGCGCCGGCACATACTCGCCCTTTAGCCACAGCGGGATCAGGTCGGCGTAGTGCGGGTCGCCCAGCAGGCCGGAGTTGCCCGGCGGCGCGATGTGCACCGAGCGGTCCAGGTGGCCGAGGTCCACGATGTGG
>Ga0163152_10008604_pt1 | contig 10839 bp, 7 predicted proteins | sample OliLakLV19MP8IB2_FD_148635 | JGI IMG/M metagenome (GOLD analysis project Ga0163152, IMG submission 148635) | Freshwater microbial mat bacterial communities from Lake Vanda, McMurdo Dry Valleys, Antarctica - Oligotrophic Lake LV.19.MP8.IB-2 | ecosystem: Environmental > Aquatic > Freshwater > Lake...
CGTGGCCTCGGCATCGCGTGTTCCGGCAAAGACGACAGGCGCGCCCTGCCAGAATATCTCGCCTTCATACTGTCCCTGCGGGTACACGCCCGAGAGAACTTTCATGAGCGTACTTTTGCCTGCGCCGTTTTCACCGCACAGAGCGAGCACTTCGCCCGCCTCCACGTGGAAACTCACGCCGCCAAGGGCGCGCACGCCCCCGAAGGTCTTCACGATGCCGCGGGCCTCGAGCAGGGATTTCTGCATGGCGGGACGTCTCTCTTAGCGCTTGGTCGTGTTGCCGAAAATTGCCTGGCGGCTGTGGAATCCGCTGTCGATGACGGTCTTCTCGAAGTTCACCTTGTCGACCGCATACACGGACGTATTGAACGAGGTGACTTCTTTTGTTCCGTTGTTCACTTTGAATTCCGATGCCACGGTTTCACCCTTGGCAGCCCTGACGGCCACTTCAGCCGCCTTCTCCGCGAGAGGCTGAATGGCTTTGAACACTTCGAAGGTCTGTTTGCCTGCGATGATGTTGCGGATGGAGGTCACGTCAGCGTCGGCACCGGCGATGAACACCTTGCCGCCGAGCTTCTGGCCTTCCACGGCCTGCACGGCACCATTGGCCATGCCGGAGTTGTTGGCGAGGATGACCTGGATGTCATTCTTGTACTTGGAGAGCGTGTTCTCCGTGGTGGCCTGCGCAGCGGAACCGCTCCAACCTGGATGACTCTTCTGCAGGACGACCTTCATGCCAGGAAATTTCTTGAGCGCTTCGACGTTGCAGCGCGTGATTTCCTTCGCAACAGAGTGACCATCCTGGCCCGAAAGGATGAGCACATTGCCCTTGCCATTTGCGGCTTTTGCGGCGGCCTCGGCCTGCAGCTTGCCCACTTCGCAGCTGTCCTGCGTGACGTAATAATCAAGGTTGGCGTTGTTGATGATGCGGTCGTAGGCAATGACGGGGACCTTGGCGTCGTGCGCGAGCTTGACGAAGGTGCCTGCGGAGTCGCTGTTCACAGGCTGGATGACGAGAGCTTTGACGCCCTTGCTCAGCACGTTCTCGACCTTCTGTGACTGCGTGCGCTCGCTGTTGTCAGCGGACGCGAACACGACTTCCACGCCAAGCTTCTTGGCTGCGTCTTCGAAATACTTCTTGTCCTTTTGATAGCGCTCTTCCTGCATGGTCGCGAGCACGAATCCAATCTTGACGGTTTCGGCATGTGCAGCGACGGACGAGAACAGTGCGATGCTTGCGAGACTGATGATAACGGTACGCATGGAAAATCCTCCTAAGGATCTTTTTCAATGGGGCGAATCATTGCGAGGGACGCGGTCCACGCACGGATGAAGTGTTTGCTGCACTAGACCGCTGGACCAAAGATTGTCAACGGGGACGCAGGAATCTCGCCAGACAAAATCAACGCGCTGCGCCGCGATAGGCGAGTTCGATCATTTCTGCGTGGCACCATACGAGCGGAGTTGCGGCATAAGGCATCGCCTTGAGCGTTTCGTTTTCCACCGACAATTGTTCGGGGCACATCCGCGACGGCGTCCAAAGGGAACGCACGGTGCGGAACGCATCGATGCCGACACGACTGTCGAGCGCGAGTCGCGGAAGGAAACTTTCGGCCGTTAGGATAGGCCAAGGACCACCCTGCTGTTTCAGGCCGTAGGCGTCCAGGTTGTAGCGGCGATAGAGTGGAAGGCCACGCACCGTGAAGGCCACACCGTTGTTGGGATTGGCGTACACGGAGGCGGAATTTTCCAGGACCTGCGAGAGCTCATCACCGAGTGATGCGAACGATGCACGCGGATTTGGAAACCAGCGCGCCCACTCCAGGAAGCCACCGTCGATCTGCTTTGCCTCTTCGATCCACGGGCCTCCGTTGTTGATCTGGAGCCAGTCGCCTGCATCCGGAAGACCGCGTTGAGCGATGCGAACGAAGTACGGGCGCGACGACAGGGGACCAGAGCGCACCACTGATTTTTCCAGCGCGACGGAAAGGAACTTCGCGGCCTTGTCGGGCCTGCCACTGAGCTGCATCGCTGCCGCCATGACGGCCAGAGTGTTGGGCGAAAAACCTCCCTCTTCTTCCCACCGTTCCTGCGCGGTGTAACCGTTGCTGTTTGCAACGATGGCCGCGCGACGATCAAGAAAGGCCTGCATGCCTGAGTCGATCTGCACGCCTTTTTCTTTCAACAGAGCGGCGAGGATGAGTGGATACGCTTCCTGATCCATCTGCTGAGCGACCCAGTAGGGCTTGCCGTCAACGTAGGTGTTCTGCGCGATGCGACCGTCAGGCATTTCCTGGCGTGACATGAAGCGCAGCGTGTCGGTGACGGTCTTGAGATCACCGAGGCGCATAAGACCCGCGGCTGACTTGAACAGGTCGCGAGCCCACACGAGGCGGTATCCACCTGTTCCTTTGCCGTCTCCTGCACCCTGACCAGCGGGCAGATCGGGCACGGAAAGACTGGCAACGATTGCGCCTGGGTTCGCCTTGTCTTCATGGACTTTGACAACCGACGCGCTCCAGAGCGTGTCTTTTTTGATTTCGGCGGGCAGCTTCGCAAGCCACGGGGCCGAAGCTTCGAGCGAAGAGTAGTAGCCATTCCAGCCCGCATCGAAGGCGAGGCGAACGGTGTCGAAGGTCGACTCCCGCGAACGTGAGAGGGCGTCGTACGCATCGTCCACGCTGCCGCCAAAGCCTACGAGGATGTCGAGCTCTCGCCGTGCTTTGACTGTCGCCGTGAGCGCGATGTTCGACGGGCCCACGGAGTCGCTTTCATATGCGATACGGCCAAAGCGATTGAGCTGCTGCCAGCCATCGTCGGCGCCGACACTGCCCACGCTGAGCGATTCGGTGGGGCTATTGACCGCGAACACCTGATAATTCGGACTGCGTGCTTCATCGTCCCACGCCACGAGCACGGGACCTTTGTCGGTCTCGGCCACGCGAGCCACGTCGCGCGCGCCATCGCCATCGGCAGTCGGTTTTTGCAGGATGTGCACACGCGCTTCCGCGGGGATCGAGTCGAAGGTGTAGCGCACGCGTAGGACAGGCGACGCCGGATCGACGATCACTTCCTTGGTGAAGCGAATGGAGATGCCGTTTTTTTCGTACGAGCCGCGGATCACGGCCCGCGGCGTATTGGCGCCTGTTTTGTGCGTCAGAGTGAAATCGCGTTTTTCTTCCAGGAATGTGGGTTTGCCTTCACCGAGGTTGGAAAACAGCACCTGGAGATCCGCCACCTGGGGACGGTCAATCCGAGGATAATAGACTTCTGTGACGATGCCGGAGTTGGTGGTGAACCACACTCGAGAAGTGGATGGGCCATAGGCGGTTCCAACAAGCTCTTTGGCGGAGTCGGGCCAGACGTGCCCCACGCCTCGGGAGAAGCTCGTGCGCTCGGGCGTCTTGAGCGTGATGCGGGCAGCGAACGAGGTCTGGGGCACAAGGGAAACGACTGCGGATGAAAGGACGGTGGCGATCGTGGCAAGGGAACGACAACGCTGCTTCATGCGAGCCCCACTTTTTTCTCTAGTTAAATGACGTGGCGATCTGGCTGGCGAGCCATTCAAGGCGGCGCCGGTTTGCTAACACTCCGATTGGCACCCTGCAAGGGAAGCGACACGCAGCCCCGGCAGGTGGCGGCATGGCCCGGAACAATTGGTACATGCACAACTAGCCAAGCGCGACCGAATGGGGCGCTCGAGGGCGACGATACGGTCGCGCTCCAAAGCGTCACTTTTAAGTGTCTGTAAGACATAGTGATGTGGCGCAGGACGCGCAGGGATGCGCATGCAGGCGATGCCAGACAGATATCGCCCCGAAACCGTTTCTTCTTTAAAGAAGTCAAGCCGCAGCTCGGGGGTGCCGATACGATTGCAACGCGGCATCCATGAGGGAGATTTCAGATGAGAAATTGCGTTATTGTTGGTTTCAATGTTGCTTTCCTGTCTTTGTTCATGACTTCATGTAACAAGGAAAATAACAAATCCGATTCACAGTCTTATTCTCAGTCAAAGCGTGCTGCATGCGACTTGCCCGAGGTCATGAACAAGTTCATCGTGAAACACAAACTCGGCACGGTGCCTCAGTGCCCTTCAAAAACCTATCGAGGGATTTTGGATGTATCGAGACGTGGCATTACTGGGTCCGACTGCGTCCTGAGTTCGGGCTGGACTGCCTGGTTCGATGGATATCAGGGCAGCCTGACGCCGCCGGGCGGAGGGGAGGATGACGACCACGTGCGTTTCGTAGGAAACAATTACGGATTCAGTAACGGTGCGGAAGCGAAATTCAAAAAGGCCCTGGCCGAGGCCACGCCGCAGGCGCATTCAGGTCCCAATCCGAACGGTTACAACACCGACTGCTCGAGTGCCGACAACAATGCAGCCACTCCCAGCACGTTACCTTCGACGGAAACCGAAGTGCCAGCACCAACGGACTATCCAGCCGGCGGAACGAACGACGAAACGTACGAACCTGCACCGTCCAACCCGGATGCGGGTATGGGTTTGTAAAGCGTTTCCAGACCTGCCTGTCTCTGCCTGTGTTTGCCTCTCAGAGCAGAACGGAATGAGCGGGTGACGCGGCACCGCACCTTCGACGGACACTCCTCCCCTCTTCGACCACAGAACCGCATCATCGACGTCTTCGTGGTACAAGAGGAGGTTTTGGCGGCTCGTAACTTTCGAGGTCCTGGTCGCCTGTGAGAATCCTGACCTCGAAACCCGCTTGGCTGTAGTAATTCACCACATCTATAATTGTCCGATCTCCGAGCGATGAGCCTGCCGCGACATGATTCACCCAATCGTCCGCCAAGCGAACAAGAGCTTCCGGGGTCCAAAGCTTGTTCTGCTCTACAAATGCAGCCCACGGAGTCTCTTCGTCAGCCGTTTTTTTGATGATGTCTCGCAGTTTCAAGCCTATCTCGAATCGCCTGGAAATCGCCTGGGCGATATGATTTCCTGTTTCGATAATCGTCGCGATCGGCAGCACCAAGGTACTGTTGTTCATTTTTTCTTTGGAAAGCTCAACATCCGCGCGATCATACGTCCAAATATCCGATGATGGGCCGCATGTTTCCTTTCCAGGAACACGGAGCCAAACACACAGCACCGAAGTGTCAATGACAACGACTTTGCGACGCGAGGAATTGTGGCTCATCCTTCACCCGCGCTCAAAGCCTTTTCAATGAGTCCGTCCGCGCTGAGTTCACCGACCAATCCTCGAGCCAGAAGCTTAGGAAGACTTTTGATATCCTCAAGCAACGCCAACTGGCTTTCTCCAGTCGCTCTGTTTCTGTGCGCTACGACGACGAACGGAACGTACTCGGTGCCAAGTGCGTCTAGCAGAGCCGGGTTGTGCGAGGTTATGAGAACATCGATCCTGCGCTGCCTTCCGACTTCAAGAAGTGTTTTAAGAAGCAAGTCGGCACGCGATGGATGAAGTCCATTGTCAACTTCTTCTACAACGAGGAGGCTTTTTTCCGGACGCGTCAAGAGCGCAACGAGCGTGGCAAGAAATTTGAGTGTGCCGTCTGACATGCCTCTGGCGTCAACGATAATAGATGAATTTTCACTCCATCGCTCTTCGCAGTAGAGCATCGCATCCGCATTAAAGCGCCCGACCGTTTCCGACCAAACACGGAGAATCTCGCCTTCCGGCAGATGCGCGCAGTAATCCCTAAGAGAATTTTCGACTCTTTTTTTATTATCGGGGTCGAGGCCAGCGAGAACACCAGAGATATTCGATGCGTCAAATTTTAACTGACTCGAAAGCAGTGAATATCCGCGCATGCTGGAAGGCACGGAATCGAGGACAAATATACTCCTCAGCATCTCTGCCACTACCATCACACCATCGTTGATTTCCTTACGGACTTCCAGGCTTGCCAGTTGAGACAGGATAGAAACTGTTCGACTGAAATTTTTAATCGTGCCGCTTTTTTCATTGTACAGACGAGCAGATATCCCTGGCGAATTAACAGCTACGGGGACCGTCTTATACAAAGCCACTTGTCGTTGATTGGAAATATTTTTCCGAATCAACGACTCCTCTATTAAATCGCAATCAGTTGATACCCGAACCTGGATTGAGAAAACATACTCAAACTGTGATTCGTCTTCAATTGCGACTTCGATGCGAAATTCATCTTGTGGTTTTCGCGCGACCCACTCGATTCCCCCGCGAACCCCAGGAAAATCCCCATCACCTAGTATCGATGATTTGAGATCTTTTCCACTGGCCACTCGTTGTAGAAAACGTAGGCAGTCAAGAATGTTTGACTTTCCGCCTGAGTTGGCGCCTATCAAAACAGTCAATGGGTCGAGGTAAAGTGTCGCGCTTTTATAACTTTTCCAATCCGTGACTTCAATGCTTCGAATCATATCTTTGTTCGCTCCACGAGCCCTGGTGCCAATCGGCTTTTGAATCTACACTTATAGGGTCACAGTTGCGACCACACGGTCGCCACATCTAGCGCGAGGATGCACGGGCGTGTCTATCAACGTGAACGCGGCGAATCCACTGGCAGCATTCGGATCGCGCGAAGGCCGCGTTATCGAACTTTATGAAAAACTGTTTCGTCCGCATTTTGAATCCGCATCCCAATTGCAACTTCCCATGCGCGATGGACTCAACCTTCGCTACCGCGTGTTTCCTGCGACTTCCTTCCTGCGAGGGCCGCGCCCTGAGCGGGGGTCTATTGTCATCCTGCCGGGGCGCTCCGAAAGCGCGTTGAAGTACGCCGAAACCATCTTCGATCTCAACGCCGCGGGCTTTCGCGTGTACGCCTTTGATCACCGCGGTCAGGGGTACTCGGATCGCGCAAAGCAGCGCGATGCACACATGGGGCATGTGGCCAACTTCCAGCACTACGTCGACGACTTCGCGACGTTCCACGACTCAATCCTCGCTCCTGCCACAAACGAGGGAGCGCGCCGCATATTTTTTCTTGCCCATTCCATGGGAGCCTGCGTGTTGAGCATGTTTCTTTCGCAGCGCCCCGAGGTGCAGCCGACCGGAGTCATCCTCTCGGCGCCCATGTGGAGCATCGCGTTTGGCACAACACCTCCCTGGCTCGCACGCGCCATTCTGCTTTCACTTTGCCTTGCGGGTCGCGGAGAACACTACGCGCCAAGTTCGGGCCCGCTTTCCATCGAAGAGTACGGAAACGATCTCACCGACTGCCCCGAACGCCTGGAAATGCTCCGCCGCGTGCTGCGTGAAAATCCCGCTTTGCGCGTGGGCGGACCGAGCTGCCGATGGCTGCTGTCGGCCATCGAGGCCACGAGACGATTGCGAAAGGGTGCGCTTTTGCGCCGAACTTTCTCGCGCCCCACGCTGCTGCTGGAATCGGGAGCGGACACCGTCCTCGATGCACGTGCGAACCGTCTCGTGGATGGAACGCCCGGCCTCACCCGCATCAACTTCGCCGAGGCGCGGCACGACATCTTTTACGCAAAGGATCCGGTGCGCAGGCGCGTGATGAAAGAGGTCGACGTGTTTCTCGAAACGTATGCGCCCGATGTGGACACCGTTTCCTCGGCAAGTGTGAGCACATGAGGGGCGTGTGCACCGAGACTGAATTCCTCACAAGCATCTCCATTGCCCACCGCGGTTTGCACAACAACGTCACTGTCGAATATGCACCGGGAATCGTTCCCGAAAACAGTCTGGGAGCCTTCCAGAACGGCCTCGCGGAAGGATTCGCTCTTGAAATGGATGTGGCGCTCTCGCGCGACGGCCAAGTCATGGTGTTCCACGACGACACGCTTGCGCGGCTGTGCGCCAGCGCTGTGGCGCTGGCGGATGCGGATGCGGCGTTCCTGACACAACAGGCCCTGCTCAAAACAGGCGAAAAAATACCGACACTTTCCCAGGTTCTTGCTCTCGTACAAGGACGCGTCCCGCTCATCATCGAACTCAAAAGTTTTGAGTCGCGGACGGGATTCCACACGGATGGAAATCTGGAGCGAGCCTGTGTGCGCGTGCTTTCAGAGTACTCGGGTGCGCATGCCTACAAGTCGTTCAACCCACACTCGGTGGAAGAACTTCTCACAGCCAAAGTGCACGGACTCACGCAGGCGCCCATTGGCTTCCTTGCGTGTGATTACTCTCGCGACGAGGACTTCGCCAAGTTGCCTCGCGCCGAATGGAGCAGGCACCAGGCGCTCACGTCGCCCATTGCCGAGCGAGCGGACTTTATTTCTTATGGCATTGACGATCTCACCGACGAAATTGCGGCACGCGCACACGATCGCGGACAGCCGCTCATGGTGTGGACCGTCCGCACGAAAACGCAGTACGACAAAGCCCGCAGGCTGGGCGCGAACGTGGTGTTCGAATGGCGCGGTGTGCCCCGCCCCGCCATGGCGAGGATCTCAAAATAGCCCGGTGAGAATGAACGAAGCGGACGGCTTGCTCACGTTTCGAGTCGTGGGCTTCTGCATGTTGAACTCGTAGCCCACGGATGCCACCGACATCAGCCACGGCGTGAGGAAGTAGTTGAACGCCGCGTTCGGGCCCATTTTCAACACAGTCTCCGCTGGTTTCGTGCGGGTGTGTTGCATGCCGATGAGCAGGCCGACACGTGTCGATGCGCGCGCTGAAAACGGCATGGAAAGTGCCGGCGTCACCGTGAGTGACACCTGGTGACCGTTGGTGTCTGTCGACTTTGCCACGAAACGCTCTTCCAGCAGGAAATCAGCGTCCACAGAAAGGCCACCGCCTTCGCTCGCGTAAAGTCCAAGGCCGTAGCCTTGTTTGCCGAGCACCGCACTGCGGCTTGCCGCGCCCTTGTTCTGCGCGTCGTTTTCATAGCCGAGCGAAAGGTCGGCGCGCGCAACGACGACACCTGCGGTGAGGGTCTGCGTCGAAAGTTCCTTGTTGAGGATGACCGATGAGAGCGACTGGTACATTCGGATATTGGAGATCTCCGGCGGCGCCTTGTCGTCTGCGCCTTTTTTCACTTCGACCAGCGTCTCCGACACCGACACTTCCGCCACCCACGCATCGAGCCCCGAGAAACCCTTGCGCGGCGTGTTGTAAAGCACCAGGGCTTTGGCTCCGGCACCGAGGTAGAGTCCGCTCGATTCGGCATTGGGCGCCGTGTCCCAGTTGAAGATGGCGCCACCGAGCGCACGCACAAGGCTCTTCTTCGGATAGTCCGCCGGCAGCGCCTCCGTACTGCCCAGGCCAAGCGCGTTGTGCTCATACTGCACACCGACCGGCACCACGAGGGTCCAGTTCTTCTGCTTGCCCAGCGTCTGCAGGAACGATCCGCTCGACTGTTTGAGCGCACCATCGAGCGTCTGCTCCCACAAAGACTTCGTGAACGAGCTGCGCGCCGAGAACGTGTTTCCTTGATTGAATTCCACCACGCCTCGGTAATAAGGAACTTCCGCGCGGCGTTTGTCGTCTCCCTCGAAGCTCGACTCGGCCGCATCGAGATTTTCACTCGCATCGGGCCACTTTTTTCCTTCCATGTTCATCTGCGCGAGCTGCCAATGAGCATCGGCATAAGAAGGTTTTTGCGCCACGGCGAGCTTGAAATATTTTTCGGCCTCCGAAACCTGGTATACGCCACGGTTGGCGAGGCCAAGGAAGTAATAAATGCGCGCGTCCTCTTTCGCGCGCGGTTCCACCGGGCCCACGAGCTGCAGAATTTCGAACCAATCCTCGGTCTCGGTGAGCTTGGCGGCTTCGTCGAGCACTTTTGGCAGATCCACGGACGAGGCTTTCGCTTTGGCCTGCGCCTGCGCAGCGACCTCCTCGGGCGTGATGGTCATGCGCATGAGTTTTTCCATGCGCTTGGGGTTCGGTCGTGCGAGCGGCGCCACCGTGCCGTCTTCATACACCAGGAATTCCACTCCCGCGGGAAGCGTGAACTGGCCAGGCCTGCCCGCCACGACACGCGTCAACGTCACGCGCGCCTGCCCGGCTATCACCACGACGCGCGCGGAGTACTGCTCTTCGAGCGGAAGCGGCTCGCCTTTTTTCCGCTTCTCCCTCTTCTCAAGCGACTTGCGCGTTGGAGCGAGGCGCGTGACGTAAATGTCGCCTCCCTCCGAAGGCGTCGCCTTCAGCTCGATGGCGTTTATCTCGATATTTTCAGCAAACCGCCTGTCCTTTTTCGCGATGTTCGTGGCGATCGAGTGCATGCGCGCTCCGCCCTTCTGCATCGTGAGGACGATTTTTTTGTCTTCGCGTGCAAACGCCACATCAGAGTAGCCGAGCACGAACCAGTCGCCCGTGCCGGGATCCTGAAGGCGCGCCACAGCCACATCCTGGGTTTTCAAACGACCCCGGAATTCGAACGGGCGCGGCACTGTTCCCACCATGTTCAGATAATCAGGGTAAGCGTGCACGGCGTTTCCGCGGACCATGTAAATGCGCGTGCGGTCGGCTCCGATCTTTTCGACGGGCACGTCGATGGCGACGCCGGGTTCCTCTTTTCGGACCGACTTGCTCATGGTCTTGCTTGGATTCCAATTCGATTTCAGAACCTGGATGACGTGTCGTGTGTAGGTGCTGCCATACGCATTGTAGGCCACGAGCATGAGCGACGCGGTCCCCTGTCCGAGCGTCTCGCCATCAAGGGGGAGCTCGCAGACCTCCTTCGTACACACCACCCGTCCGCCAACGACCCACGCGATGTTGCTGGGAACAGTGGCGCCCGGGATGGGCGCGAGGTGCGCGTTCAGAACGAGTGTCTGACCGTAGTAAGCGGCAATTCCCGAAGGAGGGGCAAGGTCCACGCGTGGCAGCAGAGCGGCGTTCGTCTGCACGGAGCCCTCCACGTTCTTCACCACTTCACCCGTTTTTGGGTCGATAGGGCTCACCG
>Ga0163152_10008606_pt1 | contig 10837 bp, 8 predicted proteins | sample OliLakLV19MP8IB2_FD_148635 | JGI IMG/M metagenome (GOLD analysis project Ga0163152, IMG submission 148635) | Freshwater microbial mat bacterial communities from Lake Vanda, McMurdo Dry Valleys, Antarctica - Oligotrophic Lake LV.19.MP8.IB-2 | ecosystem: Environmental > Aquatic > Freshwater > Lake...
TCGAGTACCTGACCCAGCCCCTCGAGTGACTTTGTGCCCTCGCCTGCTGCTACGGTGAGAACCGGCGTGGGGCCAAACATCGCTGCCAGCGCGCCCGCCTGGAGCGTGGCGAAATTCGTATCCGTGAGCACCGCGACCCGGCGGCCGTTCGCGGTGAATCGCTCCACGGCATGCCGGATGGCGTCCGATAAGTTCTCGCCAAATGAAATGGCATAACTCCGCTCCCCTAAATTTACGGTCAGATCGCCGGACATTCCTCCTTAAACGTCTGCTCCGCAGAGGCGTCGAGGAGAAGTTTCAAGTTGAGCGGTCCGGAGGGAGGGCGGCAGCCCCCGCCGCGGGCGAAAACTACGCTCGGTGAGGAGAGGATGGCGTGCTGCACTTCGCTCGCAGAGTCCGGGCGGCCGGAGGCGCTACTGGGGTACGACGCCAGAACTACCGGCCACGCTGCGACGCCTGCCGGCTAATTGGAATATTTCACGCTCTGGCGTGAACGCTCTTCACGCTGTTTACGTCTATTACTACCTTGTCATTGCGAGGAGCTGGAGCAACCCGACGCTGGGTGGAATCGCCAATGAACACCCCCGATTGTCATTGCGAGCGAGGCTTGCCGAGCGTGGCAATCCATCGGGACGCGTAGATTGCCGCAGTCGCTCAGGCTCCTTCGCAATGACAAACGGTAAGTGTTCATTCGCAGGAGCTGGACGAACCCGACGTTGGGTGGAATCGCCAATGAACACCCCCGATTGTCATTGCGAGCGAGGCTTGCCGAGCGTGGCAATCCATCGGGACGCGTGGATTGCCGCAGTCGCTTAGGCTCCTTCGCAATGACAAACGGTAGGTGTTCATTCGCAGGAACTGGACGAACCCGACGTTGGGTGGAATCGCCAATGAACACCCCCGATTGTCATTGCGAGCGAGGCTTGCCGAGCGTGGCAATCCATCGGATCACGTGGATTGCCGCAGTCGCTTAGACTCCTTCGCAATGTCAAACGGTAGGTGTTCATTCGCAGGAGCGCAGCGACGAAGCAATCCATCTAGCTGGATCGCCACGCCCTCGTTCCTCGGGCTCGTGATGACAAATCAGAGGGTGAAAGATCTGGTATAAAGATTCTTCTTAGCGAGATACCGCCCCACCACCGATTTCCGAACGCCGACACTTGTTGTAACGTGAGCTCATGCAGGAACGCACCCGCCATTTTTTCGAAAAATCGAGCATCTGGGCTTGAAATGAGATCGTGTCTCAGTGAAATCTAACACGCACCTCGAATGATTGTTTCCGACTCCTCGTTCCTCCCCGGCGAATCCGCCGTTCCAACCGAATCCGACGTTCGGCTCGGGGTCAGTGCGGAGTCGGCGGCACAAACCTTTCGGGCGCGTTGGTCAGAAGCGAATTCGTGAGCTAGTTTCACCCGTCATGAAAACCAACGTCGCCTCCGCTCCGTCCCCGACCACCGCTAAGAAGTCCGACTCGGGTGTCGTGAAAGCCCTTAACCTTCTCTTAGCCGATTCCTACGCCTTGATGGCGAACACGCACTTCGCGCATTGGAACGTGGAAGGACCCTCGTTCTTCGAACTGCACAAAGCCTTTGAAGAGCAATACGAGCACCTCTTTAAGGCAGTCGACGAAATAGCTGAGCGAGTCCGGGCTTTGGATAGCTTTGCGATCGGCGGGCTTCGCACCTTCGCGCAAGAGTCCGGCTTGGACGAATTCAACCGGCCCATGGGCGCCAAAGACTACGTGGCCGCGCTGATCGTGGCCCACGAAAAAACCAGCGGTGACGCCAAGGCTCTGCGTGACGCAGCGGGCGCTGCGAACGATCTCGAGAGCCAGGATTTCGCCATCGGCCGGATTCAATGGCACCAGAAACGCCTCTGGATGCTCAAGGCCTACCTTAAATAACCCTTCTTCAACTCTCACCTTTGCACGCGCCGATCCCACTCGGCGCGTTTTTAAAGCCTGCTTATTGAGACTGAGTTTCGTTCCTAAGATGACCCCCGCACTATCCTCACCTTCTGCCGTCGCCGCTAGCCCCACCACGTTGTGCCCGTTCCACGACGGCGCCGCGACGTTGGACTTGCTTCTCGCGGAACTCGACCCGCGTGAAACGACGCTCTTCGACGCGGTGCTGGATCTCCGTTCGCTGTTCGCAGACGCCGACGAACCCACCGCCTGCTTAACCCAACTCTTTCGCGTCCGTCGCATGCTCGGCGGTCGTCACTACCTGGCCTTCTATCGCGTCCGCTGCTGGGCCCGCCGCGCCTTGCGCATCGAAGTGCGTGCCAGTCGAAACCTGCCTTGGATTACGCGCGAGTTACCTCTGGACGGAGCCCGTTTGGACGAACTCGTGAATGCGTCACTCGCCGCCCTGGCGAGCCCCGACGGCGCGATTCCCGAATCTGCCCACGTTCGCTTTACCTTCACGACCACTCCCGCCAGCGACCTATGAGTTTCCGAAAAATCCTCTTCTGGGCTCATCTCGTCGCGGGCGTGATCGCCGGACTCGCGATCGCGATCATGTGCTTTACGGGCACGATTCTTGCCTTCGAGAAGGAACTCATCGCTTGGGCAGAGCGCGATGCCCGTGTCATCAGCCTGACTGACGCCGGCACTCCCCGCCTCAGCGTCGAGGAACTGCAGCGCAAGCTGCGCGAGGCCCGACCTGAGGCTCGGCCACAAACCATCGTGCTGCAAAACGACCCGACTGCCGCCGTCGCGTTTTCCGCCGGACGGACGAGCACCTTCTACGTGAATCCATTAAGTGGAGACGTTCGCCAACCGGCCTCCATCGCGATGGCGACGTTCATGCAGACGATGGTTTCGTGGCATCGTTACCTCGGCTTGGGCGGCGAGGTCAGCCGCGCCCGGGGCAAACTGATCACGGGAGTCTGCAACCTTGCCTTCTGTGTCCTCGCGCTCACAGGACTCTATCTCTGGACACCCCGCACCTGGTCCTGGCGCGCCTTGCGCCCCGCCGTGTGGTTTACGCAAAACCAGACCAGCAAAGCCCGCGATTGGAACTGGCACAACGTGGTAGGCTTCTGGTGCGCTCCCGTCCTGATCGTCCTCACCCTGACGGCCATGCCCATTTCATTCCGCTGGGCGGGCGCCATGCTCTACACCCTCACGGGGACGGAAATGCCCGCGAGCGGGCCGCAAAGCAGCGGCGCACCGGGCGCACCCGTGACTTTCCCCACGCCTGCCCCGGGCATCCGCGCCGTATCCATTGACTCACTACTCGCCACGGTTCAACAGCAGGCGTCGGACTGGCAGACGATCACGATCCGGCTCCCGGGTGGTCCCGCGCGCGCCGCCGACGCGACCACGCCGCCGCAGCCCACCATCTTCACCGTACGCGAAACGTCATCGTGGCCGCGCACCGCCACCACCACGTTCTCCTTGGACCCGTTCGCTGGCACCGTTTTGAAGCGCGAGGGCTACCAAGACTTGCCGGCCGCGCGGCAAGCTCGGGCCTGGACGCGTTTTCTGCACACCGGCGAAGCGCTCGGCTGGATCGGGCAGCTGGTGGCGGGCATCGCGTCAGCCGGCGGACTCGTTCTCACCTGGACCGGGCTGGCGCTGGCGTGGCGCCGCTTCTTCGGCGGTCGAACCCCGAAGCGCCCAGCGTCGATCACTGCCTCCGGGAAACGAGCAACGCAAGCGGTGGGCACCCAGTAATTTTTATTTTCCGTCCATGAACATCACCTCCCGGCTCATTCCGGCCTCTAAAATTTCCGCCCTCGCGCTGCTCCTCGCGCAGGGGTCGGCCTCACTCGCCGCGCAACCGGCGTCGACCTCGGCCAACGCCGCGGTTAACACCCCGCCCATTACGCTGCCGACGTACCGCGTCGAAGCGGAGGCGGAGTCAGATCACGTGATCCAAGGGCCGTTCCTGCCCAACGTCCAAGGCGCCAAGATCAACGCCGGGAAGAAGACCACGGTGCTCGACTTCGACAGCCAGCCCCGAATCAACGGCAACAATTACCGCCAGGCCCTCGCCCAGGCTCCCGGACTCGTGCTAAGCGAAGAAACCTCTCCGCTCCTGAGCATCGGCTATCGCGGCCTCGAACCGCACCGCGCCCAATTCACGCAAGTCTTGAAGGATGGCATCCCGATTCATGCCGACCAGTTCGGGTATCCGGAAGCTTACTACACGCCGCCCCTCGACACGGTTGACCGCATCGAATTCATCCGCGGTGGCGCCGCGCTCCTTTACGGCCCGCAGCCCGGCGGCGCCCTCAACTATGTGACGCATCGCCCGCGCACCGACCGCCCGTTCTCGGCATCGACTCTCCACACCGTGGGTTCGGACGATTACTACTCCACGTTCAGCTACATCGACGGCACCATCGGTCGCGTTGGTTACTATGGCTACTATAACCATCGTGAATCCGACGGCATCCGCTCGGCCAACAGCGACTACTCGCTGGACTCGTGGCTTGGTCGCGTGGTGCTCGATGCGAACAGCACCAGCCGCTGGATGCTCACCCTCGAAACGTACGAAGAAGAGCACGGCGAGCCGGGCGGACTGACGTTTGCCACGGGCGGAAACGCCATGAATTATAACGCCGATCGCCGGGCCACCTCGCGCCTGTACGATCGTTTCAACCTCGACCGGAAAGCCGTTTCGCTCATCTGGGAACGCGATTTTAACCACGGTACCGTGGCCTGGCGCACGTGGGCCATCGACTATGCGCGCGCCTCCCGCCGTCAGGGCGGCGGTGGGTTCGGAACCTTGCCCACGGGAGCTGCCGCGCTGACGAATACGATCGAGCGTCAACAGTTCACCACCTTCGGCACGGAAGCGCGGGGTCGCTACGATTGGGGTTCGAACGAACAACACATCCTAAGCGCCGGTGCGCAACTCTACGGCAGCAAGTCGCCCCGCACCGACAGCCGCGGTGCCACGCCGGACGCCGACAACGGCTCCGTCACAGGGAAATCAGAACGGGAAATCTTCTACGCTCCGGTGTACCTCGAGAACCTCTTCCGCTTCGGCGCGCTGTCGGTCACTCCCGGGTTCCGCGTCGAACAAGTCCGCCAGAAAGTCCGCGAGTCCGTCAACGTCGCCAAAGCGGCGGCTGGAACCCCACTGGGAAACCGCGACAACTCGGACACGGTCCCGCTTTTTGGGGTCGCGCTCGCCTACGACGTCGCGCGGCAAGCGCAGCTCTACGCGAATGCTTCGCAAAGCTTCCGCCCCGCGATCTTCACCCAGGCCGTGCCCAACGGCGCGACCAACATCGTGAACTCCGACCTCGCGGAAGCCCGCGCGATGCAATTTGAAATGGGATACCGCGCGCAGCCGCTGGACGGACTCGTGGTGGATGCCAGCGTGTTTCACCTCGAATTCGACGATCAGGTTGGAACCCTCGCCCTGCCCGGCGGGCGCTCCACCGTGGCAAACGTCGGCCGCGCCGTGCATCGCGGGATCGAAGCCTCCGTCCAATACAATCTGTTCCGCGCCCTGAATCGCGCCGGCCCTGCCGCCCTCAACGTGTACGCGAATGCAATGCTGCTCGACGCTGAATTCAAGCAAGGGGCCGTCGCGGGGCGAACCCCGCAGTACGCGCCCCAACACGTGGTGCGCAGCGGCATCGTTTATACCCACGGCACCAACGTGAAAGTTGGACTGACGGGAACGCTGTCCGCCGACAGCTTTGCCGACGACACCAACAGCGCCTCCCGCTACGTCCCAGCATACGCGGTGTGGGACCTCACCAGCGAATGGCGGATCCCCGGTACCATGGTTCGCCTGATCGGCGGCGTGAACAATGTTTTCGACGAGGATTATTATAACCGCGTGCGCAATGACGGCATCGACCCCGCGCCGCGTCGCAATTACTACCTCGGCGCCGCGCTGGAATTTTGATCCGGGCGAAACGCAAACGAGGTTTCGCCCATCTACCGCTATCATCATCCGCGTCAGTGATTGAAACCCTTCGCGAGTAAATGCTCGGCCGCGAGCATCCGACCCGCTACAGTGGCCCGCTTACTGCACCCATGAAAAAAACCCGCGCTCATTTTTCCGGCATCCCAACGATCGCTTACGAAGGACTCGGCACCGAGAACGCCCTCGCGTTCCGTCATTATAATCCCGACGAGCTGGTCGACGGAAAATCGATGTCTGATCACTTGCGGTTCTCGATCGCGTACTGGCACTCGTTTCGCGGCACGGGATCGGATCCGTTTGGTCCCGGTACCATCACGCGTCCGTGGGAAAGCGGCAAAGACGCGGTGTCGGTCGCCAAGGTCCGCATGGATGCGGCCTTCGAGTTCTTCCAAAAGATCCGCGCGCCGTTCTGGTGCTTCCACGATCGCGATATCGCGCCAGAAGGCCGCACGTTGGCGGAATCAAACCAAAATCTCGACGCCATCATCGCGCACGCCGGGCAGCTGCAAAAAGCGACCGGGGTTAAGCTGCTCTGGGGCACCGCGAATCTGTTCTCCCACCCGCGCTACATGAACGGCGCGTCGACCAATCCGGACGCTCACGTCTTCGCGTATGCCGCGGCCCAGGTGAAGAAAGCATTGGAAGTCACTCAAGAACTCGGGGGCGAAAATTACGTCTTCTGGGGCGGCCGCGAAGGTTACGAGACGTTGCTCAACACCAACCTCAAACGCGAACAGGACCACCTGGCGGCGTTCCTGCACCTGGCGGTCGATTACGCCAAGTCGATCGGGTTCAAGGGCCAGTTCCTCATTGAGCCCAAGCCGAAGGAGCCCACCAAGCATCAGTACGACTTCGACGTCGCGAGTGGCATCGCATTTCTCCGGACGTACGGCCTAGAAAAGTTCTTCAAGTTCAACATCGAAACCAATCACGCCACGCTGGCCGGCCACAGCTTCCAGCACGAAATCGAAGTCGCCGCCTCGCAAGGCATGCTCGGCTCCATTGATGCGAATGCCGGTGACCCGCTACTCGGCTGGGATACGGACCAGTTCAACACCGACGTGCGGGAACTCACGCTCGCGATGATCTCGATCCTCCGCGCCGGCGGCCTCGGCCCGGGCGGGTTTAACTTCGACGCGAAACTGCGCCGGCCGTCGACGGACTTGGACGATCTTTTCCACGCGCATATCGGAGGAATGGACGCCTACGCCCTGGCCTTCAAACTCGCGCGTCGCATCCTCGCAGACGGCAAGTTGGACGCGTTTGTGACGCAGCGTTATTCCAGTTTCGACTCCGGCTTTGGCCGCGAGATCGAGACGGGCCAGACGAACTTCCGCAAGCTCGAGAAGCTTGTGCTCAACAAATTGGGCGAGCCGACGCAGCGCTCAGGGAAGCAGGAATACCTCGAGAACTTGATTGCCGCCTACTTGCACGGTTAATCGCCACCGCAAGGCACAACCTGGGCCCCCGGCCGCATTTTGCGAACGGCTGAGGGCGGCCGCGCTCTCCCCAGCTAAGCTTACCGAAAGGTGGAGCAGGTTGTACCGCACCGCTTCCGAATGTTTGCTCTCACGTTAGCGGCTTGGGGACAAGCCGCTCCACCCAGGAGGGACTGGCCGAAGGAATTTCGATATCATTCTCGCAGGCGTTCAACGCCTGCTTCTGCGTCGATCGACTGCTCCGCCGGGTTACTGCCAGCTCACTCAAAAAAGGCCCGCACTTCATTCCGCAACCCGTCGCCGGAATCTCGCGCGGCGCCACGAAGTCCGCGAACCGCCAACCCCAACTTCGATACGCCTGCTCCTTCCGCCGGAGAAAACCTTGCTCTCGAATCGCTCGAATCAGAGCCCGTTCCCATTCGACCTTGCCCGCATCCAAAGCCCCCGAACTGGGCTGATCCCGATCACTCGGCACCCGACGGTGCACCGCCTCGGATACCGAGGGCGCCACCTCTTGCGCATCGCGATAGTCGACCGCCTGACGATAAAACCAGCGCAGCGCCTCCGTCGTTGCCTGAATCCTGGCCTCGGAGCCTCCCAGATGCTTTAAATAGGCTTTGATACCGACAACGGTGGCCGGACATTCCGACTCCTTGCAGGGCCGTAGAAAGTGAACGACCGCCGACCGAAACGACTCTTGCTGTGCAGCGGACAACTGACTGGCGGTAAGTACCTCATTCCAGGGCCGAAAAAAGATCGGTTCGTCGGGTCCGTAGGGAATTGAGTGACGCTTTTGGGTGTCGCTTTTCGGGAGCTCCGGTGACGCAGATTCCATGGGAAAATACGTTGCGTAAATCACCGATCATCCTGCAATGCAGTAACCCATGCCGAATACCCCCAAACCGTGGTATAGATTTCCAGGCCCGGGAACGTCTCCGTTAGTGCGACACTCCTCTGTCGCTCAATAACACTGTTCGGCAAAGAACATGAAGATCTATCCAGCACTCACCGCATTTGCATTAGTTTGCGCACTATTTTCTGGCTGCGCGAATCCTACTTACACGAATCAGCAGCAGGATTTCGTCCCTGTCGGATGGCATACGATTGCCATCATGCCCTTTGCCGGCGACTCACGTTTCACTGACGGAGCGACACAGTCATTTGCGATTCACGTCCTGAACGTTCCCGGATTTCGGATTGTTCAGCCCAGCACGGTTTCCATCTCTGTTCGAGAGCTTGGTATAGTTCCCACTCAAAGTGGATTCACGGTGTTGGAGGCCCAGAAAGTCGGCCAAGCCGTAAATGCGGACGGGGTGATTGTCGGCACGGTTACGAGTTACAATAATGGGATGACCTTGAATGGCTTTTGCACAGCTCAAATCATTGACGTAAATTCGGGAGAGATTGTCGGCGCAAGTCACAATCCGAGCGGACTATTGATGGGCTACAGTGAGCACCAGAGTGTGATGGCAGCTGTTGAACGCACCGGCAAACAAGTGCTTAAAATGCTTCAAGATCTGAGCAGGAAGAATCGGCCAGTATCCACTCCTATTGGTGCGCCAAAGAAGAGAAATACAGATGCCTAACAAGCGCACTACAGACAACTCCGGGGCTGCGCCCCTTCGTGTCTGACTGCGGACGTTGGGCGAAGAAAGAAAAGAACATGACCGAGGACGAAAAAGATTCGTGGTTAGTGCGAGCAGCGGCAGCAGCGATAACAAAAGGATGGGCCATCGGTATTGCGCTGGCTCAAGTCCTAGGAGCATCGCTCCTGTTAGTGCTGAATGAAAAAGTCCCGAAAGAATGGCTGCTTCGGCTATTCGGATGCACGAGTCTTCTATGGTTTGGTCTATCTGTTCTCGGGTTGGTTGTTCTACGGAAGCGAGAGCGAACCATTCGGGGCCTAAAAGCCGCAGTCGCGCGGTTTTCGCCAGAAGAGCACGTAGCGAGGATGCGCTCTGATCTCACACGGAAGCGCATGGACGGCCTATGAAAACGGAGCCCAACCCAGAAGGTTGTGCTGCGCGAAGCCGCAACATGACCCTTGTTGAACGAGCCCGGGAATGAAGGACGGCTTTCCTATGCGGAAAGTATTTAGTGGAGTCTCACTCGAGAGGATCGAGTAAGCCGAGGGCGATGATGCCGCGAACGGGCGAACATGGCGGTCGTCTCATGCAAAAAGCGCAGCGGAATCGCAAATCCACGAGGGCGAGGACCTCGAAACCGCACCTTTTTGGTCGATAGCCCAAGCAGTCGCTGCCGATCGCCAATCGGCGATCGGTAATGGAGACGAGTATGTATACTATCCACAACCTGTGCATGGCGGAGCGCGCGGCAGTTTGCCGATCACGATCAAGGTGAACTGCTGGCAGTGGGGACAACGTCGATGCCAGTCCGGCGGCGACACGGACTTGGGGCGCACGACAATCCGGGCGGCGAGTAGGGTCTCGACAACCAGCCGTCGTTTCTTCGCCGCCGGATGCATCCAGCCAAAATACCGGACACGGTGCGTGCCGGCGGGGAGTGCATGCTGCAGAAAGCGGCGGAGGAAGTCATCCGCCCCAAGCGTGCACTGTCTCGGTTCCTTGGTCTTCGAGTCGATATAGTCGAAGCGCACCGTGCCATCGTCCAGTTCGACCAGTTCGCGTTGACCGCTCATGGCGGTGCGAAACACATATTGCGCGAGGTACTTCAAAGCACTCGTACCGGAGCCGACCGCTTCACAATCGACCACCCAGTCGGAGCGCCACACGCTTTCGGGCACTTCGGCGTGCAGCGAGGGTTGATCCGCCTGAATCCGGCTGCGCAGTCGCGAGCGAAAGCGAGCGGCCAGGACCGGCTGCGGCAAAAGAAAATCCGCCTGAGGCAATGTCACCCAGTTCTCGCGATCGGGCGAGAGTCCGCCCCCGACGACGACGTAGTGGATATGGGGATGCAGCACCAGCTGGCGGCTCCAGGTGTGGAGGACGCCAAAGAATCCCAATTCGGCGCCGAGGTGTTCCGGATTGCCCGCAATCTCCTGGAGCGTCCGGGAGGTCTCCTCAAAGAGCACGGTATAAAACCAGCCGGGCCGCTGCCGGGCCAGGTCGCGCAAAGCCGGCGGCACGGTGAAGGTAACGAGGAAGTACGGGGCCGGCAGGAGCCGGTTCATCTGGCGATCGAGCCAGTCGGTGGTGTCCCGACCGCCGCACGTGGGACACATGCGGTGATTGCAGCTGTGATACCGGAAATGTTCGCCACCGCATTCGGTGCAGGCACAGCGATGCCCGCCCAGCGCCGGGGTACGGCAGCGCAGGATGGCGATGAGGGCGCGGCGCTGATCCGGAGGCAGCCGCGCCCCTTCGCGCGCCAGGAACTCCGGTCCCCGGCGAGCGATGAACTCTGCCAGCGTCGGCAACCGTTAGCCGTTGCTGATGAGGGGCTTGATCAGACCGGCCACCGTCGCGAGGGTCTTCGCCTCACTGATCGTCGTCAGGTGGGTATAGATGACTGTCGTATCCAAAG
>Ga0163152_10008607_pt1 | contig 10835 bp, 10 predicted proteins | sample OliLakLV19MP8IB2_FD_148635 | JGI IMG/M metagenome (GOLD analysis project Ga0163152, IMG submission 148635) | Freshwater microbial mat bacterial communities from Lake Vanda, McMurdo Dry Valleys, Antarctica - Oligotrophic Lake LV.19.MP8.IB-2 | ecosystem: Environmental > Aquatic > Freshwater >...
GTATCTGTAATTACAGATTCATTGTACCGAAACATGCTTTGGCTGGTGAGACAGCCAGAACACGAACTTGTAACTGTAAACGTGCCTGTTACGGGTATAAAAGCCTGAATTTGAGAAACCGCGGCTGACTGAACCGGAGAGGAGATGTATCTATATATTCTTGAATTAGTACCTTCAAGGGACATAAACCGCTGAATAGTAACATTTCCACCCACCACGGCTCCGCCTGGTAACGTGGCGATACTTGCATCAACTGTAGGATTATCCGCAGACGATCTTAATCTAAAAACAATTGCGCCAGAAACGCCATCCGGATCAAAAATAACATTGGGAGATAGCGTTAACACCCCACTAATATCTTGATTGGTGGCAACGCGAACACCCGGAGGACCGCCAACATTTGAAATGGTTATATTATTAAAGTTAGTTCTCGTTGATCCTTGAAGCAGTTGCAGGGCAGAGCCATTAAGCAACAACGTACCAGAATTTGAACTAAACGTTCCGTTGTTTGTAAAATTTCCAGCAACCCTAAGGGTGGAAGAAGATGTCAAAGTACCGCTAATGGTTACTCCACTAAATTGAGTGAGGCCAGCACCAGTAAAAGTCGTTGTACCGTTAAACGTGACGGTGTTAGTTGCTACCCCATTATTAAATGTGCCTGTATTATTCCAATTACCAGCTACATTCATATTTCCTGCGGGTGCTGTAAGCGTGTTACCGCTGGTAATGCTAATATCGTTAAATGAGCTAACACTAGAGCCGCTAATCGTTGTGGTTCCACCAAATATGGTTGTGGCCGAACCTGCATTTAAAGTTCCGTTATTCACGAGATTGCCATTTATTCTAAACGTGGCTGACGGAGTTAATACTCCCGTGATAGTAATGATTCCAAAAGTTGGTGTAGCACTACCTGTAATCGTTGTGGCGCCAGAGAAAGTAATAGCACTGCCCGTTAATGTGGAGGCGGCATTGCTAACGAAATTTCCTTTTAGATCAACATCGTTTGACCCTGAGTTAAATGATCCGTCCGACAAGATCATGATTCCGTTCACTGTCAAATCACTTCCTAATGTTAACGCACCCGTTCCTTGCTTTGTGAAATTTGCTAATGCAGTGGTATTTGTTGGTAACTCCGGACCCGTTGGGGTAGGTGACGTTACTGAGTACACAACATTATAAGCATTTGTTGTGTTATTTGGCGATGTAGTCATTGAACCTTGCTCATTGCGCGTAATAGTACCACCCGTAGCTATGCTGAGACCAGGACCATTATTCAATGTTCCTGAAACTAAATTTAGGTTTGTTATTGCTACACTCGCACTAACATCGAGCGTGGAACTCGATCTATTCAAAGTCAATGTACCCAGCGCGCTTCCTGTAATACCGACCGATCCGGATGGCAGAACTCCTGAGCCATTTACAACTATGGAAGATGCAGAGGTGACTGCTAGTGTTCCAAATGTTCTTGCGTAAGCACCACTAATGGTTAGAGTATTTGAGCCTAAAACAAGCGCTCCATCGGTGTGAGTTAAGGCTCCTAAAATAGTTAAGTCACCACCCATATTAATAGACCCATTCCGATTCATTGTAAAATTTAACAATTCATTAGTACCGCTAAAGTTTAGTGTACCAAAAGCTCCTGTTCCTCCAATCACAAGATTTGAAGACGGGCCGCCTACAATTCCACCTGAGCCACTTACTGTTCCGTTTATAGTCAGCGTCTGAGTTCCAATTAAAATGCTTCCGCTTGTAAGTGTGAGGGTTCTTAGTGCAACTATATCAAGACTTGTGCTCAAGGTCACATTGCTTGCATTATCAATGACTAAGTTAACATCACTACCAGATGGAAAACCATTGCCTATGAACTGGGCGCCAGTGCCGTTGTAAACTATGGTTGATCCAGAAGCATAGGGTCGGGTTCCTGAGACTCTTATGTTTCCGCCTGAAATACCTGTTTGAAGAGCTCCACTTGCATCGGTTGAACCAAGTTGAAGAGTTCCGGATAATGTAAAATTACCACCACCCGCAACGAAATTAGAACCCAATAAATTTAAAGTAGAAAGTGAAGCAACAGAATAATTTAGATTACCCAATGGTGTAAGTGTTGATGTAAATGTCTTCGCTGAAGCACCTATAAAATTAAGATTTCCTGTACCTCCCACGAAAATATCTCCGCCAGTGAAAGAGTAGTTTCCTTGTAAATTGAGATTTGTTATTGCACTTGTTGCGGCAAAATCTACCTGTGCGTCTCCTGAAACTGAAAAATTGCCAATTACGTTTATTGAAAGATTCTGGTCATCCGCTAACTGAGTATAACCACTAGAGAAATTAAGGTTACCGGAAATATTTAATGTACTTGGACCAGCATCACCAGACGTCCAACCAAGAACACCCCCGGTCACGTTAAGGCTTCCGCCAATATTCATAGTTCCGCCCGCGCCCCCTAGTGAATAATATAGAACGTCTGTACCTGTATCCGTAACAGTGAAGCTTCCATTGATGCTAGTCAGAAGTCCATCTAAAGAAATTGCAACATCCTGTGCTGGAGCATTCCAAATAAAATTCCCAAATGTTTGATTTAGCCCCGTTGGCGGGTTAAAATTGCCAGAAGTGTAGCCTACTATATTAACAGTTGAGGCCGCATTCCATGTTGCCGAAGGAATTGCCCCACCATCAGCAAACTGGTGGAAATAATTTGACCCTGAGGTAAAACTTAACTTTGCGGCAGTCACTCCGGACAAAACCCCATTATTGTTAAAAGTCCCATTTAATACAACGGTTCTATTTGGAATTCCACCAAAAGCAATAGTACCATTGTTGGTTATCGTTCCCCCACTGCTGACAGTTAATTCATCCCCTGTTCCACCACCTAACGTCAGTGTAATCCCTGGATTAATAATTAATGTTCCACCTGAGTTAATTGTTGTTTGATCAATGGTTGCTATGGCTGTTAAGGTAATTATATGTCCGTTGTTTATAATGATGGCTGTGGAATTTACTGAAGTCGGCACTGTATTAGGTGTCCAGGAAAGAAGATCATTCCAATTGCCACTACCAACGCCTGATGACTGAATCGTCTGGCTGAAGCAAGCAAGGCTAAATGAGAACGATAACAGCAACAGATAAAACTTCCTCATAGTTGATTAGGATTATTCTAATTAAGCAAAAATAACTAAAAACCTCAATTTTTATGTAAAACGTTACGTTTAAATACCTGCTGAATTCACTTTTGTAACCCTTTGCTCACTGACTCAACAACTGTATCACTTCCTCCTGTTGTTGCGGATTTTCAAAAACTGAAGGAAGTGCCAACCCTCGATTAAAATAATCTTTCGAAGTTCCATTCAAATATTTATCCACATTTTGGTAAAGTGGCTGTAGGTGCATGGGTTTCCAAAGAGGACGCGTTTCAATGCCAGCCTCTTTTAATTCGTTGAAAATCAATTCTTTAGTACTATTGTCCCTTAACAAAATTGTTGACAACCACCTATTTGAATATCTAATCTCGGTATCGCACTGATATGCCGCCTTATCTTTAAGAGATTCTGAATATAGCTGGAAGGCTTGTACCCGTGCCTTATTTTTCTGCTCAAGCATAGGTAATTGGCTTAAACCCATGGCTGCATTGAGAGGACTCATCAGGTAATTAAATCCAACATCCTTATGCTCATAAAATGGCAAATCTTCCCTTGCCTGCGAAGCATAGTGGCGGGCTTTTTTCGCAACTTGAGGATTACGTGTGATTAAAACTCCCCCACCATAGGTTGTAACGGCCTTATTGTTGTTGAACGAATAGATGCCAACCTCCCCCATCGTGCCGGTCATTTTGCCATCATACCTAGCCCCTAGGGATTCTGCTGCGTCTTCAATTATTGGAATGCCTTCTTTTTTCGCGATAGCCAGTATTTCACTCATTTTAGCGGGCATTCCATAGGTGTGAACAATTATAATGGCTTTGGGATCTATACCTTTTTGCCGCAACGATTTAATCGCTTGTTCCAACAGCATTGGATCCATGTTCCAGGTTTCATTTTCTGAGTCAATCAACACCGGCTGTGCGCCAGCATATAAAATTGGGTTTATAGTAGCCACGTAGGTAAATGTTGGGGCGAGCACCACATCGCCTTTTCCAATACCCAATGAAAGCAGGGCAAGGTGAATTGCTGCGGTACCTGAACTAACAGCCACTGCATGCGGCATGCCCGTAAGGTCAGCTATTGCATTTTCAAAATCGGTTACTATCTGGTTATGATGGAGACCTTCGTAAGACTTTAATACGTTGGCGAACGAATCGACATCGATTGGATTATAGGAAAGCGGGATTCGATACGCCATAGAGAATTTGATTTTAGAAAGATAGGGGAAAATAGGAAATAGTAAATGGTAAATAGTAAATAGTAGTGAGTAGAAAGTAGATTGATGAATTACGAATTTTGAATTACGATTTACGAATGAGGAATGGGAAAATAGTATTGAGTAGAAAGTAGAAAGTAGAAAGCAGGAACAGTTATTTCTGCTGATTCAATTTCTGATACACGAAGCCTATCATCAATAAAATCATAAGCAGTGGATTGACGATGATGCGGTGAATTTGTGATAAGAACGGTGAAGAAAGCTCCGAGTCGCCCTCTAACGAAAGTTTTATGATGAAGTAGATTGGCAGGATGACCAGCAGCTCAACCAAAAAAACCAGAAAGGCAGCCTTCAAAAATTTTGCCTGCTGGAACAAGGCCCAAATAATTACCATGCACGCGGAGTCGTTCAATATTAGTCTGATCGTTCTATTAAAAATGAAAATAGCATTGGCATTTCTAATTTCCAATACTTCCGGTAAGATTGAGTTTACTAAAGCCGCATAGCTTATGCGCTGAAATAAATAAATCAAAAAAAGAGCAACGAGCGCGAGACCTAACAAAACATATCGCTTCATTATTTTGGTGCGATCAGTTTCTTCAAAGAAAATCCACTTACCTTTTCCATCCACCACCACCAGAGTGCAAAAACAAGTAGATAAATGGTTGCTGTAAATAAGTATTTGTGCACGTAATAAAAATAGCGTTGCCAATACTCGGCCACATAGTAAAGCGCAGAAACCCTTAGGAGATTAGCAAAATAAATAAGGACAATACCAAGCGGGAAAAACCAGGCGAGCTGCTTCCAACTACCACGAAAAGCAAATAGAAAGCACACAAACACAATCATCACGTTAATTCCGTTGCAGCCTTCGAAGACGCTGATGACAGATTTGGATTCCTTTATAATCGATACGGTAGGCGAATTATTTTTCGGTTGAGTAACTGTTTGCTCCCCAAACAAATTGACAATGAAAGAGGTTTGTTCCGTAACAACCTTCGTAGCCCAATCGGCAGATCCCTGATAGGAAGAAATCCAAAATCCATAAATCAGATTCAATCCAAAATAAAGTGCAAGAAAGACACCTAAAAAACGAAACGCAGGAATAAACTCTCTCATTATTATTTTGCAGGAATTCCCTTTACTGTTGCATTATCATTTACACTCTTTGTAACGATTGCTCCTGCCCCAACGCGTGCACCACTTCCTATTCGCAGATGTTGTAGCACGGATGCTCCGGTACCAATTAAGACTTGATCTTCCAATGTAACAAACCCAGACAAATGAACCCCCGGCATTATGCAGGTATAACTTCCAATAGAAACATCGTGGCCAATTGTTGAGTTTAAATTTATTAACACGTGAGTACCTGTTTTTATATCAATGGTTAATTGACAGCCAGCGGTAATAATTGTGCCTGAACCAAGTTCAACTCCTAATCCTATTCCTGCCATTGGATGAATTAAGACCGGAAATGAAATTTTGGGATTCGTTATTTCGGAAACAATTTTTGATTTGACAATTGGATCACCAACAGCAACAATAACATTCAGGTTGTAGTCAATTTTACCAAGTTCAACAATCTTACCCAATACTAAATGGCCAGCTACTTTATTACCTATCGAAACAGCATCATCATAGAAGCCAATCACATTCCAGGTTAATTCTTTTTGATTGATCTGATGAATCAGCACGGCTACTTCTTTTCCTAGTCCGCCCGCACCAATGATCGCAATGTCTTTCAGATTCATCCTGTAAATTTCTTTTCGTTTAGTGAGGTGTCCTTCTTAAAAGAAAACACTAAAATAATTGTTTTCACTAAGATTTTTAAATCCAGAAATAAGGATGCCTGATTTATGTAATAAAGGTCAAGCTCAAATTTTTCTTGCCATGAAATATCATTCTTGCCACAAACCTGCGCCCAGCCAGTGATTCCTGGCAAGACATTGTGCCTTCTTTTTTGTTCTTCTGAAAACAACGTTGAATATTCAATAGGTAGCGGTCTGGGGCCAACGATTGACATCTCCCCTTTTAATACGTTCCAGAGTTGTGGAAGTTCATCTAAATTGGTTAACCGGAGGAAATTACCCAATAGAAATTTTCTTTCAATCAATGGCAGTTCTTCTTTTCCTGAAAGTGTTCTAAACTTTAACATTGTGAATGGTGCGCCCTTTTCTCCCATACGACTTGATTTAAATAAAACTGGAAACTGTAAAGTAATCAAGTAGATAATAAAAATCAGCACAATAAGCCATGAAGAAAAGATGATTAGTATGCCGACAAGTAGCAGATCAACCAAGCGTTTACTATATACCAAATAGAATTGACCAGTCATCTACTTTCTAAAAATTGAGATAACAGTTTGATATATAATCTTTATATCCAATACAAATGATTGTTCTTGAATATATTTTAAATTCAACTTTAATTTTACTGGCATAATTTGCTCAATATAAAACTGAACCGGATCAGATTTTCCTTCTAGTAGCTCATTCTCATTTCTAAATTCGATGGAGGCATAATCGGTGATACCTGGTTTCACAGAAATAACTTTTACTTGATCAGCATTATACAAATCAACAAATTTCTTTAACTCAGGGCGCGGCCCAACCAAACTCATGTTACCAATTAAAACATTTATAAGCTGTGGCAATTCATCAATTTTGAATTTCCTTAGATAGTAACCAATTCCGGTTATTCTCGCATCGCGCGCACCCACCGTAATAGCTGTATGCTTATCCGCATCAACACGCATAGTTCTGAATTTGAAAAGCTTGAATAGTTTACCGCCCTTCCCTACCCGGTTCTGTAAATAAAATACTGAACCTTTTGATGTGAGTTTGATTAGAAGTGCAATCAATAAAAAAAAAGGAAAAAGTAGTATTAAGCCAAACCCTGAAACTAGCAGGTCGAGGATTCTTTTAGTCATGCGGGACAAAGGTAGACATTAGGATTAAGTAACCTCACCCCTAGCCCCTCTCCAGAGGAGAGGGGAAAGTTTGGGCTTGATTTTGAAAATTGTTTGTGCGAAGAAAGAGAAGCCATCATTTAGAGATTAGTAACCTCACCCCTAGCCCCTCTCCAGAGGAGAGGGGAAAGTTTGGGCTTGATTATGAAAATTGTTTGTGCGAAGAAAGAGAAGCCATTATTTAGAGATTAGATGCTTGTAACAATTCAAGCATAGGTACTCCAAAACGATGGCTGCAATAACCTCACCCCTAGCCCCTCTCCAGAGGAGAGGGGAAAGTTTGGGCTTGATTTTGAAAATTGTATTTCAAGCCTTTCGTTTTCGAAGACGATGTCGCGCTTCCAATTCATTTCGAGGTGGAGCGATTCGAGAATTAATCCCTCACCCCTGGCCCCTCTACCCGGGGAGAGGGGGAAAGTTGGTGATAGGCAGCGGCTACTGCGTTGACAATAAAATCAATTTTGGTTGAATCCAACTCCGGATAAATAGGCAGCGAGATTTCGCGGGAATAGGAATCAAAAGCAATTGGATAATCGTCCATCTTATAAACACGTTCTTTAAACACTGATAACAAAGGCAAGGGTTGAAAATGATTCACTACCTCACCCCTGCCCCTCTCCAGAGGAGAGGGGTAAGTGACGTGCCAGATGATAGGCAGCGGCTACTGCGTTGACAATAAAATCAATTTTGATTGAATCCAACTCTGGATAAATAGGCAATGAAATTTCACGGGAATAGGAATCAAAAGCAATTGGATAATCGTCCATCTTATAAACACGTTCTTTAAACACTGTCAACAAAGGCAAGGGTTGAAAGTGATTCACTACCTCACCCCTGCCCCTCTCCAGAGGAGAGGGGTAAGTGACGTGCCAGATGATAGGCAGCGGCTACTGCGTTGACAATAAAATCAATTTTGATTGAATCCAACTCCGGATAAATAGGCAGTGAGATTTCGCGGGAGTAGGATCAAAAGCAATTGGATAATCATCCATCTTATAAACAAGTTCTTTAAACACTGATAACAAAGGCAAGGGTTGAAAGTGATTCACTACCTCACCCCTGCCCCTCTCCAGAGGAGAGGGGTAAGTGACGTGCCAGATGATAGGCAGCGGCTACTGCGTTAACAATAAAATCAATTTTGATTGAATCCAACTCTGGATAAATAGGCAGCGAGATTTCGCGGGAATAGGAATCGTATGCTACGGGATAATCGTCCATCTTAAAGCCACGCTCTCTGAATACTGTCAACAATGGCAAGGGTTGAAAGTGATTCACTACCTCACCCCTGCCCCTCTCCAGAGGAGAGGGGTAAGTGACGTGCCAGATGATAGGCAGCGGCTACTGCGTTGACAATAAAATCAATTTTGATTGAATCCAACTCCGGATAAATAGGCAGCGAGATTTCGCGGGAATAGGAATCGTATGCTACGGGATAATCGTCCATCTTAAAGCCACGCTCTCTGAATACTGTCAACAATGGCAAGGGTTGAAAATGAACATTGACCGAGACACCGGTGGCGGTGATGTGTTCGATCATTTGATCGCGTTGATGTTCGGTAATATTTTTTATACGCAATGCGAAAAGGTGATAACATGATTTTTTATGTTCTGAATTATGTGGAGGAAGTTGCACCCAGGAATATTTTGAGAAATGCTGGACATACAGATCAAACACTCTTTTCCGTTCGGGCAAAATATGTGTTTCATATTTTCTTAACTGCGCTAATCCAATTGCAGCCCCTAAATCGGGCATGTTCATTTTAAAACCCGGATACACAATGTCATACTTCCAGCCTGCCCCATTGGTTTTAGCCAAGGCATCTTTTGTCTGTCCGTTTAACGACCAAAGTTTTAATGTTTTATAAACTTCCTCATTTTTAAAAGGCTCGGGAAGAGTAACACACATGGCACCGCCTTCGGCTGTGGTCACATTTTTTACTGCATGAAAAGAGAACACGGTGAAGTCGGCCCAATTGCCGATGGGCTTATTGTGATAGCTTGCTCCTATTGAGTGCGCTGCATCCGCTAAAATCAAGATGCGACCCAGTTTCTTTTGAGTTTCATTTTTAGGAATAAATTGCTTCTGGATTTCAGGCTCATTCACCAAAGCATCTAACGCGGTGTAATCACAAGGCCAACCCGCAATATCAACGGGCATGATCACTTTGGTCTTAGAAGTAATTTTATCGCGGATTTTATTTATATCTACGTTAAAATCAGCACCACTATCAACCAGCACGGGAGTAGCACCCAAGTGCATGACGACCAACGCAGTTGCTGAATAGGTATAAGCAGGAATAATAACTTCATCACCCCGAGTAACGCCATACCAATGCAACAACAACATCAAACCCGAAGTAGCCGAGTTGCAACACGCCACGTGATCAATCCCTATTTGTTGGGCTACTAATTTTTCCAAGGCCAATACTTTGGGTCCGGAGGTAATCCAACCGCTATCAAGCGCTTCGAGTACTTCGCGTTTTACATCATCATCAATGTACGGTGGGGAGAATGGGATTTTCATTTTAATCAATCATTGAAATTTACTTGGCGGATTTGATAGTTCAACTTTATTCCATTTTTTTGTTAAAAAACACAATTTTAAGAAGTAAATATTAAGTTCAGCATAATCCTCAGCCTTAACCGGCACAGTGGTGAGAATGGGATTTTCATTTTAGTTACCATATAATGTTCAACAATAGCTTCACAAATACCAAATGAAGATAAAAACGAAAAGCTTATATGATACCTGCAATTGCATACGCATTTGTTGTAGTCCGAAAACTACTTCTTCTTTTTACCTTTTAACTCATTGATAAAGGGGGTGACAATTTGTCCCCACCCTTGTGAAAGTTGCTCATCTCGCCTTCTCATTTTCTTTAAATAGTCGGCAGGGTTAGGGGCATCAGTAAGAACCTGTACAACATCACTTACAACAAAGTACCATTGCTGGTCGCTTTCGTTCCAAGTTGAACGAATTTCCTTGGTTTGGAAAAGTTTAATATTGCTCATTTATGTCATTGCTATGTTCAACCAATAAGTGCAACTTTTATCATTTTGTGAATCGCTGTGGAGTTACCAGAAACAGAAGTTGTAATCCACCCACTTTCGAGTACTTCAAGTTTTACATCATCATCTATGTATGGGGGTGAGAAGGGGATTTTCATTCAGTAAAAGTTATTGATTAGCCGGTCAAAAAATCTATATAATTCATTGGTGTAACACACTTAAAATGGCATTAGGATAAGCTTCGGCAAATGCCTTCGGTAATTTTGCATTCGTCCTGGGATTCCATTTAAACTCTGTAGCATAAATCTTACCGTTCGTTTCATCCACCATGTCAATTTCCTGCTGGGCATGTGTGCGCCAGAAGTAATTGTTTACAAATCGGTTCGTGTACCGATTTGATTTCATTCGCTCACTCATCATAAAATTTTCCCAAAGGATACCTGTATCCTGGCGCAGGGAAAGGGGGTTAAAGTTTTTAATTACCGCATTGCGGATTCCGTTGTCG
>Ga0163152_10008612_pt1 | contig 10830 bp, 9 predicted proteins | sample OliLakLV19MP8IB2_FD_148635 | JGI IMG/M metagenome (GOLD analysis project Ga0163152, IMG submission 148635) | Freshwater microbial mat bacterial communities from Lake Vanda, McMurdo Dry Valleys, Antarctica - Oligotrophic Lake LV.19.MP8.IB-2 | ecosystem: Environmental > Aquatic > Freshwater > Lake...
TGAACGAAGAGCGTGTGAAGAATCTAAAAAAGGGCATCATGCCCATTTACGAACCTGGCCTGGATGAGTTGGTCAAACGCAATGTAAATGCGGGGCGCATCACATTTACAACATCTTATCAAGACGCTTTGAAGGATGCTGAGTACGCTTTCATTGCAGTCGGCACTCCTTCAGGAGCGGATGGCGAGGCGGATCTGCAATACGTGGCCGCTGCGGCAAAGTCAATTGCAAAAGAAATGACCGCGCCGCTCGTCATCATCAACAAGTCCACGGTTCCGATCGGGACCGGTGACTGGGTCGCTGACATTGTGAAGGGTGCCCAGCCGAAGCCGATTGAATTCTCGGTGGTATCCTGCCCCGAATTTTTGCGCGAAGGTTCAGCCATTGCGGACTTTACAAGCCCGCATCGCACGGTGATTGGTTCCATGGATAAAGATGCCGCAAACAAAGTGGCGCATTTACATCTTCCCTTGCGCGCACCCATCGTCATCACGGACTTGCGTACTGCTGAAATGATCAAATATGCGAGTAACGCTTTCCTCGCTACAAAAATTTCCTTCATGAACGAACTGGCTGACCTGTGCGAACTGGTCGGCGCAGATGTGAAGGAAGTGGCCGCAGGCATGGGTTACGATGCACGCATTGGCCGTCACTTTTTGGATGCAGGCCTCGGCTGGGGCGGATCGTGCTTCCCCAAAGATGTGGAGGCGCTGGCCTTCATGGCAAAAGAAAAGGGTCTCAATCCGCGCATTTTGAATGATGTGATGGAAGTAAACTATGAGCGCCGAAAATTAGCCGTAAAGAATGTGGAAAAGATGGTAGGCGGCAGCCTAAAAGGCAAGACCATTGGCCTGCTGGGTTTGGCATTTAAACCGAACACAGACGATATGCGCGACGCGCCGTCCATTGATATTGCTGAAGCCTTGACCAAGGCAGGCGCAAAAGTGCATGTTTACGATCCTGTTGCCATGGAAGTGGCCCGTCCTCTTTTGCCTGAGACTGTGGAAATGTTCAAGGATTCGTATGAAATGGTGCTGGGTTGTGATGCGTTGATGGTCGTCACCGAGTGGAACGAATTCAAACAGCTTGACCTTGAAAAGGTGAAAGGTATGCTCAAAACTCCTGTCATTTATGATGGACGCAACATATATGACCCCAAATTGATGAAGGAAATGGGTTTCACCTACCGCGCTGTAGGCAGGTAGTCACGCGAAGCGGTCGTCTAGTTGTCTGGTCGGATAGTCGGGTACAATAATCCCGCTATCCGATTTTTATTTACTCTTCAAGAGTTCTCGAGCAGAACACGGAATACGGACTTCAGTCCGCCTTTTACCCCACGAAGCGGACTGAAGTCCGCGCTCCGAAATAACCACTACAAAACAAATAAACCACCAAAACTATATGACCACCCCTCCTGTTTGTAATTACGAAGGCTCCGACTACCAGCAATCCTTTTGGGAACAGGGCGGACGCGAATATGAAGACCGCGCCGAGGCCATTGCCCTGAAAAGAATGCTCCCAATAAGCGGGAAGCTTATGCTTGAACTGGGCGCAGGAGCAGGCCGCAATACACCTCGCTATGCAGGCTTTGAACGCATTATCCTGCTGGATTACTCCACCACCCAACTGGCTCAGGCGCAGGAAAAACTGGGGACTGCGCCAAAATACATCTACGTTGCCGCGGATATTTACCGCCTCCCATTTCGGGACCGTCAATTTGATGCCGCTACGATGATCCGCGCCCTGCATCACATGGCGGATGCGCCCAAAGCGCTAGGTCAAATACGGAACGTTTTACAGCCCAACGCCGTCTTTATTCTTGAGTTTGCGAACAAGCTCAACGTCAAATCCATTTTGCGATATTGGTTTGGCAGGCAAAGCTGGAATCCGTTCACTTTGGAACCTGTGGAATTCGTGAAATTGAATTTTGACTTTCACCCAAAAGCAATTCGCAATTGGCTGGGAGAATTGGGTTTCACCATCGAAAAGACTCTTACTGTTTCGCACTTCCGCCTCGGTATATTAAAGAGGATCATCCCTGCCAGGCTTCTCGCCGCTTTGGATGGATTGTTTCAACCCACAGGAGCAATTTGGCAATTCACCCCAAGTGTCTTCGTGAAAGCAAAAGTAGAGGAGAAAAGCGCGATAAAATTACGCAACATCCCCGTCAATGTGATCGAACTTTTCAAATGCCCGCAATGCGAAAACGAAAAACTGGAAGATAAAAATGACCATCTATATTGTTCGAACTGCAAAGCTCAATGGGCAGTCCGCGATGGAATCTATGATTTTCGCGAGCAAATGAAATAGGATATTATTACAGGTTGGGAGATGAAATATGAACACGCCACAAAAACCACTACCCAAAGTCCCGCCATTTTTTGAACGAAAAACACAGCCTCCACATAAAAGTGGGGTGGATATGCGCGGTATGCTCAGACTCGCGACCATGCTCGCGAGTCTGACAGCGTTGACCTTGTCCATGCTTGGGGCTGGAGCCCTGGTTTTTGATGTATTTGCTGTGGGTCTTACCGGCAATCTGGAAGGATTACTGGTCAAGATGATTGTGCTTGGTTTTGCATTTATCTTCGGCTGGGGAGCTGGTTTGGCCAGCATTCGGGCATTCGGGAATATGTTTTATCCCCTCATCATCAAATTATATGCCTGGGCTGTGCTCATTGCCATCTGCATACTATACATTAAGGTAATTCAAAAGCTATATATGCAGGATTACGATACCGTGCACTTCTGGGCGTACTTGGCCATGCTGCTCGGCGGGATATTTGTTTTGCTCTGCCTGCACCTGCTTGTGGAAGATCATGACCTGCGCCCCTTTGCCATTCCACTCCTGACCATTTGCGTATTGCAATTATGTGCCATCGTGTTTCGTTATGTATTTGACAAAAATCCAAATGGGCTGTATTTATTCGGAGATTTTACGATCTTCATTGTAATGATTTCCATTTCAGTTTTAATGCTCGTACATATCGGTATCCTTTCGCCGCTACGCGATCAGATCAGCGCATTATTTAATCAAAGCTCAAACCATAATGGGAATGGAGGGGAATAAATCGGAATTCTGCCATCCTCCTGGTGAACTAACTTATTTCCGTAACGATCGTTTGCCTGGCGCCTGCGGATGTTAATGCGCTCGCAACCGACTCCGCTCCAGCCTGATCCACCAGCGCGATCATATTCCCGCCTCGTCCGCCGCCACTTAACTTTGCGCCGAGGGCGCCTGCCGTGCGCGCGGCCTCCACCAATTTATCCAATTCAGGGGATGAGACTGTCAACTGCTGCAACAAAGCATGGTTTTGATCCATTAACTCGCCGAGTTGTTCGGGCTTGCCGCTTTCAATGGAACGGCGCGCGATGAGTACGATCTGCGAGATCTCGTTGAAAAGATTCTCATAGGTGACCGTGTCTCTTAACCATAATCCGCGCACATCGCCGACGGATTCTTTCGTGGGGGCGAGAATGCCTGTATCGCCAATCACAATGGTAAACGGCTTGCCCACCTTGAATGTTTCAATCGGCTGGCCTTTAATAAAGTAAACGGGTTGGTTGTATGTGATGACCGTATTGTCAATTCCGGATGGCGTACCGTGGTGAAGTTTTTCGATCTCATAAACAAGAGCATTCACTTGATCATTTGTAAGGGGATACGCCACATGCACCGCCAGTGCGCGGATCAATGCAGCAGAAACCGCCGCGCCGGAACCAAGCCCGGAGGCGACGGGAATGGTGGATGTTATGGAAATATCCAACGGTGGAAGTTGCGAAATATCAAAGAGTTGAAAAAGCTTGAGAATAACCGAACCAATTGGATGGTCAGCGGGAAGCGTATTAAGTTCGGCGTTTAAATTGATATCCGGGGCGTTTATAAAAATCCCTGCGCGGGGCGAATCCAAAACTGCAACATCCACATGAACCTGGGTCACCGGCACAGCCAGCGCAGGGCGGTTATATACCACCGCGTGTTCCCCGAAGAGGATGATCTTGCCGGGCGCAGATGCTTTCACAACAAATAAAAGATGGCCAAGACGACCATTCCCCAAAGAACCATTGCGATCTGAAACGGGCGGTCTGACAATAATATTTCTTCCGGCGCGCCGCCCGCATGTTTTACTTCAATGAGATAGAGATAACGAAAGATGGTGTAGACCACGAACGGAATGGTTAACATCATGCTGTGGTTTTCGGGCACGTTAGGCGCGGAAAATGTGTACAGTGAATAGGCCACAATGGTTGTAGCGGAAACGATCATGATATATTGATCGAGAAGAGGCAGGGTGTAACCGTCCAATACTTTACGATGTGAACCTGCGCCTTGTGCAAGCAGAGCAAGCTCGGCGCGGCGTTTGCCAAAGCCGAGAAAAAGGGATAGCAGAGTCATCACTACATAGAGCCAGGGTGAAAATCTTTCCACTTGAATGAGCGTAACACCAGCTCCCACGCGCAGGACAAAGCCTGCCGAGATAATCAATACGTCAATAATGGGAATATGTTTAAGCCATTTGGAATAGGCCATATTGATCAGGAAATATAATCCGATCACATAAGCAAAAGACGGCGCAAGCAAATAACCAACCCCAAGGGTGATCACCGCCAATAGAAGAGCTGCGGTCCATGCGACCGCCACAGGCAATTTGCCTGAGGGGATTGGGCGATTCTTCTTTTCAGGATGCTGGCGGTCCGCTTCAATATCGGCGAGATCATTAATAATATACACGCTGGATGAAATAAGGCAGAACAATGCGAAGCCAGCCAGTGTTCGCAGGAAGGAATCGGCGACCAGTAATTTTTTGTCAAATACGATTGCTGCAAAGATAAATATGTTTTTTGTCACCCATTGACGCGGGCGCATGGTTTTTATCAGGGCGGTTAACATGAGAGATATTTTACCTGTATTTAGCGGCTTCAACGGAGGGCCAAGCTATCCTCTGGGAAGTGGCAATCATTATGGCGACCAGAAATTCCCCGTCATGGCCATCAAACAAAGCAAATTAACCGAATCTTCATAATAATCTTCATGCGTATCATATACGGAATCATAAACTGCATTTAACCATTCTTGTTGAGCGGGGTCATTCATGGCGGCGACTCCCATTGGCGCAACAAAAAATGTAGTGAAATAGTCACTGCCGGGCAGAGGTGTGCCATCTAACTCGTAGCCGGCACGGATATTAGCAGGGTCACCCGCTGCACTTGACTCGATCCAACGGGAAATCTTTTGAACAATGGAGCGGGAAGTTGCATCGTCATAAATCAAGGCATCCAATCCCACGCGCCAGGGGTCACGCCCAGCGTTGTAGTTATATGCGCCGTCTGTGACGTCCTCCAAAAAATCAGGCGGAGCTGGCTGTGGAACTTGGTCACGAATCACAATGAAATCGGGAAGCAAACCAGTCTGCGGGCTGTGATTCGTTTGAATAGCCGTGATTACATTTTGACTTTGCAACACCACATCATTCCAAACAGGATCATTCGTGGCTTCGCCATAGGCGCGAAAGTTAACCAGCATAAAGTCTGATGAACAGGGCGTAAGTGGATGCGTTTGAAATTTTAGGATAATCTCCTTGAATATTATTTTTGTTCAAGTTCCAGTCATGCCATAATCCAACCAGTTTTTCACCCGTACTAAGAGCGTCTGAGTAAAGGTCGCCATCAGCAGGAAGTTGCCAGCCTGAGTTCACCCCTATGGTGATCAAATTGACCGCAGAGTTTAAGGCAAACTGTTCCTGAAAAGAAGCTGTTCTTACGACTCTGCCGGCACTTTCGTTCACAGATACACCCCCGGATGAAAAAGTTTGCTCAAAAGTTGCCCATTCCGGGAAATTGTCTGCTAGAGCTTTATCTAGAACATCCTCATCAGGCCCGATAGAGAAGATTATATTGTCGTCAAGCACCAACAGCTTTCCTTCAAGAGTAGTGATATTACAAGCAGGCAGAGGTCCGGATTCAGGTGTGCTGGTTGGCATGTTTAAGATGGATGGTGTGACTGTCATCGTGGATGGTACAGGAGTCAGGGTGGAATAATAAGTGGCATAAGGAGATGCAGTCGGCTGAGCACTATCGTAATCAGCACAAGCAGTTGCTCCAAGCAGGATTAATGCAATCAACACTATGGACAGGATTTTTGGGAATGTTTTCATTCTCCTCCCGAATTTATTTTGATTTTTTACAACATCATCATAGCGAAAAAAACCATATTGTCAAGCAATTTTCTTTGCAGTCACGAAAGGCTGAAATCTCACGGCGCCCAGAAATTCCCGGTCATGGTCAGCAGGCAAAGCAATGTGACTGAATCTTCATAATAATCCTGGTGCGTGTTATACACTGAATCATAGATGGCATTCAACCAATCCTGCTGGGCCGAGTCGTTCATGGCGGCGACTCCCATGGGCGCGATGAAGAAGGTGGTGAAGTATTCGCTGTTTGGCAGCGGCGTTCCATCCAGCTCATAGCCCGCACGGATGTTATTTGGATTCCCCTGGGCGGCAGATTCGATCCAGCGGGAAATTTTCTGCGCGATCATGCGTGAGGTTTCATCGTTGCTTAGCAAGGCGTCTGTTCCAACGCGCCAGGGAATACGCCCCGCGTTATAGTTATAGGCGCCGTCTGTTTCAGCTTCTAGAAATTCTGAAGGAGCCGGCGCAAAACTCTGATCCAGCATCACAGTGAAATCGGGGATTAGTCCCGTTTCAGGGCTGTGATTATTTTGAATCTCCAGCATTACATTTTGACTTTGCGCAATCACATCCATCCAAATTTCGGCATCGGTTGCGCCGCCAAACGCGCGGAAATTTGTCAGCATAAAATCGGAGGGGCGCGGCGTGTACTGATTATGGTCTGCGCCATTGGCATCCACCCAATCTCCCAGCATCGGCAGATGACTTTCAGCGCCGATGGTCGACTCAAGAATTCCGCCGATCATTTTCTCTGCTTCGGCTTGATAATTCACACGACCAGCGCTGCCCCATTGCGCGTCGGCCAGCAATAAACCAAAAGCGATATCGGCATCGCCATCAAACGCGCTGTCATTGCCTTCTGCATCCGGCACGTTCCAATCCATCAGCCGCGCATCAACTTCGCTGGGATGCGCGCGCGCGAAAGCCCATAACCCGTCAAAGATAACTTGCGCCTCAGAGTCATAGCCCGCCATGAGCGGCACGATCAACATGCCGTAGCCCTGTCCTTCCGATACGGTTGTGTCATGCGCCGGCGTATCTTTTCCAAACGCGATCCGATACATGCTGATTCCGCTTTCATTTGTCTCAGCCGCAACTACATATTTAGATTTCCAATCATCATAAAAAGCGCGCACATCGGCATCAAGCTGTTCCTGCGCGCGATGACTCGGCAGAATACTGCCCGGCGCATAGGTCACATGCTGCGGGAAGGGACGCATAATTTCCAGCGCAACAGATGCCGCGGTTGGAGTGGCAGGCTCGGGCGCGGTCTGACTCGGTATCGTCTCAACAGCAAATGGACGGCATGCAGTCAGTCCAAAGATCATCATCAAAATCAAATAGCCAATTTTATTTTTCATCGTTCCTCCGCAGTTTTCCTTTTATATCATCAATGGCAGTAAAATATAAACATGCCTAAAATTCGTTTGGATGTTTTGCTCATGGAACGCGGACTTGCCGAATCGCGCGCGAAAGCCCACGCCCTTGTCATGGCGGGACAGGTGCGAGTGAACGATCAAGTCGCCCTGAAACCTGCCACCGCGATCGATACAAAATCCACGCTGACAGTGGACCACGGCCCGCGCTTTGTCTCACGCGGCGGCGAAAAACTGGATGCGGCGCTGGAGATTTTTGCGATCGATCTCAAAGGTCTGGTGTGTGCCGATGTGGGCGCATCCACAGGCGGATTTACCGACTGCATGTTGCAGCGCGGCGCGGCGAAAGTCTACGCCATTGATGTGGGCAAAGGGATTCTACACTGGAAACTAAGGAACTATTCGCGTGTTGTTGTTATGGAAGAAACCAATGCGCGCCACGTTGAATCCTTACCGGAGAAGGTTTCATTCGTCACAGTTGACGCTTCTTTTATTTCACTAAAAATATTATTGCCAGTAACAAAAAAATGGCTGGCTGATAACGCTCAACTTTTGTGTTTAATTAAACCGCAATTTGAAGCAGGCCGAAAGGATGTCTCACGCGGTGATGGTGTCATCCGCGATCCTGAAATTCACAGACAGGTATTGTTGGATGTGCTTTCGTTTGGAAAAAATGAAGGCTTTGGTCTGCTTGGATTGATCAAGTCACCGTTGCTGGGGCCAAAAGGAAATGCCGAGTTTTTAGTCTGGCTTGATCTCCATTCAGAAGGAAAGTCAGTTGAAGAATTGGTAGAACAAGTAATGGAACAGGAGATTGCTTCGGACGGTAAATCGCCGTCCTCGCAATGACATAACACGCAAATGAACTGCCCAAAATGCAATACTGACCTGGCCAAAAAATACTACAAAGGCATGATCGAAGTAGAATCATGCCCCAACTGCCGCGGCATGTGGCTGGATTTTAATGAGCTGGATAAATTGGAAGATGTTGTATTTGACGATGACTCACATAAAGGTTCGCTGGTACATTTTCAATCGAAGACAAATTACCCCTGCCCGCATTGTGGATCTCATCTGGATGAATTTCAATACCGTTTATATGAATTAAAATTGGAGTATTGCGCGCAAAATGATCACGGCTTCTGGTTGGATGCGGGAGAAGATGAACGCGTAGTGACATTCATGAGTCAGCGCGCAAGAGATATTCAACGTAAGGCAGATGCTGAGACCACCTGGAAGCAAACCCTGAAAGAAATGCACTCTTTCCTAAGAAAAAGAAAATAAAAAAATCCCGCACATGACTGTGCGGGATTTTTTGAAATTATGCTTTGCTTCTTCGTAAAAAGAATTTCGTGATCTCTTCTGCCACTGCTGGCATCAGTGCCAGAACAAGAACTAGTCCCCATTCACGAACACTCAGGAAATGTGTATTGAAGATCGGCTGTAGGAATGGCACAGAGCACACGATCAACAGCAATGCAATCGAAAGTCCAACGGCATACTGCATATATTTATTCGAGAAGATGCCAATCGAAAACAACGAAGCACGTTCCGAGCGGACTGTATAAGCACGGAACAACTCAGCAAACGACAAAGTCACGAAAGCCATCGTCTCCGCAGTTTGGACATCGATGCCGCGCCAATCATGGGCGAGGACGAAGGACAACACGTTCGCACCGGACGGGATAACTGACCCTGCCTCGAGATGCCATACCAGGCCCATAACGAACGCCCCCAGGACCGCGCCGGTTTGCACGATGGTTTGTATTCCAATACCAACACCCATCGAGCGATTCACGATCGGTTCAGACTTGGCGCGCGGCTTTTGATCCATGATATCGGGATCGCCCTTTTCCATCGCAAGCGCCAAAGCGGGCGCGCCATCTGTGATGAGATTGAGCCATAAGAGTTGAATAGCCGTCAACGGAGCAGGCAAGCCTGCCAGCGTGGCGAGGAAGATGATCATAATTTCCGCCACGTTTGAAGAAAGCAGGAAAAACACAAACTTGCGTATGTTGCTGTAAATAACGCGACCCTGTTCCACTGCCGCAACGATGCTTGCATAGTTGTCGTCTGTGAGGACCATGTCCGCAGTTTCCTTGGCTACGTCTGTACCGGTGATGCCCATGGATACGCCAATATCGGCGCGTTTAATGGCAGGCGCATCATTCACGCCGTCGCCTGTCATCGCCACGATTTCATCATTAGCCTGCAGCGCATCCACAATACGCATCTTATGTTCTGGTGAAACACGGGCAAAGACATCCGTATCCTCGATGATGTTTTTTAATTCTTCGTCGTTCATGTCGTCCAGCGCCGCGCCGGTCAACACTTTCTTGCCGGGCCGCAGAAGACCAATCGATTCAGCAATGGCTTTGGCTGTGTTGGGAAAATCTCCTGTAATCATCACCGTGCGGATACCTGCATGAAGCGCCTTCTCAAGCGCAGGTTTAACTTCCGTACGCGGAGGGTCGATCATGCCTGTTAAACCTACAAAGACCAGGTTCTTTTCCAGTTCATCGGCTTTTATTTTTTCAGGATCATCGGGGACATCTTTTTCCAGGCGATAGGCAAGACCGATCACACGCAACGCATCTTTAGTCATCGTGTCGTTGGCGGCAAGGATACGTTCCTTTGCTTCCTTCGTCATTGGCTGAGGTTTATCATCCATGCCTTGATATTGCGTACAAAGATCAAGCACAATATCGGGTGCGCCTTTGACGGCGATTACATCCCAATCTTTATGTTTCTCATCATGGAATGGCGAAAGATCTTCCGCCTTCGGATCATGCACATCATGAATAGTGATCATACGTTTGCGTTCCGAATCAAACGGCACTTCATTCTCGCGCGGATAAGCTTCGTTAATATCGATATGAATGGCGCCAGCCTTGGCGGCTGCCACCAACAGCGCGCCCTCTGTCGGGTCGCCCACGATTCGGTACGTCTGCTGTGATTCGTTTTCGCCCGTTGTTTCGAGCAGTGAGTCGTTGTTCAACAGACCAAGCCAAAGCGTGGAAAGGATCGCAGGATATTTTTTAACATCCACTTTCGCGCCGTCCGCTTGAAACTCGCCGTTGGGCGCATATCCCGTACCTGTGACTTTAATAAATTGTCCATCGGCCCAGATGCGGGTTACTGTCATTTCGTTTTGGGTCAATGTGCCAGTTTTGTCGGAACAGATTACAGTTGCCGAACCAAGCGTCTCAACCGAAGACAGCTTGCGGATGAGTGCGTGGCGCTGGATCATTTCACGCATACCA
>Ga0163152_10008614_pt1 | contig 10828 bp, 8 predicted proteins | sample OliLakLV19MP8IB2_FD_148635 | JGI IMG/M metagenome (GOLD analysis project Ga0163152, IMG submission 148635) | Freshwater microbial mat bacterial communities from Lake Vanda, McMurdo Dry Valleys, Antarctica - Oligotrophic Lake LV.19.MP8.IB-2 | ecosystem: Environmental > Aquatic > Freshwater > Lake...
TATTAGGAGAGGTTGGCGCCGGCTGCGGGGGGGGGGCAGAGGGTTTCACCTTCTTTTGTTGCCCGTTTCTGGGCTGCGCCCAACGATGATATTCCAGCAGCACCGCAATGCAATGACGGCACATCGGCTCTTCCGGTAGTGAGCAGCTGCACTTTGAGATGAGATGCCCCTCCTTGAGACGGATCGTCTGTTCGTAGAGGCCGGAGTTTCCAATGACGGCGGACGAAATCTGAGCGTCATCGGCCTCAACGATCCGTACGCGATTCTCAGAGAGGTACTGATTGCCGATGTGAAAGGCATTGCGATCAACTACCGCCTGGATCATGGGAGGGTCGAGGAGGCTTAATCGCTCAGCGGAGCAGGGGATCTTATTTCGCATGCGTTGTGTTTCCAACCGCAAACAACTTCACACTGATGTTCCCGCGTAGTCTGAGACGGGTAGACTGAACTGTCAAGAGTTCGTCGGTTTCTTGCCGACAGTCACTAGGTCACGGGGTCTTCCGTAGCGACTAGCGATTCATATTCAGAAATCAGATGGCGGTGATTAACTGAGAGACAATAGCTGTTCGTTAAATCCGCGAATGGGAGCCGTCGCAAAAGGGAGGCTTCTTCGTGTGCTTACAGCCACAGAATGAGACCCGCTTTTTTTCTTCAAAATGGACCTCCATCGGCGAAAACTCTGTCCCCGTATGCGATCCATCGCAAAACGGCTGTGTTTTTGAGCGACCGCATTGACACCAATAGACAGTTCCCTCACCCACTTCTATCGTGCAGGGAGTTCGCTGGGCAATCACTGGTTTCTCAGACATCGCTCCTCTTTCATGCTCACATTCGTGAGGCGACCTCGACGAAGTGTTCGGTGTCACTCACGACTCTGGCTTCTAACGGCATCGGCGGGGCGACCCCTGCGTACTGACAGGAGTCAGCCACAGATAATCCGCAATCTTTTCACGGATCAGGTCTTGTAGTTCCTCGACATGCCCCACCTCGAACGACGTCATATAGATGCTCACCTGGTGAACTGGATCGGTTAGGCGACGAACCACTCGCTTCGGAACCGGGAGATTATACTGAATATGTCCGCCCCCTGTATAGCTCACCAGCGGCCCGGTCATTGGATTTGTTCCCGAGCGAATCTGGTTGAGGCGATTAACCAAGGTCTTGGCCATTCCTTCATCGCGGACCATGGAGGCTTCATACATTGTCTGATAGAGGCTATCATTCCCGCCGCCATGACAGGCCTGGAGTTGTTGGAGAATTCGGGCCCTATAGACCGGATCATCGACGATGGCCTCGTTCTTCATGCTCCACTGCTCCATGATTGGATCAGACTGTGCCTGGGCTAAGCCATGCTGAGCGACGCTTCGGACCAACGCCTTCGGAGGATTCATGGCGCTGACAGCCCAATGTTGCTCTTTGGCCAACAGGATCAACGGCTCATAGTCCTCGTACGAACCACCCCAGTTCTGTTGCCACCGGACGGCGTCGAGGAATTCCTGACGGGTCAGTTCGGAACTGGAAAGATACTGATCTAATACTGCTTGGCCATCCCAGGCAAACATTTCCATGGCTAAAACCGGTGTGCGTCCCTCCTTCTGCAGCTTCCGCAGCACCGTCATTGCCGCATCAATGTGAAATCGATTGTGATGTTCCTCACCCAGATAGATGATGTCCTGCTGCAGTAACAGTGCTGTCAACTGGTCGAGAGAGACCGGTTGACCCGTCGCCGTCTCAATGATCTGCCATTCCTGGAATAAAGTAGCACGCTCCTCCCGCGAGGAGGCAGAAGACCCGGCACTGCCTCCACTCGTGCAGGCTACGGTGCCCCACAATGCCCCGACGACAAATGTCAGAGTGCACATTGCTAAGATCGCTCGTCTCGCGAACAGCGCAGCAGTGTTATGCATGATCTCTAACTAACACAGGTCTCGGGATGCGGCAAGAAGGGATCCTTGACGCTCATGGCTCAGGTCGTTATGCTGACAGACATTCGCCGACTGAACATAGACAAATCTACCACTACGAACCTCGCACCAACCGACTCATGAATTCCACCGCACAGGTCCTTGCAGATTTTCGTTCACAAGTCACGCAGCTCTTGCAAGAACGAGACAAAGAATGGGAGGCCTCACGCAAACTTGTTGAGGCGAGCCGGCTCACTGCGACGTTGAAACGGCTGATTGAAGAAGCCCATCGTGCCGATCTTTCTGTCACCATCCGCGACGCCATCACCCTGGCGTTGGGGAATGCAGAAGCTGTCCGTATTCAGGATCTCCCTGGCCCCCGACTCAAAGAACTCACAGGCCTTCCTCCGACAAAAGCCGTGAGGGCTCTGTGCGTATGGCTCGGTGTTGTTGAGGGTCCGACGTCTCAGTGGCCAATGACCTCCCTGCGGAGCGATGAAATTGAGGCGTTCGCCCATTCCCACGTGAACCCTTTTGACCTGCTGCTCGATGTGGACGTGGCTTCCCTGCTCGATGTGGGCGCCGGCGACCTCTCGTTTGCCACTGAATTAGTCGAGCAATACGTGGCTCCCCTTCAACAGCGACAGCGCGAGTTGATTCTTCATACACTTGATCGGCTTCAGCCAGGCTCACAGCTGGGTGGCCCGCTCCATCCGGAACGGGAACGACTCAATGGTCTGCGGTCCCGGACCGGGCTCTCGTTTCAATTTTACGGTAACCACGACATGTTCGATCTGGGCAACCTGGACCAAGCCGGGAAGCTCGCGCCGCGCTATACGATCTCAACCTGCTGGGCTCCTGCGACCCCTACGTTTGCCTATGAACCGACCCGATTGTCCGATCAGACCATCACGCAAGAGCTCCATCGAACCAAAGGCACGTTTCGGCAGACCCATTTTTCAGGCGAACCGGCCTTGGAGGTTCAGCATGGAGACCGTGTACTGCTGTTTCCACCTTGGAAGTTCGAGATTCGAGGCCCCCTCGCCCTGCTCGACCTGCTGTCGCGACGAGGCCTCCTCTGTGTCCTCGGAGCCGTCGATACACAAGTCTTCTGGGAAATCCTGGCGCAATTGCTCGACGACGCCCGCAATCGACCGGATAATCAGCCGTTCACATCAGACAATCTCCCGACGATTTTCGGCGACATCTTCGAGCGGCTTTCGCGCCTTGCGGTCGGCGAGACCCTGAACCTGTCAGATTTCGGCCCATTACGCAGACTGGTTCCACGCGTTCTGCCCCTTCTCCCGACGCAGGATCCCGCTTATCGTTTCCGCTCCGTTCAGATTCGTCGCGGAGCCGTCTTCCCAGGAATCCCCTCCAGTAGTACCGCTCGACGGTTTTCCGACATGATCGAAGAAACCGCTCCTTGGATGCTGATCCTCGTGCCGGAATAGACCGGGAATAGAACAGTCCCACCGTCGCAAACCCTTACGCGTCGACGTCTCCAGACTGATCGATGTAAAAACTCACGTGGAAATTGACCGTCTCCAGACCCTTTGTTAGACTTCGATCGTGTCAGATCACTATGCACTCTTGAACCACCAGGACTACTAATCTCAACATGAGTTCAGTTCACACCATCCGGGCGATCCAGGACAATATTGGGTTGGTCATCAAGGGAAAGACCCATGTGATTGAGATGGCGGTGGTCTGCCTTCTGGCCCGTGGTCACCTTCTGCTCGAAGATGTGCCTGGGGTCGGAAAAACTACGTTGGCGCACAGCTTGGCCCGGTCACTCGACTGTTCGTTCAAGCGCATTCAATTCACCAGCGATCTCTTGCCCTCCGACATCGTCGGCGTCTCCATGTTCAATCGGCAAAAGCAGGAGTTCGAGTTCATCCCTGGTCCAATTTTCGCCAACGTAGTGTTAGCCGACGAGATCAATCGCACCACGCCGAAGACCCAGAGCAGTCTTCTGGAAGCGATGAGTGAAGCACAGATTTCCGTCGATAATCAGACCCATCCGCTTGAGCAGCCTTTTATGGTCATCGCCACGCAGAACCCTGCCGAATATCATGGGACATTCCCCCTTCCCGAATCTCAACTTGACCGGTTTTTGATGCGCCTCTCCATCGGGTATCCCTCGCTCGCGGAAGAGCGAAAGGTGCTCAACCGTCCGCATTCGTTGCATCCGGCTGAAACCCTGGAAGCGGTGTTGTCGGCTCACGAAGTATTGGCATTACAGGCCCGCGTAGATCAGGTGCATATGGAAGAGAGTTTGACGGACTATCTGCTCGCGATTGTGCAAGCGACCCGTCAGAGTGAACTCTTATCCCTGGGCGTCAGCACCCGCGGAGCGTTGGCGTTGAGCAAGGCTGCCAAGGCTTTAGCGGTCGTCCGCGGGCGAGACTATTGCCTTCCCGACGACATCAAGGAGCTGGCGCCAATCGTGCTATCCCACCGCGTCATGCTGAACCGGACCCATGGTATGCGAACCCAGAGCTTCGAACAGGCCGAACGCATGGTGCTCGACATCGTTGAAACCGTTTCCGTCCCTGTCTAGCCAGTCACGGATAGGCACCTCGGCCAACTGGATGAATTGTCCGCGTGAAGCATCCACTCCTCAACCTCCATGTTTCCTCGGTCTTCTCGTCTCTGCGAGGTCTGTCCCGTCGGCGGTCGATTCGACTTACGTCTGAAGGGGCCAGGTTTCTTCTTTTTACATTTGGAATCGGGCTGGCCGCCATTAACACCGGCAACAATCTGTTTTACTTACTTCTGGCGATGATGCTCAGCCTCATCGTGATATCTGGACTGCTCTCGGAGCACTGTCTTCGGCGATTGGAATTTCGACGGCATGTGCCCGATCTCATCATGGCCAACGAGCCGACCACTCTCATACTCTCGGTCACCAACCTAAATCGGCATCTGCCCAGCTTTTCCCTGCGTCTACTTGATGTCGTCGAAGGTCAAGATGTCGATCGAGGGCTCGCCATTCCTCTCCTGCCCCCGCAGAGCTCTGTGCTCCTGTCCTATCCACTGCTCACTACAAAACGGGGCTGGATCCGGTTCGAAGGCATCCGGGCGCAGACGCTGTTTCCCTTTGGCCTGTTTCTGAAGAAAGGGTTCTACTCAGCGGAAGTGCATTTGCTTGTCAGTCCTCCCATCAAGCCCCTCACCTTGCGATTCATGGATGAATTGGTCAGCGAAGGACAAGGAGAGTCTCTCTCGCGACGAGGACATGGGACCCAACTCTACAACCTCCGCTTGTATCAACCGGGCGATGACTCGCGAGCCATCCATTGGATGACGACGGCCCGCACGTCCCAGCTCATCGTGCGAGAAACTGAAGCGGAAGATCAGCGACGCATCCTGGTCATTCTTTCGATCGTGGCCCCCGACGAATGCGAACCGCTATTCGAACGAAGCGTAACGTTCGTCGCGTCGCTCCTTTGGCAACTGACCGAGCGGGCCTATCCAGTTCGACTCATCGTCGGGAGAGAGGACTCAGGGCTCGGATCGGGATCCTCCCATCTCTTCGCGATGCTACGCCTGCTGGCACGTTGCGAACGGCAGCCGCCTGAAACTAGTGCGGTTAACTATGACGGCGAGCACCCACCGTATGCCCACGAAGCCGAGAGGGGCTACACGGTGGCGGTCGTACCCTGGTCGGAGCAGGCGACACCCACAAGTATGATGCATGCGGATCGGGTGCTCTATGCCACACAGCTTGAAGAATTGACCCATGCTTTTTGATCAGGCCTTTAGGCTCAGCTCCGTCCTCCTCGCCACCATCGCCTTCAGCGGTCTTGTGTTTGTACAAAGTGTTCCATTCTGGATCGCCCTTCCTGCAGGGGTTATCCTGATCGTCACGTTGTGTGATGCGGGAGGGATTCCTCTCGGTCGGCGAGCGATGGCACAAGTCACTGTCTCCCCAATCCTTTGGAACGTCCTGTTGATCGGTGCGTTCATCATATTTCTGATCGATCTCACAGTGGTATCACGAGATCTCCTCCAGGCTGGCATCCACTTTTTGGTCATGCTACTGAGTATCAAGTTGCTCACACTTCGCCAGCGATGTGATTATCGTCAACTCTACGCCATCAGTCTCATGGCAATCCTGGCTTCCGCCGCACTGACAACTGATGCGTGGTACGTGCCGATTTTTCTGCTGTATCTGCTCGGGACTGTCTGGACACTCTTGCTGTATCACTTGACCCAAGAAACGACCGAAGTCTCTGCCGTCATCATGCCCACGAGGATGGCAGCCTGTCACGCGACATTGCCGAGCCGGATCACGTACCGTTTTTTTTGGTTGACGAACGGAACCGTCGTTCTGACGGCTGCCCTGACGCTCGCTATTTTCTTTCTCATCCCGCGAATGGGTGCAGGCGTGTTGCAGAAGACGAGCGGGGGAGCAATGCGGACGTCGGGGTTTTCCGATCGGGTCGACCTGGGGACGATCGGGGCAGTCAAACAAGATCCTCAGATCGTCATGCGAGTTGAATTACCGGATCAACCCGCTGTCGGAAAAGAACGCCTCTACCTGAGGGGCCTCGCCTACGATCAGTATAATGGCCGATCATGGAGCCACGGTGGAAACCGCCGGCGCTCGTTGAGTCTCGTGGCGGATGGAACATTCCTTGCTCGCCCAGCTGGTGGCCGTCCTCCAGGCAACATGTCCATACCGATTCGCCAAGATATCATGCTGGAAATGCTTGATATCGAAGTCCTATTTGCCGCCCCATTCGCTGAACTCGTCAGCGGCGAGTTCCTCACAGTGCAGGCCGATGTCATGAGCGGACTTCACTTGCCACTGCCTCCCTCTTCCCGTATCCGATACTCCGTCACCTCTCAAGTCCCGCAACTCGTCGCAGACGAACGAACTGCCTCCGAACTAGTCTACCCTGACTCAATCCGCTCCCATTACCTTCAGGTTCCAGTGGAATCACAGCAGGTCGCAGACTTGGCGCGTCGAGTTATCCGTGAGGCTACGACCCCATTCGGAAAAACGCTGGCGATCCAGCAACATCTCTTGGAAAACTATCGCTACAGCCTTGAATTCGACACCGCCACACTCAGTCATCCGCTCGAAGAATTTCTTTTCACGCGCAAAACCGGGTATTGCGAACATTACGCAACCGCGATGGTCATGATGCTACGCACAATAGGGGTTCCCGCTCGACTGGTGACAGGATTCCTGGCTACGGAATGGAACGAGTTTGGAGGATATTTTACTGTGCGCCAGCGGGATGCCCATGCCTGGGTTGAGGTTTATTTTCCCCGCTCAGGCTGGATCCCTATGGATCCAACTCCCACCGTCGGCGCAGCAGTCGCGACCTCTCACTTGGAGTCCCTCGGCCGACTCGGGGAATCCCTTCGCTTACAATGGGATCGCCAGTTCGTTCGATATAGCGCGAAGGATCAACTGGCCGTCGCTCACGGAGTTCGAGAAGGCAGCGATGCATTGCGAGAGAAAGTGAGCAGTTGGATTTTGGCGTTGAGTGCCCTGATAAGCCAGGTCCTCGGTCGGCTGGCGCACATGGCCCGAGCGTTCCAGCCCGGCATGCTGGGACTCGTCACGGGAGTGATGGTGATCGGCCTGGCCTTGCTCCTCCTTGTGCTTCGGGACAGGATAGGTCTCTGGGCCACCATGCATCTCCCGATTGCGCCCTCACAGCTTGCGATCATCCAGCTCTATGCCCGCATGCTTCGTACGTTGGAGAAGAAGGGCATGACCAAGCTTCCAGCCGCTACGGCCACTGAATTTGCCAGACAGGTGGAACGGAAATGGGGGGAGGCCGGGCCTGTGGTGGCAGATGTGACCGCCCTCTATCATCAGGGACGATTTAGTCGCGTCCCTCTTATGCAGGAAGAACTTTCCCGCGCAGCTAAACAGGTAAAACGGTTGCAATCCCTTCCGCGAACTACCCTCTAAAATCAAATCTAATTGACTGGCATTGACGACTCTGACCAGGCATGACGAGGACTGGAAGTTATCACATTTTCCCTCCTGGTAAGCACCAGACCGATCCGCTGGGCGACCGTACGCCCCCGCCATCTGGGTACCACATCAGGGTACATCGGTCAAACTGCTAAGCGGTTAGACTGTGCAGTCTGGCTGAGACATAGCTTCGTCCGAGAGTAGATGTGTCAGAGAATTGCAAAGAAGAGCGAGCGCTGAGGACTGAATTTCTATCTACAGATCGTCTATCATGAACAATCTAAAGCCTAACCGACAGTTAAATTGGAGCGGGAAACGAGATTTGAACTCGCGACCCTCGCCTTGGCAAGGCGATGCTCTACCACTGAGCTATTCCCGCTCAATCACAGTCGGTGCTAGGGGTGGGATTCTACTGAGTAGGAACGACACTGTCAAGCGACCCGAACGGCAATGTAGTTAGCCTATCCTCTGTCCTGTTTGTATCGTACGTGCACTGTCCGGTTTAGGGTGGGTTCTCAAGGAAAGCCCCGATGACACGGGCACGACAGGCGGGGAGACCGATGCGATTCGAAGGGGTGTCCGCGCGGCGACCACGGCGGACCTGCGCGAGGGCCGCGTCCGCAGCGATCGTAGGGCTTACCACCCGAACATGTCGCCGCACATCGGCCCGCGCGAGGCTCGTGAGATGAGGTGCGTCGCAGGGTCGCGCGGGAGGGGACGCCGCCTATCGGTTCTGGACCGTCACCCACGTCTACCCCGTCTCTGGCCACGCGAGTTCTTCCGGACTTTACCCGACGCGGTGCAGGGCCGGCGCCCGAAGTGGGCCCCTGCATCCCGTGTATCGGCACGCTCCTCGGCGCGCTCCTGTATATACACGAGGCGCGGGTCCCGGCCAAGGATCACCCCGTGCACGCGCAAGACAGGCGGTCTCGTCCCGCGTTGCGGGCGCACTCACGGCGCACGGTGCTGGGCGCGGCGCAACGCCTCGCCGGCGCCCGTAGCGAATGGCCAGGGGCCAGGCCCAGACTCAGCGGCTCACGGTCGGCGTCACGCAAGTGCGTAGAGCCTGTTTTTGGCATGCTGCACCGTAGCCCATCAAGGCCTGTAATGTTCCATTTGGAGTTAGAACTCAAGAAGGCTAAAGACTGCGATTACGGTGAGACCATAATTTGCAACATTTCTTTGTAGTCTAGCTGCGAATAATCAATTGGCATCTTACGATGCTGTGATCGAGGAGGGCGAACAAATAGCGATACCGACCACTAGTCAAGATACTTGATCACAGCAAACTTGCTGAGATTTCGGCGTATGGGAACAGCTGTTGACGAACCGTATGCGTTGACCGATCTACCGGAGGAGTAGGCCGTCGCCGATCCAGATGAGTAGACGCCTGCCAGCTGCGAGTTGCTGCTGAGTTGAATGACGGCATCGCCGCCAACTTCCTTAGCCTTTTGGACAATATCACTCTTTAGACTAGCCATGGGAATAAAACCGCCAGACCTTTCATCGTCGATGAATCCCAATACCATGTATTTTCTTGGCGGTTCACCATTGTCCCAAATTTCCATTCCTGCAGCGACGGTCTTTGTACCGCCTCTGCCCTCGAAAGCGTTTACCTTTGCTTCGAAGGGTTTGAACTCTGTCGTTGCGCAACCAACCAACGTCAATAGAAGAATTCCTGCAATCATTTGCAACAATGTATTCATGTAGGGCTCCTCACGTAGTGACCGATTTATTGACGATTTCGCCAATCTTCAGAAAAACAGAAAAAGAACCACAAAGGAGCAACTATATGATTTATACGGTTTCACGACGGATTCTTTCACATATCACTAATAACCGACAAGTGGACTGGACAGGACTTGGCCTGCTTTCCCATTGAAGGCGGACTTGCCAGGCTTCGCTCAGATGGCAAGCGGAAACTGATGAGTCTTGACCAGTGCCTGAGGCGGGGCCACCTAAACCAAAGAATACGCACTATGCGGTGAGCGATGTGAAAATCAAACGAGGTTGAAGGAGGGTTATGACAACTCCGGAAGACGATTGATAATTTTCAGCCGTACCTCATCTCCCACTTGCATTTGCACCATCTTGGTGGCGAGGTTCTCGCGAACGCGATGGGCGTCTTCCAGTTTGAACTGCACCTGGCCGCCGTTTTGTTCAACGAGGTGATACAGCAGCAAGGTGGTCAGGTGTTTGAGATCTTCGTCGGTTGTGTGCATGCTTAGATTCAAGATTTTCGACATGGAATGGGCCTCATCCTGTGAATTAGTCAGGTTCCTTTATCGCTGACTGGCCGGTCGTATCACAATGCCCCAAAGGAGGGGGAGCCGCGTCTGCAGGGGTTCCACGAACGGGATCGAGAAGAAGGCTAACTGGAATAAGCCTCTATCGGCGGGCATGTACAGACAAGATGGCGATCTCCATAAGCTTCATCGATGCGGCTTACGCTGGGCCAGAATTTATGATCGCGCACCCAGGGAGCGGGGAAGGCGGCCTGTTCACGGCTGTAGGGTCTGGTCCATTCGGATGCCGTCACCACCTGTGCCGTGTGAGGCGCATTTTTCAGTAGGTTATTCGTGCGGGGCTGGCAGCCCTCGACGATGTCTTGCATCTCTGCACGAATCAAGATCATGGCCTCACAGAACCGGTCCAATTCGGCTCTTGATTCGCTCTCCGTCGGTTCGATCATCAGCGTTCCGGCAACCGGGAATGACACCGTCGGAGCATGAAACCCGTAGTCCATCAATCGCTTCGCCACATCCATCGCTTCAATTCCCGTAGTCTCTTTGAACGGACGAAGGTCGAGAATGAACTCGTGGGCGACGAACCCGGACGTTCCCGTATAGAGGATGGGATAGTATTTCTCCAGCCGTTTGGCCATGTAGTTGGCGTTCAAGATCGCCACCTGCGTCGCCTTGGTCAAGCCGTCGCGTCCCATCAGGGCGATGTAGACCCAGGAAATCGTCACGATACTAGG
>Ga0163152_10008615_pt1 | contig 10826 bp, 8 predicted proteins | sample OliLakLV19MP8IB2_FD_148635 | JGI IMG/M metagenome (GOLD analysis project Ga0163152, IMG submission 148635) | Freshwater microbial mat bacterial communities from Lake Vanda, McMurdo Dry Valleys, Antarctica - Oligotrophic Lake LV.19.MP8.IB-2 | ecosystem: Environmental > Aquatic > Freshwater > Lake...
GGTCGTCGCCGGGCCGTACTGCACCCTGATGCTCGCCGACATGGGGGCGGAAGTGGTCAAGATCGAGCGCCTCGGGCACGGCGACGACTTGCGGCGCACGGTGCCGTACAAGGGCCGGGAGGGGCACGAGGACTACTTCAACGCATTGAACCGCTCGAAAAAGAGCGTCGCCCTGGACCTCAAGACCCAGGAGCACCGGGCGCTCGCCCTGCGGCTTGCCGCGCGGGCCGACGTGATCGTGGAGAATTTCGCGCCGGGCACGGCGCACCGCCTGGGCCTGGGCTGGGAGGATGTGCAGCATCTCAACCCCAGGCTGATCTATTGCTCGCTTTCGGGCTTCGGCCAGACCGGGCCCTCCCGTCACCGGCCCGCGCTCGACCCCATTATCCAGGCTGTGACCGGTTTGATGAGCGTCACCGGTGAGGCCTCGCGCGAGCCCATCATGGTCGGCGCTCCGCTCGCCGACGTTATCGCCGGGATGTTCGCGGCCTACAGCATCACGTGCGCGCTGCACGTCGTGAAACGCGATGGGGTGGGGCAGTATATCGACCTGTCGATGCAGGACGCGATGATGGCGGCGCTGGGAACCCGCATGGGAGAAACGCTGCAGGCGGGGATTTCTCCGGGGCGCCTCGGCAACGAGAACCCGCTGCGCGTGCCCGCTAATACCTACGAGACCGCCGACGGGTTGTGGCTTGCGGTCATGGTCCATGGCGACCCGCAGTGGGCGCCGTTCTGCCGCTCGCTCAAGCGCGATGAATGGATCGACCATCCGCATTTTCGCACCATGGCGCTGCGCATGCAGAGCCGCAGCGAGGTGAATGAAGTCATCGCGCAACGCTTTGCCGAGCATCCGGCAGAATACTGGATGCCGCTGCTCGAGGCCGAGCGCATCCCCTACGCCCTGGTCAACGATTATGCGCAGGCGCTCGCCGATCCGCAGGTCGCACACCGCGGTCTGATCCGCGAGCTCGATCATCCGGTTTCGGGAACGATCAAGGTCGTGGGTCCGCCATGGATCATGTCGGTCACGCACACTGAAGTATCCCCGCCTCCCACGCTCGGTCAGCATACCGAGCAGGTTATCAGCGACTGGCTGGGCTCGGCGCCTGATGGCGCGAGGCAAACGGCTTCAGAGCATTAGCCCACGGCGCAGCACGCGCAGTGCGCCGACTTGTTTGATGAAAGGAGAATAGGATGCACATGCGCTCACTTATTGTGCTTTCGGTGGTTGTCTTTCCTTTATGTTATCCACAGATGGCGTCTGCGCAATCACGCGCTGCGCCCGCGGCGGATTTCCCGAATAAGCCAATCAGGCTGATCGTTCCTTGGGTGGCAGGCGGCGGCACCGACATCGTCGCCCGCATTGTCGGTCAGAGGCTCGCGGATAACATCAACCAGCCGGTAGTGGTTGATAATCGGCCGGGCGGCAATGGGATCATTGGTGCCGACCTCGCCGCGAAAGCAATACCGGATGGCCACACGATGGTGCTGCATGCGATCGAGCACATCATCAACGGAACCACCCACAGCAGATTGCCTTACGACACGTTGAACGATTTTGCTGCGGTCACGCGGGTTGGCACTCAGCCGCTGGTATTGGTCATAAGTCCGTCGATGCCGGCGAAATCAGTCAAGGAACTGGTTGGGCTGGCACAAGCGAAGCCCAGGGATTTGAGCTTCGGGTCATGGGGAGAAGGCAGCTTGGCCCACCTCACCGGTGAGTTGATGAAAAGCATGGCCGGCATCGACATGCTTCACGTCCCCTACAAGGGTGCACCTCAAGCGATGACCGACATCATCGGTGGCCGGCTCCACATGCTGTTCAGCACGATGCCGCCGGCGGTGCCGCAGATCAATGCGGGAAAACTTCGGGCTATGGCAACAACAATGAAGCAGCGGGCGCCGATATTGCCCGATGTCCCGACCATGGTTGAATCAGGCTACCCGGGATTCGAAGTAGAGTCGTGGCGCGGTATATACGTGCCCGCGGCCACGCCCAAGGCAACGGTGCGCCGGCTCAGTGCCGAACTCGCAAAAGCGTTGCAAGAGAAGGATGTGCAAGAGCGGCTGCTCGCCGCCGGATTTTATCCGTCGAGCAGCACGCCGGAAGCGCTCGACGCTTTGAGTCGGTCGGAATTCGAGAAATGGACGCAGGTCGCCAAGCGCGCAAGAATTCGCATCGAGTAATGAAGCCCCTCTGCTGCGAAGCGGCATACGCGTCCAAACACCCTGAGAAAGGCAGCTGCACAGCATGGATCTGACCAACGACGATGTTCTCGAGATTCTAAGAATCATCGATGAATCGGGCTATGACGAGGTGCGCATCGAGTCCGGCGATTTTAAGCTGCACGTGTGCAAACACGGCAGCGCGGTGGCCACGCGGTTCGAGGAACGTACTGAATCGCGCACTCCTGAGCGGACCCAGCCGCGCCCCGAACCTACACGTGCGGCCGTCAAATCGGACGCGCTGTCGGCGTCTGCGTCCCAGCGCGAGGAGGAGGAGATACCGGCAGGGTTGATCGCGATACGTGCGCCGATGCTGGGGACCTTCTATCGTGCGCCATCGCCAGGCGCAAAACCGTTTGTCGAAGTCGGCGACAAGGTAGCTCCTCACGATACCGTGTGCCTGGTCGAGGTGATGAAGCTATTCAACTCGATTAAGGCCGGGGCGTCAGGAGTCGTCGTGAAATTCTTAGTAGAGAATGGCGCAATGGTCGAGCATGGGCAGCCGCTTCTGCTGATCGAGCACGAGCTGACAAGCTCGGTTGAGGTGCCGGATTGAGCGATGCAGGGGGCATCAAACGCCTCTTTGTAGCCAACCGCGGCGAAATCGCGGTTCGCATCATCAATGCCTGCCGCAAGCTTGGCGTAGAAACCGTGATTGGCGTGTCTGAAGCGGATCGCGAAACACTGGGCGCCAAACTGGCCGATCGCGCGGTCTGCATCGGACCCGCACCGGCCCTGCAAAGCTACTTGAAGATGGAAGCCATAGTCACGGCCGCTAAAGGCACAGGCTGCGACGCCTTGCACCCCGGGTATGGCTTTCTTGCCGAGCGGGCGAGCTTCGAGCGCCTGTGCAGCGATCATGGCCTCGTGTTTGTCGGGCCTTCCGCCGCCGCGATCCAGGCGATGGGTGAAAAAATCCGTGCCCGACAGATCGCGGACGAGCTAAAAATACCGACGGTGCCAGGAACAGACCAGGTGAAAACCGCGGATGACGTGCTGGAGTTCGGCCGAACGACCGGTTACCCATTTCTGCTCAAGGCGAGCGCGGGCGGCGGCGGCCGAGGCATGCGGATCGTGAGGTCGGCGGGCGAAGTGAACGCTGCATTCGAGGGCGCAAGCTCGGAAGCCCGCGGCGCATTCGGCGACCCCACGCTCTACATCGAGCGTTACATCGAGCGCGCGCGGCACGTCGAAATTCAGGTCATGGGCGATCGGCATGGCACGGTCATTCATCTCGGCGAAAGAGACTGTTCGACGCAGCGCCGACATCAGAAGTTGATCGAAGAGGCGCCCTCGCCCATTGTCGAACCCGAGCTGCGGGCGCGCATGGCGCAGGCTGCCGTGCGCCTAGCGCGTCATGTCGACTATACGGGCGCCGGTACGGTTGAATTCATCGTGGATCTCGAGATGCGAATTTTCTATTTTCTCGAGATGAACACGCGAATTCAGGTCGAGCATCCTGTGACTGAGATGATTACCGGTGTCGACCTTGTCGCCGAGCAGATTCTTGTCGCCGGCGGCGAGCCGCTTTCGGTCTCGCAAGACGCTATCCGGTTCGGCGGGCATGCAATTGAATGCCGCATCAATGCGGAAGCGCCCGATCAAGACTTCATGCCATCACCGGGCCGAATCACCGACTGGAATCCGCCTGCTGGACACGGAGTACGAGTCGACACTCACTGCTATCGCGGCTACTTCGTTCCGCCTTTCTATGACTCGATGATTGCGAAGGTCATCGCGCATGGCCGCGATCGCGACGCTGCAATCGCGACCATGTCCGCCGCGTTGAGTAATTTCAGCATAGCGGGGGTGCACACGACGATTCCATTCCATCAGGCTGTATTGGCACACCCGGATTTTCTGCACAACCGCGTGACCACGTGCTGGGTGGAAGAGGAATTCATGCGCAAGCCTCGCGAGATCAAAGGAGCCGCATGAAGGAAATCAAGTTCATGGACACCACGCTGCGGGACGCTCACCAGTCGTTGTGGGCGACACGCATGACGACGGCCATGATGCTGCCGGTGGCGGAGCGCTTGGACCGAGCGGGTTACGAGGCCATCGACTTGATGGGTTTGATCCAGTTCGATGTGTCGATACGTTACCTGAAGGAGAACCCATGGCAGCGCGTGCGGCTTATGCGCGAAAAAATAACGCGCACGCCGCTGCAGTCTTCGATCCGCAGCAAGAGCCTCATTGGGTTCGACGTCGTGCCGAACGATGTCCTTCTGTTATGGGCCGAGAGACTGATCGTAAACGGGCTGCGGCGAATCCGGGCGTTCGACGCGTTGGCGGATCTCGACAATATCGTCCATATCCTCAAGTTTGCGAAGGAGCGAGGCGCTTATACGGTAGGCGCGCTCGTCTACGGTCACAGTCCCGTGCACACCGACGAGCTGTACACGGAGAAGGTCAAGGAGCTGATCGAGCGCGCCGGCGTGGACGCGATCATGCTGAAGGATTCGTGCGGGCTCCTGACGCCGGATCGAATCCGCACGCTGGTGCCCGCGATGAAGAAAGTCATGGGCGATGTGCCGCTCGAGCTCCACAGCCATTGCATGACAGGGTTAGCCCCGTTGGTCTACCTCGAAGGGGTCAAGCTCGGGGTCGATCAGGTGCACACGTCGATCGCGCCGTTAGCCAACGGTCCGGCCCAGCCCGCGACGCAGACGATTGCACGCAATCTGCGCGGCATGAGCTATCGCGTCGAGCTCGATGACGCGCTGATCGCTGAGGTCAGCGAGCATTTTCACAAGGTGGCGAGGCAGGAAGGCAAGCCGCTGGGAGTGCCAATGGAATACGATGCGTTTCATTTCGAGCACCAGGTGCCGGGCGGGATGTACACCAACTTCAAGGTGCAGCTCTCGCAAGCGGGACTCTCGCACAAGTTCGACGAAGTGCTGCAAGAGTGCGCGCAGATTCGGGCTGAGTTGGGCTGGCCGATCATGGTGACGCCCTTTGCGCAATTCGTGGGCACCCAGGCGGTGCTCAACGTTGTGCACGGCGAGCGCTACCGCGTCATTCCCGACGAGGTGAAGAAATACGCCCTGGGCTACTACGGGAAGCTCTTGGCGCCGGTCGTGCCCGAGGTGCTCGACCGAATCGTCGAAAACGGTTCGAGACGCATTGCACTCGAGCCCGCGCCCCTCGCGCCGGCGGTGGCGGCGCTCAGAAGTCAGTACCCCAATATGAGCGATGAGGAGCGCCTGTTGCGCTACTCGTTTGCGGGATCTCAGGTCGACGACATGCTCGCCGCCGGCCCCATGAAAACGGAGTACAGATTCGATCGACCGCTGGTGCGTTTTTTGGATGAAATAGCGAAGCGCAAGAACTTTAAGCACATATACATCACGAAAGGCGACATTCATGTCGAGATTCATGCGTAGAAGGACTTTGCTGGCGGGAACGGCGACGCGATGCGCCGTTGCCTGTCTGACTGCCGTGCCTGCCGCGCAGGGCCTCGGTGCGCAAGCCCCGATTGCATCGACAGGCGCGACGGCCGATGCAGCGGCCTCCCAGTCGTTTCCGAGGCGGCCAGTCCGTCTGATCGTCCCGATTGCGCCCGGCGGCGGTACCGACATCCTGTCTCGCATCATTGCGCAGAAGATGACCGAGTCGCTAGGTCAGCAAGTCGTCGTCGATAACCGTGCAGGAGCGGGTAGCATCATCGGCACCGACATCGTCGCTAAATCAGCGCCGGACGGGTATACGCTGCTCATGGCGTTTCCCGCGCATGCGATCAATATGACGCTCTTCGGCAAGCTCCCGTTTCATCCGATCAAGGATTTTTCCGCCGTCACGGCGTGTGCGTCGTCGCCTTACATACTCGCGCTGCATCCGTCGGTCCAGGCCAAATCAGTCAGGGAATTGATCGCGCTCGCGCGGGCGAAGCCGGCCCTGCTCAACTATGCATCTGCCGGAAACGGCAGCTCGCCGCATCTGGCGGCCGAGCTCTTTAAGACGATGGCGAAGGTCAGCATCACCGGGGTCCCCTACAACGGAGGAGGCCCCGCGATTGCCGCCACGCTGGCAGGAGAAACACATATGACATTCGGTGTGATTTCCGCAGCGCTACCTCATGTCAAAGCCGGGAAGCTTGTCGGCCTCGCAGTGACGAGCCTCGAGCGGTCGAAGCTCACGCCGGAGCTGCCTACGGTGGCGGAGGCGGGCGTACCGGGGTACGAAGCGATCGCCTGGTACGGCGTGCTCGCTCCCGCGCGCACTCCCGCGACGATCATCGCCAGGCTGGATCACGAATTCCAGCGCATCCTGCAATTGCCCGACGTGCAGGAGCGCCTCGCGGGGCTCGGGTTCGAGCCCATTCCGACCACGCCTGCAAAGTTCGCGGCGTTGATCGAAGCGGAAATCCCGAAGTGGGCGAAGGTCATAAAGGACGCCGGTATTCGCCCTGATTAGCGCGCCCTTGCCGGAACGACATGCGTCGCTGAACCTTCGCTTAACAGGATCAAACCCATGAGACAGATTGGCATTACCGATACCACGCTGCGAGATGGCAATCAGTGTTTGTGGGCCATGCGGATGACGACGGCGATGATGCTGCCTGTGGCCGAGCAGCTCGATCGAGCGGGCTTCGAATCAATCGACCTCGCCTCTGCGGCGCAGTTCGACGTGATGGTGCGATTTCTCAAGGAAAACCCCTGGGAGCGTGTGAGACTCATGCGGCAGAAGATCGAAACGCCGCTGCGCTCGTATATTCGCAGCAAGAGCCTGATCAGCTTCGACGTCGTCCCTGACGACGTCGTCGAGCTTTGGGTCGAACGGCTGATCGCGAATGGTTTTCGCGTGATCGCCTCGTTTGACGGCCTGGGCGATATCGACAACATGGAGGTGAGCCTCAGGGCGGCGAAGCGCATGGCGCCACTGCGATCGGCGCGCTCGCGTTTTGCGAGAGCCCGCTTCACAGCGACGCGCTCTATGTACGCCAGGCCAGAGAGCTGGTCTCGCGTGTAGGCGTTGACGCGATCATGATCAAGGACCTCGTGTGGCCTGTTGACCGTGGACCGGATTCGCACACTCGTTCCCGCGCTCAAGGCAGCCATCGGGGGCGTACCGCTCGAACTGCATAGTCACTGCATGACAGGCCTCGCACCGCTCGTGTATCTCGAAGCGGCGAAGCTTGGGATCGACCAGCTTCACACCTCAATTGCGCCGCTCGCGAACGGCCCAGCGCAGCCGGCGACCCAGACCGTCGCGCGCAACCTGCGGGGCATGGGATTTGACGTACGGATCGACGACACGCTCGTTAACAAGGTCGGTGAGCACTTCCAGCGCATCGCCGAACAGGAAGGATTTCCCGTCGGCGTGCCGGCCGAGTATGACGCGTTCCACTACCAGCACCAGGTTCCGGGAGGCATGCTGCCTAACCTGCGGCTGCAGCTCAAAGAAGCCGGGCTCCTCGATCGGTTCGACGACGTCCTGCGTGAATGCGCCCGCGTGCGCAAGGATCTGGCGTGGCCGATCATGATCACCCCGTTCGCACAGCTCGTCGCGACGCAGGCCGTATTCAATGTCATTAACGGCGAGCGCTACCGGATGGTTCCTGACGAAGTCAAGAAATACGCGCTCGGCTATTACGGCAAGCTGCTCGCGTCCGTCGACGCCGACGCGCTCGATCGCATCGTCGAAAACGGGTCGGAACGCATATCGCTCACGCCACAACCGCTGGCGCCTGCGGTCCCGATGCTGCGCCAGCAGTACCCGCACGCAAGCGACGACGAACGGCTGCTGCGCTATATGTTCGCCGGATCGCAGGTTGATCAGATGATCGATGCGGGTCCGATTGACACCGCCTACAGTATGGACCATGGGCTCGTTCGATTGCTGCGCGACCTGCAGAGACGTCCACGGCGCAAGTACCTTTGCCTCCAGCAGAACGAATTGCGGGTGGAACTGCACGCGAAGTCGCAGGAGGGTGCTGCGTGACAACCAGGAATCTCGATCGGCTGTTCGATCCACGATCGGTCGCAGTCATTGGGGCGTCGCAGGACCTCACCTCGATCAGCGGTCAGCCGCTCGCTCATCTCAGGAGTCACGGGTATCGTGGCAATATCTATCCGGTGAATCCGAAGTACACCGCGATAGACGGAGTCAAGACGTATTCTGCGATTGGCGAGCTGCCGGAAACGCCGGACCTCGCGCTGATACTGGTGAACGCAGCGCGGGTGCCCGGGGTGCTGCGCGAATGCGGGGAAAAAGGCATATCATTCGCGATCATCTTCAGCGCGGGATTCTCTGAGATCGGCGCGGAGGGCGCGATCTTGCAGCAGCGGGTGGCCGAGACGGCGAAAAAGTATAACGTCGGCGTCGTGGGCCCCAATTGTCAGGGCATGATGAACATACCGGAAAATGTCTACGCCGGGTTCGGCTCGCCCTTCAAGATGCAACCGTTTCGCGCCGGCCCTGTCAGCATGGTCAGCCAGAGCGGGGGGTTCGGCTACTCGATGGCGAGCTTGGCTGAAGAGGCAGGTCTGGGGTTCCGCAAGATCATGAGCATCGGCAACGAGGCCGGTTTGACCAGCATGGACTTCATGGAACACTTTGTCGACGACGAGGGCACCAAGATAGTCGTCGGCTATATCGAAGGCTTACAGGATGCTTATCGACTGTTGGAAGTCGGCGCGGCCGCACTCGCGAGAAAGAAGCCGATACTTGTGTGGAAAATGGGCAGAACCGAGATCGGGCAAAAAGCGGCCGCCTCGCATACCGGCAATCTCGGCGGGCAGTCCGCGCTTTACGACGCCCTGTTCAAACAGAAATGCATCATTCAAGTCGAAGACGTTCAGGACTTGATCGATTACAGCAATGCTTTCCTCTACGGCAAGCTGCCGCATGGCTCGCGGGTCGCGGTCGTAACTGCATCCGGCGGCGCGGGCGTTGCGCTCGCCGATCAGTGCGCACAGAGCGGGCTGCAGTTCCCGTCTCTTGCCGCCCAGACCATCAAAAAACTGCGTGCGCTCCTGCCTGCTTTCAGTTCCCTTATCAACCCGATCGATGCGACGCCGTCGCTGTTCAACCGGCCCACCGGAAGCGCCGGACTGCGCGAAGTGTTTCAGCACATCCTCGACGATCCGAATATCGACAGCCTGATCGTGGCGAACAGCTCGGTGCATGGTGCGCTCGCCACCGGGATTGCGCAGGTAATAATGGAGCTCGACCGGGCTACGACGAAGCCGATCTTCGTTTGCTGGAGCGCGCGGGATGCGCTGGCCGGAGATGCTTTTCGAATACTCAAGGACGCGAAAATCCCGTGTTACAAGACCCCCACCCGCTGCGGCAAAGCCCTCGGTGCCGTGACGAGGTTTGCGCTCGCGTGTCGGGGGCAGCAAGCGCAGCAGAGCGAGGAGATCGCATGTATAGAGCGGCCCGCGGTACGCGCAGCACTGCGCAGCAGGCAGGGCATGATTTCCGAGTACGAAGCGAAAGCGTACCTGCGTGAGTACGGGATCTGCACCACGGGCGATGCAGTCGCGTCGAGCATCGAGGAAGCGAGGCAGATTGCAGGTCAAATGGGCTATCCCGTGGTAATCAAGATCCATTCCGCCGACATCTCTCATAAAACAGAAGCGGGAGGAGTTCGCCTCGGCATCTCGTCAGACGCGGAGTTGTCCGCCGCATACAGCGGCATCTTGGAAAGCGCGAGACGACATTCGCCTCAGGCCAGGATCGACGGCGTGCTGGTGCAGGAAATGGTGCGCGGAGGCGCTGAAGTGATCCTGGGCATACTTAACAGCAGGCAGTTCGGGCCTGCAATCATGTTCGGCCTCGGCGGAATATTCACCGAGGTGTTGAATGACGTATCTTTTCGATTCGCGCCGGTCACCGATGCGATGGCAAGGGATATGATTGCGGAGACAAAAGCTGCAGCGATCCTGAAGGGCGCACGGGGCGCGCCGGGCGTCGATGTCGGCGGCATAGCCAGCACCATAGTCAAGTTATCGGCGATGGCGATCGATCTCAAGGAGGAGATAGCCGAGCTCGATATCAATCCGCTGTTCGTGCTGCGCGAGAGCGGTGAAGCAAAAGCCGGTGATGCGCTGATCTCCCTTGCCGACCATCAGGCTGCGCGCGCGTAAGGAATACAGATGCAAACATTCGTCTGTCGTACCTACCTGTTCGTGCCGGGAAATCGCCCCGAGCGCATTGCGAAGGCGTTGGCGGCCGGCGCCGACGCGGTTATCGTCGATCTCGAGGATGCGGTACCGCCTGCCGAGAAGGATGCGGCTCGCGCAGCCGTCGCGGACCGTCTGTCCCCGGGAGTGCCGGTGCTTGTTCGCATCAACGGCGCTGATACCTCGTGGTTCGCGGATGACGTGAAGCTGTGCAAGGCGGCCGGTGTCGGCGGCCTGCTCCTGCCCAAAGCGGAAGCGGCCGATCATATCCGCGACGCCGCGGCGCAGATCGGACCCGACAAATCCATCTTGCCTTTGATCGAAACCGCACGCGGTTTCGATCGCGTGCGCGATCTGGCGTCGCTCGCGCAGGTGCAGCGGCTGGTGTTCGGCTCGATCGACTTCCAGGCAGACCTGGGAATCGATGGGGAAGACATGGAGCTTCTGTATTTCCGCTCCGAGCTGGTT
>Ga0163152_10008617_pt1 | contig 10825 bp, 16 predicted proteins | sample OliLakLV19MP8IB2_FD_148635 | JGI IMG/M metagenome (GOLD analysis project Ga0163152, IMG submission 148635) | Freshwater microbial mat bacterial communities from Lake Vanda, McMurdo Dry Valleys, Antarctica - Oligotrophic Lake LV.19.MP8.IB-2 | ecosystem: Environmental > Aquatic > Freshwater >...
GACAGATCCTTATCAGGCTGTCATAGGGGGCGTTACGCACGGAGTCGGGAAGGGGTGCCGTGAAGAAACAGTTGGTAACGATCGAAATTGCGGCCGACCCCGTGACGAGGCGCGCTCTCGTCGTGTGCGAAGGGTGGATGCTGCATCAGTTAATGACGGCAATGTGCGTCAGTCCGTCCATCACGGAAGCCGCCGCACGGCTGAATGCGTGCAAGGCATCCTTGCGCGCAGCGGTGACCTACCTCGCCTTCCTCACCGAAGCGGCCGCTCGCGCCTTTGCACACTCGCAGCGAATCCAACGGCGGCCTCTGTCCAGAACTTCGGACAAGGCAGGTGACTTGACGCCGGTGGGTTGCCTCTGACTCCCCGTAAGTGCGGTGTCGACTCAAAGACCGATGACCAGAGTTCCGTTCACTGTCCGAAAGTCTGGATATTCCTTCATTTCCTGCGCATGCCTGCCGCTACAAGGACTGTGGGGGAACGAGTATGACGGCACGCACGCCAAAGACAAAACGCATCTCGAAGCGGACCGACACGCCGCACTGGGGCACGCGCCTTCGAAGCGCGATGACAGAAAAACGCATGACGCTTCGCAAGGCGGCGGAGGAAGCAGGCGTCGCGGCATCAGTCGTCGATTCGTGGGTAGGTGGCTCCTCTCCGTCGGATCTTCTCGCAGTGCAGCGCCTCGCGGATGCTCTCGGCATCGGGTTTTCTTGGCTGCTCACTGGTCGTCAGGAGAACAGGGGACACGCGCCGAGTGTCGCGGAAGTTTTCGAAACAAGCACGTGGTTCGATGGCTGGGCACGCATCCGCATTGAACGGTTGGTGCCTCGAAATGGAAAGTCCGATGACGAGGACAACACGCCATGACAAGTGAAGCCGCTGCGCTAGTGGGGCTTCTAATTGCCACAGTCGGAATGGCATTTTTCCTCATGGGAATATTCGCGCTGCCAAGTAAAACAACGCGCGAACAACTCGCACGCAACCGGTTCACCCGGCGGCCATTCGCGAAGGGCTTTACACTTCTCCTCGTTGGGGGCGCCTTATCCTTTGCAACCATTCCTGCTCCAAGTCGTGACGGCAAGTCTAAGGCGCTTGAGTCGCGTTCGGTCGATGCAGCGTCTGCCGTTCCAGTGACTGCCCACGGCTTATGCAAAGTCGCGCTCGATGCTCGCGCTTGAGGTGTGCCTTGGCAACTGTATAAAGTAACTTTCTGCACCTTCACGACAGGAGTGTGCGGATGTCGAATTCAACCGAGTGCCTCGAAGCCTTTCGAATTTTTTTTTCGTGTCGCCTCTAAGCTCCCCGAGTACCGGGCGCGTCGTGGTCTTCGATTCCCTGTCGGGCTCCTCGCGGGGGTTTATTTTTGCGCAATCGCAGCGAGGCGTGATAGCCAGATGTCGTCGTCGATTTGGATGGCGGCGCATTGGTCTCTCCTTGTTCAGACCTGGGAACAAGCGACCGGAATCAACCTTTCGGATGCCGCGATATTGCGAGCGCCTTCGCAGGCGACTCTTTCGCGTTTCCTGCAAGGCTGCTCCCCATTGGATTTCGCGTGGTACCGAACGCATTCCGAGAGAATCGTGTTTCGACAGAGGTGGCGGACATTCCAGAAGCTCCGTCGAAAAATAGGGAGGAAAGCGATGGGTGGGAAGGTCAAGGATCGCCGTAAACTTGCCAAGCTGCCGTATAAGCCGATTCCTCAGTATGCGCTGGATGGCAAAGCCCGCGCGGGCTGCGTGAGCGAGGCGACCGGAAGACACGAGATCGATCTCACACTTTACTCACCTGACACGAAGCAAGTTCTTGCCTTGCGGACTCTGGCCGACAAACAGGGCGAACAGGAAGCAGCCGAAGAAATCGTTCTCGCTGAGGCACGTGCACTGCCAAAAGGAATCTTCACGGGCGACGCGGGAATCCTTTGCCCGCGTGTGACTTCAGCCATCGCCAAGCAGAAACACGATTTCATATTCGGCATCAAAGGCAACGCGGGCAATGTTTTCGAGGTCATCAAAACCCACCAGTGGGAGCGGGTGTCATTCGTCAGCGAGACCTTTTACAAAGGCCATGGGCGCGGCGAAGCGCGGGGACTCAAGAAGCTCGCCATTTCATCGTTTGCAACACCGGAGCTGTTCGCGAAGTACGAGGGTGTCGCCGTCGTGTTTCAGGTCACTCGGGTGATCGAGTTGTTGTCGAGCGGAGAGATGGGCACGGAAATCTCCTATTACCTTGGCAGCCACGCGGCGGCAGCGCTCACACCTCGACAAGCGCATGCGTACATTCGGGATCATTGGGGTCAGGAAAGCTTCCACTGGGTCAAAGATGTTGTTCTTGGCGAAGATGCGAGCCACCAAAAAAGGAATAATGGCTCTAGGGTCCTCGGCATTCTTCGAACTGCCGTGGTGGAAGTCGGAATGCGGCTTTTCAACTCGACAAAGCGTTTTGTGGATCTATTCTCAGCAGACCCGACGAAGATGCTAAGAAAGTGATGCTCCAATTGCAGATCTCGACTTTGCATAGGCCGTGAGTGACTGCCAAGTCTGTCGCTGCGTCACGTGGGGCAAAATCCCAATTCTCAGGCGCAATCCCTCTGTCGCGCAAAGGCGATAAGCCACCTGAAGGGAACGAATGGGGCTTCTGGGCGTTGATTGGCATCGTCGCACTGATTTTCGTGCCAACTATAATCGGCCAAATTTTCATGCTCAGCCAAGGAATCCTCTTTGCGGCAGTGGCGGTGGTTTCGTGCATTTTCATTGTACCGACTCATGCTTTTAGCCACGCCTTCCTTGGCGAAAGGAACAACCTGACACGTTTCCTTGGCTCGATCATGAGCATCATCGAGCGCTGGGGCGCCTGGGCCACGACGGACAGGCGAACGCCTAAGCAGATCGCCGAGCAAAAGGAACAAGATCGGTTTTTCGAGATGGCGGCAGTCGCCAGCATGGCCGCGGACAAGGTCGTTCGCGAGCTAAAGGGACAACGCAAGTAGGAGGTTTTATGTCGGATCAAATCTTGAAGGATCGCAGCGGTCATAAGATCGGTGTCATCAAGGAGCAAGGTAGGCTTCTCGTCGCGTATGACGCGCATGGACACAAGCTCGGTGTGTTCGACCCGGAGCGGGACCTGACCCAAGACGCACACGGACGAAAGGTCGGGAGCGGAAACCTTCTTGCAGCTCTGATTCTGCAGGCGGCTTGAAATCCGCAGAAAGCAAGGCCTTCGGGCAATCATAGCGAGAGGGCGTTCAGTTCGGATGGATGAGCGAGTCGACGTAAATGTACGGAGATGCGGACCGAAGGCCACACCAGCGGAGCCTTCGGTCACAATCTTTGCTGCTCGATCACGTGAAATCGCGTAACTGGATACCTACCGGCCTCAAACATCGCGGTTGGCCTTTAGCTACTTCAAAGAGGAGAAATTCGTATTAAGGGAATGCGCCTGCGACAGGTGTCCTTCACGGAAGATCACAGCTACCGGCTGGCCAAGCGGACGGATGAGCGCGACCGCGCACACCTTATCCTTTCTGCGCGTGGCACACGATTCGCGCGTGAACTTCTCGGTGCTTTCCCCGGAGAACCTGCGTTCTTGAAGAACTTGTCGGAGGTGCATCCCGCACTCCATCGGGACCTCCTCGACGTACTTGGAGCGGACGCTCGGCTCGACCTTGAAGCCATCGCCAGCAATGATGATTACGAGGTGAGATGCGCGCTCGCTGTCTGCCCACGCTGCCCTCCCGACATCTGGCGCTGCCTTGCTCGCGATCAGGATGCACGCGTGCGGGCCGCCGTCGCGCGACGAGCCGAACTTGAAGATGCTCTCCTGCTCGCCCTCTTATTTGATCCCAGCTCCAACGTCCGCTGGGAAGGTTCGAAGAAAGCTCATTCTCGGGACCTCATTGAAGCAGGTGGCAGGGAACGAGTCATGCGCTGGCTCGACCTTTGCCTCGGTGTTTCGGTTGAGGCCGCCCTTCGAGTGTTCGAAGGAAGCGCACTCAGCACATATGGCCTGAGGAACCTCGTGACGCTCGGTGCCCTCGTTCAACTTTTGCCGCCCGATGACGAGCCAGAACGGCGCATGTGTTTCCTGTCTGACTACCTTTGCGGCTCATTTTCAGGCTTCTTCAAAACCATGCGCATGCCTGACGACGATGCAGGTCTTTGGCAGAATGGTCTGCGGCACTTCTTCGCACATCTTGGGTCTGACGCCGCTTACAGATTCCTCCTCATTCACACAGAGGATAACGGGCAGGAGCCCGATTTTGGCGAGATCTGGGATGCCGTGAGGAGTGTCGATTTCTCCAACCCCACTGCCTTACCTGAGAGCGCCGCCTTCGCGGATTTTATGCCGGAGGCGATTCTCAACCTGCTCTCCCCCGGAAGACGCACATTTATCGCCCCGCGCGCGGTACCGGAGAATTTTCCGTTCGCGCTTTCATGCTGGAACGGCCTTGAGGCATTGCCTGACTCACTCCGAGCTCACGGGCTCGTTCCTCGTGCGCTTGCGAACACTCGCGAGTTGAAAGACGCTTTTACAAAGCTCGTCAGCAGAGGCGTCTGGTCGCGCTCTTATCTGCGTGCCATGACGGGAGAGTGCCTACTCATTTCCGTTCACGACGCTTCGGGTGAACTTCATTCCCTCGCAGAATGGAACGGCGAGCGTTTCGTATCCTGGCGGGGACAGGGTTTTTCCGAGATTTCAGTCGTTCTGAAGTTCGCCTGGACTCGAGGTCTTCAGGGTGCCGTGACGCTCGCGAAGCTCCCTTGGCAGGTGGGTTCCGAAGCGGAGCTGGTCGACAGGCTCGCGCATCGACGCTGGCACCAGCGTAAGTGCGCCGACACTCCTCGTGCGCGAAGCCCAACGCGGCGCCTGCACACAACGACCTCTGTTCTCGTACAAAAGACCATCCAGGTTTACGACGCGTCGGGGAGTGTCCATGGAAACATCACGATCAGTGAAGGCGTTGTCATGGACCTGCAACCTAAGGGCTTCGCCGACGCTTGGATTCCAGTGAAAGTCGGCATGCGCTCGTCCGAGGTGCTGAGGCATCTTCGGAAACAGCGACGCTACACCTTCATTTCGAAGTTCCGTTAGGTCGATCACGGCAAGTACGGGGTGATCATTCGACCTCGAGCCGGATTCAGCCTCAGCATCGAGTTGAAGCATCTGCCGAGGCGATTCCAACGTATCTTATCAGCGTGAGGTTCGAAGCGTGGCTCTGCGCCGGAAAGTGGGCCGCGTGCTGGACCGGGCGACGAAGTTCTTGGACTTCACGTGGGGATAGAGCCTATCCCTCCTCAGGCGTCTCATGAAACTTTCTAAGCGTCACTCAAGCTCCTCCGCGCAGGGGCGTTTCGCTGCATAACGCATTTCGGATGCTGCCGTGCGCATCCTTCGCGATGAACTACTGGACGTCGCCTCTAGGAAGTTGAGTCTGAAATCAAGAGGCCCTGCATGCGCAGACGACCGCGAGGAGAGCCTGAGGGCTATCTTCGTCGATCAAGTCATCAACTTCGACGACCACTTGTTCCCTAGGCGAGCCTTGAAGAAGGTTGCCACGCGGGACTCGACTCGACGCAAGTGGAGCGCTTCGCGCGGCCAAGTCATTCAGACGCGGCTTGGCTTCACAAGGGCGGCCGGGACAACGCTGCGTCGCGATCACGGCTCGCAATTTATTGCCAACCCTTTCAGTCGGAGGTGAGATTCCTCGGACTATCGTCCTCGACTTCGTACGTCCGCGAACCCGTAGGCAACGGCTGCACGGAGTGATTTTTTCGCACTCTGAAATTGGCGGGATGAGCAGGGCGATCCGAGCATGCGCGGCCTTCGCATTTGCGGTCTGAAATGCCCTCAGGTATTTTGCGCAGCTTCCGATCGGGGATGATAACGGGAGGGCGCTTGGAGCGGAGTACGACGAAGGATGCGGAAATGAAGGAATGGGTATATGGAAGCCTGCGCGAGGCGTTGCGCCGCTTCCCGGGGATTCATCGCGTCTCCATGGAGACGAGCGCGACTGGCATGTTCGCCAGCGTGGAGTTTCGCTTCGTGACGCCCGCATCTCTGCTCTATGCGGCTCCCGCAAATCTCTCCGGCGCCATCGCCGAAAAGCTGGCTCATCTCCTGAGCGCGCGGTCCGCCCTGTCGATCGGCACTCTTGAGACGCTATCCCGCCTGGGTTTTAGTGAGCGCATCGCCACTGTGGTCGCTGGCGGCGAATTCCCGAGAATGGAGCAATATGGCCGAAAATTTGATGATCGCATAGACGTATTGACGTTCGCGCGTCGCTACGCAAACGTGGACGAAGCCGACATCGTGGTGCTAAAGACCCTGGTAGCTCGGCGTAACGACGGCGAGGAGACTTCCGCGAACATGAGCCGCGCCGAACTCGCCTGTCTCGGGCGTCTTGAGAGCGAAGTTCTAAAAATCATTCAAGCCCTCGGCATCGACGCTTGCCTGAGCTTCAATCACATGGTCCACGTGGAAAAGAATCGCATGGATCAAGCCGTTGCGGCGCTAAATATGCCGAGTACCGTTCTTCCTTTGTCGACGCTGGGGCAGATTGACGGAAAACAGTGCGAAGGATACAGAGTAACGCTGGATTTCAAGATTAGCCTCTTTCACCAGCTCGAAAAGACCGACGTAAAAGAGAGCTTCCTGCGGCCCCTGGTTGGCCCGATATTCAAGGACTCGCTCCGTCAACGCTCGACCTCCGCCGCGGGAAGCGACAAACAGGCACAGCCCTTGCTGTCAAAAAACCAGCTAGGCCAGAGTGTCATTGGTTGCCTAAGTGATGGACAGCTCATTTTCATACCCTTTATCGTCAAAGGGAAGAGGGTGCATCCGCATTCAGCATACCGCATCGTTGCCGACAAGAGCGATCGCGAGTTCGCCCGGCTGCTCGCGGACTTCAAACAGGAGATTGGCAATGCAACACCCTTTTCTCAATCAAGAATTTCGAAAAATCCTGCCTGATGGCTCTAAAGCTGCGATCATGACCGAACGGCACAGCGTCCCATTCGCGGGGGTGTATCTCTTCCCGTTGCCCCCGGCGCTTACAGAGGCTTCAGTTCTCGGCCGTGCGGCCGATAAGAAGAGGCGTCGAGACCGCGCGAAGGAGACTGCCCTGATGTCGCGATTGAAGGAACAAAGCTCGAGCCGCGCCGAGGCTGACCGCAAGGCGTTTATGGCCTATGCGCTCGACGCTGGAGGTGTCCAAACGGTCGACACGAAGGAACTCCTCGCCGCGGCGCGCGAGGCGGACGCGGCCATCCGCGCGGCGGGCCTGCCCGATCCATGGGGCGAGGCGGACGAGGCGGACGCGGAAGACTTCACTGGCGAGCTCACGCCAGTAGAAGTGACTGAGAAGGCCCGCGAGATGTTTCGCCAGGCCCTGCGCGGTACCTGAGGCGTTAAGCGCGACCGCCGCCTTCTTTCGCGCGCCTCGCCCATTGCTCTTTCTCCTACGCCGTTTTCCTCGTCGCTTCGACGAGCGCCGCCTTTAGCCGCGCGACGCTTTGTCGTCATCGAGACTTCGCTTGCTCAAATGAAGTTTGCACTTGGAGGAACACGTCCATGAACAAAACGCCGACCGCTCGCAAAAGTCTGAGCGTGACACTCGATCTGCCCATTCTTCTCGTCGCTCTCGCCATTTCGATCTACGCCACCGTGACGGGATTAAAGGGCGTGCGCGAGAAGTTCTTCAGTGCACCAAGCGAGGTCAAGCCGCCCGCCTCGAATCGCTGATGTGGCACCACCGCCCCACGGGCCTCCTAAGCGCGCTTCGGGCGTGCGATCGAAAACGAGCTCGCATAATACTGTTGAAGCTGCTCGCTGAGACCGATACCAGCGCGCGAGGCCGCCCACTTATGTCCCCTGTAGGCCGGATGCCAGGCGGCAAGTGACATGGGGTGAGGCGCGGCGAGCCCCCTTTTCGCATTTTTCCATACCCTCTTGGCTGCACCGCCGAGCAGATAGATTCTCATGTCGTGGCTCGCACCTGCGAGCTCCCTAATAAGGGCCGCGAGACACTCGTCGAGAAGCGGCGTGAACGGGTCTACGATCGAGGGCAGCGCGGCACCGCCACGTCCCATGACAGGCTCGTAACTCACGCGCGCCGCCATTCCGTCCGCAACGTAGTACCGGTATGGCTGCGCGTTGAGAATGAGCGACCCGCGAAGACTCCCCTTGAGCTTTAGAACGGGGTTCTCATTGCTCTCCACGGATGACCACCACTGCTCGAAATCGACGTTCCTCTCGCTGCCCTCGGGCTGCGAAAGTACGTGGGCGAGCCAGAGCTCGAATCGGTCCGTTTCGTTGAATGGGTGCATGACGTTCTCGGCAGGCGGATGCAGCGGCATTTTGAAAGGATTTTGCAGCAGGATGAGTGCCCGAAGATTTTCAGTCGACCCGTACCGAGAGAACCCTCCCATGAGGCCCTCGAGAGGACCGTCGCACACCCTCTCCTCTTCCCTGAGCAGCGCTGCGGTGGCGGGATCCTTCTCGGTAGTGAACGGGAAGGCCGACAGGATGTGATGCGCACGGAGAGCAGTGTGCTTCCTCCAGTCGCTGACAAGACGCAGAAGAGAAGTCGGCTCCGTGGTCATTTGACCTCCTCATTCCAATTTGACCCTGAACGTTATTGCTGCAGCGATTTGATAAATAAGTGCTGCCGAATCTGGAGTCAAAGCACTACGGAAAAATACAAATCGTTTCGTCAGGACTATTTCTCGGCTCAGCTGAATAAGGTTTTGCGTACGTGCGGCCGAGGAGCAAAGCCCTACAACGAGAAGAGGCTTATCTGTCATCACGGCAACGTAAGCCTGTCCGAGAATTACTGAGGTCTTGCTGCCAAGGTCTTTCAAGCCGCGTAATACCCCGTTTTCAACTGTCCAAGAATTCGATCCCGTAACAGTGCCTGCATTCCGGTTGGGCGATGAATTTTCGCTCTCGAGCGCAACTCGTGTACGACACCAAGCATTATTCTTTTCTTTCAGCTGCCAACCCGATGCCGCACCGTAACCGTTCCGTTGGCTAGCCGCCTGAGTCGCAGTGTGCAAATGTCTGCACTCTCGAACCCTCCCAGAACAAACCCAACCCTTTGGTCGAACTTTCCGAGCGTTCAAGCGGCTCGCGCACAAAACGTTCGTTTGGTTTTTTGCACGCCAGAAGCGAACGAAAGGCTCGCCTACCTGCGCATTCCTTCCGATTGGTCGAGTCGAAGGAGGGCAGGCGCCATGGGAAGGGAATTCATTTACGCAAGGGTCAGCACCGACGGTCAGAGCACCGACTCGCAACTCCAACAGCTCCAGCTCCGTTACCCGACCGCTCAGGTGGTCAACGAAATCGCCTCGGGTACGAAGGGGAGACCGCTGCTCCGAACACTTCTTGAGAACCTCAACAGCGGTGACGTACTCATCGTCTTCGCGCTCGATCGCCTCGGGCGCCGCACTTCTGAGGTGCTTACCCTCGTCGAGGATCTCGACAGACGCGGCGTCCAACTCGTCTCGGTGCGCGAAGGCGTCGACTACGGCACGATCAGCGGTCGGTTGATTTTGCAGATCCTCGCGAGCGTTGCCGAGATGGAGCGGAACATGATAGCCGAGCGAACCAAGGCAGGGCTCGCGGCTGCGCGCGCAAAAGGTCGCGTAGGGGGACGACCTCGCCGCTTCAAAGAAGAAGATTTTGAACGCGGACGTGGACTCGTGGCCGGCGGAGCTTCCTTCTCGGAGGCCTCGCGCTGCGTGGGGATGTCCGCGACGTGGTTGAGGAGAAACTTGAAGGGACGTGAATCAGAGCAAAAGCTCGTCACTGATGGACTAAATGGCGAGAGGTAACATTCTATCTTTGTTAATTTTTTGCGAAAATTTTTCCATGTTCTTGAATGTATTTTCATATCTTCAAGAAGCACTATATGTTTGTCAGAATTCTTGGTTTGTTATCGCTCTGCAGTTGCGAACTCGATCACACGTCAAACACGGCTGCCTTCGCAGAAATTCCGTTAAAAGTTGGCCTCAATTGCGAGCAAATAATTGTTGCCGACGCTTTCCACATCCTATTGCACCAATGTCTGAAGTGCCGTTCGGAGGTAGAGCAAGTGCCTTCACATCTACGCCTCGTCGCCTGTCCCATCGCGCCTGCAATTTTTCGATCGGCTTTCGGCCCTTTAGAAACGTGACCGAAGGCGGGCTCTCATCTTGGCCAAAATCTCGCGAGTTTCATATTGCGCGAGAATTTTTCTGCAAAATGTAGCGTCTTCGGCAAGTCTCGCTGCGAGCATTGTTTCTACCGGTATTCCTGTGAATGCTTTGAGTTCATCTTGAGCCTCAACAGGCGTCAAAACAGCTTTCGCGTGCGTCTCAGCATCAGCCATGGCTCTTTGGAAATGAGGCGTCAGAATTGTCTCAATTTCTCTCTCATCGACCATCTTGCGAACGGTCGCCATCGGAAGCTGCATCGCTTGACAGATGTGACGATACGCTGCTTCCACGGGAGAGAGGTGCAGAAGCGATACAAACTGCGTCGGTGCGGTCCCCGTCGTTTTGCCTGTACGACCGATTTTGTTTTTGTCGAACCCAGAGTGCCACGGGCGGTCTTCCGGAAAGCCCACACAAAAGTTGAAGTGTGCGCGGACAAACGACCAGATGATGACTGTCTTCGGCGAGCGACTCATCACTCGAGGGTTTTTATCTCTAGTCACTCCATCTAATACCAATCCCAGAAACTCGATCGGCCTAACTAAAATCGCTTATTTTCTTGGCAATTTTAGTTATCCTTTTCCAAAATGAATAACTCCGATGCCTGAGGTGTTCTCTGGGGTATTTATTGCACG
>Ga0163152_10008621_pt1 | contig 10824 bp, 7 predicted proteins | sample OliLakLV19MP8IB2_FD_148635 | JGI IMG/M metagenome (GOLD analysis project Ga0163152, IMG submission 148635) | Freshwater microbial mat bacterial communities from Lake Vanda, McMurdo Dry Valleys, Antarctica - Oligotrophic Lake LV.19.MP8.IB-2 | ecosystem: Environmental > Aquatic > Freshwater > Lake...
TTGTGCCCGACGAGACCACCGAAACGACCGTCGAAGGCGACGCCGCGGGCACGCGCATTTCGGCGGAGTCAATCGCCGCGATCCGGCTCGCGCAGGAAGGCGAGACCACCACGACGGTCGCCGACCCTTCGGTCACGACGACGGTCGCCGGCGACGCGACGACGACAACCGCCGGCGTCACGACGACCACGGCCGCGCCACCCGCGCTCGACATCGCCGACCTCTGCGACACGCTCGTCGAGTCGACAGCCGGGCCCGACACGAACCCGCAGTGGGCGTACGCCCGCGAGGCGGCGGCCGGCTGTCACTACCTCGGACCGACGATCATCACCGGCGCGAGTGTCGGAGGCGCGCAGGGCGAGTACGACGGCGCGCGCAGCATTTACGTCGTTTCCGTCGAGTTCAAGAACGACGATTTCATCGACCAGGTTGCGGGCCCCTACGTGGGCAAGGCCATCGCCATCGAGCTCGACGGCGTGGTGCAGTCGGCCCCGGTGATCGGCGAGGGGATCAACACCCGCAGCGTCGAGATCACCGGCGACTTCACCGAGGGCGATGCCAACGACCTCGCCCAACTGTTGCGCTACGGCGCGTTGCCGATCCGGTTCGACCCCACCGAACAGACCGTGCAGAGCGTGTCGCCGACGCTCGGCAAGGACCAGCTCCGGGCGGGCATCGTGGCCGGTCTCATCGGCCTCGGGCTCGTGATGCTGTACATGATCGTGTACTACCGGCTCCTCGGCCTCGTCGTCTGGGTCGGCCTCGGCCTCACCGCACTCTTGTTCTTTTCGTTGGTGTCGTTCCTCTCCGCCAACCGCGGTCTGACGCTCACCCTCTCCGGTGTGACGGGTTTGATCGTGTCGGTCGGCGTGACGGTCGACTCCTACGTCATCTATTTCGAGCGATTAAAGGACGAGGTGCGGTCGGGCAAGACCATCCGGTCTTCGCTCGACACCGGGTTCAAGCGCGCGTACCGCACGATCATCGCCGCCGACCTCGTCTCACTCCTCGGCGCGGTGGTGCTCTACCTGCTCGCCGAGGGCTCCGTGCGTGGCTTCGCGTTCTTCCTCGGCCTCTCGACGCTGATCGACCTCCTGATCGCGTACACCGTCATGTATCCGATGGTGTCGTTCATGGCCCGCCGCCCGCGGCTCGTGCGCATGCGCGGTATCGGCATCGCATCCGGGCTCGATGTCCCGGAGGTGCGCGCGTGAGTACCACCCCGACGACCACCCCGACGCCGGAGATTCCCGGCGTGGACCGCCGCCATACCTTCCGCGACCTCTACCACGAGCGCACCAACTACCAGTTCATCAAGCACACGCGCCGTTGGTTCATTCTCTCGGCGGCGATGATCCTCATCAGCCTCCTGGCGTTCGTCGTACGCGACCTGAACCTCGGCATCGACTTCGAGGGCGGGACCGCGTGGATCGTCGAAGTCGGCGACGGTGTCGACCCGAGCGTCTCGGAAGTGCGCGACCTCCTCGAACCGCTCGGCTTCGCCGATTCCAAGATCAGCATTCTGTCGGGGACCGGGAACGACCAAATACGGGTCCAGGCCGAGGTGCTCGAGGATCCGATCCAGGAACTCCAGCGGGCCGTCGCCGTCGCGACCGGCACCGAACTGGCCGACGTCCAGTACGACCGCACCGGAGACGGCGGGGCGACGCTCGTCGTTGCGTTGCCGGCCGATTCCGAGGCCACGGCCGACGAGATCACCGCCGCGTTGGTCGAGGCCGGTCATCCCGACGCCGAGACGACGATCGGCGCAGACCAGCGCGCCGTCGTCGTGTTGGGCGACGTGCCCGATACTCCGCTCCAGCAAGTCGCGAACGCGCTCGCCGAGTACGCGGGCGTCGAGGTGGACGCGGTCAGCATCTCGACGGTCGGTCCGACGTGGGGTGAGCGCGTCACCCGCAAGGCCATTCAGGCGACGCTCGTCTTCTTCCTCTTGCTCGCCGTGTACCTGTCGTTCCGCTTCCAATGGAAGATGGCGTTCTCGTCAATTGCGGCCGTCCTCCACGACATCGTCATCAGTATCGGCGTGTACGCGCTCTTCCAGTTCGAAGTGACACCGGCCACGGTGACCGCGTTCCTGACCATTCTCGGGTTCTCGCTGTACGACACCGTCGTCGTGTTCGACAAGATCACCGAAAACGAGCGGACGCTGCTTGCGACCGGACGGGCGACGTACCCGGAGATGGTGAACACGTCGCTGAACAACGTGCTGATGCGGTCGCTGTCGACGTCGCTCGTCGCGTTGCTGCCGGTGGTGTCGCTCCTCGTCGTCGGCTCGTGGATCATGGGCGCGACCGCACTCGAAGAGTTCGCCATCGCCCTCGCGGTCGGCCTCGCGATCGGCGCCTACTCGTCGATCTTCGTCGCCGCGCCGTTGCTGGCGTGGTGGAAGAACCGCGAGCCCCGCTTCGCTGCCCTCCAGGACCGAAGGCAGCGGACGACCCTCGCCGCGTCCTCGGCCGCGACCGGAGTGCCGGTCGTCGACGTCGACGACGTGATCGAGGAGGAACGGCCCGACAAGTGGGGGGGCGTGCCCGGCCCGCCCGCCGTTCCCCGCTCGACGACGCCCCGCCCGCGTCAGCAACGCCGCCGCAAGCGCAAGTAGGGGTCGGAACCGCAAGTACCATTGGCGGGTGGACGTCAGCTGGTTGAAGGACCACGTCCGGGACATTGCGGACTATCCGAAGCCGGGCGTCGTGTTCAAGGACATCACGCCGCTCCTCGCCGATCCTTCGGCGTTCGCGGCCGCGGTCGATGCGCTGGCCGAACCGTTCGAGGCCGACCACATCGAGAAGGTGCTCGGCATCGAGGCCCGCGGGTTCGTGTTCGCCGCGCCCGTCGCGTACCGCCACCGGGCCGGCTTCATCCCGCTGCGCAAGGCCGGCAAGCTGCCCTGGGAGATCGAGCGCGAGGAGTACGAACTCGAGTACGGCACCGACCTGCTCGAGATCCACCGCGACGCGATCGTGCCGGGGGAGCGGGTGCTCATCGTCGACGACGTGCTCGCGACCGGAGGCACCGCGTCGGCCGCGGTTCGCCTGGTCGAACGTCTCGGCGGCGAAGTCGTCGGGCTCGCGTTCCTCATCGAGCTCGGGTTCCTCGGCGGCGCGGCCAAGCTGCCCGACCGCCACATCCACTCGGTGGTGGAGTACTCGTGAAAACCGTGCTTCCTCGCCGGCAGCAAAGGGCCCAGGTCGACTCCGCGCTGCGGCCGTTGCTCGACTCGTTCCTGAAGCGCCACCCGCGGGCCGACACGACCTTGATCGAACTCGCCTACGAAGTTGCCCGTGACGCGCACAAGGATCAGGTGCGCCGGTCGGGTGACCCGTTCATCGCGCACCCGCTGGGCGTCGCGATGATCCTCGCCGACCTCGGACTCGACGACATCACCCTCGGTGCCGCGCTCTTGCACGACGCGGTCGAGGACACGTCGTTGACGCTCGACGACCTCCGGCCCGACTTCGGCGAGGATGTCGCCGCGATCGTCGACGGCGTCACCAAGTTGGAGCGCCTCCAGTTCGACTCGAAAGAGGCGCAGCAGGCCGCCACCATGCGCAAGATGCTGGTGGCGATGGCCAAGGACGTACGCGTCCTGCTGATCAAGCTCGCCGACCGGCTGCACAACATGCGCACGATCGCGTCGCTGCCTGATTCGAAGCAGCAACGCATCGCGCAGGAGACCATCGACATCTACGCGCCCCTCGCGCACCGGCTCGGTATCCAAGACGTGAAGTGGCAGCTCGAGGACCTCGCGTTCGCGGTGATCCACCCGAAGCGGTACGCCGAGATCGAGCTGATGGTGTCGACCGAGGCGCCGGAACGGGCGCCGTATCTCGAAGAGGTGCTCGAGTCGGTGCGGGCCCGCCTGGCCGAGCTGCACATCGACGCCGAAGTCACCGGTCGGCCGAAGCACTACTGGTCGATCTACGAGAAGATGGTCGTGCGGGGCCGCGAGTTCGACGAGATCAACGATCTCGTCGGTGTGCGCGTCATCGTCGACTCGGTGAAGGACTGCTACGGCGCGCTGGGTTCGATTCACGCGCTCTGGCGACCGGTGCAGGGCCGGTTCAAGGACTACATCGCGATGCCCAAGTTCAACCTCTACCAGTCGTTGCACACGACGGTGGTGGGGCCGCAGGGCAAGCCGGTCGAGTTCCAGATCCGTACCCGGGAGATGCACCGCCGGGCCGAGTACGGCGTTGCCGCCCACTGGGGGTACAAGGAACAGGGCAACCCCACCGAGGATCTCGTGTGGTTGCAGCGTCTCGTCGACTGGCAGCAGGAGACGAACGACCCGAACGAATTCATGGCGAGCCTGAAGATCGACCTCGAACAGGACGAGGTGTTCGTCTTCACGCCGAAGGGGCGTGTCATCACGCTGCAGACGGGGGCCACCCCGGTCGACTTCGCGTACGCCATTCACACCGATGTCGGGCACCGTTGTATCGGCGCCCGGGTCAACGGCCGGCTCGTCCCGCTCGACTCCGCGCTCCAGTCCGGCGACGCGTGCGAGATCTTCACGAGCAAGGTCGAAGGCGCCGGTCCGAGCCGCGACTGGTTCCAGTTCGTCCGCACCCCGAGGGCCCGATCGAAGATCCGCCAATGGTTCTCGCGGGAGCGGCGCGTCGATGCCATCGACGGCGGGCGCGACGAACTCACGAAAGCGATGCGCCGCGAAGGCCTCCCGGTGCAGAAGCTGGCGAACTCGCCGGTGCTCGTCGAAGTGGCCGAGAGCCTCAACTACACCGACCTCGAAGCGCTGCACGCGGCGCTCGGCGAGGGCCACGTCTCGGCCAAGGCGGTCGTCCAGCGCATCCAGCGCGAGCTGCGCGGCGGCGAGGAACAGATCCCGGTCACGGCCCGCAAGCCGTCACGGGCCGGTAGCCGCCGCACTGCGAGTGCGGGCGTGCACGTCGAAGGCCTCGACGACGTCATGGTGCGGCTGTCGCGCTGCTGCACTCCGGTGCCCGGCGACGAGATCATGGGCTTCGTCACCCGCGGGCGCGGCGTTTCGGTGCACCGGGCCGACTGCGCGAACGCGCTCAGCCTGCGCAGCCAGGCCGACCGGGTGATCGAGGTCGAGTGGGACAACGACACCCCCGCGAGTTACGTGGTGAGCGTCGACGTCGAAGCGCTCGACCGGTCCCGGCTGCTGCGCGACGTCGCCGACGTGCTCTCCGACCACCACGTGAACATCCTGTCGTGCAGCTCGCAGACCCAGCCCGACCGCATTGCCCGGTTCCGGTTCGACTTCGAGCTGGCCGACCCCGGCCACCTCGACTCGATCCTCGCCGCGATCAAGCGGGTCGGGTCGGTCTACGACGCGGCCCGCGTCCTGCCTGGTCACCGCTAACCCGCAGTTCGCGGGACCCTCACGCGCTCCTGGCTCAGGTTCGGACCCTGTGACGTCGATCACTGTCCGTGATCCCCATGGATGGAGGCCGGGATGCGTCCGCACAGGTGCGCCGCTCAAGTAACGCACCAAAGTGTGCCGATAGTCACTGTGAGTAGGCGTCGTGGGGACGTGGGCGCGGCCGTTCGGAGCCGGGCCACTCACGGGGGGAGCGCGGTGAAGAAAATCGTGCGGCGGGTCCGGCCGTCAACCCGCGACGACCGCGGGATGACCCTCCTCGAACTCGTGATCGCGATGGCTGTGTTCGGCACGATGATGCTCGGCATCGCGTCGATGATCGGGACGGGCCTGGCCGTGACCCGAACGAACCGCAACCGGACCGTTGCCGCCAACCTCGCCGCCCAGGAGATGGACGAAGTGCGCTCGGCCGACTTCACGACCCTCGCGGCCGGCAGCGAGGTCATCGACGTCGACGGCGTGCCCTACACCGTGACGCGCGAGGTCACCTGGGTGGCGACGAGCGCGACGTCAGGGCCGTGTGACGGTACCGACACGTCGCCTGAACTCCTCCGCGTACGGATCAGCGTGACGTGGAACAACATGCGCGCGATCGCGCCGGTGGTATCCGACACGACGCTCACCCCGCCCGCCGGGGTGTACGACCCGAACACCGGACACGTGAGCGTGAAGGTGATCGACCGCGACGCGGAGCCGGTGTTCACGGTTCCCGTCTCCGTCTCCGGGCCGATCTCGCAGAGCACGACGACCAACATCGACGGGTGCGCATTCCTCGGCTTCCTCCCGGCCGGCACGTACACGGTGTCACTCAATGCGGCGGGGTTCGTCGACCGGCAGTCGAACGCGACGCCGACGCAAACCGTCGGAGTGACGGTCGGGAACGTCACGTCGGTGCAGTTCGACTATGACGAAGCCGCGACGCTCTCGCTCACGCCGCTGTCGGCTCTCGCCTACGCGGTGCCGGCGGACGTGCCGCTCACGATCGCGAACGACAATCTCATTCCGACGCAGACCAAGGTGTTCGCGGGCACGGGGATCCCGCGCAGTATCCCGAGCATGTTCCCGTTCCTGAGTGGCTACCAAGCCTGGACCGGGAGTTGCGCCGACGCCGACCCCGAAGGCGACATCCTCGACAGCGAGGGCCTCCCGATCGGCGACTACTGGCCCGGTGCAATGCGCGAACCCGCGATCGCAGTGGAGGCCGGCGACACGTCGGCGGCGAACGTCCACATGCACGACGGCCAGATCCACGTCCAGAACTCGCTCGCAGTTGCCCTCGCGGGCGTGACCGTCGTCGCCACCCATGCCGCGGACAGCGTCTGCGGGACCGGCGAGACGCTGACGCTCGGCATCACCGACGCCGGAGGCAACCTCAATGTCGCGATCCCGTTCGGCACGTGGACGATTTCCGTCTCCGGCCTTCCGCCCGCGACGACATGGTCGACGATCGTGATCGACCCGAACGGTCACGCTCCCGTCCCGAACACGGCGGTGACACTGTGACGGGGCGGTGGGTGACGCTCAAACGAATCGAGCGCGGTGAGCAGGGTGTGAGCCTCGTCGAACTCGTCGTGACCCTCTCGATCCTGAGCCTGGTGCTCACGATCGTGTACGGGAGCTTCATGAGCGCGAGCAGCACCGTTTCGGGCGCGAACGAGAAGCTCCAGAATCTCGACGAGGCCCGAACCCTCGTCGCCGTCGCGTCGAAGGACATCCGCACCGCAGTACGACTCGAGGCCGGGACGTCGCCCTTCCTCACCGCCGACGACGACGAGGCCGTGTTCTACGGGAACCTCAACACGACCGACGCCCCGAAGAAGGTGCGCATCCACGTCGACACGGAAGACAAGCTGATCGAAGAGGTCTGGACCGCCGACGTCGGTTCCACTGCGCCGGACTACACGTACACGGGCGGCCCGAAGATTCGACTCGTGGGGCGCTACGTGGCCAACACGACGGCGGAGCCGATCTTTACGTACTACGACGACGACGGGGTGGCGCTCACGTCGTACCCGCTCGACGACTCCGATCGTCTCGCGATCAAGAGTGTGGGGATCACGTTGCGCGTCAAGCGAACGTCGACGTTCAACGACGAGGCAACGACCGTCATCAACCGGGTCCGATTGCCGAACCTCGACTACAACGCGGTGGCCGGATGAACTACACGAAGCGGGACGAAGGCGGATTCGCGCTGGTCACGGTGATCCTCAGCACGATGGTCACGATGATCCTCGCCACCGCAGTCGTCGCCTACGCCGAAGGCTCGCAGAACATCTCGCGGCACGACCAAGACTGGAACGCTTCGCTGTCGGCCGCGGAGGCGGGGATCGACGACTACCTGTTCCGCCTGAACCAGAACGCGAACTACTGGCAGTACGGCCCGGGGAACCTGCCGCCCGACGGGAACGACGCCTTCGTCAGTTTCGTGCCGGTCTCGGGTGGGACAACGGAGGCGTCGTACATGTACGAGGCCGACGCGAGCACCCTCGGAGCCGACGGTCGGATTCGGATCACCTCGACCGGCCGGGTACGCAACGGCGAGCGAACCGTGCACGCGACCCTGCGCCGCCGCAGCTTCCTCGACTACCTGTACTTCACCGACTACGAGACCAAGGACCCCGCCTCGTACTCGGGTACGCCGTTCACCCCCGCCCAAGCGCAGACGAACTGTGCCAAGTACTGGTACGGCGGCATCAACGTGCAGCGCGACGTCAACGGCCGCACCGACTACACCGGCGACAGCGACGGGAGCAACTCGTACTGCACCGAGATCAGTTTCATTACGGCCGACAACATCAACGGGCCGATGCACACCAACGACGCGTTCCTCATCTGTGGCAGCCCGAACTTCAACGGTGACACGTCGACGAGCTGGGACGGTACCGGCGGCACCGGTCAGCTCTACCGGTCGAACTCGTCGTGCTCGGGCAATACCCCCGACTTCGCCAATCCGGGAGACCCCGCCGAAGAGCCACCGTTGACGATGCCGCCCAGCAACTCGGTCATTCGCGCCGAGACCGCCGCGGGTTTCGGCGGGTGCCTCTATACGGGCCCGACCCGCATCCGGCTGCAGTCGAACGGCACGATGGACGTCAAGAGCCCCTTCACGAAGGTCACGAACAACAGTCCGTGCCCCACGAACGGGAACGGCGCGCTGCCGAGCAACGGTGTCGTCTACGTGCAGAACGTCCCGTCGGTGACCACCGACCCGAACTACACCGCCGGCTGCCCGTACAACGTGAACAGCCGGGCGCACCCGCTCGGCTTCCCGATCCCGAGCGACTTGAACACCTACGTGTGCCGCAGCGGTGACGTGTTCCTCGAGGGCACGCTCGACGGGCAGCTCACGATCGCGTCCGAGAACAACGTCGTCATCACGTGGGACACGAAGTACGACGACGGTGTTGCGGGCGACGATCTCCTCGGATTGGTCGCGAACAACTACGTCGAGGTGTACCACCCGATCTCGTGCAACAACGCCAACGACGCGGCGTGCGACCTCGTGGCCAAGGTCCCGGCCGGCTCGAAGTTCTCGGGTGAGAGCGACAAGACCGATCAGTTCGAAGACGCCGACATCTACGCCGCGATCCTCTCGGTGAACCATTCGTTCTGGGTGCAGAAGTTCAACGTCGGCAAGGCGTCCAACCTCAAGTTCCTCAACGTCGTCGGCGCGATCTCGCAGCGGTATCGAGGCCCGGTCGGCACGACGTCCGGTGGGACGCAGTACACCGGCTACTCCAAGGATTACACGTACGACCAACGGCTCCAGTACCTGTCGCCGCCGAAGTTCCTCGACCCCGTGTCGGCCGCGTGGACGGTCGCGACCTGGGCCGAGCTCAACAACTAGCCCTTGCCCCGGTACCATCGGGGGCTATGTCCGGCGACCGTGATGCGTTCCGCGCGCCGATAGGTACGCGCGATGTCCTGGCTCCGGAATCCGATCGGTGGCAGGCGCTCGTCGCCGCGTTCGCGGGCCGCGCCAACCGAGCCGGGTTCGGCATGCTCGTCACCCCGGTGTTCGAGAACATCGAAGTCGTGCAGAAACTCGGGAGCACGACCGACGTCGTGCGCAAGGAGTTGTACGACTTCGAAGACAAAGGTGGCCGCCGCCTCGCGCTGCGGGCCGACGGCACGGCATCGGTCGCGAGGGCGTTCGTGCAACACCGGCCGGTGTTGCCGTGGAAGGTCTGGTACGTCGCGCCCAACTTCCGGTACGAGCGCCCGCAGAAGGGTCGGTACCGCCAGCACTGGCAAGTGGGCGTCGAAGTGTTGGGGGTCGAGGACCCGACCGTCGACGTCGAGGTGATCGCGCTCGCGTCCGGGTTCTACCGAGAGCTCGGGCTCGAGCGGTACCGCCTTTCGGTCAACTCGATGGGCGATGCCGAGAGTCGGGCCGCGTACCGCGACGTGCTCGTCTCGTACTGGCGTGACAACGCGGCGGCGCTCGGCGACGAGCTCGAACGGGCCGAGGCGAACCCCCTTCGTATTCTCGACTCGAAGCGCACCGACTGGGCCGAACTCATCGACGGGGCGCCGAAGGTCGGCGACTACCTGACCTCAACTTCGGCCGACCAGTTCGTGCAGGTACAGGACGGTCTGCGCGCGCTCGGAATCGATTTCGTCGTCGAACCCCGGCTCGTGCGCGGTCTCGACTACTACACGGGCACGACCTTCGAGTTCGCGAGCGAGGCGCTCGACGCCGCGCAGAACGCGATCGGCGGTGGCGGCCGCTACGACCGGCTCGCAGAGGACATGGGTGGTCCCGCGACGCCGGGCATCGGCTTCGGCATCGGTATCGAGCGGGTGTTGATCGCGTGCGATGCCGAAGGCGTGTTCGCCGCCGGCGATCGGGGCCTCGACGCCTTCGTCGTCGACCTCGTCGGCGGGACCGAGCCGCTCGTCATCGTCGAGGAGCTGCGGTCGGCCGGGTTGGCCGTCGACCGTGCGTACGGCGCGCGGGCGATGAAACGGCAGTTCGCCGCGGCCGACAAGTCGGGCGCCCGCTTCGGCCTGATCCTCGGCGCCAAGGAACTCGACGCCGGGCTCGTGGGGGTCAAGGACCTCGAGAGCGGCGAACAGGTAGAAGTACCGCGTGGCGAGATCGTCGCGTGGTTGCAATCGAGGAAGGACGACACGTCGCGATGATGCGAACCCATACCGCCGGAGAACTGCGCGCCAGTGACATCGGCGCGAGTGTCGCGGTGTGTGGATGGGTCGCGAATCGGCGTGACCACGGCGGTGTCGTGTTCCTCGACATCCGCGATCACACGGGCGTCGTGCAGGTGGTCATCGACCCCGAAGCTGCCGGGCTCGACGTCGCCAAGCGGGTGCGCAGCGAGTGGGTGCTGCGCGTCGCCGGTGAGGTACGCACCCGTCCCGCCGGCACCGTGAACACCGAGATGCCCACCGGTGAGGTCGAGGTCAACGCGCACACG
>Ga0163152_10008622_pt1 | contig 10824 bp, 10 predicted proteins | sample OliLakLV19MP8IB2_FD_148635 | JGI IMG/M metagenome (GOLD analysis project Ga0163152, IMG submission 148635) | Freshwater microbial mat bacterial communities from Lake Vanda, McMurdo Dry Valleys, Antarctica - Oligotrophic Lake LV.19.MP8.IB-2 | ecosystem: Environmental > Aquatic > Freshwater >...
GCATCGCCCCGGCCGAGGCGGCCAAGGCCGCCTCGGCCGGGGCGATGCGCAGCTCATAATCGCGCGACTCGGTGCGCGCGACCACGTCGCCGCGCGCGACGCGCGATCCCACGTCGACCGCGAGCTCCCCGATGCGCCCCGCGACCTTGGCCGAGAGCGTCGACTCCTCGAACGCCGCGGTCTCGCCGGTCGTGCGCACGGAGAGCGGCCAGCGCCCGGGCTCGGCCCGCGCCGTGCGCACCTCGCGCGCCTCCGTCGCTGAGCTCACGACCTGGGCCGGCGTGGCGGCCGGGGCCTGCGGACCACAGCCCGCAAGGATCGTGGCCACGAGCGTGGCGCCCAGGACGAGGGACTTCATGAGGCACCATCATGGAAGCCGACCGGCCGCGGCGGTAGCGGGGAATCGACCTTCCGCCGCGCGCCGCCGCGTTCGGCCGCCGTATCGGCCGCGGGCGAAACAAGCGCTAGGATCCGTCGCGATGAAGGTCACCCTGCGGATCAACGTCTGGTCGGGCCCGCGCAACGTCTCGACCGCGCTGATGTACTCCTTCGCCCAGCGGACCGACACGCGCGTCGTCGACGAGCCGCTCTACGCCCATTACCTGCGGGTGACCGGCGCCGACCACCCCGGGCGCGAGATCGTGCTGGCCGCGCAGGCGAACGACGGGCGAGACGTCGTGCGCGACGTGATCCTCGCGCCCAGCGACCGGCCGGTCGTCGTGTTCAAGCAGATGGCGCACCATCTGGTCGATCTCGACCGCGGGTTCCTCGGTCGCTGCGCGAACGTGCTGCTCACGCGCGAGCCGGCCGAGATGCTGACCTCGCTGATCGAGAACGTCCCCGAGCCGACCCTGAGGGACACCGGCTATGGCGCGCAGACCGAAATTCTCGCTCAACTGCGCGAGCTGGGTCAGGACCCGCCGGTGCTCGTCGCGCACCGGATCCTGCAGGACCCGCGCGGCGTCCTCACGCGCTTGTGCGCGCGCCTGGGGATCGCGTTCGACGAGGCGATGCTCGCGTGGGAGCCGGGCGCTCGCCCCGAGGACGGGATCTGGGCCCCGTTCTGGTACGCGAACGTGCACCGATCGAGCGGTTTCCAGCCCTACAAGCGCAAAGCGGAACGCGTGCCGGCGCGGTTCGCGCCGCTCTTGGCCGAGTGCCAGACGCACTACGCGGCGCTCGCGGCCTCCGCGCTGTGACTCACGGCTGAGTGAGCTTCGCCGGCGGCTCGTCGAGCACCGCGATCGCCGTGATCTCGCGGTCCGGGCCGCGTCCGCCGCAGAGCTGGATCCCGCCGACCTCGTGCCAGCCGGTCCACGGCGCCGTGAACTTGGGCTCCGCGTCGTCGCGATCCTGGAAGTACGCCCACTGCTCGACGTGGCGGTCGTCCTGCGCGACGAAGACCTCGTACTTGTTGCGCGGCGTGTCGCCGACGCCCTCGAACGTCAGCGCGATCACGTCCGCCGGCGAACCGTCGGAGAGCTTGCGCTGCCCCACGTCGCGCAACGTCACGCCCGGATCGAGCAGCTTGTAGGGCATCACGAGCCAGTAGCTGTCGTTGATCCAGATCGACTTCGCGCGCGCCAGGTCCTTGGCCTTGGTCGCCTCGTCGGTGACCGGCTGGCCATCGACGAAGACGCGCCCCTCGCCCGAGTTCAGGTTCATCAGCACGACCTTCGTGCCCTCGTCGAGGCGGTAGTCGCCCGTCCACTTGTCCCAGACGTGGCTGCGCCGCCCGAAGAAGTTCCACTCGAGGACGCGCGCCCGATCCCACGCTGCGGCGCCGCCCAGCGCGTCGAGGACCTCTTCGCCGATCCGGACCGCGCGCGGATCCGAGCCGCGGCGCAGCGAATCCGACGCCGGGCCGCTCGTGGGGACGGCTTGGGGAGCATCGGCAGCCGTCGTGGAGCAGGCTGCCGCGAGGAGCAGGAGGACGGAGCTTAGGAGACGCATGTCCAGAGGATGGCGCCGCCGATAGCGGTGTGCAACCGGGGTTCCCTCGCGCGGCACGGCATCCGGATCGCGCTTGCCTCGCCCGCGCCCGAGTCGGAGAGTGCCCCCCCCATGGATCCCCGCAACCAGAAGGTGATGGTGCATGTCGGCGGCAAGATCGTCCCGCGCGCCGAAGCCAAGGTTTCCGTCTTCGATAGCTCCGTGCAGGGCGGCGACGCCGTGTGGGAGGGTCTGCGCGTCTACCGAAACCGCGTCTTCCAGCTCGACGCGCACCTGGAACGGCTCGAGCGCAGCGCGCGCGCCCTGGCGTTCGAGAAGATCCCGACGCGCGACGCGGTGAGGAGCGCGCTATTCGAGACGCTGAAGGCGAACCGGATGACCGACAACGTGCACGTGCGCTTGACGCTCACGCGCGGCGAAAAGGTCACGTCGGGCATGGACCCGCGCAACAACCAGTCCGGCCCGTGCCTGATCGTGCTGGCCGAGTGGAAACCGCCCGTGTACGGCACCGGCGGCCTGAGGCTGATCACGTCGACCGTGCGCCGCGCGCCGCCGTCCGTGATGGACTCGAAGATCCACCACGCGAACCTCGTGCACAACATCCTGGCCAAGATCCAGGCGAACCAGGCCGGCGTGGACGACGCGATCCTGCTCGATGTCGACGGCTTCGTGGCCGAGACGAACGCGACGAACTTGTTCCTCGTCAGCAAGGGCGAGCTGCACACGCCGACGGCGGACCACTGCCTGCCGGGCATCACGCGCTCGGTCGTGATGCAGTTGGCAAGCAAGATCGCGATCGCGGTGCACGAGCGCCGCATCTCGCTGGCGGAGTTCCACACCGCGGACGAGGTGTTCACGACGGGCACGATGGGCGAGCTGGCCTGGGTGCGCGAGATCGACGGGCGCAAGATCGGCGAGGCGCGCGGGGCGGTGACGGGCAGGCTGTGCGAGCTCTTCGCGGCGACGGTGGGGCGCGAGGGGGCGACGATCCCGGCGTGATCATCGAGGCTCGATCAAAGCGCGGTTGACTCCGCATCGCGCACGGAGTGCAGAGTTGCGTACCGTACGAGCGCGATGAGCGCGCACGACGAACTCCTGCTCGCTCTCGACCAGGGCGGCACCACGAGCCGCGCCATCGTCTTCGACGGCGACGCGCGCGTCGTCGCGCGGGCGTCGGTCGAAGTCGCGACGACGTATCCCGGACCTGATCGCGTCGAGCAGGACGCCGAGGATCTCGTGCGCTCGCTCCGGCGCGCCGTGAAGGAGGTCGTCAAGAAGCTCGGCCCGCGCGCGGACCAGCTCGTGGCGGCCGGGCTCGCGACGCAGCGCTCCAGCATCGCCTGCTGGGATCGCACGAACGGCGCGGCGATGTCGCCGGTCCTCTCGTGGCAGGATCGGCGCGCGGGCGACCGTCTCGAAGCCGTGCGCGAGCACGAGGCCGAGGTGCGCGCTCTCACCGGCCTGCGCCTTTCGCCGCACTACGGCGCCACGAAGCTGGCCTGGTGCCTCGACCGCGTGCCCGCGGTGCGCGAAGCCCTCCAATCCGGGCGTCTCGCGTTCGGGCCGCTGGCCGGGTTCCTTGCGTTCCGTCTTCTCGACGAGCGTCCGCTGATCGTCGACGTCGCGAATGCGTCGCGCACGCTGCTCCTCGACGTCCGGGCAGGGGACTGGTCGCCGCGGCTCCTCGATCTGTTCGGAGTTCCGCGCAGCGCGCTGCCGCGCTGCGTGCCGACCCGCGGCGAGCTGGGCACGCTGGACATCGGCCGGCGCAAGATTCCGATGCGCGTACTGACCGGCGATCAGTCGGCGGCCTTGTTCGCGGACGGACCTCCGCGTAGCGACGTCGCGTACGTGACCTTCGGCACCGGCGCGTTCGTGCTGCGACCGGTCGAAGGCGAGAGTCCCGCGGCCGATCGCCTGCTGATCACACTCGTCGATCGCGAGGGCGATCGCACTTTGCTCGCGCTCGAGGGAACGGTCAACGGCGCGGGTGCGGCGCTGGCCTGGATCGTGGAGGAGCTCGATCTCGAGGATCCGACGCGCGACCTCGAGCGCTGGCTGGCGGACGAGCAGGATCCTCCGCTGTTCCGCAATGGGGTCGGCGGGCTGGCCGCGCCGTTCTGGGTGCCGGACTTCGCGTCGGGCTTCGAGGGCGAGGGTTCACCGCAGGCGAAAATCGTCGCGGTGCTCGAGAGTGTCGTGTTCCTCGTCGTCACGATCCTGCGCGAGATGCACTCCGCGTTGCCGCCGCCGACCCTGCTGCGCGCCGGCGGCGGCCTCGCGCGACTCCACGGGCTGTGCACGCGGCTGGCGTCCTTGTCGGGTGTGCCCGTCGTGCGGCCGGCGGAAACCGAAACCACGGCGCGTGGTCTGGCGGTCATGCTCGGCGCAGCGGGCGCTACGGAAGAGGTCGAACGCTTCGAGAGCGAGCCCGACGAAGCGCTGAACGCACGCTACGTCCGCTGGCGCGAGCAGATGCCGAGCTGAGCAGGGGTGGCAGCCAGTCTCCGCGTCGACCCTGCCACACGACCTAGATCGCGTTCGTCAGGACAGGAATCCGGGGCCCGGCGCGGCACCTCATGGGCACACGGGAAAGAAGGTGAGGTCCGGGCCGAAAAGGGCCGCCTCATGCTGAAGTTCCTCCTCTGGCTCTTGCTGTTCGTCCTCTGCTGGCCGCTCGCGCTGCTGGCGCTGGTCCTCTACCCGATCGTGTGGCTCGTCTTTTTGCCCTTTCGGCTCCTCGGGATCGCGGTGGACGGAATCTTGGAGCTCGTGCGCTCGATCGTTCTGCTGCCCTCGAGGCTCTTGCGTGGACGAGCCCGTTCACCGCACGAAGGGGCGCGCCGAGCCCTATAGGGCGCGCTCCCCGTGGGGAGAAGCCGGATCAGCGCGTTTGCTCTTGCGCGAACCACGGCGCGACATCACCCGGTTCCGGAGCGAGCGGCAGCTCGTCGGTGCGCGCGATGCGCTCGCGGCGCGGCAGCGACGGTCCGAGGCGCGCGATCACTTTCTCGGCCGTCGCGCGATAGCCCGTCAGCTTGCCGCCGTAGATCGCGACCATCCGCGGCTGCGCGGGATCGTCGACGACCAGCGTCGTCTCGCGCGGGCGGTCAAACGCGCGCCCTTCGCCCCGCGGCAGCACGCGCAGGCCGGCCCACTTGTCGAGAACGCGCGTGGATCGACCGGGGAAGTAGTGAGCGTACGTCTCGAGCAGGTACGCGACCTCGGTGTCGAGCGGCGCGACGCGCGACGGATCGCCGGCGTACGGCGTCTCGGTCGTGCCCACGAGCGTGCGGCCCTTCCACGGGATCGCGAACACGGCGCGGCGGTCGCGCGGCGCTTCGACGTAGTAGATGCCGCGCTCCAGACGGCCCTCGAGCTCGAGGTGCGAGCCGGCGACGTACTCGACGTCGAACCCGGGCGGGCGCGGGTCGATGCGCGCGCGCACGGTCTCGACCCACGGGCCGCCCGCGTTCACGAGCGCGCCGACTTCGGCGCGCTCCAGCCGCTCAGTCTCGGTCCAGCGCACGCTCCACCCGTCGACGCGCCGGTCGGCGCCGACGAATGCGGCCGGGATGCGCGCCTGCGCGCCCATCGACTGCGCCGAACGCAACACCGCGCGCGTCAGCGCGGCATCGTCGGTCAAGCCGTCGAAGTAGCGGAACACGGCTTCGAGGCGGCGCGTGTCGAGCCCGTCCAGCGCGCTCCATTCGCTGCGCGGGATGCGCGCGAACAGAGTCTGCCGCCGCAGGTTGCCGAGCAGCGCGTACAGGCCGAGGCCGGCGCGGATCGTGCGCGGGCGGCGCGTCGTCTCGGGGTAGATCGGGATCAGGAAGGGGACGAGCGTGACCAGCTTCGACGCGATGCGCGCCAGGATCGTGCGCTCGCGCAGCGATTCGCGCACGAGCGCGAGCTGCGCGCTCTCGAGGTAGCGCAGGCCGCCGTGGATCAGCTTGCTGGAACGGCTCGACGTGCCCGCGGCGATCGCGCGCTCCTCGAGCAGGATCGCCGAGAACCCCGCCGCCGCGGCGGCCTGCAGCACGCCGACGCCGTGAATGCCGCCGCCGATCACGGCGACGTCGTAGCGCGGTGCGCTCACCCGCGTGCGTCCCGCAGCGCGGCGAGCATCGACTCGATCTCGAACGTCTCGACCAGCTCGACGCCGCGGCGACCGAGCGCGAGCGCGACCGCCGGATCGGCCACCTCGTAGACCGCGACGCGCGCGCCGGGGTGGCGCAGCTCGCCCGTCGGCGGCAGGCCGTCGAGGTCGACGAACAGGTACTCCGGAGCGATCTCCGGCACGAGCTGGTGCGCGCGCTCGACCCACGTGTCGAACACGGCGCCGAGGGGGATCGGATGCGCGCGGCGCGCGGCTGCCAGGAACTCGAGGCTGAAGCTGATCAGCGCGCACTGGTGGATCGCGGCGTCGATCGCCGGCAGCACGCGCTCCAGGATCCGCTCGCGCCCGAACTGTTCGATCGCGATGCGCTTGATCTCGACGAACGCGCGCACGTCGGGGTGGCGGCGCAGGAGCTGCACGAAGCCGGCCAGGCTCAGCAAACCCTCGTCGCGGAAGCGGTCGCCGAAACGCCCCGGCTCGCCGCACGACAGCGCGCGCAGGTCGGACAGCGTGCGCTCGTGCACCGCGCCCTTCACGCCGCACATGCGCTCGAGCGTGCGGTCGTGGAACAGCACCGGGAACCCGTCGGCGGAGAGCTGCACGTCGACCTCGACCCAGCGCGCGCCGGCTGCGATCGCGGCCTCGAGGGCGGAGAGCGTGTTCTCGGGGTACCGGGCGGCGTATCCGCGGTGCGCGACGAGTTCCGGTAGGGGCATGCGAAGTCGTTCCCTGGGAGCCGGTTATGCCCTCGCTGGCGAGCGGGTGCAACGCGCTCCTTCGCAACCCGTCTCTCCAGGCCCGAGGATCCGGCGCTCGCGTGGGAACGGAACCGACAGCGTTGTGCCCAAGCTCGGCGCCTCCGCGGCGCGCCGCGCAGCTCGCCGGCGACCTGCGCGCGATCTGGATCGACGGGCTGGCCTGGGCCGTCGTGGTCGGCATGGGGGAGCAGTCCATCCCGGCCTTCGCGGTCGCGGCCGGACTGCCCGGCGTGTGGGCCGGCCTCGTCGCGACCGTGCCGATGGTCGTCGGCGCGACGCTGCAGCTCGTCTCGCCCGCCGCGATCGCGCGCCTGGGATCGCACAAGCGCTGGGTCGTGTGGAACGCGGCGCTGCAGGCCGCGAGCTTCGCACCGCTGATCGTCGCGGGCCTGATCGGCGCGGTGCCGGGCTGGCTCCTGTACGCCGTCGCGTCGATCTACTGGGGCGCGGCGATCGCCACGAACCCGGCTTGGAGTACGTGGGTCGGCACACTCGTGCCGAGCGCGGTCCGCATCCGCTACTTCGCGCGCCGTACGCGCTGGCTGTACGTCTTCCAGATCACGGCGCTCGTCGCGGCCGGCTGGATCCTGCAGGTCGGCGCCGGCTGGGACGCGCCGTTGCGCGCGTTCAGCATCGTGTTCCTGTTCGCGCTCGCCGCGCGATCCCTGTCGTCCGCGTGCCTGGCGCGCCAGAGCGAGCCCGAGCCGATGCCGAAGGGCTTGCGCAACGTGCCGCTGCGCGAGCTCGCCGCGCGCCTGCGTCACGGAACGGACGGGCGGCTGCTGGGCTACATGCTCTCGGTCCAGCTCGCGACGAACGTGGCCGCGCCGTTCTACATGCCGTACATGCTGCGCGTGCTCGAGTTCAGCTACGCGCAGTCGATGGGCCTCTTCGCGGTCGCCGTCCTGGCCAAGGCGGCCGCGCTGCCGCTGCACGCGCGCATCGCCGAGCGGCGCGGGATCCGCGCGCTCCTGTGGATCGGCGGCCTGGGCCTCGCGCCGTCGATCGGCATCTGGATGCTGACCGACGAGTTCGTGCTGCTGCTCCTGGCGCAGCTCTTCTCGGGCTTCGTGTGGTCGGCCTACGAGCTCTCGACGTTCCTCATGTTCTTCGAGGCGATCCGTCCCGAGGAACGCACGAGCGTGCTGACGAAGTACCACCTCGCGAACGCGCTGGCGATCACGGCCGGCTCGCTGATGGGCGGCGCGCTCCTCTCCTGGGCGGGCGGGACGGCGGAAGCGTTCATCCTGTTGTTCGCGTTCTCCACGCTCCTGCGCCTGTCGACCCTCGCGCTGCTGGGGAGGGTCACCCCAAGGCCCTCGTTCGCGCTCCCGCGCTGACGCCGGGAGCCGACCTCAAGCCGGGCCACCCCGGGGACCGATGGCTGCCAGGATCGGAGGATCCCCACCGTGAAGAGTTTCGTCATCTGGACCCTGCTGTTCCTGGGCTTCGTGGCCCTGGTCGGGGCGTTCTCGACCATGTTCCCGGGCACGAACCCGCCCGCGCTGCGCAACCCGCCGGACGAGGTCGCCGAAGTCGCCGAGAACCTGAAGGCGCACGTCGAGTACCTGTCGCAGGACCTGGGCGCGCGCGACAAGCCGAACGTCATCGAGGACGCCGGCCGGTACGTGGCCGCGAAGCTCGGCATGTGCGGGCCGGAGGTCCGGCAGATCGATGGCGGCAGCGGGAAGACCCTCGTGGCCGAGGTCAACGGCACGCGCTACGCGCGCGAGATCGTCCTCGTCTGCTCGCACTACGACGGGCCGCGCGGATCGCCCGGCGCGGACGCGGGCGCGTCCGGCACGGCGGCGGTGATCGAGGTCGCGCGCGCGCTCGCGCCCACGTCGCACGAGCGCACTCTGCGCTTCGTGCTCTTCCCGGACGGCGCATCGCGCGGCAACAAGGGGGACTCGGCGGCGACGAGCTACGCCAAGGAGTGCGTCACGAAGGGCGAGGCGATCGTCGCCGTCGTGTACGTCGACTCGATCGGCCTGTTCGCTGACAAGGACACGCAGACGTATCCGTTCCCGCTCATGCTGGCCTACCCCGGCAAGGCGGACTTCATCGGCATCGTCGGCGGCTACGGCTGCCGCGACCTGACGTCGCAGATGACCGAGTTCATGCGCCGCTACGCCGGGTTGCCGGTCCAGGGCCTCGTGATGCCCCAATTCATGCCGGGCTCGGGCTTCACGCCGCACGCGGCGTTCTGGAGCGAAGGGTTCCCGGCCACGGTCGTGACCGACACGGGGACGTACCGCAGCCCGCTGTGGGGCACCGCGTCGGACACGCCCGACCGCCTCGACTACCAGCGCATGGGGCGCGTCGTCGTGGGCCTCATCCGGTCGATCTCGCAGCTGGTCAAGAAGGTCCCGACGTCCATCTGAAACGAGTGCCGCGCCCGGAGGCGCGGCACGGGAGCTGTCTTTGGGCGCGGAACGCGCAGGCTGGCTGCGCCCGGCCTCTCACGAGCCCAGGTTCTTCGCGGCGAAATCCCAGTTCGCCAGCTTGTCCAGGAACGTCGCCACGTAGTCCGGCCGGCGGTTCTGGTAATCGAGGTAGTAGGCGTGCTCCCACACGTCGCACGTCAGGAGCGGTTTCGCGGCGCCGGTCAGCGGCGTTTCGGCGTTCGGCGTCTTGATCACCTTGAGCTTTCCGCCCTCCTGGACCAACCACGCCCAGCCGCTGCCGAACTGCGTCTTGGCCGCATCGGCGAACTGCTGCTTGAAGGCATCGAACGATCCGAAATCGGTCGTGATGCGCTCGAGCAGCTTGCCGCTGGCCGGCGCCGCCGCCGCCCGGGCGCATCGAGTTCCAGAAGAACGTGTGGTTCCAGACCTGCGCCGAGTTGTTGAAGACGCCCTGCGTGCTCGGGTCCTTGAACGAAGCGCGCACGACCTCTTCGATCGACAGCTTCTCCCAAGGCTTGCCCTTGACCAGGCCGTTCAAGTTGTCCACGTAGGCCTTGTGGTGCTTGCCGTAGTGGAACGAGATCGTCTGTGCGCTCACGAAGGGAGCCAGCGCGTCGTCCTTCCAGGGCAGCGGGGGCAGCGTGAAGGGTCCCGTGCCGGCCGCCTGGGCCGGAGTGCTCGTGTTCTGTGTCATGGCGTTGTCGTCGAGTGCGGTCGGGGGACGAGGGAACGGGGAAGCCCTACTATGGGCCGCTCCATGCCCGGGGGTAAAGCCTTTCCCCGAAGCCCCGCCCCGACCCGCCTGCCCCCGTCGTCTTGGAATCCACGCAATCCGCAATCGTCCCTGAAGCGAGCGCCGCGCGCCGCGCCGCGCTCGTCGTCAGCGGGCTCTCGAAGGAGTACGAGAACCACCGCGCCGTCGAGGATCTCTCGTTCCGCGTGGCGGAGGGCGAGATCCTCGGGCTCGTCGGGCCGAACGGCGCGGGCAAGACGACGACTCTGCGCTCGATCGTGGGCGTGCTGCCGATCCAGACGGGTCACGTCCTGGTGTGCGGGCACGATCTTGCCACGCAGGAAGTGGGGGCCAAGTCGCAACTGGCCTGGATCCCCGACGATCCGCAGCCGTTCGACACGCTGACCGTCGAGGAGCACCTGCGCTTCTCGGCCGCGCTGTACGGCATCCGCGACTGGCAGGAGCGCGCGCAGTCGCTGCTCGCGCGCTTCGAGCTGAGCGAGAAGAAGGACGCGCTGGGCGGCGAGCTGTCGCGCGGCATGCGGCAGAAGCTGGCCTTCTGCATGGCCTGGATCCACGCGCCGCAGCTCGTGCTGATGGACGAGCCGCTGTCGGGACTCGATCCGCGCGCGATCCGCTCGGCCAAGGACGAGATCCGCCGCCTGGCGCGCACGGGCACGGCGGTCGTCTTGTCGTCGCACCAGCTCGAGCTGATCGAGGAGCTGGCCGACCGCATCCTGATCCTCGACCGCGGGCGCAAGAAGTTCGAAGGCACGCTGTCCGAGGCGCGCACCGCGCTGGCGATGGGGGACGACCAGAGCCTCGAGGCGATCTTCATGTCGGTGACCGAAC
>Ga0163152_10008625_pt1 | contig 10821 bp, 12 predicted proteins | sample OliLakLV19MP8IB2_FD_148635 | JGI IMG/M metagenome (GOLD analysis project Ga0163152, IMG submission 148635) | Freshwater microbial mat bacterial communities from Lake Vanda, McMurdo Dry Valleys, Antarctica - Oligotrophic Lake LV.19.MP8.IB-2 | ecosystem: Environmental > Aquatic > Freshwater >...
TCGCTGGATCGCCGCCGGTTCGTAATCGCGATTCCAGTACACCGCCTCGGCTTTTACATCCGCGACGAAATGGAGCACCTCCTCGATTTGATTCCCCCGCCGCCACTGTAGAGAAAGATCTTGAGCGGCCAAGGCACCGGCGAGCTCATCGAGACAGGAGACCATGAACGTCACGGCAGGTGCGCCGAACTGCCGTGAACGCAGGAGAGGATCGTCGAAGACGAAAAGCGGGATCACCTCGTCGCAGTCTGCGCAGGCGGCTGTGAGTGCCGGCTGATCCTGCATCCGAAGATCCCGTCTCAGCCAGACAACCCCTCTCATCAGTGTGTCTCCTCAGAAGCCGCATGATGATGCTTCGTGGCCGGGTCTTCGTCCGTAAACAGGGCTCGTCTCCAGATCATATAGGCGACAAACAGCATCGTCGTGGCCATGAATCCCGATCTGACAGGATGAAAGCCGAACGACAGTTGATTCATAGTCTCGCTCACAAGGCCGAATCCCGCATAGGCCAAGCTCAGCCCCCAGGCCCAGGGCCTCAGCCACAGAAAGCCATAGCCTGTGAGGAGGTGTACGGCAGGCGAGTGGAGCTTGACGAGATACGATGAGGGACCGGTTACGGCCACCCCGAACAGCTTGAAGGCATACGCAGGGAATAGGGCGATGACGATCAGATCGACCGTGCCGAAGATCAGAAAAAGACCGCCCAGTATTTTGATATCAAGCCCGACTCGGTTTGCGCGCATCATTGCCTCCCTCGGACGGAAGCCGACCATTCAATGTTCCGTTCACTTCAACGCCATTCGTCCGGCATACCGGCCCACCAGGTCTGTGGATTGGCCGTACGCCAGTGAGTCTGTTGTTGCCACAACCGATCGGTTTCGCTTTTGTTCAGCCGGGTGGCCATCGCCGCGCTCACGTCAGCCTGTTGATGGACGCTGGTCTGAATCATTTCCTTCGCCATGCGAGCCAGCCCACCGGGGGGATCGATCAAATCTTGGGGATCTTTGTAGGCGAGATTCAGATGCAACTGTTCGACCGTGTTCCACCGCTCCTCTCGGGACAGATGGTCTAAATAGGCATCGATCGCATGGAAGACATAGGTCAAATGGATATAGGCCTCGAGGGAGGGTGCGTTGTCGATTTCTTTCTGACAGGCCTCCAGCGCTCGACGATAATCGCCGGCCACCAGGTAGATATTCGCTTTCATCAGGCTAGTTCGCGGTAAGCCAGCCACAGCGGCTGCTGGTTCCCCAAACGCAGGCCCCCCGCCAAGTATGACCACGAGTCCAAGAGCTGTGAATATCTTCAGGCTATTGAGCATGTCCACCCCTATCGCGCCGGATCATCATGGGATCCCATTTCGCCCTTGTAGAGTTTTTCGCTGCCGATGCGCGTGATCGCAAGCTCGCGAAGGTCCCCGTCTCCCTTCACGCCCAGTTTCACCACGGTACCGGCTTCCCCGCGCACCATCTTCACCACCTGCTCATAGGTCTTACCGGTGACGGCCGCGCCATCAACCGTCACGACTTCATCTTCGTGCTTCAGGCCTGCTCGCTGGGCAGGACCTTCCGGATGCACATGGGCCACATACAACGAAGCCGGATCGCCGATCCGTTCAGCCCCGACATGCAGCGATACGCCGATCACCCCGTTCGGCAGAGTGACATCATCTCCGTGCGGTCGACTCATATCACCCTTAGGCTTGCCCTGTTCCTCCGCAGCCAGCACCTGACTCGTGCCTCCAGACAGAGCACAGAGAGCAGTGAGAAAGAAGATTGCGGCCATGTTGTGTCTGTTTATGTTCATCTGATTCCCTCCTTGTGAATTAGAGTTTTTGTGCAAGCCAAAGCAGACAGAGTCCTACGAGTAACACCATCGAGTTCAGATAGACCGACCGTTGATGCAATCGATTCCACGAGACTTGTAGGGTGGGATCGACAACCCCTCGCGATTCCTGCTCCTTGAGTCGATCTCTCATGGCATTGCTCTGCGGAGTGAGTGAAGAACGGCAATACGTTTCGGCGGCCAGGATTATCAGCCACATCGCGGCAATGAGATGCCGAGCCGGATTCGCGTCGTGCATGATCCCCAAGCCGACCACGGAGATAACTCCCACAACAGCGGCTCCCATCCCGAGCATGTAGTAGGCAGGAAATAATTGACGAGCGACCCTCCTGAAGGATTCTGTCTCTAGCGTCTTTGCAAGAATAGGTGCGACGACGAAAGACAAGAGCACCACCTTCCCGACCAGAACAGCGACGGCCAGCATGTGAACATAGGAGATTAGCGACATCATGTCAGGCGCTCCTCTATACCTTCGTCACGATCGCTCGCAAGGCTGGCTCCAGCGTCGGATAGTGAAAGACGTATCCCCCGAAGAGGGCCTTGGTCGGATGGACCCGTTGGCCCGTGGTCATGAGCGTCCCCAGCTCACCCAATGCCACGTGCAACGCGAAGCCCGGCACGGGAAGCCAGGAAGGCCGCTGGAGCACTTGCCCGAGCACCTGGCAGAACCGGTTCATCGTCACAGCCTCCGGCGCCACCGCATTGACGGGACCAGAGACGCGTGGCGTTGTGAGGAGCCATTGGATTAACCCGATATGATCGCGCCGATGGATCCAGGACACCCACTGCGTGCCCGGCAGGATCGGACCGCCCGCAAAGAGCCGGAACGGCAACAACATCTTCGGCAAGGCCCCGCCGTCTTGTTCGAGCACCATCCCGGTTCGCAGCATGACGACTCGCACACCGAACTCCGCAGCTCGAAGCGCCTCCGCTTCCCAGGCCATGCAGAGATCGGCCAGAAAGCCTTGGCCCCGCGCGGCACCCTCGCCCAGCACACGATCGTCGCTGGCCCCGTAGTAGCCGATGCCGGAGGCATTCACCAGCGTGCGCGGTTTCGAGGGCCGGCGCGACAGAGCTTCCACCAGCAGACGAGTGGTGAGGACCCGGCTTTCAGTGAGGATCCGTTTGCGGGCATCGGTCCAGCGTCCATCGGCAATAGGGGCTCCGGCGAGATTGATGACGGCATCGGCTTCTTCGAGACAATGCTCCCAGGCCCCCGCCTCGCTGCCATTCCACTCGACGATCGTCACAGTGGAGCCGAACAATCGTTGCGCCTCTTCCTTCCTTGTCGTGAGAAGCGTGACCCGATGCCCCTCCTGAACGAGCGAGGCACATAGGGGCTGCCCAATGAATCCCGTTCCGCCGGTCACAACAATATGCATAGTCGTATCTCCATACCGGAACCACTTTGCAGAACCCGCACTTCGTTAGCCACCGGTCTGCCTGACATTCTTGTCGGTACTCTGATGTGGCCCATCTGACTTTCCACGATCGACTCGTTGCCCATATTTTCTCTGTTTCGTTCCGTGCAACAGATCCGGCGTCTGGTTCAATCTGTTCCGAAGAATGACCGGGTCAACGACCTCCCCACAACTGGTACAACGCAATCCCGTGATGCCGATTTGACCAGTATCGTCCTGAAGGTCCAGATAATACTCCGTGACTAGCAACCCCCCGCAGCGCATACAGATTCGGTCGCCGGATGGCGGGGTGACGGCTAGAGGGTTGCTTGGTCTCCCATTCGATGCCACGGGAACCCTCGCTGGCGATCGTAACAGTCAACAGCGTGCTTCTCACTTGACTCGTGGCCTACCCGATCTGGCCTGCTGCCGCACTGCGACAGCCGTTCTCCAAGACACGGTATCTGCCCAACAACGTAACGCGACCAACGCCATTACACACCAGATCATCTGCTCCATGTGGTCCTCCTCATCGCGGCCGTCCGCCGTGCTCGTTCACTCTGGCACCCAGACTCTCTTAGATACTGAGGAGACAGGTCCCTCCCGATGGAGGGAGCTGTCTGCCTCAGCGGGAGGCGCCGTGCGGAGTCGCGGCGCCTCCCTGATGAAAAACAAGAAACCAGCCTCCGTGTTTCTGTTATGCGCAGCATGTTTCATCGCGTCACCACATCTACCGCTTACTTCTGCTGGGTCTGAACTTCGAGACCCCGTGCACAGCGAAAGCCAGTCCCATGGGTCTGCAGCGCGAATCCCCCGCGCCCGCGAGCCGTCGTCGTGATGTCCGAGATCGGGCTATGCCAAGATCCGCCGCGAATCGATCGAACGACACCCTTTTTGTCAGGACCCTGTGGATTCCGATCCGGCGCATGCTGGTAATATTCAGGGTCATACCAATCCTGCACCCATTCTCGAGCATTGCCGGACATGTCCTTCACGCCGTAGGGTGAGTCGCCGCCGGGCAAGGACCCGACCGGATGCAAGGTGCGCTCATCCTCCCACTCACGGTCGAAGTTCGCCCGCTTCGATGTGGTCGCCTCGTTGCCCCAGGGGTACAGACGGCCATCGGTTCCGCGAGCGGCCTTCTCCCATTCCGCTTCCGTCGGGAGCCGCTTCTTGGCCCAACTACAATAGGCTTTGGCGTCGTACCAGGTGGCCTGCACGACTGGAAGCTGTTCGATGCCCATCACGGAGACGAGCGGGCCGGTGCCATAGGGACTCGGAGGGCTCCGATGGCCTGTAGCTGCCACGAACGCCATATACCGTTCATTGGTCACTTCGACCTGATCGATCGCAAACTCGTCGAGGTACACCGATCGTTGCGGCCATTCATCTGCCCGGCCTTTCCCTTCCGGATTCCCCATCAGAAATGCGCCAGCCGGAATCGTCACCATGGGGGCCTGGTCGAGTTCCTTGGCTGGCGGCGGCGCAGCTGCCGCGACAGGCACAACGGCACAGGCCAGGGCCATCATTGCCAGAATACTTCTCCAGCCGGTTTCTCTCCTCCTAAGACCTTGTGTCATTTCTTCTGCTCCTTGCTCCCCTCGATGGCCTTGGTGGCATGGGCTTTCACTTGGACCACAAGATGCTGTACTTGACGTGTGTCTCCGCGGTCGGCCGCCTCTTGCGCCTGGGTGATGAGGGTTCTGGCTTCGTGCAGGTGTTCTTCGATGTCCGACTGCAGGGCAGGGGACGCTATCGTTCCGCCTAGCGCCGCGCGATGATAGACCTCCCAGGCACGGTCCACATCATGCCGGGCCTCATGCACCACCTTCGCGCTCTTCGGATGAGGATGTTGAGCCGTATCGATAGGATTCGCCTGTAGGGGTGAGACCCCAAGTAGTGCCATGAGGACAATCCCTGAAAATATCATCTTGTCGTGTGTCATAGCTGCCCCTCCGTCACGATCACACCATCGACAAAAACCGTTACTACATTCATTCACGGCCGTTTCATTGACTGCTCAATCAGCGAGTGAAGTTCCAGCAGGTCGAGGTTCTTGGGATCGATGGCCAAACCCAGACCCACTGCCTCCTGTGCCTCCGGGAACCGTTCTCGTCCCATATCCACCAGAGCAGCGATGTAGCTGTCCCTGATCTGCTGTTCAATTTCTGGCGGGGCGGTCTTGGCACAGCGGAAGCCCAGCCCCACGCCATAGCTGTTATTGAGCGGGTGATTCCAGAACCGGTGCGTCGCTCTGACGGTACCTTCGGGCGCGATCCACGATCCGCCACGAATGACGCGTTTTTCACCGACCGTGAGCCGGTCCACGTAGGTGCCCGTACCGCCAATCCAGACGGGCTTGGCTGGACCGTTCGGATTCACCATGGTCTCAAGCTTTCCGTAGTAGCGCGGGTCATACCAGTCGGAGACCCACTCGAACACATTGCCCGCCATGTGATAGGCGCCATAATAGCTGGCTCCCTCTGGATAGGAATCCACCGGCAAGGTCGCGTCGTGATTTTTGCTATAGTTGACTTTTGTCGGATCGAAGTCATTGCCCCAGGGATAGAGGTTGGCATTGGGACCACGAGCCGCCTTCTCCCATTCCGCTTCCGTCGGAAGTCGCTTGCCGCGATATTCACAGAACGATTTTGCCTCGTTCCAATTTACGCCGACCACAGGCTGTACCGGCTTATTCAAACGAGGATCGTCCCAGTAGGCCGGAGCTGGATGGCCTTTCGCCTTGACGAATTCGCCATAGTCCTTGTTCGAGACTTCGTATGTATCCATGAGGTATGAATCCAAGAACACCATGTGCGCCGGAACTTCATCGTTCAACGCCTCAGCAGAAGTGGGTCCATTCATTCTCCTGTCATAGGCTGTGGGCTTTTTGCCTGAGTCCGCAGGGGGTTCCTTGTCGATCCCCATCACCGATGGCCCTTGCCCGATATAGACCATCTCCTTGGGGATGAAGGATTCTCCCGCATAGTTTGTTCCGGCCAGCATCGTCATGCCTGTCACCAAGACCGCTGCCAGATTGGCTCTAGATCTATTCATGTCAGACCTCCTGTCACGACGAGGGCCCTCGGAGGGGGACGGCAAGGTCCCCCTCCCATCAGTCCTGCAACTATTTCTTCTTCATGCTCTTTTTGATCAGGCCGCGAGTCGCCAGATATTCCTTGTTGCCAGGCTCCGACGCCAAGGCCTTCTCGATGGAGGCCATCGCATCGGCGTTCTTCTCGGCACCCATCGCGACTAATGCCTGAATGAAGGCATCGTGGCCTGCTTGCATGGATTCATCGGACACCGCCTGCGCCGACTTCGCGCAACGGAACCCGAGGCCGACCCCATAGGAATTATTGTCCGGCTGATTCCAGAACCGATGGCTCGCATGTAGGGAGGTTTCCGGCGCGAGCCAGGAACCGCCGCGCAACACCTTCACCGGGCCTTGATTGGCAAAGTTGTAGCCCTTCTCGGCGCCACGTGGATTCAGGGCAGGGCTCTCCTTAAAGAACTTCTGGTCATACCAATCCTCCACCCATTCGAAGACGTTGCCTGCCATGTTATAGACCCCGAACCCGCTCACTCCTTCAGGGTAGGAATCCACCGGGGTGGTATGGCCGACATTCTGCCCATAGTTGGCCTTCTTCGGGTCAAGTGTATGGCCCCAGGGATAATGGTTGTCCCCTTGCGGACCTTTGGCCGCCCGCTCCCATTCTGCTTCCGTCGGAAGCCTCTTCGCGTCCCACTTGCAGAAGACGCTGGCGTCAGTCCAACTTACACCGACCACCGGCTGATTGGATTTGCTGAGCCGTGGGTCGTCCCAATAGGCCGGAGCCGGATGACCGGCTGATTTCATAAACTCTTTGTACCTGGCATTCGACGCTTCGTACTTGTCGATCAGGTAGGCATCAAGTACCACCTGGTGCCTGGCCTCATCTGAATGGTGGCTGCTGCCCATTGTGAACTCACCTTTTGGGATGAGCACCATATCCTTGTCGCTGCCCGGCATGTCTGCAGCGGTTGCGACGGACATGGCCCCTGCCATCAATGCCACCCCCAATCCAACCTGAAGAACCGTTTGACTCCGCATGGGAAACCTCCTTGGTTGAAAGCTACTGCTGGACCACTCCATGAGACTGAGAGTATGTATTTCGAGCATGTGCAGGAGGCGCCAGGATCAGCTCATGCCTGGTTCCTCGATTCCGTAGGATGACGGGATCGACGACCTCGCCACATTGCACGCAGCGTTTCGCGGCAAACTCCAACTCGCCGGTGCTGTTTAGTAAATCCATGCAAAAGTCGTTGACCATGAGTCCGCCGCACCTGCTGCAAGTCGATTCACGCTGGATGACCGAAGAGACGTTGGAATTTCCAGGTTGCTCAACTCTGTTTTCCCCCGCCATCGCTCTTGCCATGATCGCCTCCATAAGTTTCTTGTTCAATGTTTGCAGCAAGTGTGTCTAATGTATAAACCATAATGTCCAATGTGTCAAGTGTTAACGCTATAAACATTTGACAAACATTTGACAGTGCAATACAATAAGACTGTAAACATGAATACTCATAGAATTCAAAGAGTTGCAAAACTAACGGGTCTTTCAAGGGACGTGATTCGCGTCTGGGAAAGGCGGTATGGGCTTGTCACGCCTTCACGCAGCTCCAATGGCTATCGCGAATATAGCAACGAAGAGGTGTCACTCCTCCGCTTTGTGAAGAACCAGATGGAACAAGGCGCAACGATCGGTTCACTCGCAGTGGAGGGACATGATTCGCTGATCGCACGCATGCGTATCGCGACTCCTGTTTCTCCAGAGGATCAGAAGCCGCATGATCGCTTGTTGGATGATTTGGTGGGATCGCTTGACCCGCTCGATAAGGCAGGATTCGAGCGTAGACTCAACGGCGCAGTGGCTGTCATTCCGTTTGAAGAAGCCGTCCAGCGGATCCTACTCCCGCTACAACGACGAATCGGCGAGCTCTGGCTCGAAGATCGATTGAATGTTTCCGTCGAACACTATGTCACGAAGATCGTACAACAGAAGTTGTTTTCGGTCATGAATCAACTTCCGGTGAATGAATTCGGTCCACGGGTCCTCATCGCTTGTCCGGAGGGCGAAGCACATGAGATTGGTGCCCAAGCTGTGGCCTACATCGCGGCAACCAAAGGTTGCCACGTCTACTACCTCGGTCCTAACCTCCCTCATTCAAATCTTGTGACCTTCTGCGAGAAGATCACGCCCGATCTTGTCCTGCTCTCTCTCACTGAGGTGAAGCCGGAGGCCGCTGCACTGCAACAACTCCAGGAGCTTGAGCATCTCGCCACCCGCTGGTCTGTTGCCGTGGGCGGCCAGGGTGCCCGCGCCATTGGAGACCGCCTTCGCGATACGAAGGTCGAACTGCTCGATGATCTCACCGCACTACATAGCCGCCTGACGATGCTTTTTTCAACCCACAGGCTCGCTGCTCGTTCCTAATCAAGCGCTTGGGAAGCTGTCGAATAGAGATTGATCATCCGGAGAAAGAATAAGGATAGCGAATAGCGACAAGTGCTCAGTCTGGCGGAGTTGTTTTTATGGCGAGAAATCTAAAACAGGAGTGGTTGGTGCCGAAGGCGGGATTTGAACCCGCACACCCTTGCGGGCGCTAGACCCTGAATCTAGTGCGTCTGCCAGTTTCGCCACTTCGGCACATCGAGGTGGAAGCGGATTATCCTGAATTATTGAGGTCCCCGTCAAGCAAGGGGCTTGAATTACTTGGCTTGTGCCGCTTGTGAGCCCCAGAGACTAGCCTTCGCGATGTCCCTGGTGTCGCCGCTGATCACGATTCGCTCTCGGACGAGCCCGGCAGCGCCAAGCAACGGGGCCGCCGCGATCCAGGGCGCTTCGTCAGCGATCAAGACATCGAACCGGACGCGACTGAACAGGGGATCGCTCAGCACTCGCGATGCGGTGGTGACCACGAGACGCCGATTTTGGATGAAGGCCTGGCGGTTGGTGTCTTCCTCGGCTGCGAGCAATTCGCGGATCTTTTTCGTCCCGCCCAGATGGACGATGTCCTCTTTGAGCTCGTCGAACTCCGGCCGCATGTCTTTTGGCACAGCGGCCTCCGGCACGAGTTCGTCGATTCGCACCTTGGCGACATCGAGCTCCCCCTTCAATTCGGCGCATTGACTCTCATACAGTTCGAGATATTGATGCAGCGTTTCGACGTTCTTCCCGACGGCCTGCAGGCTGAGCCGTCGAAAGAGCGGGAGGTTCTCGTATTCAGCCAGCGTGGTAGTCACGTCTTTGATCTTATTCTGTAAGTCGGTGAGCTGCGTGAGCAGTCGCCATTCCAGAAGGCGTACTTCATCGAGATCCTTTTGCTTTTGTCTCTTATAGGCCAACACAGGGGTCAGTTCTCGAAACCGCTCGTACTTGCGCCGGAGCGCGGCCTTGTCTGCGCGTGATTTGGCATAGAACTGGTGCATCTGCGCCTCGAACCCTAGCTCCTGAATCCCGATACCCTCGACCTGGCGGGCCAGGGCCATTTCATAGCGACTGACCCAGGTCTTATACGTGAGCCCGACGGCTTTCATAGCCCGCGCGATGGTTCCGATGAGCGCGTCTGCCGCTTGGTGGTCAGGACAGACCAGCAGGATGCGCTTGTTCGCGCGAATCAGTTCGATGACGAGGACGGCCAACCGCTGTCGTCGCACCGAAAGCTCGTCTGACCAGACGGTCATGAGAATCGAGGAGCCAGCCCCTGTTCCGGAAAGTTTCTCTGCTCCCGAGGTTGTCTCGAGGAGAGGAGCCAAGCGGTCCGCCGGACCGAGCCGATAGGCGTCTGGCTGTGCGAGCATGTCGCGCAATCGCTTGGCCGATGTGGCGAGAAGCCCTGTCCGATCGGGAACCACGGTCGCGTTGGTATAGGACTGTCCGATGGTATCGAATGTCTGGACGAGGGCCACATTGCCGTGCCCGCCAAGCACGATGCCTTCTGTTGGCTCCATGTCGTCCGGGGGGATAATGGAGAGGGGGGTGTCATGCTCGATGGACGAGCCATGCGGGAGCGTCAGCTCGTAGAGATGAAGCGTGCCGATGGTATGCACAAGGCGGCCTGCTACCTGCGTAATAGGCTGATCAAGCGTCGTGGCGCTCACCCGTTTCTGCTCGGCTTCAAGCCGGAGCGCCCATGTCTCGATGAGGTCCCGCGCAGTCATGCGATCCCTGGAAAGTGGTCTTTGCGTAGCGTCGGCCATCATACGGTTGGCCAGTGCGCCTGTCTAGCAGGATGCTCAAAAAATCCTCCAGTTTCGTTCTCGCATCGTTCAGACGCTCAACGTACCCCAGAGGGTACGCCCTGGCCCTTCACTCGCTGCGGCCTTGCTGGACGGATTTTTTGAGCATCCTGCGGGGAGGCCTTCTTTTGTTTCGGCGTGCAGGCCATTGATGTTTTGCTGTGCCAAAGTGGTTATTTGTCAGCCTCCTAGGAGCCTGTCCGAGTCATTGTCTGCTCCCCCCGATTGACGGCGGCCTTCTTGCCAGCTGATCTGGTTTTCTCATCGGGTGAAGCTTGTGAGCATCACGGGGAG
>Ga0163152_10008626_pt1 | contig 10821 bp, 8 predicted proteins | sample OliLakLV19MP8IB2_FD_148635 | JGI IMG/M metagenome (GOLD analysis project Ga0163152, IMG submission 148635) | Freshwater microbial mat bacterial communities from Lake Vanda, McMurdo Dry Valleys, Antarctica - Oligotrophic Lake LV.19.MP8.IB-2 | ecosystem: Environmental > Aquatic > Freshwater > Lake...
GTTGACGAGGAAGCCGATTCGCGATGCCACCACTCGTGGTTGCTGGGCTAGCGGCAGGAGGGCCCCAATAGCAAGCCCGGCCAGCATACCCCCGAGGTGCGCCGAATGGCCGACGTTGGCAATCAAGAACTCTGTCGCGAACTGCAAGACCAGGAAGACCAGCATCTTCTTGAGGCTCATCTCGCACTGCCATGGCTGTTCGTCTTCGGGCACGCGGAGATAGCGGATGCGAGCAGCAATGGCAGCACCCCACAGTCCCATGATGCCACCCGAGGCGCCGACCATGACTGTTTCCGCCGACTGGTTGAGAGCCGCGAAAAGAAGACCAGCCGCGACACCTGAGCCGAAGTAGACAATGAGCCATGTCTTGTTCGGAAAGAACTCCCTTGCGTACTTATAGAACACGAACAACATCACCATGTTCATGCCGAAATGGAGAAGACCTCCGTGCATGAACATGTAGGTGACGATTGTCCACGGTTCGAGGAAGATGCGGGTCGGGTGGCAGCCGAAGCCGTTGTACATCCACTCGGCGATTTTGTCGCCGTTCTCCCAACCGAACCAGCTGGTGAGCCACTGGGTCGGCGTCGAGAGAACGAAGAAGACGAAGGTGACCCAGAAGATTCCCCTCACGAGGTTGTTGGAGAGCTTCTGCACGGAGAAATCATAGCGAACCGGGCTGCTAACGACAGCACCGCTTGTAGTAGCACTATTGTTCATTGAGACCTCACTGTTTGTGTTACGCGACAGCCAGGGTTAGCTCCGTTTGGCGGAGCGCTCGCCCATGACGATGCTGCAGCGTGGTACCGATCATGCGAAACTAGTAACTGCGTCTCGTAATGGAGCCGCCACTGCAGCAGCTCCATGACGGGGCACTGCGGGCCTTGTATGCCGGCAGTGTCCTGTTGTAAATCTCGACAATGCGTCGAAGGAAAAGCGACTACTTCTTGCGCCGGTAGATGAACAGCGACGCATGCAGGTCCGGCCAGTTCGGCAGCGCTTCCTCCTCGACCAGTTCCCAGTTCTCTTTCAACTCCTGGTGGAACGCCGGCGTGCCTGTCCGACCACGCGTTTCGGCAGTGCTGTACTGAGTTCCATTCGTCGTGAACTCTGTCACTTGGCCGGCTTCCAGAAACTCCGGCTCTCCGACGTAGATGAAGTGCTCGCCGGTGTACCGCCGGAGCGCTTCGTACCCGAGCGGGTATTCTTCTTCCTTCGGAGGGAACATCAACACGAGCGTGTTGCCCTTGTGCCGATCGAGTTCGTCCTCGTTTCCGCGAAGCACGTCAAAGAATCCCTTCGCACCTGCGTGCCAGCCATTTTCGTCGTCAGCCCGAGCGCGTGATCGGCCGGAGGGACTTCTCAACGGGCAGATGTCGAAGGCCGCAACCCACACGTTGCCCAAGCGTTCGATCTGCTCTGCCCAGTAGCCGGTGCCGGCGCCCAGCTCGATCAGAGACCCGAATTGGCAGATTTTCTCAATTGCCCGTTGTGTGAGCAACGGATAAGCGTATTTGCGCTTGGCGGCATAGATCAAATCCCAGTCGTTCGATGTCCACGCCCCGCCTGTGAGAAAGCGCGCCATGAGCGGATTGAGTTCTTCATTCACCACATCGCCGTTACAGTCGCGCAGCTCAACCGCGGCAACGGCATCGTTCATTACGGTCATGTTTTTTCCTTTCGTGAGTGAAATTGATTTTGTTCAAAGCAACAAAGAGGGAAGCCGGTTCGCACAGGCTTGCCGCTTTGTTGTTCTGAGTGAATTCGCTTGGGACAAGCTTACGGAAGAACCTGACACAATGCCAATCTCACAACAGCCTTTGCTGTTCCGGTGAGTAACTGCGTTAGTGCAGATGGCAGTGTTTTAGAGTTTGTTGTCTTTAAAGAGTTATGGAATGAATAAGTGTCTAGAGCCTAGCTTTTAGTGGTAATCAAGAACAAGGTAAGTAATTATTCAGATCTTAAGAGATCATTAGTGGTCATTAATCATTACCTGCAGCTGCATTCTGACGTCCTGTGGGGGTATTAATGGGGCATGATGAATCATTGTCTGCGGGCAAAGAAAATTGGATTTCCCTACGTGTCAATACGTGCGTGAGAGCGCCTTAATAATCGGTGAGGCTAGCGTTATACGTGGTTGTCCCAGGGCGGCGACTTCACTCATGGTGAGGCTTGTTAGAACGCCATGCCTGTTTTCGAATTCTTACCATTTAGAAAAGTACTAGCGCGCCAAAACAAGACCTATCAAAATTTGCTCAAAATTGGTCGGTATTGTGTGGACATGAAAGCTGAATTCGACCATCAATTTACACAAGCGCCGGCTTTGTCCAGCGACCACAAGCCTGCTGACGACTCGCCTGTGCCGCTCTATAGGACCATGGCAGAGGCGATCATCCTGGCGGTGCGCGACGGACGCCTGCGGTCCGGAGAAAAGCTTCCATCGGTTGGGCAGATGTCCCGGCTTCAAGGAGTGTCGCGAAACACCGTTTCTCGCTGCTACCAGGAGTTAGCCGGACGGGGTTACGTGCAATCCAATACCGGTGCCAGTACTTGCATAAGCAACCTGCCTGCAGGCAGCCCGTTGCTTGGAAAGGAGCAATCCGTAGAGCGGCTTTCTTCACGTCGAGATTTGCCACCGCTTTCCGAATTCGGCAACTACATAATGCAGATGGATGACGTCGACTCAGAGCTAGTTACTGCTCAAGTAAATTATGGTCTGCCGGCTGAAAGTGAGTTGCCTTTGAAGCAATGGCAAAAGGCTCTCCAGAAGCAATGCTTGCAGCTATCGCCGGAACTTACTCAGTACGACGCGGAACCATTCGGCAGTCTCAGATTGCGAATGGCCATCGCTTCCTACCTGGAACGTTCCCGAGCCATTCATTGCAGTGCGGAGCAAATCGTCATTTTCGCCGGGGCACCACAAGCCTTGGATCTATCTTGCAGACTTTTGATTGATTCCACTGATTCTGTTGCTATGGAAAATCCAGGCTACATGGCCGTAAGACGCACACTGAAGATGCATGCTGCTTCCGTCGAGTCTTTGAGGGTTGACCAAGATGGGCTTTGTGTAGAAGAGCTGCGTCGATTGGATGATTGCAAGTTCGTGTACGTAACTCCTGCCCATCAGGACCCTACTGGCGCAGTAATGTCAGGAGTACGCAGAGCGGAGCTACTAAAGTGGGCGACGCGTGGTGGCATAATCTGGGAAGACGATCATGACAGCGAGTATCGTTATGGGAATACAGCGATTCCGGCTCTCAAAGCCTCAGATAGGAATGAATCGGTTATTCATTTCGGATCGTTTTGGCGCACGCTAGGTGCACTCACCAGGCTATCCTATGTGGTGTTGCCATCGCGCTTGGTACCACTATTCAGAAAAGCCAAGGCGACTTTGTGTCGGGAGCTACCAGTTCTGGAACAGTTGGCGCTGGCTGATTTCATCAATTGTGGTGATTTCGAAAGACACATTCTGAGAACGCGACTAGCATACACAAAGAGACGACAGGCGATGATTTATCAACTGACGATTGGCCTCCGTAAGTCGATCAAGATCTCTCGTGAAAGTGCCGGAATGCACATCGTAGTTCAGTTTGACAGTTCCTATCGCGACGAAGACATAGCCGAAAGCGCTCGTTTAGCCGGATTACCGCTCCTCAGCACCAGTAGCTATTATGATGGAGAAGCAAGAGCCGGTGAATTCTTGGTGGCATTTGCGCAATTGACGGAACAGGAAATAGCGGAGGCAGCGGAAAAATTTGCAGTCAACCTCCTGCCCGCTTCCGTTTGAATTTTTCCCCTAGAGGGCTCGGCGTTCGTTGTCCGCGCCCCTAGTCCACCGTTTTTCATCCGCTGTCACGATTTTAGAGCGCGATACGCGCGCGGTCGGGACTGTTGCAAGAATCCTTCGATTTCCAAGTTTCGAGACAGGACAAGCAACCGAACAAGTAAGAAATGGGAATAAGCAGTTAGTGCATATTTCGAGTTCGGTATGAACAACGAAGCTCCATCATTGATTTCACTAGGCGAGCGCTACGAAGTTCTCGGCGAAATCGGGCGCGGCGGGATGGGCGTAGTCTACAAAGCCCGAGATAAGGTCATTGATCAGGTTGTTGCGATCAAAGCCATTAAAATCTCCCGGGAAAATGAATCCTACATCTCGCGACTGAAGCGCGAAGCAAGAACACTTTCGTCCCTGAATCATTCCAACATAGTCAAAGTCATAAGACTGGAAACAGTCAACGGCTTTCTTTTACTGGTAATGGAGTACCTCGACGGTTCGGATCTTGCTGGTGTCATAGAAAACGAAGGCGCCTTGCGACCGAACCAGTGCCGAATTTTGTTTGTCCAAGCGCTTTCCGCCCTAAAGGCCCTGCACGATCAGAAAGTTGTGCACCGCGATATCAAACCTAGTAACTTGATGTTAATCACAGATGCCGACGGACAACAATTACTCAAGGTCTTGGACTTTGGCATTGCGAAGCAGCACAAAGATACCGATGATCAGCGCCTTACAAAGACAGGTGCCATTCTGGGCACTTCGACATACATGAGTCCTGAACAGTGTCGAGGCGAAACTCTTGATCCTCGAAGTGACCTTTACTCTTTAGGCTGCGTGCTCTATTGCGCAGCCACTGGCAAACCTCCGTTTGGCGGTGAGAGCGACTTACAATTAATGTGGAAGCATCTTCATGAAGATGCCGAAGCCATGGGCGAAGCTACAACTGAAGATGCAAAAGAATCACAACATCTCAACGCCGTCTACCAGCAGGCTGTTAGAAAGGACCCGACAGAACGCTTTCAGACAGCGGAGGAATTTGCCGCAGCTCTTCAAAACCTGGAATTTAAGTCTACCAACGTAGCAAAAGATAAACGTCCCCAAAAACGTCTTGCACGACCGACTGTGTTGGTCTTAGTTGGAATTCTCATTGTGCTTATAGGCGCGATGTACTGCTACCAGTGGATTTCTGAGCAGCAGAATCCCTGGACAGCTGCGACTAGTTCCAACCGGGAAGAATGCCATCGACTGCTTCGAGAGGCCAAAGCCCTTTATGACACAAAGGGAACATCACGCGAAATCCAATCTTTATCAGAACAAGGATTGGACATCGTTTCAAGAGATCCGTCGAAATTCAGGGAGGAAGGCATGTGGCTACATCAGCTATTGGGCGATCTATATGGTCGAGAAGAGCGAATAGCTGACGCCATCGCTGAGTATAGAAAAGCCGTTGAGTTCTCAGGGGGCGACTTTGATCTGGGTAACCTTCCAATTCGGTTGGCAGAACTCTATAGAAAAGCAGAGAAACAAGCAGCGGTTGTTGAACTATACCGGGGCATGCTCGATGACTACCCACGGAGAATAAGTGAACCGCGCTTCTCACGGATAAAGATTGAGTTAGCGTTGATACCAAATGGTGCCCGCTCAGCGAATGAGCGATACCAACTATTGACTGAAGGGTTAGAGAATCACGCTGAACTTAGCAAATCAAGCCCAGACCTTGTCGCTTCCGGATTCGGGACACTCGGACAAATGCAAATCGAGCGGAAGGAATTTGCAGCAGCTGCGCGCACATATCGTCAGAGCCTGCCGTATGTTGATCCAAAGGTGCGACACAATCGGATAGAAATTCTGATTCACAAATACTTCATCATCGTGTCCCAGATCCGCGCAGGGATCAAGCCTGATCTTGCAATGACGTCAGCGATCTTTCGCGAGTACAAATCTGAAAACGAGAATGATACTCCAATATTGGAACACCTGGGAGCTCTGCACAATGAACTTGCAGGATTTTATGACGCTCGCAAAGAATACAAAAACGCAAGTGTGCAATTCAAAGAAGCCCTGTTTTGTTATCAGAAGAGACCACCAAAGGAGAGCTTGCTCCACTTGCGTGTCGCCTATGCCACGAGTCTGCGAAACGCCGGGTTTAGAGAACAGGCAGCGGAGATCTTCGAACAATGCGTAGGCGATGCACAAAAAATAAAGGTACTCAAAGCAACAGACATTTCACCGGAATGGCTTGAATTTTCTGCAGGCATTATTTTCGATGAATTGGGAAACAAAAAGCAAGCACTGCGCGCGATGGAAAAGACTCGCTTACTTTCCGCAGCCAGAGGCGATAAAGTCTACGACGTTTTAGCACTTTCTTGGATTGCTCACGACTTGCTACGACAAAAGAAATACACTCAAGCCAAAACAGCATTGGAAGCGGTACGGACTCGAAGCCGTGACATTGAGCATTTGTACATGGATACTACTTTGGCTCTAGCGAACCTGGCTGATATCCAAGCTGAGTTCAAGCAAGCCAAAGCGCTGTACGAAAATTGTCTTGCGTTTGCCAAAGAGAAACAGTTAGCAAGGTACCAGATGCTGGCGATGTCTGGACTGTCCGAGACTTTGGATCACACCAATGATTTTGTCAGTAGTCAGGCAGTGTTGCATCAGCTTGTCGCTACCGGCAAGGCCAATCAGCTCACGGGCTTACCGCAATACATGGGAGCTAATTGGCGCATTGCTCTGTACAACGATTCGCTAAAGAATTACCCATTGGTAATTAGTGCCACCGGGGAGAGCATGAAGACGATGCAGCTCCTTTTCGGGAAGGATAGCCTCAGGCTTGCCGAAATGCTGAACCTGCGGGCGCGCGCGTATTCAGAAATGTCGAAATATGAGCTGGCCGAAGCGGACTATAAGCGAGCGCTTCAAATAGCATCACTTCACGATGCTCAATTTGAAGGCACCTTTGTCGGCTACAGAGCGCTGCTGAAGAAGAAGAAGAAGGACCTTCCGACCTTGAAGAAGATCGAGGCGCAGCTGTCAGCCTATAGAGCAGCCCACAACTAGCTTTGAACCTCCACAAGTGACATACTACTTCGAATCGTACGTCTACGGCAAATAGAATTTGGGATCAAAGTCAAAAAGTGCCAAAAATGACGAAAAGCGGCAAAATATGCCGCTTTCGCCGGGCAACAGCAAGCATCACCAATTGGTGATGCGGCTAAGAGAGTGACAGCAGGCGCACTCTCTTAGCTTTCCGCTACTTCTAGAACTTCGTTGCCGTGGCGCCGGAAAGGGACTGGCATACCACCACCACGAAGGATAACCAGCGTGGGCGGCCAAGACCTTGTTGCAGTTGGCGTTCCACTCGGCATCGGTCTTGCTGCTTGCCATCAGATTCTTGACGTTTTCGCGATTAGTGAGATCGATCGGTCTTCTCTCCGAGGTACATGCAACTGTCGCTTCCTGTTACATAGGAGGCAGCGACAGGTGCATGGAAAGTGGTGTCACAGTCAGGTGAAGAGTCACTCGGCTTGTGTTCGCTTCTTGTTATCGCGGCTCGCACCGGCGAGGTGAAGGAAGCTGAGAGCAACGATTCCGCAAAGCACGAACAGTGAGAGTGCGCTCAGCATGAACCACCAGAGTCCCGACTGGAAGGACTCGACGTGACCGTGCGATACAGCGTTGATTCCGAGAAACGCGCCAACAGCGTAAGTGAGCCCGATGACACCGTTGCGCAGCTTCCTGCGCGTGGTCACCTTGGCCGGGTCAACGAAGAACAATTCGTAGACCAAGTAACTCACCACGAGGAGCGTGGAAACAAAAATAAGTGTGGACACTTGCTTACTCCTTTCGGGAAGGAACCAGCCATCGGCTGTGATGCCAGGCTGACACAGCACCATGACGAGGTGCACCAATCCGGCGTCGGCGCTTCACGTAACTTGGACGCAGCTATCCTGCTGGACCCAGACGGCGCTGCCCTTGCTGGCGAAAACCGTGCTGCCCTTGCTGGCGTGAACCGTGTGGGATGAATGAGCCAGAGCCACAGCAGACTCAGTCACTTCTGCTGTTTCTTCAGCTCGCGGTAGCGGCTGCGCATGGTGAAGATGTAGTGAATCGCGCAGGGCACAGCAACGATGGCGAACATGACCAGTCCGAAAAGGATGGTCCCCTTGTCTTGGGGGGTGAGGCCAACGATTGCAGCGAAAATCGACATTGGAAAATCCTTTGCTTATGTTGAGGGAAAGGAGCGGACGATTGCAGAGCAATGCATGCCGTGAGCACCGGTCGCTAGCACACGGCATGCATGATCGATTGCGACCAGTAAGCTCGCGGCGTAATACAAGCACTAGTCTTTCAGGAAGGCGATCTCATCCACGGAAATCACGCCTTGAGGTTCCCGTGGACAGCCAGTCGTCGCCGGCTTGGTGACGGGGGGCTGTTGCTCGTTGTTGCAACAAATGGAAATCAGCAAGAGAGCGAGGCAGAGGGCACAGAAAAACCTTTTCACAGCTTACTTTCTTCGGTTGGAAGTTGGTGGGAGAGCGCACCGGTGCAACATGAGTTCTAGCTGTGGAGTGTGCCACAAGAAGTAGCACACTCCACAGCCATCAACGATTCGCAATGCCGTCATCGGCGATCAGAACGGGTGCCAGGTCTTACCGTTCGAGTTGAAGCAGCCGGTCATGAGCACCAGCGACAGGATTCCGAACACGATCGAATAGAAGGTGAGTTTCAGTTTGCTACGCATATCATTTTCCTTGGAAGGGGTTTTACTCGGACGCCAACATGGCTCCAAGTGGAAAACGGCAAAATCATCCTCGGCAAGCAGGCATTGAATACATCTTGCCGATGAAGCGAGGAATTTTCTAACCGCTACTGATTGGTTGCGAGCATCTGCTTCAGCCTCCGATGACCGAGCATCCTGTCGCAAAGCAACTCTCGCGCAACGCGCTCGATGTCGCAGCGTTGCTCGCTAATGAACGCCCGGGCTTAGAACCGGGTGTGATGAATAACCCAGAGCTACCACAGGCTCAGTTCCTTTTGCTGTTTTTCAACTCGCGGAACCGGCCGCAAATGGTGAAGATGTCGTGAATTGCGCAGGGCACCGCGGCGATGGTGAAGGCGACCAGTCCGAAAAGGAAGGTCCCATTGTCTTCGGTGGCGAGGCCAAAGATTGCAGCGAAACTCGACATTGGAAAATCCTTTGCTTGTATTGTGAGAAAGTGGAAAACGGCGAATCGTCCTCGGCAGGCTAGGGTTGAGTTTCCATCACTCACACGTTCACCAGCGGCGGATCGTAGTCATCATTGACGTTGAAATACTGGCGAATCGTCGCCTTGAAGTCTTCGTCGAAGTGCTTCCAGAGAAACTTGATGTTACGCAGAAAAACGCACATGCCGTGCATACCGACGAACGGGACATCACCGACGGAAGACAGACCCGGGGCATCAAGAGCGAAGCGATCCAGAGCGAAGCGCCACGTGTCGAATTCCTCGCGGAACCGACTCACCGTCGCCGGAACTTGCGCCCAGTATCTGAAGTTCGACTCCTCCGCAGGATTCGCCACGGCTTTCTGTGCTGCCTCCAGCGATGCGATGTAAGAGCGGGCGGCTTGCAACCGCCGGGTTGTCTGCTTGAGCTGAGGAACAAGCACAGACAGACACGTGACGAATCCCATGAGCAGGAATCCCACGAGTAGAAGAACGTATTCGATGTTCACAGGTACACCTTGGGTTTGGGGAATTTGAATCTGTTCATAGGACGGCATTGCTTGGCGATTGACGGAAGTGTTTCCGTTGGTTTCCTACCTTGTGTGGATGAAAACCATTAGGCGGTACGACTCTGCGCCGTTGTCGTCAATTACTCGGTGGACGGCGAGAAGAACCCCTTGGAGAGCTTCTGATTGACGTCTTGCTCCAGGGTCGTCATGTCCTCGGCTGCCGGATCCGGAACATTGCCGTACAGCCGGTTGAACTTGCCCAGGCTCTCATCATTAGCCGGCATCGAGACACAGTAGGATTTGCCCACCTGAGCGATGATGCAGAGGCCAGCGATGTCGGACTTGATTTGTTCGATGGTGGGCCCGCAGTCAGGGAGGCTGAAAAAGAAGGTCTGGCAGTGGGTCCCGACGTCTGCCCAGAGCCTCTCCAACTTCTCCGCATCACTGGGTTGTGGCAGTGCGTCGAGCTGGCGCTTGCGGTCGTCGAGCAGCTTCTGGCGGCGATACGATTCCAGTTCCTGGATGTCGGGCGAGTGCAAGCCACCAGCGTTGCCGGTGGCACCGTTCTTTTTGTTGCGGATGCTCATGGTATTCACTTTCGTTTGGTTGGTTGTGATTGGTTAGACAACGGGCAATTAAGGTAGTCCTTTGCCTGGCTGCACGCATCACCGCAGGTGGTGCGCACAACGTTTCGGAGAGCAGATTTGCGTGAGTCCACGCGAATTCCAATACCGGGCGCGCGCATGCGGGCATCACCCCTCACGATGGCACAAACCCGTACGCGGGGCAGGCACCAGGCATTTGCGAAAGGCCGGCAGCCGGTCGCGGCCGACGGCATTAACGTTATTGGCCGTTACTGATTGGTTGCGAGAATCTGCTTCAGCCTCTGACGACCGATCGCCTTGTCGCAAAGCAACGCTTGCGCAACGCGCTCGATGTCGCAGCGTCGCTCGGCAATGAACGCCCTAGCTCGGATACGCAGATCCGCCACCATGGTCCGCTCCGTGCGTGTATCGCCGATCGCCACGAGCTTGCGAACTGCGGCAAGGGCATGCTCAAGCGGCTGAGTGTCATAGCTCCCGTAGCCGGTGTCACGGCTGTCCGAAAAACTTTGAGCCATCGCGAACCCAGACAGGTGCATCAGGGCCTCGGCTTCGAGATCACGACAGGTGGCAAGCGCCAGCGGCTCGAATATGATGCGGCCGATCCAGCCGGGTCCATGAACGAGCGAAACGAGCAAGACGTCGCGCCCTGAGGTCATGGCGTAGACTACTTTCGCACTCAGCCCCGCCACAAATTGCTGGGGGTACTTGAGTTTTGGAAC
>Ga0163152_10008630_pt1 | contig 10815 bp, 10 predicted proteins | sample OliLakLV19MP8IB2_FD_148635 | JGI IMG/M metagenome (GOLD analysis project Ga0163152, IMG submission 148635) | Freshwater microbial mat bacterial communities from Lake Vanda, McMurdo Dry Valleys, Antarctica - Oligotrophic Lake LV.19.MP8.IB-2 | ecosystem: Environmental > Aquatic > Freshwater >...
TTGTTGTGCTTGTCGTAATTCTTCTGCTGTTAATTCAATGGATTGAGAGAGTTGTAACTGTTGAAGTGCATTTTTTAAAAAATCGTTGGTTCTTGCTAATGCATCTAAATGTCTTCGGCGAGCAGAAAAAGAACCTTCGGTAGTTGTTTGATAACCCATACGAATTTTGAGATAGTTTTTTAAAAGATCAATGCCTTTATTTTCTTTTGCAGAAAGAGAGATAATGGTTAATCCATTATCCTCTCGAATAGACGGTTGTTCCTGTATCAAATCAATTTTATTTCGAATGAAAATGCATTCTTTAGTTTCATGATGATGAAACGGTTTTGTCGCATCAATGACTTGTAATATTAAATCAGCTTGCTTCATTTTTTCGCGTGCGCGACGGATGCCTTCTTGTTCAACGATATCCGTACTTTCTCTTAATCCTGCTGTATCGATAATGTGTAACGGCATACCATCGATTAAAATATCCTCGCGCAGTAAATCGCGTGTCGTACCAGGAATATCGGTCACAATGGCCGTTTCTTTTCCACTGAGTTGATTTAATAAACTGGATTTTCCCACATTCGGTTCACCGATGATAACGACTGTCATGCCTTCTTGTAATAAACTTCCTTGTAAAGCAACTGCTTGAATATTATTTAATTCTTGAATGATTTGAATAAGTCGATTAGCCAATTCGCCATTTTTTAAAAAATCGATTTCCTCTTCAGCAAAATCAATCGCTGCTTCTATGTAAGTACGCAAATAAATTAATGACTCGACTAATTGATTTATTTTTTTTGAAAATTCGCCTTGCAAAGTACGCACACTGGCACGAACAGCTTGTTCGGATGAAGCATTAATTAAATCAGCAATGGCTTCTGCTTGGACTAAATCAATTTTATCATTTAAAAAAGCACGTTCAGAAAATTCACCGGGACGAGCGAGTCGCGTTCCCTGTTTTAAAATTTCTTTAATCAAACAATCAACCAAAACAGGGCCACCATGGCAATGCAATTCCAAGACATCTTCGCCTGTAAAAGAATGGGGAGCAGGAAAATAAAGAGCCAATCCTTGATCCATTGATTGGCCTAATTCATCATAAAAATTCACGAAGGTGGCATAGCGCGGCTTGGGGAGTTTGCCCAGCATTTTTATTGCTACTTTTTTGACATCAGGGCCTGAAACTCTGATGATAGCAACACCACCTCGACCCGGTGGTGTTGCAGGAGCAATAATAGTGGAAGACATTGTTATTTCTTAGACTGATTCATACTACGCATGATGTACCATTGTTGCGCAAAAGAAAGTACGTTATTTACAAACCAGTACAACATCAATCCCGCCGGAAAATTTAAAAACATCACAGTAAATATAATCGGCATTAACATCAATACCTTGGCTTGCATTGGATCCGGTGGTGGCGGGTTTAATCGTTGTTGTAAAAACATCGATAATCCCATCAACAACGGTAGAATGTAGTAAGGATCTTTGGTTGTTAAATCATGAATCCATAAAATAAAGGGCGCTTGTCGCAGTTCTACGCTTTCTACCAATACCCAATATAAAGCGATAAAAACAGGAATTTGAATCAAAATAGGCAAACAACCACTCATGGGGTTTACTTTTTCTTTGCGATAAAGCTCTAAGGTTGCTTGAGAAAGTTTTTGCTTATCAGAACCAAACCGTTCTTTGAGTGCTTCAATTTTGGGTTGTAATTTTTTAAGACCACTCATGGAGCGATAGCTTTTGGCTGATAGATGGTAAAACAAAAGTTTGATAACGACGGTGACAAGGACAATCGACCAACCCCAGTTTCCGACGACATTGTAAATTTTTTGCATCATCCAAAATATGATCACCGAAATGAACCAAAACCATCCATAATCGATAGTCAATTTAAGTCCTGGTGCTGCAGATTCTAGCCTATCCGCAACAGCGGGCCCCGCATAAAGCTTAGATTGCGTTTCAAGGGTCTGCCCTGGCTTAATTACTAAAGGGGTCCCTATCATACCAATGGTGTATAAACCATCCGCTGTGACGCGCGTATAGTATTGTGAGGTCGTATTTTTATCAGGTATCCAAGCACTCACAAAATAATGCTGAATCATGGCTGCCCAACCACCATTGATTGTTTGGTTAAGCGTTTTGGATTCCATATTTTTAAAACTAATTTTTTCATAGGCTTTTTCAGGGCTAGAAATGGCAGCGCCGAAATAAGTCGCTAATGAAACTAACCCATCATGGCTCGTGGGCGCATTAGCTCTTAGTAATTGTAAATATAAACTACCATTCCAAACTTGATTAGAAGGATTATCGATTTGGTAAGTTAATCCTATGTTGTAACTATCTCGTTCAAATGTGTAAATTTTAGTAACTTTAATGCCTTCTTTATTTTGCCAATGTAATTTAACTTGTAGCGTTTTTTGGTCATCGGCTAATTTGTATTCTGTTTGTTCAGCAGTATAAACAGCCTGACCTTTTGAGGTATCCGGTCCTACATCGCTTAATAATCCACTTTGGGCAATATAGCGTGTGTTTTTTTGATCATTCATTAAGACAACAGGATTAGGGGAATGTAATGCTTCAGGGTATTTTAAGAGTTTGAGGTTCGTAATATCGCCACCCAATGTCCCAATATCGACAGAAAAGACATCTGTTTGTATGTGAATAATACTTCCCGCAGGTGCGGCAGTAACATTCGAGGGTACTGCTGCAGTTGAACCTGTTTTTTCAGTTGTGTTAGGAATGCTTACTTGGGGAACATAGCTGTTAGACGTCGTAGCGGTCGGCTGGGTTAGCATCGTTTTTGGATGTTCTTTATCCCATTCCTGATACAACATCAAAATAATAACGACCAATAATGCATATAGAGTAAATCGAACATAATTAAATAGGTTAGTTAGCATGTTTTATCTCGTTTGAAACAGGGTCAAAGCCACCCGGGTGCCAAGGGTGACAACGTAATAATCGTTTTAAAGTTAAAAAACTGCCTTTCAGACAGCCTAATTGAGAAATAGCTTCTATTGAGTAAGATGAACAAGAAGGATAAAAACGACAACATGGTCCTAAAAGTGGCGTCAATAAATATTGATACCCTTTAATCAAGCAAACTAGGAACCTTGTTGGCATGTGATAATTTTTTCCCACAATTGGTCAATTGTTTTTCGTAATTCAGTCTTATCTAACAGAGAACAACCTTGTCGCATCAATAAGATAATATCTAATCCTTGTAACCGATTTTGACTAACTCGAAAACTTTCTCGAATGATGCGTTTAATAAGATTTCTGGAAACAGCACTCCTTGCAACACGTTTACTGACAATAATTCCTAATCTAGAAATGTCTAATTGATTGGGCCTATACAAACTTAAAACATGTTTTTGGCTGACTTTTTTAGCTTTCTTAAAGACAGCATCATATTCAGTTTGATTCACCAATCTAACTTTTTTAGGAAATTGCAAACGTAATTCCAACATTAAACAGCAAGTCTTTTGCGACCTTTCGCTCGTCGATTGTTTAAAACACGTCGTCCATTTTTGGTCGACATACGAGCGCGAAAACCATGTGTTCTCTTACGTTTTGTATTGCTGGGTTGAAATGTTCTTTTCATAGTCTAACCATCGAATAATATTAAAAATATAGGGTGCCAATCATAGGCGGCAATCAAAGGGATGTCAAATCTATTTTCGGTCTGTTTTTTTAATAGATTAGTGCTATTAATAATTAAATATCTTTATATTATTCTTTATTTATTTTAGTTCTTACTAAGGTGGGGAATTCTGTGTATATCTCTTTAATATCTATTTTTTTCATTGGGTTACAAGTGTATTATTCTGTGGATAAGTATTGCACCAGCTGTCGATATCCTGATAACAAAAATGGCCAAGTTAGCCCCCTTTAGGTTATAAGCAACCTATACACAGCTAATACAGGAGTAATAAAGCAGTTATGAACAACCTAAAAGAGTGGTTAATTTGGATTAAATCATTACATGTGACGGAAATGGATTTAAGTCTAGAACGTGTGAGTGATGTATTTAATCGATTAAATAAGCCTATGCATTATCCTGTTATTACTATTGGGGGAACGAATGGGAAAGGTTCTTCTGTTGCAGGTTTAGAGGCCATTTATTTAGCACAAGGTTACCGTGTAGGTGCTTTTACAACGCCTTTTTTATTTAAGCATAATGAACAAGTCAGAATTCAAGGAAATAGTGCAAGTGACGAAGATTTTTGTGAAGCGTATCGACAAATTGAAAATGTCAGAGGTGATATTACCCTCACACCGTTTGAATTTAATGCGTTGGCAGCCTTTATTATTTTTCATCAATCAAAACTTGATGTTGGATTATTGGAGGTAGGTTTAGGCGGGAAATGGGATGCAACTAATGTGATTAATGCCGATGTTTCTGTTATTACCAGTATTGGAATCGATCATACCGAATGGTTGGGAAATACACGTGAAGCAATTGCTAAAGAAAAAGCAGGGATTTTCCGCTCGAAAAAACCCGTTGTCTGTGGTGATGATGATCCTCCTGCCACATTGATAGAAGCAGCGACTAGATTACAAGCCCCCTTTTTTTGCCAAGGGAAACAATTTGGTTTTGACATTCAAAAGACTGATTGGCGATGGTGGAGTGAGTACACCCAATTAGAAAAATTACCCTTTCCTAACCTTGCGCCACAAAATATGTCAACGGTACTCAAAGTTGTTGAATTATTACAAGATCAACTTCCGGTGACTAAAAAAGCGATTAATCAAGGATTAATAAAAGCGACCTTACCCGGTCGACTTCAAGTAATACCAGGGAAAATTACCCATTTATTCGACGTTTCACATAATCCCGCTGCTGCAGAATGGTTAGCCAAATGGCTCCAGAAAAATCCCATCCAAGGTAAAACACAGGCTGTTTTTTCAATGTTAGCCGATAAAGATATTGTTACTACATTATTAGTCACTAAAGAAGTGATAGATAATTGGTTCATTGCGCCTATTAATGAACCTAGAGGTGCTTCATTGGATTTACTTAACGATAGCTTTCAAAAAGCAGATGTTGTTGTGCATAGTCATCGATCACTCGCAGAGGCTTATCAAGCAGCGGTAAAATCGTCTAAGATAGGCGATCGAATTATTATTTTTGGGTCGTTTCGGACAGTGGCACAAGTGATGCCGCTACTTTAAATGCTCTCGCGTGCATATCGACATCGTGGATTCGTAAATAGTCGACAGAAAGTTGGTTGAGATACAGTGACAAAACCGTCGTTTCAAGATCGCGTTCATCAGGCGGATTGAGGGTATAGGAGCGTAATAGCGATTTTCGGGAATGGCCGATTAATAAACGCATCCCTAAATTTTTGAAGAGCGTTATGTTTTTTAATAGCTCCAGAGATTGTGTGGCCGTTTTTCCAAAGCTTAAACCCACATCAAAAATAATTCTTTCGCGAGGAATAGATAGTTGGTCTAATTGTCTTTCGGCCCATTCATAAACCAGTTTAAGAGGGTCTTGATTTAAAGGCAGAGTGTGTTCCCGTTGGGCGGGAATAGTTAAATGATGCATCATCACAACATCACAATCATATTCACTCATCAAATTTTGCATCGCTTTATTCGTTAAACCACTGACATCATTAATCCAGTCAACACCGAGTTGCAGTGCTTTTTGGGCAGTGCCTGCATGACGTGTATCGATGCTGATTTTGGGTTGGATGAATTGTTTTGAAAGTTCAGGAATTAAAGTAGTCAAAAGTGGCTCTAGTCGTAACCATTCTTGTTCGGCTGTAATAGATATTGCGTCAGGTCCTGTGGCTTCTGCGCCAATATCGATAATGTCTGCGCCTGCGTTGATGAGTTCTTTAGCCTGAATCAACGCGTGATGAACGCTTGAAAATTTTCCGCCGTCAGAAAATGAATTGGGCGTAATATTTAAAATGCCGACCAATTGTGATGTATCAATACGTTGTTGAATTTGCCGTGTGTGAAAAGGTGCATCACCACTAAAACGCGAACCAGCAACCATTTCGATGGCTGTTTTTCCTTGGTAAGGTCCCGGCAATGGATAAATCCAGTGAGGAGCAACATCGGCCAAAGGCCAAAGCGCAAAAGGTCTTTCATGTAAGCATTCATGAGGAATGTGTAACGCTTCATCATATTGAACCAAATCATCCCATGCCAAAATATCAACATCAATAACGCGTGGACCCCAATTTTGTCCTGGTTTACGACCTAAGTTAATTTCTACTTGTTTGGTATGGCTTAAAAGATCATAAGGAGTTAAGGATGTTTCGCAGCGTATCGCTAAATTTAAATAAGGCATATCCCAGGAATTCGGTGCATTTTTAGGCAAAAGAGCATCTGAAAGATAAACAGGCGAGACTTGTTTTACTCTTAACTGGGGGATTAAGCGAATGAAGTGTAAGGCACGACGCAAATAAGCCAAACGGTCGCCTACATTAGATCCTAACCCTAAAATAACCATCATTTAGTCCCCATAATGAAAGCTAACGCCTCCTTTAAGATTTTTAATATAGAAAGATGAATCTTTTTTTATACAAATTGATAGTTGTATAGCATCAGTAAATTGCGGCTTAATATGATCATAAAGTGATTTTGCAAGATGTTCAATTAAATGAAATTCGCGACTTTTAGTAACCATATCTAAGCTTTTTACCAGAAGATCGTAGCAATTAGTATCAGGTAAATTATCCGTATCGCAAGCAGTGGGTGGTTGTTGAAAGCGAATGGTAATATCAAGAGCTATTTTTTGCTTTTGCTGCCGTTCTTCAGGGGAATGCCCTAAACGAACCTCTAATTCTAAATGTTGCAAAAAAAGTGCGGAAGCAATCGCCATCATTGTTGGTTCCTTATTGCTGTAATCAGTACAGATATGGTACTGTATAGGTCCTTAAAAGTAAGGTCAATAATAATGCTGCGAATTAGCAAACTGGCTGATTATGCCACGGTGATAATGAGCTATCTAGCACTTGATCCATTGAGAGTGGTCAGCGCGACAGATATTGCGAAGGCCATTCATTTAGGCGCCCCAACAGTCAGCAAAGTATTAAAGGTCTTATTGGAAGCCCATTTAGTTAAATCTTTTCGAGGAGCGGGGGGTGGTTATCAGTTAGAACGTCCTGCTAGCGAAATTAAATTAACCGATGTGATTTCTGCGATTGAAGGTAAAATGGCCATGACAGAATGTTGCACGACAGTAAATACTTGTGCGCTAGATTCATTGTGCTCTATTAAAGAAAATTGGCAAATGATAAATAAAATTATTTTATCTGCTTTATCTGAACTGACGTTGAATGATATGACTAAACCTATCCATCATCGTCCCCTAACATTACGCGGGATACCTATTAAAGTGCAAGAGCTTAACCATGGCTAATCATTATTTAAAGCAAGTTGTGAATAAAAGTTATGAGTACGGATTTATTACTGCTATCGAATCCGATACCTTTGCGCCTGGATTATCTGAAGACGTTATTCGGAAAATTTCATCGCTGAAAAACGAACCTGAATTTATGCTAGCGTGGCGTTTGAAGGCTTACCATTATTGGCTAACATTGACACCGCCACGTTGGGCACAAGTGAGTTTTCCTGATATTGATTATCAAAGCCTTATTTATTATTCGGCGCCTAAATCTAAAAAAGACGGGCCCAAAAGTTTAGGTGAAGTGGATCCTAAATTACTTGAAACTTACGAAAAATTGGGTATTCCGCTACATGAACGTGCAAAATTGGCAGGTATTGCTGTCGATGCAGTATTTGATAGTGTGTCTGTTGCGACGACATTTAAAGAAAAATTAGCGGAAGCAGGCGTTATTTTTTGTTCTTTTTCAGAAGCTGTGAAAAAATACCCAGAGCTTATCAAAAAATATTTAGGAACTGTCGTTCCTTATCGCGATAATTTTTATGCTGCTTTAAATTCAGCTGTCTTTAGTGATGGTTCTTTTGTGTATGTGCCTAAGGGTGTGCGTTGTCCGATGGAATTATCGACTTATTTCCGAATTAATGCAGCGAATACCGGTCAATTTGAAAGGACACTTATTATTGCTGATGAAGAAAGTTATGTCAGTTATCTCGAAGGTTGTACTGCCCCTATGCGAGATGAAAACCAATTACATGCAGCTGTGGTGGAATTGATTGCACTTGATAAAGCGCAAATTAAATATTCTACCGTACAAAACTGGTATCCAGGCGATGAAGAAGGGCGTGGTGGTATTTATAATTTTGTGACTAAACGTGGCGCTTGTCGTGGAAAAAAATCCAAAATTTCTTGGACACAAATAGAGACAGGTTCGGCTATTACTTGGAAATATCCGAGTGTGATTTTGCAAGGCGATGATTCAGTCGGTGAATTTTATTCAGTGGCATTGACTAATCATAAGCAACAAGCAGACACAGGCACTAAGATGATTCATATCGGAAAAAATACGCGTAGCACCATTATTTCAAAAGGCATTTCCGCAGGGTTTGGGCAAAACACCTATCGCGGGTTAGTCCGTATATTACCGACTGCCACGAATGCTAGAAATTATACGCAATGTGATTCTTTGTTATTGAGCCCTACTTGCGGTGCGCATACTTTTCCGGCAATTGATGTAAAAAATGCAACGGCACAAGTAGAACATGAGGCTTCAACCTCTAAAATTGGGGAAGACCAATTATTTTATTGTCGGCAACGCGGAATTTCAGAAGAAGATGCGGTATCCATGATTGTGAATGGTTTTTGCAAACAAGTTTTTAAAGAATTACCGATGGAATTCGCCGTTGAAGCGCAAAAATTATTAGAAGTCAGTTTAGAGGGGAGTGTCGGTTAAATGTTTATTATAAAAAACTTACAAGCGTCAATCATTGATGAAAAGCAAACAATGCAATCTATTTTACGCGGCATTAACTTAACTATAAATCCAGGCGAAGTGCATGCCATTATGGGACCTAATGGTTCAGGGAAAAGCACGCTTGCGAATACATTGGCGGGACGTGAAGAGTATCAAATTTCACAAGGCGAAGTTCAATTTAATGGAAAAAATTTATTAACCATGTTGCCAGAAGAGCGCGCTTCGGAAGGGTTATTTCTTGCTTTCCAATACCCAGTGGAAATCCCAGGCGTTAATAATATGTATTTTTTGAAAGCCGCAGTGAATAGTATCCGCAAGCAACGACAATTGCCGTTGCTGGATGCCATGGATTTTCTTGCGCTTATTAAGCATAAAATTAAAGATGTTGGGCTCGACGAATCTTTTTTATATCGTGCCGTAAACGAAGGTTTTTCTGGCGGAGAAAAAAAACGGAATGAAGTATTACAAATGCTTATGCTAGAGCCTAGCCTCGCGATTTTAGATGAGACTGATTCAGGTCTAGATATTGATTCTCTACAAGTAGTCGCCCAAGGTGTGAATAGCTTACGTGATGGCAAAAGAAGTTTTATCGTGGTGACGCATTATCAACGATTATTAAATTATCTCGTACCTGATGTGGTTCATGTCATGCTACAAGGAAAAATTGTTAAAACAGGCGGAAAAGAATTGGCTTTAGAATTGGAAGAAAAGGGCTATGGATGGTTGGAAAATCAGGTGATCGTATGACAGTGATGATAGATTCTATACGCACTAAGCATCCGCAGCATTTATTTCTTATTTTTGTTGATGGTGTGCTAACGTCTGAATCAGATGCATTGTTGGACGCCGAATTTTGTGTGAAGCAGCAATTATTAAGGTTGCCAAAAAACAGTCGTTTGAAAAAGCCCTTGCATTATATTTTTATTCAAACAAAAAATGAAGTCGCATTGAATCATAAAATTATTTTAGAAGAGGGAAGTGAGCTTTGTTTAATTGAAGAATGCATTTCTTCTTCGGGGAAAATATCTTTATCGATTGATATGGTCCTGCATCCTAATTCAAAATTGGATTGGTATCAGCTGCAACCTGTTGATTCCACTGTTCAAATTAAACAGCTTCGTGACAGTAAAATCGAGCGTTTTTCTTTTATGAATGAACCCGCTGTTTCAAAAGAAAAAATCCAAGTTGATTTAATGGAGCCAGGTGCGGAGTGTCAATTACGTGGTTTATATTCATTGACGAACCAGCAGCAAATTGAGCATACCTTAATCGTAAATCACCAAGCAGAACATTGTCAAAGCGGAATGCTTTATAAAGGTATTTTAGGTGGAAAATCTCGAGCGGCTTTTAGAGGAAAAGTGCACGTGCATCCGGCAGCGCAAAAGACACAAGCCTATCAGGCAAATCATCATTTGCTTCTTACCAATGAAGCAGAAGCGTTGAGCAAACCCGAATTAGAAATTTATGCGGACGATGTTAAATGTACGCATGGTGCAACGACGGGTCAATTGGATTCAGACGCTTTTTTCTATTTACGTTCTAGAGGAATTGATCAAGCGAACGCGAAGCAATTTTTATTGAATGCTTTTGCTGATGAAGTGATTAATGCAGTCAATAATAAAAAAATGTCGCACTATATGAGTGAATTATTCCATGTTTGACGCTAAAAAAATTCGGGAAGATTTTCCCATACTACACCAACAAATAAAGGGTAAACCACTTGTTTATTTAGATAATAGTGCCTCGAGTCAAAAGCCTACCTGTGTTATTGATGCAATTTCAACTTACTATCAAAAAGATCATGCTAATATCCATCGCGGCGTTTATGAGCTCAGCCAACGGGCGACCACAGCCTTTGAACACACTCGAGCGCAGGTCAAAGACTTTATTAATGCAAAACATTTAGAAGAAATTATTTTTACAAGTGGCACAACCGCTGCCATTAATTTAGTCGCACAAAGTTATGGTCGTTCACGATTTAAAG
>Ga0163152_10008631_pt1 | contig 10814 bp, 12 predicted proteins | sample OliLakLV19MP8IB2_FD_148635 | JGI IMG/M metagenome (GOLD analysis project Ga0163152, IMG submission 148635) | Freshwater microbial mat bacterial communities from Lake Vanda, McMurdo Dry Valleys, Antarctica - Oligotrophic Lake LV.19.MP8.IB-2 | ecosystem: Environmental > Aquatic > Freshwater >...
TCAAATTTCTGAGCCAGCTCAGCCATGCTCATGCGCTCCTTGAGCGTTTCCAAAACCACTTGTGTTTTGAACTTGGAGGTAAACTTCCGTCTTGTCATTTTTTAGTATGTTTAGGTTAGAAATTCTAGCTAAAGATACTGTCCTATTTTTGGGGGGAAGATCACATAGCCTTGGGTCATGCTGCAAAGAATATTATTTTTAGATAGTGCCTGCTGATACTCATTAGAACAATATTGAATGCCTTTGTCAGAATGATGGATGAGTTTTGACTCTGGATATTTTCTGTTTTTAACGGCACTGCGTAAAGCTCTCAGTACTCCACTGGTATTTAAGCTGTCAGACAAATCATAACCAACTATTTTTTTTGAATATGCATCGGTGATAAGAGCCAGGTAAGTGTTTTGATGTTTTGCTGCAAGGTATGTGATATCAGATACCCATACCTGCTCAGGTCGGGTGATGGATAATTGGCTAACCAAATCTTTGTGTTTATAAAACCGGTGATGTGTGTTGGTAGTTACTCTGTAATTTCTTTTTGGAAAAACCATTAGATGATTTGCTTTTAAAATACTGAACAACTTATCCCTTCCCACCTGATGTTGCTGCAAATTTGTTTTGAGTAAATGATATAGTTTTCTGGTCCCTATGCGTGGCATTTTTGCACGCAAGGGTACTACCAGCTTTACTATTTGTTCTGCTTTGATTTGTCGTTTAGTTTTTGATTTTATTTTTCGATAATAAACCTGTCTGCTAACCCCGAACAATGCACAGGTAGAAACTAATGTTTCTTTGTGGTTTTTGCGATAGTGGTCGATTGTTCGGGTAAGGAGTTTTTTCGGATAGCGATGTTGTATTCCTTTTCGGCAATGTCAATCATCATATCAAAAATAATTGCCTTTTTATCCGATGTTTCTACTTGCTTTTCTAAGTATGCTTTCTGTTTCTCCAGCAGCTTTACTTTTTGCTCAAGTTCTAAAATTTGTTGTTCCGGTGTTTTGGGCATGTTAGAGGGTGTTTGATTTTCCCAGTCAAAGTTCCCAAATTTTCTTAACCATGCAACTACCGTAGAGCGAGCTTGTATTCCATACTTTCTACATGCTGCTTTTGTAGATGTTTCTCCGCGTTCAATTTCCTGAACTACTTGCAGTTTTAATGACATGCTGTAGTCCTTTTGTGTGCGCTTTACATACTCACTTGTTTTATTTTTTTCCATAACGATACTTTTTTGTGTATCGCTATTTCAGGACGGGACAAGGACTACAAACAAAAAAGCCCCCGATTTTACGAGGGCTTTTGGTTACCTGATTAGTCGCTATGTGCTTTCGTTGTTCGTTTGCAAAAATAAAATGAACTTGCTTATTTATTATCATTTACTTAATCTATAATATGGAATTCTCATTCTTCCCAAATTGCTTATTGGGTCTTTTGCTTAATTGCCCGTGCTTATTGTCTGATTAATAATGTTGAAATATATTCTTGCTAAATCTTCATTCTTTGTTTGATAATTTTGGAAATATTTTTCCTGTCTGTTTAATGTAGTCAATGTATTCTTCACCAAAAGTTTCTATCATCATTTTTTCTTCTTTGGGAACTCGTATTAAATAAAGTAATGTCCAGGCAATCATTCCGAATAAACTTACAAATAGATTTGAAGAAATTAAAACTTGCCCTATAGTCCAAATCAAAATTTGCAAATACATTGGGTGTCTTATGCTTTTGTAGGGTCCCGTTTTTATAAGTTCGTGTCCCTTTCTAATTTCTAAAGATGGCGACCAATTTTCTCCAAGTGTTTTATGTATCCACCAAAAGTAGGGTAAGCTAATACCTGAAAAAGCAATTCCAAGCAGCCGCAACCAAATAGGAAAGTTCAAATTAAATCTATCAATGAAAGGGGTGAATGCCCAAATAAATGGCATCAGCATTAAGCCAAAGAACAAGAGCAAAATCAAGAATTTTTCACTTGGTAAGTTTAACTTTTTAATTCTTTCTGATACTTTATATCCTTTGTCAAAGGGAACCCGGATTAAAGTATAGATTAGCCAAAGCACTACGAAAGTTATTTTAAAAACTATTTCATTCATTTTTATTTAAATATTCTTTTATACCTGAAAAAAGCAGAAGGATGTGGTTTAAAGCCTTTAATTTTTTTGTCAGTAAATCCTTGTGATAAAAGTTTTGAAATGGCTTCAGCACTTTTATTTAATTCAGCTGTAAGGAGTTTCCTGGTAATCTTATTGTTTTTTTCTATTTTATTTTGCTTCTCAAGCAGCTCTGGTGATGCAGCTTTTAACCACATTAGCCGGACATTGTGTATATGAGCAAACTGTTCGCCTACATTTCTTCCCTTTGAGGCTGATAAATCATTCAGGTAATTTTCATCAATAGCATCAAGCAAATAAATGTTGATGCGGTTGTGGATGTTCCATGTGTCAATTAGCTCTGCCATTTCTCTTTTTTTAAATATGATTGGTTTAATGGCAGCTAATCCAATATAACCGGATATTCCCTTTACGACGACAAATATTAATCAGTGATACCCAGCTTTACTTTAAAACGGTAACGGCCATTTACCTCTTGTTCAAGCTTTAAAACCTCTTTGGTTTTTTTACTTATAAAGAAAGTTTCTATATTATTCCTGGAAGTATGAACCAATGTCCAGCATTCTATCTTTTAATCGTTGTACCCTTTTAGCACAGCACTTCCTGTTACGGTATAATACTGCAATGCTGGGGCACTAAAACCGGCATCATAGAAGTTAATGCCAAAAGTTCGCCCCTTTTTGAAAGGTAGGGTGCCGAACGTTTCTAAGTCAAGGTGCCAGTTTAAGCTGTATTGTAAGATGGCTTGTTTAAAAGCATCCCAGGCATTTTTAAGGTTACGGCTTGTATCAGCATCACTAAGTTGCTTTCCCTGCAAGGTCAATACCTTTCTATTCATATCCATTAGTGTAGTTCCTCTGCCTTTCCACCAGCTTTCCTGATAATATAGCTGCAAGCTTTCCCTATCACTGATTGAATACGCTTTATGAACAACAGTATCATTGCTCTCCCATAATTGACGTATTGCTATCACCTCTTTTCCATCGTATTGCTCGAAGCTAATAGTTCTGTTCCATATAGATAATGCAATTCGGGTGCTGTCTTTTCCTTTCCGGAAATAAACAAGGTAGGTATGAGTTCCTGGTGTTAGAACCTTTGAATTTATGTTACTACTACTTAAAAGCATAGTATCTGATTGGGCATTCCCTTCGATTGATAATAAAACTATTGCAACCAGTAATAAATGTTTTTTCATGATTTCATGTTTAAGTATGTCTACTATGTTTAAATTTATTTAATGTCGGTAACTATTTCTGTTGCTCTGGTTCGTATCATACTAACCAGGGGGGAAGAATGATACTGACGAAATTTTGTATTACCTGAAAGCGATTTAGTGTAAAATATTTTTCAGGCATTGTATGAAATTTAATGTGGCAAATTATAATAAGGCATAGACCGGAAAAATGATTTAAGTCAGTAATACGCTAACCTCAATCATCAAACCTTCTCACCACCACTAATTCAATTTGATCAATTTGAAACCTTTATTTTTTCATCCCACTTCGGAAGATTTACACCCTTTATAATGAGCCAAAGGCTAAGTGATAATTCCCCAATCAAGGCAGGACCTGCCATGAAGAAGTAATATTGCTCCCCAAAACTGGGAGCCAAAATCAAAGCGAAGCTGCTTACCATATAGCTTAAACCCGGAATGAGGTATAGTATACCGATTACTTTGGGTAAATATCCGGATTTCATAATCAGGTAACCAGTCAAAAAGAAGAATGGGCCAAACAGCAGCAGACAAATGCCAAAGCCCTGGCCATGTGATTTGATGGCCATGTTTGTAATAGCATAAAGCTGCTCAGGTGTAAATGCTTTTAGGTATTCAGTGCCTGCTAATGGAAATAAAGCTTCTATTAGTTGCAGCGAGAAAGCAGCTTGCATTGTAATCGCAACCAGGTTAAAGAATGCTGCAAGCAAGGCAATATTCTTGCTGACTGGTTTCGTTAATACATACATAATCAGTGCCAGGCAAATTGTGATAATTATCATTATAAGTTCAATTGTAATTCCAAATCGCCAAAGGGATTCCGACGATTTGAGGTTAGCAGCAGTAGCAGCCACATCGCCTGGTACGATAATTCCACCACGAACAACTATCTCGTTGATGATACCCAGAATAATCATGATGAGATACAGTACACCACCTGTTCGTGCATAAACTTGCGGAGAAGTTTCATTGGTTTGGTTTGTCATATATGTTCAATTGGGTTTGTTTAAAAGTAAATTCTTTTTTTCAGTACTAAGTATTTTTTACAAGAATAGTTGATTAAGGTAAGCAGGGATGTCCTGAGTCAATAAACAACAGGTTAGTGTAAACAAACAGCAGATTTTTGCCAATTAAGGTTCAGCAGGAAAGACAGGCTATGATTTTGCTTTTAAGTTTATTCTGTTTCGCAATACTTTCTCTTATACTCAATGAGCTTTTCTTTGTCATAACTAAGGTATTCTCTTCTATCGTCACATTCGCCTCTTTTGCATTTGCAAAACACTTAAAGACTTCAGTTTCCTTTTTTTCAAAGCCTGATAGACTCATTAAAAACTATAACAGTGTTTTTAATGAGCCTGATATTGTAATGCTACTTTATCTTCTTTGCATCCGCTTGTCTTCCACCCTGGTTCAAAATGGCTTTGGTTACTTTACCTGAATTGTCTTTCACAAATTCAAATTGAGCGTCATTAACTTTTAAAAAGAATTTAGTTTCTGTTTCAGCAAACATTTCCAGTTTCTCCTGTTCCGGAGATAGCAAAAAGATCTTGTCTTGTTCTTTTGAGACTGAAAAAGTGAAATCAGGTGTAACTTCATATTCACCAACATAAGTTTCCAATATTTTCCCATCTACTTTTATTCCATTTTCACTAGGAATGGGTTTATTCGTTTTATTCCAAATCTCATTTCCGTTCAGCTTTTTGCTTGTTAATTTTTCAATTTTACCTTTTTTGTTTTTTGAAAATTCTATGGTCACAATTGCATCAATAAAAAACATATCCTTTTGAAACGCTTTCAATTTTGATTTTGGACCTCTCCCTAATTGAGAATACAATTGATTTTCTGATGCTGTTATGATTCGTTGCAGACCTTTTTGATTTTCATAAACCCCTGTGTATCCTTGTAAAATTGAATTTTCTATTGCTATTTCTTTGTATTCATAAGGTTTTCCAGCAGCAAGGGCTGCCAACCTTGAAGAAATTTCCTGGGGATAAATGCAATCACAATTTGAAAAAACGACTACAAAAACATCTTCTTTGGGCAAATAAATTTCTGTGGTTCCAAAACCTTCGATACCACCGCCATGCCAGATAGAAGGGCTTTCATAAACATAGTTCAAACGCCAGCCATAGCCATAATCCGTTTCTTTTCCATCTTTCAATTTATACCTTGTAAAGGCTTTATCAAGGGTTTCTTTTTTTACTAATTTATAGGAATGAACGGCCTGGTGCCACTTAAAAAAATCTTCTACAGTGGATTGTATTGCACCTGCTGAATAAACATGGGTCATGTTCAAAGGTCGGGAGTTTTCAAAACCATTATCACCCAGACTATAAGCACCAACCCTGTTTTTTATTATTCTTTTATTATTAGCGAAAAGTGAATTGGTCATACCTATCGGCTTGAAAATATTTTCTTCAAGGTATTCCGCATATGGTTTGCCCGTAATTTTTTCGATGATATAGCCCAATAAAAAATAGCCAGAATTACTGTATTCCCAATTGGTACCTGGTGCAAAACGCATCGGTAAGTTCTTGAAAAAATCAATCACTTCGTTTGGTGTGCAGTCCAATGCTAGCTTCTTTTCAGGGTCTTTCATACCTGAAAAATTATGAATTCCAGATGTATGCGTCAGCAAATGCTCAATCGTGATTTTATTTCCTTGTGCAGGATAATCGGGAATAAACTTTGTGATTTCGTCTTCCAAATTTAATTTTCCCTGTTCCATCAATTGTAATATCGCTACCGCAGTAAATTGCTTGGTAATAGAGGCAACCCAGAAAACATTATCTACTTGCATGGGTGCGTTTAATTCCAAGTTAGCCATTCCGAATGCTTTCTTATAGATAACCTGACCATTGCGGGAAACCAAAACAGTTGCACCTGGTTCATTAGATTTGAATTGCTCTCCAAGCAATTTGTCAAATTGTGTGGCAAGTTGCTTAACATCTATTTGTTGAGCATAAGTAAGATTGAACAAAAGCCCAAAGGCGAGAATTAGTATTTGCATTTTCATAATCAATGTGTATTTGTGGTTTATTTGATGCAAACCTGCACAATGTATCTGGTACTCTGAGGGCAGTGTCAATAGACAACAGATTATGGTCAACAAACAGCGGGATTATACACTTCGCAAAAAGTTATAAGTAAATATCTTTGCCGTTATAATGCAACCAATTGGCGGTAGTGCTATCTTCAAACTGTCGGCAAGAAATAATTGGAAATAAAACTGACAAATCTCCCTTGTGGAGTGCAGGCACTCATGCTGGCTCACCCGCAGATGCAATGGCGCATAGTTTCATTGTGGCTCCGTTTTTAGCCTTTATCCAATTATACGCAACTCTTGGCGACAATGCTAAACCGAACATTTCTGCAAGAAACAAACACACATCTAAAAAGAATCATAAAATGAATGACGTATCAACGTTCCGCCTGTACCTGCTGCGAGCAACTTATCTCCTTATAGTTGTGGGTCTCGCATTCACTATATGGCCACAAATACTCCACCCCCCAACACAGTGGTCTCTCTGGCATGGAGTAGGCTGTAGCTTGCTGGGTGCAACTTCAGTTTTGGCGTTGTTGGGAATTCGCTATCCGCTGACCATGTTACCTGTGCTTTTCTTTGAACTGATTTGGAAGTCAATATGGCTGATTGCAGTTGCGCTCCCGCTGTGGTCCGCACACCAAATGGACGCTGACAATTTGGAAACGGCACAAAACTGTTTAATGGGAGTTATTCTTCCTTTTGTAATTCCCTGGTCGTATGTTTGGGCACACTATGTGAAGATGCGTGGAGATAGATGGAGATGAGCTTGAAACTGACTTCAAGAGATGAAAATCTAAATCTGTGAAGATGTAATTTCACATTAAAATTGCCTAACTTTCATTTCTTTAACAATAGTTAACTTTAAAATAAATATGGAGCAAATGAATTCAAATAATAAATTAGCGAGAGCAGCAGGATTTCTTTACCTGATTACGATAATTGCCGGTGGATTCGCTGAAGTATTTGTTAGAGGAGGATTAACCGTGTACGGTGATGCAGTTGCTACTGCACAAAATATTCTTGCTTCCGAACAAATGTATCGTTTTGGTTTTGTCGCTGACCTTGTTTGTATTCTCTGCGGTATTTTTTTGTCAATTATTTTCTATATCCTGTTTAAGCCAGTAAACAAGAACCTTTCATTACTTGCCTTAATATTCTCCATCGTAGCTACTGCGGTTATGGCCGTCAACCTTCTCAATCAACTTGCACCTTTATTGCTCTTGCACAATACAAGTTATCAAAAAACATTTTCAATAGAACAGTTGCAGACAGTTTCGTTATTTTTTCTCCACTTGCAATCACAAGGATATAATATCAGCCTTTTCTTATTCGCATTTTATTTCCCAATTATCGGATACCTTATTTATAATTCAAATTTTCTTCCGAGAATTTTGGGTGTTATTTACACCTTGGCAGGTGTAGGTTATCTAACCAATAGTCTTGGTTGGTTTCTTTTTCCTCACTTGGCTTCACATCTTTTTCCCTATGTTTTACTTCCCGCCTTTATCGGAGAAGTTTCAATGGCTGTATGGCTCATTGCGAAAGGTGTTAATGGTCCGAAGTCGGAAAAACAAGCAAGCGTGGAACAGATTCATTGAATAAACTTTTGTTGGATTTCATACAGATGTGCTTCTAACCCCTTCTTTTAAAAACTTATTTTATCCCTGATGCGATATTTACTTAACAGATGAAAACATTCACTGATAAAAAGCGGTTTCAATTTTATTTATGCCTTGGGGCTGTTTGGTTATTGTTATGGATTGTTAATAGTTTTTTTCATCATCAAGAAACATTTGCCCAACAATCTTTGAATGAAATCTGGCGGGTTTTTTATATTGTTATTGCCAATTTCATATTCTTCGAGTACAGCCTGCCTTTTATAATAAAGAAAAAGTCAAATATCCTTTTCAATATCCTAATTGGAATACTCCTTATAGCTCTACAATTTATATTAGTTTCCTTGGGTTTGTATGCTTGGAAATCTCTTGGAATCCAGTTACATATTTATACTAATTTAAGGCAGGTTACCTTAAACCCTGGGGGAGTATATGATTATATTATGGAGGAAGTCTATTATCAAACCCAGGGTGGCGTAACTTCTATTTTCTTTTTTGGGATAGCTAAACTTTTTTATCATAATTTCAAATTGAGACAAACCACACAACAACTGCGTCTTGAAAAGCAGGAAGCAGAATTGAACTATCTCAAGTCACAAACGAATCCGCATTTTTTATTCAATACATTAAATAATATTTATTCGCTTGCAAAGGATAAGTCCGACCTTGCACCGGAATCTATTTTACGCCTGTCGAAAATCTTACGATTCATGCTTTACGAAACCGGTGGGAAGTTTATAAGTATAGAACAGGAATTAGAAATTGTCAGCGACTACATCGCCCTTGAAAAATTGCGTTACGATGATTCTTTGCGTATTAATCTAAATTGTGAAATTGAAGATGTGAAACAACAGTTGCCTCCACTGTTGCTCATTCCATTGGTTGAAAACGCATTTAAACATGGTGTTTCAGAAACAAGCAATGAGCCATTTGTTGATATTCATCTTTTGTCTGATAAGCAACAGCTAACTTTTACGATAAAAAATTCTACTGACGACTATCATGGAGAAAAGAGTGTAAAAGAAAACATCGGTCTTTCTAACCTAAGGCGACAACTTGAATTGCTTTATACAGATTACAATTTATCTGTTCAACAAGACGAAACAACATTCACAGCTACTTTAAAAATTAATCTGGCAAGCCATGTCTAAAATAAAGTGTATTGTAATAGAGGATGAGCCGTTAGCAGTAAAAGTTTTATCGGATTATATTTTGCAAGTGCCTTTCCTCGAATTACAGGAAACATTTAAAAATGCTATTCTGGCAACTGAATACCTGCGCGATAATACGACCGAACTTATTTTTTTAGATATTCATTTGCCAAAATTAAAAGGAATGACTTTTTTAAAAACCCTTTCACATCCGCCTGCTATAATTATTACAACCGCTTATCATCAATACGCGGTAGAGGGGTTTGATTTGAATGTAACAGATTATCTGTTGAAGCCATTTGCTTTCGAGCGTTTTTTAACAGCAGTCAATAAGGTAAAAACTGGACAAAACGAAATTAAAAAAACAGATGAAAGCGAGGAGAAGAAAGATTTTATATTTCTGAATGTTCAAAAAAAGAAGGTTAAAATTTTATTTTCAGAAATTGTTTATATCGAAAGTCAGCGCGAATACATTAAAATTGTTACAACAAAAAAGGAATACATTTCAAAGATGAGTACTCATGAAATTGAAGGACTTTTACCTGCCAATCTTTTCAAACGGATTCACCGCTCGTTTATAATTTCAATTACCAAAATTGAATCCTACACTGCCGAAAATGTTGAGGTGCATGGAATTTCTATTCCTATTGGCAGGGATTACAAGGATTTTATAGAGAAGTTGTAGCTGTTAAACATGATTGTTTGTTTGTTCAGAAAAAGGGTTGGAGAAGGTGGTGATTTTCACCACAAATGTTGATGCGGAGCACCAAACTTTGATTAACCACAAATGTGTCTGCGGAGCACTGAACCGCCACTTTTGCCAAACGCCTGTTACCAGCAGTATTATTTCGTTTTACTTATTCGTTTTTTAGCTAACACTTGTGCCTTGTGTTTAATGTCATAAATGTTGTCAATTACTAATTCAATAATTCCAATCGCAATATTTAATTCGTCAATGCTTGGTGACGCAAGTTCATGAACTGCCGCATTCCCAAGAAATCTTAATTCATGGAGAACTTCGGCATTGTCAGTTGTTAAGTGTCCCTTTGTTGCAAGTCCTGAAATTTTACCATCAAGATTTTTACTATTTACCAATTTTCCTTTTGCATTTTTAATAATCCCTGCTGTGATAGACTTGTCAATACATATTGCCTCAATTATTGCCCTAATACCTACACTTGTCAGCAAAGTCAATTTGTTGTTGTAAGCGTCAATAGTTTCTTGGTAAACTTTTTTAATGTCAATTGGTAAATTTCTGTATGCTTTGATTGGTCTACTATGTAAGCCTCTATTCGGAAATAGATCTTGTGTCGTAGAATCTTCATCTTCATGTTGTTGATAAGAAATGTCGTTGTAAAGTTTTCTAAAACTAATTGTGTCACATCCCATACACTGTATAATTTGGAAGGTAGTTTCGTCCCACCAACCTGAATCTTCTTCGTGATATTTAATTTCTTCTTGTTTAAGAACCTTTTGGTTTGTCGGTCTAGCACATGTTGAACAGTAGCTTTTCATTGTCATGGTTTATATTGCTGGTAACGGCAGTCCGTCTAAGAACCTCCATTATCAAACAAAAATAAGCTTATTACAATTGATTTAAGCAGCGCGATAATAAGAGCGGGGATTGTAACCTCTTAAATCCAGTATTGTTAAAACGAAAGATTGAGCTTTTGGAGAGAACAAAATTTT
>Ga0163152_10008636_pt1 | contig 10808 bp, 8 predicted proteins | sample OliLakLV19MP8IB2_FD_148635 | JGI IMG/M metagenome (GOLD analysis project Ga0163152, IMG submission 148635) | Freshwater microbial mat bacterial communities from Lake Vanda, McMurdo Dry Valleys, Antarctica - Oligotrophic Lake LV.19.MP8.IB-2 | ecosystem: Environmental > Aquatic > Freshwater > Lake...
ACAAAAACGGCCCTGAAAACGATGTTTCAGGGCCGTAAATTGGTTGCGGGGGTGGGATTTGACCCTTTTCTCTCGCTTTTGCGTCCTTAATTTGCCGCCTTTTGAGAGGTAATCAACAACTATTTTGTATAACTTGGCTTAATCCGATTTAACTCCGTTGGTGTCCGTTTTGGTGTCCGCATCTCTGGCCAGACTCTGGTTTTTAACCGTCTCCTTTGGCGCTTAAGCTCGCACAGCCGATTCAATATTCCGATTTCGCAGAACATTTTCCTGCTGTGAAATCTCGCAGCACGTTCGGTTGCCCCGCGAAAATTTCGTTGGGTTTACGAAATCGTCAAAACCTGTGGAATGGAGCGGATAGCGGAATGAAGCCGAAGCGCAACGCCGCCGCGGAGCCGCAAACGGAAGTCGTCGCCGAATGGCGTGAAACATCAACGAATGTCGCGCGTGACGAGCGCGGTTTGCGAAGTGGAACAGGCGCGGTCGTTAGGGGGAAAGGGCCGACGAGCAGCCCCGTGGAGCGAAGCAAAACCGTGCGTTGGTCACGGTGAATGAGACGAATCCCTAAGCGTGTTTGAACGGATTCCCCTGAAAGCCGGACCGCCTAAACACCATGCTCGCGAAATACGGTGTGCCCATATCGGGCCGCGAAATGCTCGTGAGAATCATCGTGTGAATTGGCCGTAGCCAGGCATAAGAAGCTGAAAACAAAAAACTATGAAACCAATTCAAATGTTCTCAGCCTTCGTCGGAAATATAGTGTTTCGGTCGGTGCTTGCAAGACTTCTCGTGCTTGTCATCCTGCACACCTTTCTTTTCCGCAACGTATCTCTCGCGGAATCACTCGACGATTGTTTTCCCTGTTTCGATTCGTCGGTTCCTTTTCCGGGGAGTCGTGTGGTGGGCAGCTTCCCTGTTCTGGATCCGCCTTACTCTTGTCAGAGTCAGGTGATTGATCTGACTCGAAACTACGCCGACGACGGAATTCTCGCAACGCCGGGCCAGATAGTGTGGGTTGGTGGCATTTATTCAGCGTCCACGGTGCCAAATGCTCGGCCAGGGGAAATCGTGGTTGACCGACGGCCACTAACCGCTTCGATCTCGCTCCCCAATCTACCGATAAGCAGTATGGTCATAACCAATCCAAGCCGTAGCGCTCTATTTTCTGCGCTAAATACCATGTTGGGAAGCGCTGGCACAAACACCGTCAACCCACTCGCAATCTCGTTTCAGTACACAAGTTTTTCATCGAGAGAGCAAACCATGCTGGATTTGGGCATCATTGCAGACGGGTCGTTCTGGAGTGGGTCAGCCGGATTTGGAAGGATCCGAACGAAAGACGAACAGACCGTGTTTCTAACAGTGTTTCAGCCTTATTACGTGGTCAGTATTGATCAACCGTTTAGCCCATCAGATTTATTCACTACAAACGTGACGTGCCAAGACATTCGCCGTCAGCTACGAGCTCCAATTGACGCGCCGGTAATTGCGATGAGTTGTGTTTACGGCCGGGCCATCGTGTATGAACTCACCCGTTCGATCACCACGTCAGGAACGACAACGGATGCCCAAGTGTCGGCTGTCTTTCAAAAGCTCATGACCGGCGGAAGCCTTTCGGCGCCGGAACAGGCAGTCATCGCCCAACTGACCATCCGCGCTCTGGTGCTCGGCGGCGCGCCCGGCTCAGCAAGTGGTTTGATGACCACAGACGGCGCAAGACGAGTTTATGAAGAAGGACTTTTATGGAGCAATCGTTCACCAGGCTTTCCTCTATTGTTCAGCTACCACTGCCTGACATGGGGATTTCCTCAATTCGCCTTTTCAAAGAGCACTACGTACGTTGCGCGCAACTGCAATCAAGATCGAGGCGACGGAGCATTTCAAGTCTATTCGTTCGGATGGGATAACGGTCATAATAATACCTATCACTTGTGGCCCGATGGAAGGCCGCACAATCCGTACGGATTGCCGGGCACCCCGAATTCGCCGTGGCGAGAGCCTCGTATACTGGGTGGGTCTGGTGGCACGCTTCAATTCTCGTATCCGCAAGATTATAACGTTTATGCGGAAACTTATTTGTACGTGAAAGAGGCAGGGAGCATTCCGTTCCAGTGGAGCGCAGATACAGGATTTTTATAATTGAACGGTGTCGAGGTAAGTGGTTCCAGCCAGCTCTTTCTGCCTGCTGGCGTCAGCCGTCTTATCGTCACTGGATATAACCAGAACCAATCCTCCGGCATCTCGATTTCTACGAGACTCGCCGACCTCGTGGATTGGATGAACCATGCCCCGCCTGGACCGATTCTCGCGGCTGACTGGGAGCGGATTGATGTGAGTGTCTCGGAGGGTGGAATTGCTCAAGGAATTAGTCTTATCGTCGGCAATCAAGGAACAGGTACGATGCAGTATTCTGTCGTCCCTTCAGTTTCGTGGATTGCAGTGACGCCTACAAATGGAACAATTATTGAAGGATCGCAACCGAATGAGCATACCATAACGATTAATGGTGGTTCCCTTTTGGCGGGTCGTCACGAGGCGAACATCACGTTTACCACTATCGGCGACGTTCAGACGAGACAAACCGTGGTGATTCCGGTTTCATTGGATGTGGCGCCTCCGAAAATTTGGATGGACGAAGCCCCATTAACTGGCGGCGACGGTAGTATTCTTTCTGTGCGATTGCACCGCAACGGTGTGATTTCCTCACCTCTGGCGGTGCAATTGACAGTTGGTGGACTCATAAGCATTGACGATTTTCACAACTTTCCAAGAGTGGTTCGATTCAGTGCCGGCGCGTCGGATATGACGGCATATGCCATTATCGCACCAGCCACTCTTGGTGAAGATGAGGAAGATGGATACATTGGCATCGTGCCCAGTCCCAACTACACGGTTTTAGGAAATGGCGCGGTCGCTGTTTCCATTCAGCCTCCCCCCACCAAAACTTGCGATACAGCGGACGCTTGGCGGAATCACATTAAGCTGGGGTCGTCCCGGCTTTGTCCTCGAAACGTCGAGTACGGTACAAAGTGGCTCCTGGATGCCAGTCGCGGGCATCAATCTTACGTCCATCACGCTTCCGGTGACGAACAAGAATGGGTTTTTCAGATTGAGACACTGACCTACCACACGGGAAGCGGGCCGTGGCCAGTGCCCGCTTCCCTCCTTCGTTGATTATTCTTGTTGAATTGCAGCCGAAGTTTACGCTGTCTCATTCCTTCGAAGCTGGGGCAACTCTGTTTTGGCATTTGCAGCCCATTTCGAAACGACTCAGCAAAACTGGCTTTGCCCCGATGAACTTCTTAATTCAACTCGACAACGGCAGCGACGAGTTGTCGTTGATGACGACCGAATTCCAGAAAACTGACGGTGCCGACGCAATCGAGATGTTCCGCAAAGGGGGAACCGAAGAGTTAATGGTTTTTGATTGGAAGATGCCGGAACGTGCTTTGTGCTTCGCTTTGCTGAAAGCTTTTTCGTCCAAAGAGCCAACGACATTTCGTCTCGAAGGGCAGAAGGGGTCTTTTGCTTCGTCGCTCTATAACATTTTGCGCGCGAAACAAGCGAGTGCGCACGATCCGTCGCCAACTTGGATAATGAAAATGTTCCTCGGTGCGAATGCATGCGAGCGACTGCCCGACTCTTTATTTTTCAAAAAGCGTCTTTATGTCTTCAAGTGCTTCTCTGCTGGTTTGGGGCGGGATTGGTTCCAGGCAACCATTATAGTTCGGCTTAACCTACACCCGGATACAGCAAAATTGGTAACAGCTCATAAAAGCGCGTATCCCGTTTTCGCGGCAGCAATCGAAAGGAGAATGAGCTTCAAGCGATATTGCATGGAGTTCGGGATACTTTTGCCCATTTTGGCGCACTTTTCGTACACGCCCGCAATTCGTCGGCTTTCGCAGATTGCCAATGAGAGCTGTGACACCGCAACCTTCTTAAAATGCATCAAAAAGCTCTTCGCGAGATGCCAAACTATTTATCCATTCCCTTTCTTTCCCTTTGGTTTTGATTTTTCCAATTTGGAAATTCGGGCAGGCGTCAACAGTCGGCTGGTCTCAGCTTGCTCCCGCCCTCGTTCTGTTCGCTATCCTTTTTGTTTCGGTGGCGTCTGCAAATCGTTGGGGAAAATAGTAGCGAGTTCCTTTCCATAAATATGCACGGGGTTGGTTTCGTGAAAGACCTGAGATTTGCTTCGGTCTGCGAGCGGGGAAATAGGAGCGTAGGCTGGAATGAAGCGCATAGTGAAATAAGCCGGAGCGCAACTTGGCTTAATCCGATTTAACTCCGTCGGGGTCCGTTTTGGTGTCCGTATCTCTGGCCAGACTCTGGTTTTTAACCGTCCCCTTTGGCGCTTAAGCTCGCACAGCCGATTCAATATTCGATTTCGCAGAATATTTTCCTGCTGTGAAATCTCGCAGCACGTTCGGTTGCCCTCCAAAATTTCTTCGCGTTTACGAAATCGTCAAAACCCGCCGTAACTCCGCTACTACTCGTTTTGTGAAGAGACTTTGAGCCTCTAACTTTCAAGTGTCATGCGGATCGTTCTCGTAACCCGAAAATACGACGATGCAAAACAACGATAACTCAAAAAGATTTTGACCGCGACAAAAATGAACAAAAGTAAAAATATAAATCAATCCGACACCGTCGGTTTCCGTCTTCCTTCCGTGATCCTGAGTGTGCTTGAAGAAAGGGCATCACTTCAAAAATCAACCAGAAACAAGTATGCGCGCTCGTTACTTATCGAATCACTTTTTCAAAGCGAAAGGATTGAGTCGATTAACCGTTCAATTGAGGAGTGCCGAATTGAAGCGCGCCAATTGCGCCAGGACCTGGCTTTTTCAATGAAAACGCTTCTCATGACAGCGGGGAAAATTCCGGAAAAGGATGCGGAAAACTGGATAATTAAAAATTTTAAATTCTGACAAATGCTCTCAATCTCGAACCCCCTCACAGCAGCGTTGGTTGACTATTATGTCGATTACTACTCGAACAAGTCGGAAGGGATCTGGGTTGGTGAAGGCGCAAAGAAATTACGCCTTGGCTCGTTGGTAACGTCGGAACAGTTTCGCGACCTGATCTTGGGTTTTGATCCGGCCACGGGTGAAAAACTGGTGCAAAATGCTGGAAAAGCAAAGCGACAAGGAGGCTGGGATCTAACCTATAGCGCCCCCAAAGCCGTTAGTGTTCTCTGGTCGCAATTAAGTGAGTCAAAACGAAAAATACTGGAGACGTTGCAAATAGAAGCAGTCAAGGACGCACTGCAATTCCTGGAACGCAACGGGGCGTTCACGAGAAGGGGAAAGGGGGGTGCAATTTTGGAGAAGGCCGACTTGATCTGCGCGTTGTTTAACGACTACACATCCCGCGAATTAGACCCGCAGCTTCACTCCCATGTTGTTCTTTTAAATGTGGGTGTCCGATTGGATGGAACCACTGGTTCCATAGTTAGCGAAGGTATTTTCGAGCTTAAAATGGCTGCCGGGGCCATTTACCGGGTGTCACTTGCCTCCAGACTTTCAGAAATCTTGCAAGTCGAGATTGAGAATCGTTCTACAGGATTTCATATCAAAGGAGTTCCTGAAGGACTCTGTGATGAAATGTCAAAACGCCGAGCAGCGATTAAAAAGGTGCTGGCTGAGATTGGAAAGTCAGATGCCATCTCCGCCAAAAACGCGGCGATGTTAACCCGGCCCAATTCAAAAGAAGTCAACCTTGAGCAATTATCTGATCTGTGGCGTGCGGCTGGAATCAGTTTTGGCTTTGGAAAGGAACAGGCTGAATCAATGTTCGGTAAGCGGATAAAAGTCGAAACTGAGATCCCAATTACTTTTGAAATTCCTGAATTTAGAGACTCCAAAGAACACAATAAACCATCCGCAACCCACGACTTTAGAAAACAAACAGAAGAAGCTGAAAAACAAGCCCCGGCGAATCATGCATCTCGTGAGCAATTCATGGCGTTACTTGATTTACTCACACGGCAGTTTTTCCACATTAAGTATCAATCGTTCACGCTCCCGGACATGGAGCGTTGGAGAAAGGGTGATCTTTTCCCGACACGGAAAATTAAAATCCCATATATCGCCCTTGGAGCCAAACGCCAGCGGTGGGGCTTTATTAAAGGGATAATTTTCTCAACTCGTCATGGTGAACTGCGACTCCAACAGCGAATCTTTTTTCCTGGCGCTCCTTCCCTGAGCCCGTTTCGTAAGTTGTCTTTGCCTGCCCTGCACTGGCATCGCTTCACAAAATCAGAACGAAAACGCGGCCGGAGCGACGCTGCATTTAATTCCTCCTGGCATCTACGATTCAAAAGCGGACAGGACTTTTCACAAAGCAAGTTTAGCCATCAAAAAACCAGCGAGAACGGACAGCGGCAAAATTCTCGATAAATGCGGCGCGTGTCACCTCACAACAAGTAATCAATGAACAACAGCCAACTCATCAATCAAACCAGCGGGGCGGTTGAGTATTACACTCCGCTCGAAATCGTAGCGGCGGCGCGAAATGCGATGGCTGGAATTGATTTAGACCCTGCGTCTTCCGAAATCGCCAATCTTCGCATCAAAGCAAAATCATTTTTCAGCATGGAAGATGATGGAATGTCGAAAACGTGGGTTGGAAAGGTATGGCTCAATCACCCTTTTGGAAAGATCTCAACTCCGCTCTGGATGGAAAAACTCGTATCCGAACGGGTGAACTATGAATGCGCCTGTTCGATAAGCTTTGCCGCGACTAGCGAGAAATGGTTCAGGCCGTTGCTGAAATTTCCGCAATGTTTCATTTATGGCCGGACCAATTATTTCCTTCCTGATGGAACGCAGAAAATGGGAGCGAGCAAAGGAAGCGTTGTTACCTACGTCGGAAATCACCCGGAACGCTTTTACAGCGCTTTCAAACACCTCGGAGAAATCAAAACCAGTTACTTGTCGTGAAGGGGTACCCACCAAAAAATACTATCGAATAATGCCTGCCCAACTCCCAGAAGAAGGCCCACTTTCATCCTCGCCGGTTTCTAAAAGTTCAGGATGATTTTCCAAGTTGAGTCGCTTTAGGTCTTCTTCAGTCCATTCTTTGAGCGAGATGTCGGGCGACCCCCTTTTGAAACGGGGCACAAAATCCAACTGGTCTTCGGATAGTTTGTTAACGTCCACTTTTGGTAATGCCTGTTCGATGAACTCTCCCGGAAGATGGGCAAAATAAGGTTCCGGAACCGCCGTCGTCAGACAAAATGCGCTAAGCCCCGTCTCTCGTGTGGGAGGTGGAAGATCGACGTCGAACTGGCTTGGCAACACCACCGGCCTGCTCACTCTCTGAGAAGAGGCGCTGCCCCCCGTAGATTCAGAACGCGATGAATCTTTGCCGAAAGTTTGGCCTGAACCTTCCGTTGTCGAAAATCGGGGAATGTCCACGTCCTGCGAACCAAAGCATGCAGAGGCATATTTTTGTGTATCAGGGTCTGTGGTTCTCAAGAATACCTTGTTTCTGCAAATGCCGACCAGTTCTTTGCCCAGGTGTTTGCCATAAACTTCTTCCAGGCTGTGTAAATCCTGGAAGCCAAGAACAACGCAAGCACCTTTAGAGCGGCCCTCCTTAAGCAGACTGTTAAAGCCGTCGAGTTTTCCAGCCTCGCTCAATTCATCAATGAATATCCAAGTTTGACTTCTTGCTCTGTCACCGCGGACTCGATCGGCGTTTTCCTGATCTCTGATTATCTGGGTTAGCCGAAAAAGAATGGCACGATTGAGCTCTGTAAAAGTACTCTCGATATTCGGACTTCGGCCCAGGATGAGAACGGACTCTTCCTTGGTGACCCAATCTTCCAAGCTAACCTTCTTGCTCCCAGCAAACTCCCATCCAGCGGCAACAAAGGACAGTCTCCTCATGGAGTTCTCGATTGTAGATGAAACATCCTTATCGCTGGTTTTATCCGTCACATATTTCTCAATGAGATATCGGGTATGAACTGATGCCTTTAGCAGGTGCTTCACTCTTTTTTGATACCTCAGCGCCAGGACGACGTCCCTTAAGTTCCATTTTCCGGGCGCGGCATGCAAAAAGCCTTCCATCACGCCCGAAAGCAGGGCGCGGGCTGCATTCGGAAAATAGGGTTGGCTTTCCCCCGCCTTTTCAGGAATGAGGATACGCGCAAGCTCAATTGCGTGCATCGGGTCGGGGACATCTGCCGCAATATCCCAGGCCCACCCTCTTTTATCAAAAGGATGAAGGGTTTTTATGCGACACTTAAGCTTCCAGGTTGCCAAGATCGACATAATATCTCTTTTGGCGTCATAAATGACCGATCGTCGATTACTTCCTGGAACTATTGATGAAAGAACTGATCGTTCAAGAATTTGAATGGTCATTGTTTTACCACTGCCCGGTTCTCCAACTGCAACAAAACTTTCATCCCCTCGCCAGAAAGGAAGCGGCACCCCTCCCCAAATAAAGCAAGGCTCATCCGGTTTTAATTGGTTCTGGGCAATTTCTCTGGCCTCCGTGTGTGCAATTAACTTGTGGCCCCTAATCAATCGATCCACTAGAGGCTGGTTGCGCCGGTAGGTGCGCTGTGTTAATGCCGCAACCATTCCAGCGAAAATCCCAAGTCCGTTTGCACCAGTAAAGGGCGCGCCCCCCGTAAAAGTCAGAGGTTCCCACCAGGACCGAAGCGACCGTGCTTCTGAAATGTTCCCCAAGGTCGCCACAACGGCATAAGCCAAGAGCGAATAAATCAAGACGCGAATAAATGTGGGAGTCAGGGCGATGGTCTCAACGACTTTGGGCGGCAATGCCGTTGCCGCGAAAACAATTAGACTGAGCAAAAAAATAATAATCAAAATACCGGGAAACGAAAAAATGCTTTGGCGAAATCCAAGAAACAGGGTCGTCATTACAAAGATGGCACCGCCCCAAGTGAGAAAATCTTTGGGCATGAAAATCCGCAGAAAAAGCATGGGCAAATTCTCTTCCCGAAGGGGAAAGGTGCAAGAAAAAACCGTAGATCAGGAGACCCGTCACCATACGCGTCGGCGCGATTTCGCGTCGTGAATCGATTATGCATTTCGCAAGATCCGAAATCGCATTCACATCGTTGATTCCGTTTAATGCGAGATTTTTCAGGTCGCTACTTTTGGCAATTTTATTCGGTTGCCCGAGGTCGTTCTCTAAATTGCTCCGAAATCTAAAAAAAAGTTGAATGCGACCTTAAAACATTCTTTAATTCACATGCATTTTCAGCGCACGGCAAAGAGCGCTTAACGAGAAGCTTAGCATTTAAATGTCGGCTGAATCTATTGCCCAATCGGACTACGATTTGAAAAAATGATAATGATCGAACAGAAGGCCTTTGACGTTTGCGTTTTTACCTACCTTGCATGAGAGCTCAGCGCAAACCGATCCCGAGCCTCGCAGAAATAATTATTCTGATTTCGCTTTTCTGTTTTTCTGCATGCAGCAAAAAAGTCGATTATAGTATCGACGATCCAGCGAAAACAACAAATGCAGCTCCTGCAGAGAATACTACAAAACCAATACTTGCGACGAATGCCACCACGGCGGTTAAAGCAGGCATATCTGTGGTCCAAGACGGAGCCCGAAATAACCTGACTGGTCCTCGCGCCACTGATATTTCCAACATCCAAGCCCGATATGAAGAGGCTCGCGAAAATGCGTTTACTGCGTTTGCACACTATTGGCTGGGGTTAGATGACGGAACATTTCACACCGTAATTAAACATGAAAACGATGTAAGGGCCGATTTTATTGAAATCAGAAAATCTCTGGCACAATTACAACAAAAAGAGATTGAGATTACTAACTATTTGGTGGTGTCGAATATAACGGAACCGGTCTTCACCGGAAGGGCAGACCGGCGGTGGTATAATGCGCAGACTCAGTTATTTGATGTGCGGTCCAATATGGCAGTATTACGGCGCCAACTGCCTCAGGATAATACTGAGTCCACTGATTTCATAGGGTATATACAGATAGCTGGTATAACGTGGGGACCACTTGAACAGGATAATCTCTCAGAAGCTGACCAGTTAAATGGCATTAAATTTCGTGGCAGTTTAAAAGTTAATTTCCGCGTTTTCCGATTTTTTACGGAGAAAGGGTTGACTGACTGGGCAGATGTGACCGCAGATCAAGACAAGTTTTTTGAGGCTTTCGGCCGAGGGATGTCAAGGCTTCCTAGAAATCTATCTCAACGACTAAATCTTTATTTTAAGATTTTGCAACGCGACAGACACTGGTTCGTCTCTACTCCAGGTGGGGATAAATTCGTAAACGGGAAATTGGTTGAGGAAGTGAATGAGTGGAAAAATGAAAAACCAAACGAGGCTTATGCAAAGGAAGTGGAGAGAAAAGCATCTTTCACGCGAGACTCCTACACCGACCAGGGAATCAATGCCCAAATATCTCCCGCCGTTTTGGATGCAAGCACCACAAACACCATGAACTTACTGAGAGGACGGCCCCTGGTTAAATAGCCCGTGTCGTAACTCATTCGCCGAAGCCCACTGATAAAACCGCCTGAAGGCTGTTTTTTTGCTTCGCGAGACGGCGCAAAACGGAAGACGCAAGCCGCGCCAGGAGGAACCTGTCACGCCTTGCAGTGGTCTTCCGCTTTGCTTTTTCCCGTCTCGACTACGCCAGATTAAATGCGTGGCCAGCCCTTCGGGCTGGCTCTGTTTTTTGCTGCGCATTTCCAGGAAGGAGGGGTTTTCAAAAAAGGATGAAAAACCCCTCCTTCCCGGAAATGCTTTTCTTGGGGAGGAGGCTTAAACATTGGAGATGAT
>Ga0163152_10008638_pt1 | contig 10807 bp, 9 predicted proteins | sample OliLakLV19MP8IB2_FD_148635 | JGI IMG/M metagenome (GOLD analysis project Ga0163152, IMG submission 148635) | Freshwater microbial mat bacterial communities from Lake Vanda, McMurdo Dry Valleys, Antarctica - Oligotrophic Lake LV.19.MP8.IB-2 | ecosystem: Environmental > Aquatic > Freshwater > Lake...
AACCCGACGTTGGGTGAAATCGCCAATTAACACCCCGATTGTCATTGCGAGCGAGGCTGGCCGAGCGTGGCAATCCATCGGGACGCGTGGATTGCCGCAGTCGCTTAGGCTCCTTCGCCATGACAAACTGTAGGTGTTCATTAGTAGAAGCGAAGCGACGAAGCAATCGAGCTGGATCGCCGCAGCGCGCTTCGCGCACCTCGTGATGACAATCGTCGACATTATACGGGCGATTGGTCTGAGCCAGACTCATGCGATTGAGGTGGAGCGGCTTGTCCCCAAGCCGCTAACGTAAGAACAAACATTCGGAAGCGGGTTGGGGACAACCCGCTCCACCTCAATCGCATGAGTCTGGCTCCCATTAATTTTCACTGATGACCACTGATGCAAGCAGACTAGGTTCAGTGGCTTCGGTTGGGATTGAAAAACGAGTTCCATCGCATGAATCGGCCTGAGCAAGCACCCGCGCCGAAGCGTGTCAAAGATTCACGGTCGGCCCGGCGCCGCGAGCGCAGGTCGATACGCGCGCTCCGCGGTCACGCCGAGTTCGCGCTCCAGTTCCTGGATACGCTCGAGCACCCGCGGGGCCGCCGCGCCCTCGTCGTCCGGCGGCAGCGCCGGGTGCAGTTGAATGAGAAACGCCAGCGCCTCAGCTCTGCGCCCCACCCGCCGCAGCAGTTCCGCATGCAAACGCGCCGCAAAATACGGCGCCCCGGGCTCGGCCCACGCGCGCCGATAGCTCTCGGCTGCGGCGGATAAATCCTGCAGGCGGTTTAACTCGATTCCCGCCCGCTCCACCCAAAGATCTGGCGTGCGCGGATGGAAGCGCATCGCGTCGTCCAGGTGACGCAAGGCGGCCAGAGCCTGTTCACGATTGATCCGCTCTTGCACGGAGCCCGGCACGCGCTCGTACCCACCCTCCGCTTCAATTCGCCAAACGGGAAAGTCGAAGGCGATGATTCGCGCGCCGTTCAGCCAAAAATCAAGGGGGCGCGGATCAAGCGTTCCCACCAGGCGAATCAAGGAATCACACGCGGGCAAATCACGCCGCTCCCACAACACATACATCCGCAGCCAGGCGAGATCCGCCACCAGCGCCCGAAAGCCTCCGAGCAACGCGAGCGTCACGCCCTGCCCCAATCCCGCGGTCGCCGACTCGAGTCGCAACGTGGGTTGACGTGCCCGCGCGGCCGACCACACCGGTTGCACCATGCGGTCCAGCGCGGCGCCGGCGCTGGCGAGTACAACCGTCACCGCAAGCAACGCCCACGCCTTAGATTTCACGTTGCCGAAAACTGAATACCGCCAAGGCGCAGCCCACGACCACGTAGCCGCCCGCGTACAACACCACGCGCATCACGTCGCCCCACGCTGGTCCATCGGCTGGAGCGAGACTGTCCGCCAGCGCAAACAACTGAAAATTCGGAAACACCGCCGCGAGTGCGGCGCCCCCCATCCGCCCGAGCCACGTGCCGCTGCGCGCATACGCGTCCTGCGCGAGATATTGCAGATGACAAATCACGAGCACGAGAAACCCGGTGATGATCGCAAAGAGCTGCGTCTGGGCAAAACTCGCCACGAGCAAGGTGAACGCGGCCAGCACCGCCAGCTTGAGCCACTGTAATCCGCCCGCAATGACGACCGTACCCAGATCGACACTACGACCGCTGCGAAATGCCTCCGGAAACTCCGCCATGAGTTCACCTTCGCGCCGCCATAGTACCGCCACGAGCAGCAGCGTGAGCACGCCGCAGAATACGCCGATCACGGCGAGGACGCCCAAAAATTTGCCGAGGATAAATTCGCCGCGATACACCGGTTTCGCGAGCAGCGTGAGCGCGGTGCGGCTCTCGATTTCGCTGAAGAACAATTGCGCGGTGGCCACGATCGTCAGCGCCGACCCAAAGAACGCCATCGCCCCAAATCCGCAGTCCGCCAAAAATTTCAATTCCGGCGCGCCGAAATTAAAGTCGCGAAACCAACGCGCTCCCAGCACCAGCGCGAAAGCGAGAATCAGCACGAACGAAAACAGTTTCTGCCGCGCTGCCTCCCGTGCGGTGTTTTGCGCGATGAAGAAGATTCGGAGACAGGAGGCGTTGAAGTCAGGCATGGACAGGCCTTTCAGACGCGGGGCGATTTCTGTTCACCCAGGCGGTCCAAAAAAATCCGATCAAGCCGCTCCCGCGGCGTCTCGACCGCGTGCAGCGAACGCCCCTTCGCCGCGAGCCACGCTCGCAACTCCGCCAACTCCGCCGGCAGCAAGGCATCCACGAGCAACGATTGCCGTTCCCGTTGCCCCACCAACTCCGCCACCGAGCCTTCGAGGAGCAGACGCCCGCGATCGAGAATCGCGACGCGATCACAGATATCCTCAATCTGAGCGAGCAAGTGCGACGTGATCAGAACCGTTTTCCCCTGCGCCTTTAAACCGAGCAGGAGTTCGGTGATGGCCGCTGTTCCGACCGGATCGACCCCCGCCGTGGGCTCATCCAGGATCAGTAACCGCGGATCATGCACCAGCGCCTGCGCCAAGCCGATCCGTTGCAACATGCCTTTGGAATACGTGCCGACACGACGATCCGCCGCCGCACTCAGGCCAACCGACGCAATCACCGTTTCGATCCGAGCTTCCAGTGCCGGCGCCCGAAGTCCGCACAACCGAGCGTAATAGCGCACGAGTTCACGCCCGCTCAGGTGCCGATAGAAGTCAGGGGATTCCGGGAGATAGCCCACGTGCCGACGCGCAGTCACCTGCTGACTGGGCACCCCAAAGATTCGACACTCCCCCGCGGTCGGGGGCAGCAAGCCCAGCAACAACTTGATCGTCGTGCTTTTCCCGGAGCCATTAGGTCCCAAGAGCCCGTAAATCTGACCAGGTGCGATCGTTAGCGACAACTGATCGACCGCGCGGAGCTTCAAGCCGCGGAGCCCTACCGCAAATTCCTTCACCAGCCCCCGGATCTCCACGGCCGGCGCAGAGCCAGCGGGCGCGGCCTCAGTGATACGCGACATCTACTTGATGATAAAACCGCTGAACTGGGGCGGACGTTTTGCCTTGGCCCGCTCAACTTTGCGAATGTAGCCGTGCATCCGTTCCTCAACCGCGGTGATGAAGTGCGCGACCTGAGCCGCGACCCCTTCCACCTCCAGCTGCACCCGGCCGTCCGCCAGATTATTTACGTAACCCGCCACCTCGAATTCCTTCGCGACCTGCATGACCGAATACCGAAAGCCCACGCCTTGAACGTGTCCGCTGAAGAAAATCGATTCGTGGGTGACCTCGGGCATGGCAGGGAGCGCTGTTTTGGTGTCCGCGTTTCGGATTGGCAATTGGTTTTGAGCGGGGTCTGAAACGGAAGTCGAACCGCGGCCGTCCCAGCTTGGTCCACGGGGAGGTGGACGGCTATGAGCCTGCCCGGCACAACGATGCAGCTTCCAGCATCGAGGACAGTCACCGCAACCGCTGGCGCCCCCATTTTGGGGGATAGCGTGCCGATAGCATCACCTAATCGCGAATAATTCACGCAAGCTGCACATGTCCAGCGGTTCGCAGTGGTATCCGACCTAGGGGGCAATCCGGAAACAGCTTTACGGACGCGTTGGTGACCAGCTTTTTATTTGCGTTTCGAGTCCACGCATTTTCAGTTCCAATCCAAGAGATGAGCAACTTCGATTCCGACGGCGGCTCAGAAAATCAGTGGGAGGATCGCGGCGATCTGGCGTGGAATGAGTTCGATTGGGAACGCTACTTGCGCGAGCAAGACGAGGCGGTCCAACGGTACGTCAAATTCTACGAAGAGTGCAAAGGCCGCGCCGACCGCATCGATCAGGTGGCAGAGAAGATGCAGTGGGGCGACGGCGATTGGTCGGACGATTCCGACAGCGATGACAGCCCCGAAGCGGAGTCGGATGACGACGGAGTCGGTAACGAGGAAGACGAGGTTTACACGTTGCACAAGAATCCGATCTTCATCGCGACGAAGGCAATTTACCTGAGCCTCAATCAATCGTGGCAAACGCTCGCGCTTGATCCCGCCAAGGTGCCGCAGGCGCTCGCTTTGAACCTGCTCGCCTCGCTTCACCGCGGGGAAGAACACGCGGTTCAGGCGATTCACGCGCTCGATTTTGGCGACTACGCGATGGCCGTGAGCCTCTTCAAACGCGCGCTCAGCGCGTTGAATGGCTCGCTGGCGTTGCTGAGTGCGGAAAGCTTGCCGACGCAGAAGCTGCTCCAGACCTGGCGTCAGGAAGCGATGCCCAGTTTGTTCGACCTGCGGGAAATCTGGTTGCGGGTGATGTCCGAGTGCCGCGAGGAACTCGAACGCCCCATGGACGAAGAGAGCTGAAGGCTAACTTTCAGTCGCGATAGCGTGATCGCATGGTTTCTCCCCTGGGACCGCGGCCGCCCCCGGCCGCATTGGGTGGAGCGCTTGTCTTCAAGCCGCTAATGTACAAGCGAACCTTCGGACGCGGTTGGGGGAAAACCGCGCCACTTTTCAGTGGCTCTGTGGATCGAAAAAATGAGTTCGATTGCCTGAGTCCGGCTAAGGATAGCCGGCCCTACCTTCGGACAACGCCGACCATAGCCGGCCACGACTTTTGGAGTTACGGCCGCAGCTTTGCTTTGGCCCGAAGAAGAATGCGCAGAGGATGGAGTTCCTCCTCAACCGAAAGCGGCATCGCCGCGCCGGTGATGAGGTGATCAACCAACGCATTGAAGTAATCGGGGCCGGGTGTGCGGTCGAGGGGCTCGACCACCTTTTCCGACGTGACCAGACGCGTGCGCGTTCCGCCGTCAACCGATTCGATGAATCCCTTGGTGCCAAAGATCCGCAGCGTCTCGTTGCCGTGCGGTAGCGGCGTGCGCGCGGGATTCAGGTAATTGATAATGATTGTCGCCATGCCGCCATTCGCCAGCGGAGCGTGGGCGGCCGCGGCGATTTTTCCGGCCCCGCGTTCACCCTCGGGTTTGCCGAAGCTGGTCTCCCACGCGATGGCCTCGGTCATACGGACGCCGCCAACATGCTCAACCAGGCGTGCCGCATGGATGCCGGCCTGGAGAAACAGTCCGCCGTCAATCGCCTCGTCCTGTGGCCGTGACGGCCCATAGCGATAGGACTTCTGGACCAGGATTTGCACGACGTCGCCCACCGCGCCGTCCTGCACCAGCTGGCGCATCGCCGCGTAATTTGCCGCGAAGGCCGTGCCCGCCATCTCCCGAAATTCCCGCTGCGCGCGTTGGGCCGCCGCCAAGATGGCATCCAATTCCACTTCGGTCAGCGCGGACGGTTTCTCGGCGTAGACATGCTTCCCGGCTTCCAGGCAGCGAATGGCGTCACGCGCCTGATCCGCGCGGCGGGGTGAGCAAAGAACGACCAGCGCCACGGCCGGATCGGCGATGATTTCGTCCAACGTCGCGTAACGTTTCACCCCCTCGGGCAGTACCGCGGACTTAATCCCGGCAACTCCGATCAACGTCGCTTGCGGATAGAGGTTAAATTTGTCCGGCCGCAATTGGTGACCGTTCGCGCCGTAGAGTGCCACGCCAAGCTTCCGGGCCGGAAGATTCGCGGTCGCGGAGAATGCCAGGCTGGCGGTGAAGATCAGTGCGAGCCAAAATCGAAGAGGGAAAAACGGAGCCATGATTTCTGCCAAAACTGCCCTAGGTTGAACGCAACGCACTTCAAAAAACCGCAGCCCTGAGGCTGGGCCCGCAGTAAAGGTTTCACTTACGTAACGGCCAACGGAAAATGGGAAGGATGAGCGGCCTGTTATGTCCGATTTTTACGCAGATGAAGATCGGGGAAAATGAGGATGAGCGTTTACGGGGGCTAGCGGAATACCGCGCATTCGACACCATCTCAGAACCGGATCTCGACCGGCTAACCCGAATCGCCCAGACCCTGCAGCTCACGTTGGATGCATCGCAGATTGGGGTTTGGCGCATAGACATCAAAACCGGCGAGGTGGATTGGGACGCACAGATGTTTGATCTCGTGGGTCTCGCCCGCAATTCGAACGCGCCAGCAGGACGGCATCTCTTGCATTTCGTTCATCCCAATGACCGTGGCTGGATGCAGAAACAACTCGGTGAATTACGCGAGGGGCTCCCCCAGACCAAGGGTGAGATCCGCCTGCTTCTCCCGAATCACGAGGTCCGGCATGTGGAGACACGCATGTTTCTCACCTATGATCCGGACGGGACGCCCGCGTGGATCGTCGGCGCCAACCGCGACATCACCGAACGCAAAGCCAACGAAGACGCGCTCAAGGTCTCGCTCCGGGAAATCAACGATCTAAAAACCGCGCTCGATGAACACGCCATCGTGGCTGTCACCAACGCGCGTGGCCGCATCATCCGCGTTAACGACCGCTTTTGCGCCATCTCCGGCTACTCGCGCGCCGAACTCATCGGGGCCGATCACCGGATGATCAACTCGGGGAAACATCCCACTTCATTTTTCGCGGCGGTGTGGCAGACGATCACGCACGGCGAGGTCTGGCACGGCGAAATCTGTAATCGGTCGAAGCTGGGCAAATTATACTGGGTTGAGACCACGATCGTTCCCTTCTTTGGGGACGACGGCAAACCGGTGCAGTATATCGCGATTCGCGCCGACATCACGGCGCGCAAGGAAGCCGAAGAGCGTCGACTGCGCTCCGAAGAGCAGCTGACCCACGAGCGCAAACTCGAGACGCTGGGAAATTTCGCCGGCGGCATCGCGCATGATTTCAATAATCTCATCGCGGGCATTGGCGGGCACGTGGAGCTCGCCTTGATGGATTTGTGTCCGGACTCGCCCGTGGCGGCGTTGCTGCGAAACGCCGAGATCGGCTGTACCCGCGCCGCTGAACTCGCAAAACGCCTCCTTCTGTTCGCGCGCCGCGGGGCCGCGCAACCGCCCGCCGCACTCGACCTGGGAAAACTGGTCCGCGAAACCGTGCCCATTCTTCGGCCGACGCTTGGGTTGGCCGTCAGCCTCAAGGTCGAAGTCGAGCCAGATCTCCCACCCGCGTTAGGCGACGAGTGTCAGTTGATGCAGGTCCTGATGAATCTTTGCGTGAATGGCGCGCACGCCATGGGTCACGACGGCGGTCGCCTCATCGTTTCCGTCGGCAGAAGCGAGCTGCTGCCCACCGATCGTGCGGCCTTCCCGGACGCGGTGCCGGGTGAACACCTTGCGCTGCGCGTGAGCGACACCGGCAGCGGCATGGATACCGCCACCCAAGCGCAGATGTTCGAGCCGTTTTTCACCACCAAGTCCCCCGACCAAGGCACGGGCCTGGGATTGTCGGTCGTGCACGGCATCGTTTGTCAGCACCAGGGCGCCATCCGCGTGCACAGCCGACTCCACCACGGCACCACCATCGAAATTCTACTGCCTTTCGCGCCTTCAGCGATCTCCCCCGCGGCAACCGGCAAGCCGCAGGAACGTATCCTCGTGGTCGACGATGAACCTGCCGCGTTGAGCACCTTGGTCGAGCTGCTTCGTTTTCGTGGGTATTCGGCAGACGGATACGAAAATCCCACGCGCGCACTCGACGCGCTGCGCTCGCGCACCGACCGCTTCGATATTTTGATCACCGACCAGACGATGCCGGAGATGACCGGACTCGCGTTGGCCGCCGAGGCGCGAAAACGTTGTCCCACGCTGCGGGTCATCATGGTTTCCGGGCACCTAACCCCGATCCTGGTTCAAGAGGCGAATATGTGTGGCGTCACGGCGCAGCTGGCGAAGCCTCTCGAGGCCGAGACCCTCTTCCCGACGATTCGCCGGCTCATGATGGCAAGCACGGCCTGATATCAATCGCCCGTGACTTTTGGCCTGACAGTGCGAGCAACGAAGCGACGAAGCAATCAAGCTGGATGCGCTACTTAAGGCGCGAAAAAAACCATCGCGGATAACGCGGATGAAGCGGATGACCAAGGTAGTCGTGGGTTCAAGTCCGGATGGAGCGTTTGGATAGGATGATTTATCCGCGTAATCCGCGTAATCCGCGGTCAAAGGTTTTGGGTTGTTTATACCAACCGCCCGACGGGCGATCGGTATGACTCGGGCCTAAACCCGAGAGCGTCGTTTCCTGGGATACACGGAGGGATCGATGGGTCCGGGGTAGCCCGCGGTCGCACGTTTCCAGAGGGACGAGCGGCCGACTTTCCAGGAACACTCAGCCCGGCCCAACCTTCGCGGACTACAGCGACGAGATGCCAGCGCGGACCGCGATCCGGGTAAGATCCGCCGTTCCGCTCGCCTGCAGTTTGCGCATGATGCGCGAACGGTGCACGTCCAGCGTTTTCGGGCTGATGCCAAGCGTCTGCGCGATGTCCTTCGGTTGCGCGCCGGAAGCAACGTGCTGCAGTACTTCGTGCTCGCGCGGCGTGAGCTTATCCAATCCGAAGCCGACCGTCTCGGGCACAAGGACCGGCGCAGTTCCGCCAGACGTGGCGAGCATCTGCTCGATCGATCGCGTAAAAAACGTGAAGCCGGTATCTTTCGAAAGCACCAGATTCACGCCGACTTCCTTGGCCGCCTGCGCCAGCTCATCGCCGGCATGCGCGGACAGTAAAACGATGGCTCCGGCGAACGATGCGGCCCGCAGCCGCCGGCTTACCTCGAGCCCGTTGACTCCGGGCATCATCATATCCGCGACAACGACGTCCGGCCGCAGCGTCAACGCCAGCCGGATCCCGTCGATTCCATCTTCGGCCTCTCCCACCACGCTCCACCCCGGCACATGTTGGATCATCGCGCGTACGCCTTCGCGCACAATTTGGTGGTCGTCGATGAGCAGAAAGCGGTTGGCCGGCATCAGGTGCCCCGCGCCGGCTCGAAGTGGTCCTGGCCCCGGGGAGCACCGAGCGAGCACGCGGCCCCGGATTGTTTCAACCCCTTATTTGGAATCGTCGACAAAAGGTTCCGTAAGTAGCCGCCACTTCTGAGTTGCCACGACACCGTCGGAAGAGAACAAGCTAACAACACCCTTTCGCATCCAGCGACTTGCGCGTAGCCACAGCCCATGAAAGCACTTCCGTTTCTCCTGCTCGTTTTCACCGCCCAAGCCTTCGCGGCAGCCGAGGCGATTCACGTCGGAATGTCGGAAGCAAAGTTGCTCGAACTCAAAGGGCCGCCCCCAGCCAAGGCGGTGGCCGGAGACAAAGCGATTTACCGCTGGCCGGATCTGCAAGTGAGAATGGTGGGCGGAAAGGTGGATCACGTGCAGATTCGCGATTTGAAGACCGAGGAGCGCCGCGCGGCGGAACGTGCGCTGGCGGAAGTGAAACGAAAGGATTCCGCCTCGAGTATCATCGTCTCCGTCAGAGGCAAAAAGGGGCTTCCGTTCAAGACGTTGTGTGAAGCTCGCACCGAGCAAGCCGAACTCCTCGACAAACCCTTCCAGATCGAAGGCGCCATCGATCTGGCGACGTACCATAAATTTGGTTACGAAGGAACCGAGCAAAGCCATCAGTCCTTCATCATTCGCAACGGCAAGGATTGGTGTCACGCGTTCATGGATCGCAGCAAAGCCGATGAGCTTCGCCGTCAACTCGTAGGATCAGGGGTGCCGCTCAATGGCGTTTTCACCGTTGTGCTCCAGAGTCGTCGCGTCCCCGAGTTTCAAAGCGAACTCCTCGTGGAACTGCTGGACACCCGCCTTCAGCTCCGGTGAGGCGCGCTCGTCGCGCGTAGACAGAATGGCTTCGCTGCTTGCCCCTGGGACCGCGGTCGCCCTCGGCCGCATTGAGTCGAACCCACCAGGTCCCTCCACCGATTGCTTTCCTCGTCTGATCTGCGGCCGGGGCGGCCGCGGTCCCAGTCGGCCGGCCTGATTCTCAGCCCATGCGCCGGCACCGCCCGATCGTAAGCGGATAACGGATACAGAGATCGACCCAGGCGATGGGACTGATCACCCGACCGTCCCATGGGCGCGAAAAGCACTCCCCGCTTTGACGCGGTTGTGACCTCGGTGCCGTCGGGCGCAAGGCGAGGATTATCCGCCCCAACGTGGGTGAGCACCCGCCAGAACAGCGAACGATTGGCATGAAGCCTCGCGCTCTAAAGCCCGGAAAGGCCCGTGCCGTATCGTGTGATTGACGACGGCTCCCCTGCGTCGCCCGACCCCATGTCACCCCTGCATACCATTTCATTGTCCACCAGCGAACTCGCGTGAAGCAGCCCTCCGAGCAGTTCCTCGCCGTATTCCGCGCGATGCTCCGCGGGTTGCAGAAATCAGATTTGCTGCTGCTGCGCGAGCGGCTGACCACAACGAACGAACACCCGGCAACGATCGCGGTGATCGATTGGGAAATCCAACGCCGTCAGCGTCCGCCGGCTCACTAAGTGGGCCGCTCATGAAAGTAGGCCGGGAAGGTCGACCGTCCACAAACCGGTAGATTCGAGCCTTTAATCCGGTTGCCAAGACGGACGGTAGGCCAGAGGTGTTGCCGATCAAAGCTGAGTTGCGGGTGTCTCCGCAAAATCGGCGCTTCCACCAGCGGCGCGACGAATGTCGGCCTCGAAAACAACCTCACCTAGGGTCGAGCCGCTCCACCTGGGCGTTGCGAGCATCGGAACACCGAATTCGGAGAATCTGCTTGGCGGAAGAAAAGTGAAATCTAACAAGAACCAAAGTGGCGCAAATATCGCGCGAGCGGCAGCACGTTTGGCCGACATGTCTGGATTTTCCCGAGGGCCACACGCACGCCGGACTGTGACTGGCGTCTGCTTCTGGTGTTATTGCGCATCGGTTTCTGCCGGAGTTGGCTCTACGTTTCCCGAGTGATAGGTGAAAACTAGGCGGGCCGACA
>Ga0163152_10008641_pt1 | contig 10805 bp, 6 predicted proteins | sample OliLakLV19MP8IB2_FD_148635 | JGI IMG/M metagenome (GOLD analysis project Ga0163152, IMG submission 148635) | Freshwater microbial mat bacterial communities from Lake Vanda, McMurdo Dry Valleys, Antarctica - Oligotrophic Lake LV.19.MP8.IB-2 | ecosystem: Environmental > Aquatic > Freshwater > Lake...
GGCGTCGCACCAGCCGGCCAATGTGCGCCTGCTGCGACGCCCAAGTTTCGGGTTGCAGCGTGAAGGGCAGATCATCCCAAATCAGAGTCACCGCTCGGCCGCGCGCCCGCAGGCCCAGCGCCAGCGCCAGCGCGTACCACGGCACCGGGGTACTCACCCACGGGATGACGGCCACCCCCACCGGTTCGCCGCTGCCGGCCGTGGCAGGCTGCGGCACGCGCTTCAAGAATTCGCGAAAGGCCTGGGCCGTAGCCTGGAAATCGGCGGCGTAGTGTTCAAGCCGGTCGCGAGGCCCGACCCGGCGCTGGCGCAGCTTGGCGATGACTGATACCAGTGGGTTGCTCACGTTACTGGGGCTGCTCCGCGCCATTCGGCAGCCATGCGCCGTGCGTCGGGCCGGGGCCAGTGCCGGGCATTTCCCATTGGTACGGCACCACCACTGACGCCGTCAGCCGGATGGCGCGCCCGGCCACTTCACCGAGGTAGCCGATTTCGTCCGGCTCGCCTATTGTGCTGAATTGCGCCACTTCGGTGCGCGGCAGCACCGACGTAAAGCCGTCCTGGTCCAGAATGCCCAGGATAAACGTGAACTGCTGGTGCGGCATCAATGGCAGCCCGTGGAACGTGCAGCGCATCACGCCGGTCCCATCGAGCACGGTGGGCCGGTCGCCGTCGAGCAGCATGTTGGCGCTAAACAGGGTGCCGGTGTGACCCGCCACCGCCAGCCAGATATACGGCTTCACAATCGGCGTGCGCGTGGCGTAGTGGATCTCCACCGTCACCGGGTAGCCGGGGTGCAGCGCCTGAGCCGGCTGGCCGGTGTCGTCGCGCACCACCACCTCGCGGATGGCGATGTCGCCATCCCAACTGGCGGCAATGCTCGCGTCCGGCGACTCTTTGCGCAGAAAATCGTGATACGCAATCACGATGTCTTCCGACGGGCCTTCCTGAATTATCTCGCCGTTGTGCAGCCAAATGGCGCGCGGGCACAGCGTCTGCATGCCGTTCAGGTTATGGCTCACAAACAGCACCGTGCGCCCGGCCGTGACCACGCTGGCCATCTTCTCCTGGCACTTCTTGCGGAACGCGGCATCCCCCACCGACAGGACCTCGTCCACGATCAGGATTTCCGGTTCCAGGTGCGACGCCACCGAGAACGCCAGCCGCACATACATGCCGCTGCTGTAGCGCTTCACCGGCGTGTCGATAAAACGCTCGACTTCCGAAAAGGCCACGATCTCGTCAAACTTGCGCTCGATCTCGCGCCGGCTCATGCCCAGGATGGTGCCGTTCAGAAACACGTTCTCGCGGCCGGTCAGTTCCGGGTGAAACCCGGTGCCGACCTCCAGCAGCGAGCCCACCCGGCCGCGAATGATGGCCCGGCCCTCGGTCGGCTCGGTGATGCGCGACAGCACCTTCAGCAGCGTGCTCTTGCCGCTTCCGTTGCGCCCGACGATGCCCAGCGCTTCCCCCGGCTGTACTTCCACACTCACATTCCGGATGGCCCACAAGGTCTCCGCCACCGTCGGCGGCCGGCCCATCCGCCGCCAATAGGCAAACGGGGCGGCGGCCAGGCTGCTCAGCGTCTCGCGCAGCGTGTGCGGCTGTTCTTCCCGCAGCCCAATGCGGTAGCGCTTGCCCAGCCCTTTGATACTGATAATCGGATTAGACATAAAGACAATTCATCTACCAGTGCACGGTCTTACGCAATATCAACAATGGAACGTTCCGTGCGGCGAAAGTAGTACAGCCCGCCCACGAACGCGATCACGATCACCACCGTCCCGACGGCCAGAATGCCCCAATCGGGCGGGGTGCTCGTATTCAACAGCGCCCACCGGAACCCCTCGATCACCCCCACCAGCGGGTTCAGTTGGTATAGCGCGCGCCACTTCTCCGGCACCTGCGCCATCGAGTACACCACCGGGGTGGCGTACATCCACGCCCGCACCAGGTAGCCGGCCACCTGCCCAAAGTCGCGGAAGCGCGCCACGATGCCCGAGAACCATAGCCCCACGGCCAACCCGGCCATCCCGGCAATCGCCAGCAGCACCGGCAGCAGCACCACGCCCCAGTTGGGCCGGATGCCGAAGCCGATCAGCATGCCGATCAAGATGATGAAGGAAATCCCCAGGTCCACCAGCCCCGAAATCATGCGCGAGACCGGCAGCAGCAGCCGCGGGAAGTAGATCTTCGCCATCAACTGCCGATTCTCCACAAAGGTGTTGGCCCCGCTCGACACCGCGTCGGAAAAGAACCCCCACGGCAGCAGCGCGGTGTAGGCGAAGACGGCGTACGGCTTGCCGTCTGACGGCAGACCGGCAATGACCCCGAAGATGAGCGTATAGAGCACCATGCTCATCAGCGGCTGAATGACGATCCACAGCGGCCCAAGGGCCATTTGCTGGTAACGGCCCCGGATGTCGCGCCACACGAGGAAATACAGCAGGTCGCGGAACTCCCACAGCTCGTGCAAATTCAGAGCCGACCAGCCGTGCGGCGGCTCAATAACGGTTTCGCGCTCGGCCAGGACCCGTGTGGTGCTCATCGGCGCGCCGGACCTCCCCGCCGCCCAGCTAACACCAAGAGCACCAGCAGCACCACCGGCACCGCGCCCGCGGCAATCGAGAACAACCCTGGCCCAGTGACCATCGCCGTAGTGGGGGCAGCCCCGTAATCGGGCAGGGGGGTGGAGGTAGGCGTGGGCGCCACGGTGGCCGTCGGGGGCACTGGCGTGGCCGTCGGGATAATGGGGATCGGCAGCGGCGCTTCGGCCGGCAGCGCCAGAGTCAGGCTAGTGTGCCACACTTGGCGGCGCTCGGTCCAGAACATGACATGCAGCTCGTTGCCCAGCCGAATCGTCATAGTGGGGAATTCGAGCACTTGGGCCGGGCCGGCCTCGGCCGAGATGCACTCGGGCGCGGACCACTGCTGCTCGGGCGGGCGGCTAACGTACCACACGCAGCCCTGATTGGAATAGAGCATGTGCAGCCCGCCGGCCGAGTCCACGGCCAGGTTGGGCGGGCCTTCCGACCCGCCGCCCGAGCCGCCAGGCAAGATCGCCACCACCTCCCCCCAGGTCAGGCCGCCATCGAGCGATTCCTGAAAATACTTGCCCGCGATCCCGGCAATGCCGGTCCACGTGAGGTACACGGCCCCATTCGGGCCGGTGACAACGTTGGGCTGGTTGAACCCCCCATTGCCCAAGCGGCGGCGGCCGGTCCAGGTTTGACCGCCATCCGTTGATTGGGCGTAGTAAATGCCCAAGGGCGGCCAGCCGTTCGGGAGCTGAAACTCACTCCACACCACATGCACCGTGCCATCGGAGCCGATGGCGAGGCGCAGCCAATCGGCGGCCGCATTCGTGTTCGCGGTGTCGCCGACGAGCCTGGGCGCCTCCCAAGCGCCCGTGGCCGGGTCTCGGCGCTGCACATCGATTTCGCCAGTGGTGGTGCCATAGGCCATCCACAACGCCCCATCAGGCCCGGCGGCGAGCGCCGCGTTGGGGTAAGCCTGCTGCAAATTCGTGAGGCCATACCAGTCCATGGCAGTGGGCGCCGGCGATGGTCCACTATTGGCGTAGTCGCCGCCGTTCACCAGCAGCGCCAGCCCGTCGCTGCTGGCCGCCCCGGTCAGCCCGCTGCCATTGCCGTTAATGACAAAGATGTCGAGCGGCTGCCATTCGGGATCGTCCAGCCGGCTGTAGTAAATGACCCGGGCGCTCGGCGCCCCAAATTCTTCTTCCGAGAAGACCCAAAACGCATGTACCTGCCCATAGGCATCGGCCACCAACACCGGATTATCTACCCGGCCGCTGCCTTCAAACACCAGCTCCGGCCCGGTCCAGCCGCCATCTTGGGCCTGCAGCGGCCGACCAACAGCGAGCGTCGCCAGCAGCCCCACGGCTAACAGCGAGACGACCCTGGCGAGCATGCGCGGCATTGTGTTCAAGGCAATCTACCATCCTTCATCAGTGCGGCTATCTAGCTGGCCTTAGCTGCGGCGGGCGCGCAGGCCAATCAGGGCCACCACGACTACCACCGCCATACCGATCAGAATACCACCGACGCGCAACCCATTACCGCCATCAAGCGGCGGAGCCGGGGTCGCGTTTAGGTCTTGGGTGGGCACCGGGGTAGCCGACGCCCCCGGCGTCGGCGTGGTTTCCAGCGTGGCCGCCGGCGGAGGCGTAAAGGTCGGCGCCGGCTGATAGACCAGGTCGGCCACCGGGCGTTCAACATAGCCGCCCAAGTATTGCCGCCCGCCCCCGCTGACCAGGGTGTAAACGCGATACACGACGCCCAGGATGCCTTGCGGGCGGATCACGGCCCGCGCCCCGCTGAGAGCGTCTACGCTATAGCCTAAGGGGATGGTTTCGCGCCCGCCCCAGCGACTGCCATCCCAGTTCAGGTAGAACAGCACCGTTGAGTCGGAGACCGTGCGCTCGACACCGACGAGGTGCAGACCGCCCTGAGCGTCGCCGACCACGCCCACCTGGGGCGCAATGCTGCGCAGGCCCGGCACGAGCGTCGGCTCAGACCACGTGTCGCTGCCGGCCGGCAAGCGGGCATGCCACAACTGCGGGTTGTCCGCTAAGTTGCTCACCCACAGCAGGTGAACCTCATCGTGGCCGCTGACGACCAGGGTGGGGTAGCCGGCCGCGCCCTCGGCCATCACGCGTGGCGCACTCCAGGTCTGGCCGTCATCGTCGGACCAGGCGAAGTAAACGCCTAGCGCTGTGTCGGCCGGCGGCAGCGCGCCTTGCACCCAGGCCACGTGTACCCGGCCAGTGGTATCCACCGCCACGGTGGTTTGCTGCACGCGCGCCCAGCCGGCTTGTTCGGCGTCAAACACTTGGGTCGGCGCCGACCAACTGTCGCCCTGATCGAGCGAGGAGATGAAGTAGACCCCCCGGCCTTCATTCAGCGGCACGGTGTAGGCCACGTCGAGTTGACCGGCGGGGCCGAGGGTCAGCGCCGGCGAGCCGCCGGAACTCTGGGGTGCGGTCAAAGTCCGAATGGCCTCCCAGCCGCCGGAGCCTGAGGCGTCACGGGCGAACGAGCGGCTGTAGAAGATCTGGCCCGTTGGGCCGCCGCTCCACAGGGCGTGCATGTGTCCGGCCTGATCAATGAGCGTGACCGGCTCAAGGGCCAAACCCCCGCCGGGCGACCGCAGGACCGAATTGGGGGACGACCAGGTGTCGCCCTCGAGCCGGGCATAGGCCAGGGTTTCCTGCGGGCTGTCGTCGAGTTGCCCCTGTGTCCACAGGGTGTGCAGCCGGCCGTCGCCGTCAACGCTGATCGCGGGCAACCCGGCGCTGGTGTCGATGCTCGAAATGATGGTGGGCGGGCTCCACTCGGTGCTCACGGCGGGGAGCAGGTCGGGCAAGGTCACGAGACTGGTGGTCGCCCAGATGTCTTTTGCGGCATCGCAGCCAGCCACGCTCACCTGATCGCCAATCAAAACCGCCGTCATGCACTCCAACGTTGTCGAGCGATTAGTCGCCGGATCGACAAAGCTGATGCGCGGCGTCACCGGGGCCGACCAGCGGGTGCCGTCCCACAGCACGAGCGCCACGCTAGACGGGCCTTCGGCTAGCTGTGCGAACAGGGCCAGGCGGCCGTCGGCCAGGAGGTAACTGACGGGTTTGATCAAGCAGCCCGCCAGGTCTTCCAGCACGCGCACGGGTGCGGTCCAGGTCGTGAAGGCGGTATCGGAGACCTGCTGAAACAGTGCGCAGCTATCGAGGGGCGACCACAGCCGGAGCAGCGTGCCATCGGCTTGCGGGAATAAATAGGTGTGGCTCGGCAGGTCGGCCTGGTCGCCGCCGACGGGCGCCGGCGCGCTGAAGCTGAAGCCATTGTCGGTGGAGCTGGCCGTGTAGCTTTGGCCGACACGGGGATCGTCCCACATCACCAAGATCTGGCCTGTGCTGGGCGTAGTCAGGTCAATGAAGCTATTCGCGAAGGTGAGGGCCCGGAAATACAGCGAGGCGTCGATGACTTTGGTGTTTTGCCAATCGGCGCCGCGGGTAGTGGACTGGCGGTAGTAGACGCCGGCCGGCAGTTGGTCACTTTCGGTGGCGCGGATGTACGCCAGGTGGAGCACGCCCGCGGCATCGACCGAAGCATCCCACGTCACCGGCGCCGTGGCGAGTTGCCGGGCCTGGGTCCAGGCGCCGGTGTCGGCGCGCGCCTGCGAATACAGCACGTTGCCGCGGTTGTCGCGGTAGAAGGCGTGCAGCAGGCCATTGGTGTCGGCCAGCAAGGTAAGTTCATCGTAAGGCGTGGGCCGATCGTTGATCGTGAGCGGCCGCGCGCCAATGATCTGCGGAACGGCGACGGGGACGGTCCAGCCGGTGGCCGGTGAATAGGAGGCGTAGAAGGTGCCGGCGAAGGTGTCCCACCACAACACATGCAAGTTGCCGGCGGGGTCAGCCACGACGACCGGCCGAGAAGCCGCCCCCGATCGAGAAATGTTAGCGGGCGGCGCCCAGGTCTCGCCACCGACAATACCGAGCGCCTCGTCTGGGGTGGCCGAAAGCTCGAGGGTCGGCGTGGGCGTGGTTGCCTGGGCCCGGACCGCCCCGCTCGAAGCCACCAGCAGCCATAGCACCAAAGCCAGGCTAAAGCCGGAATAAACTATTTGCCGCATCCGCAGAGTTGCCATATCGAGAATTAAACCGCCTCCCAAATGAATTCGTTCACCCGCCCGCCTGCAAATAGGCGTGCATGGCAGCCGCATGTTCTGCCAGGTCGGGCCGCGTTTGCGTGCCCCACCACCAGGCATAAACCTCCATTTCCTGGCTGGCTTCTGGAATACTCTGCAGCACTTCGGCGGCCTCCGCGTACCGGCCGAGCCAGGTCAGGCTGTAGCCCAGGGCTTTTTGAATGCCACGGTGCTCAGGGTCCGCCGCGTGGGCCGCCGCCAGGTGTTGGGCGGCCAGGGCGTAGTCGCGCCGCAGCATGGCGGCCAGCCCTAAGTAGAAATGCGCCGTCCGGTTGTCCGGCTCCAGCGCCAGGCTTTGCTCAAATTCGGGCTCGGCCGCCCGCAGGGCCTCAGCGTCGCGGCCGGAGTTCCACTCGCCGGTGGGAAACCCGGCCAGCAGCACCCGATCACTAATCAAGGCGCCCAGATTGGCATGCCACCCGCTGCGGTTGGCCCAGCTCAGAGCGCCGACCACTACCAGCCCGGCGACCACGGCGACCACGGCCCAACGGCCGCCCCAACGCGCGGCGGCCGGCGTGGCGGCCGCGGGTAACCGCGTGCCGCCACCGAGGGCCAACCCGGCCGGGATGAGCCAAAAGGGGGCCACCCGGCTGGCAACCAGGGTGGCGTCGCCCAGCCCCTGCACCATCACGATCACCACGCCCAACAGCCCGGCAATGGCGAGCGCCGGCTCCGGCGCTTCGCCGCGTAAGACTCGGCCCAGGCCCACCCACGCCGCGCCCGCTAAGAGCCCGACGTAACCGGCCAGCCCCAGCCAACCCTGCTCGACCAGCACATTCAGGTAGGCATTGTGCGCGTGCGTCAAATAGATGACCGGCACATCCAGCACATAGCTGGAATAGCGGGCCGGAAACGACGCCAGGCCTCCGCCGGTGAAGGCCACATCTTGCGCCAGCCGCCAGGCCTGCCCAAATACCACTTGGCGGCTCACCACCGAATTGGGGCCGGGCAGCGACCCCAGCCAGCCGGCGGTCAGGTCGGGCCGCAGCGCAAAGGTCAGCGCCAGTGCCACCAGCCCGAGCACGACCGGGACGGCAAAAATGGGCCCGAAGGCCCAGCCCTGGCGGGTCGCCACGCGGCCTGCCAGCCAACCCCAGCCGCCCAATAAGGCGGCGACCCCGACCGCTAAGAGCGAACTGCGCGACTCAGTGAACCCAAGCCCAAGCCCCAGCAGGCCCAGCAAGCCGCCGGCGGCCAGCATTGGCCACCGCCCACGCTTGCTGGTTTGCACCACCAACGCCGCCGCGAGCGGTAAAAGCACCGCCAACAGGCTAGCCACCACATTCGGGTGGGGCTTATACCCGCCCCAATCCGGCACGAGCGCGCTCAGCGCCTGCCCCAGCCGATTGATCAGCGCGATCTTGACGGACGCCTCGGCCCACGGGTTTTGGGTGACGAAGTATACCGCCAACAGACCCGCCGCGACGACGATGCCGACCGCCACCCAGCGCAGCACCGGTGCCCGGCTGCCGGCCAGCGCCACGAAGAGCGCCGCCGCCCCGGTGAACCAATAGAGCCGGACCAGCGCCGCCGCCCCGTCAGGCGCGACCCACAGACCCACCAGCGCCGCCCCCAGAAAGGCCACCAACGGCAGGTCGAGGGCCGTGGGCGCAATAAACTGCCCCGTGCGCCCGAAGCGCGCCAGCCATGATACCAGCAGACAGCCGCCGCCCACCACCATCACCGGTGAATACTGCGCCGACACGAGCCAACACCCCAGGGCGGCCAGCAGCGCCAGCCACTCGGCCCACTCAAGCCAGACCCGCGACGGCCCAGGGCGCGGTGCGGCAGGGACGCGGATCATGTTGAGGTCGGGTGCAATCAAGCCCCCAGCGGCTAACGGACGCGGCCGCTGGGGGCAGAGGAAGAACTAATCAGGCGGACGGCGGAGACCACCGAGCGCGGCGCGCCTAGCTTTTGACCCAGCCTAGGGTTTGCAGCCCGATGTCCAGGGCGCTCTTGAAGCCGGCCCAGGTGTTCATGGACTTAATCATGGTCAGCACCGGGCCGGGCCGGAAGGCCCACTCGCGGAAGGCGCGCTTCTGCCAATACAGCAGGTCTTCGGCCTTGAGGTTGTCGTAGTCGAGCACGGTGCCCTGGTCCATATCCACTTCTTCCCAATTCGTGCCGGAACGGAACCAGTTGTTCTCGACCACCTCAAAGAAGAACGGCGTGCCGGGGTAGGGCGCGGCCACATGGAACAGCGCAATGTCGAGCGGCAGCTTCTTAGAAATCGCCATCGTCTCGGCGATGGTTTCCACCGTCTCACCGGGCAGGCCGATGATGAAGTAGCCCCAATTCTTGATGCCGGCGCGCTTGGCCCAGGTGAGCGCCTTATGGGCCTGCTCCATCTTGTAGCCCTTGTGCGCCCGCTTGAGGATCAGCTCGTTGCCGCTTTCAATGCCCCACGAGATCAGGCTGCAGCCGGCGCGGCCCATCAGCCGCAGCAGTTCCTCGTCCACATAGTCCACGCGGCTGTTGGCCGTGAACGTGATCTTGAGGTTCTCTTTGATAATCAGCTTGCACAGCTCCACCACCTGGTCGCGGTTGACCGTGAACAGGTCGGCGTACATGTGAATGTGATGGACGCCCAGGTCGTGCAGCAGCCACATCTCCTGCACCAGCTTTTCGGGCGAGCGCAGCCGCACCGAGTTCTGGTAGGTGACGTGCTTAATGCAGTACTTGCACCCGGCCGGGCAGCCGCGGCTGGTGACGATGAAGGTGTACGGCCCCTTAATCATCGGCATCCGATACTTGTCGAGCGGCAGCAGGTGGTGATGCGGGATCGGCAGATCATCCAGGCTGGCAAAGAACGGCCGGTCCCAGTTGAGCATGATCTCGCCGTCGCGCCGCCAGCCCAGGCCCTTGATGTTGACCAACTGCATCTCGTGCGGCCAGGGGCGCAGGTCTTCTTTCGGCATGGCCGGCAGCAGCGGCAGCCCGTTCTCGTTGAAGCTCAACTTGTGGCCGTTGCCATTGCCGTTGCTGGCGGCGGGCACGGTCCAGGCCGGCCGCCAGGTGGGGTCGGCCCCGATCCACATCGGCCACAGCACTTCGTGGCCGCGCGCTTCGTGGCCGGTCGCCTTGCTAATCAGGCGGCCCTGCTCATTCACATGCCACTGGCCGCGCGCCACCGCAAAGGTGTCAATCAACTCGCGCAACGTCATTTCCGGCTCGCCGCGCAGCACAAAGTCCAGCGCCGGGAACTGGCGCAGCGTCTCGCGCGCCAGCGGCGTCACATGCGTGCCGAAGGCGATGGTCACGGCGTCGTGGCTCTTCGCCAGGAACGCGCCATACATGTCATTCGTCAGGGTCGGGGCGGTAACTTGCGTCAGGTAATACTGCGGGCGGCGGTCGCGCAGGATAGCGGCGAACTCCGGCCAGCCCATGCGGGTCGCAATCGCATCCACGATCTCAACCGTGTAATCCGGGGCCAGCAGCGCCGCCATTTGGGCCAGGCTCACCTGCGGCCAAATCATGTTCTCGCGGCTGCGGCGGCCCACCCGGTGCTGCGTGCGAATCCAAATGCCGCCGTCGGGCGAGGGCGGGTTCACCAGCAAGACGTCTACTTTGCTGGTCTGGCTGCGGGCAATCGAGCCCGAGCGCACAATCGTGTCGGCATCGGGGAAGCGCGGCGGCGGCAGCTTCACAATCCGCCGGCTGCCCAGGTTGCTGCGGATTTCCGCCGTCATCGCATTATCGGCTTTACCATTATTTGCTTCAGACATTCTTGCCACCATTCTTCGCCTGCGCTGCCCGGTGCTTGCCGCCCGACAAATCGTGCTGCGCCTGGATCTCGCGCTCAGACAGCTCTTCCAGCGTGCGCATCAGAATCCACGACATGCCCAATTGTAGGCCCACCAACATCAGCAGCGAACTGCCCACTAAATAGAGGCTCAGCCGGTCCAGCGCCCACCCGTGCAGGCCCAGAACCAGCGCCACCACCGCCAGTATCCCCCCTAACCCCCCAATCGTCAATCCCAACCACCCAAAGTGCCGGTCGAGCGGCGGTTCGAAGACCGGCTTGCCGAACAGCCCCATGCGCACCGGCCGCTTGCGCAGCAGCGCCACCAAAT
>Ga0163152_10008642_pt1 | contig 10805 bp, 9 predicted proteins | sample OliLakLV19MP8IB2_FD_148635 | JGI IMG/M metagenome (GOLD analysis project Ga0163152, IMG submission 148635) | Freshwater microbial mat bacterial communities from Lake Vanda, McMurdo Dry Valleys, Antarctica - Oligotrophic Lake LV.19.MP8.IB-2 | ecosystem: Environmental > Aquatic > Freshwater > Lake...
CTTCCTGGCGGCCGTCGTGGTCGCCAGGAAGATCGCCAGCCTCCCCGCCGTGCGCACCACCGCTTCCGTGTCGAGCTCAGCCCCGACGGCCACGGTCGTGAGCGCCGCGATCAGCAGGATGGCGACCAGATCCTCGAGCACGAGGATCGACATCACCGTGTCCTGGATCCGCTTCTCCACGCGCAGGTCCTGGAAGACCTTGCGGACCAGCACCGTGCTCGAGATCGCCACGACGGCGGCCAGAAACACGCTCGTGCGCAGGTCGAGGCCCAGCATGCGCGCGGCGGAGAACCCCAGGAGCAGCACGGTGCCGATCCCCAGCGCGGCGACGAATCCGATGCGCAAGCCGAGCTTGAGGACGTGCGCGACGCGGAACTCGAGGCCGATCGAGAACAGGACGAGCGCCACGCCCATCTCGGAGAGCGTGCGCAGCGTCGAAACGTCGTGGACGGTCGCGCCCGGCGTGTAGGGACCGACCAGGAAGCCGGCCAGCAGGTAGCCGAGCACGACGGGCTGTCGCAGCTTGTGGAACACGACCGTCGTGACGGCCGCGACCATCAGCACGATGGCCACGTCGCGCAGCGGGGCTTCCATGGTTCCGCTCAGCGCGGTCGCGAGGAGGGCCAGGCTCAAGGTGCGACCAGGATGCTGCGATCCTGCGCGGCCACAAGGGAGAATTGCGGGCCGCTGGCGATGGAACTCGCGCCTTGGCCCCCGCGCCTCGCGCGCGGCGGCGCCCGGTCAGATGGGCCGTGAAATCGGTTTCTCTTCGGCTCTCAGGGCGCGGACCAGACGCGCTGCCCGCCTGCGTCGAGGATCTCGACCTGGCCGCCCGCCTCCTTCATCGACATGCGCAGGCGCGGGCGGCCGTCGGAGTCCGAGAACGTGAACGCCATGCCGCTCTCCTCGAGCGCGAGGAACATCCGCTCGTGGCCGGTCGCGTCGAGGAACTTCAAGTACGGCCGATCGACGTACTCGCCCAGCAGAACGACCTCTCGGCCGGCCCGATCGTGGACGGTGACGTAGTTGGTCTCGAGGCCGTACTGCCACAGGTCGTTGCGCTCGCGAAAGCTCTCGACGACGCCCAGGGCGACGGCGAGCAGGACGACGGCGCCGATCCAGACGGCCGTGCGGAGGCGGCGGTGGTCGCGCTCGAGCCGCGCGAGCCGGACCTGGGTTTCGTCAGCGGTCATGCGAGCTTCCTTCCGTCACGTGCATCCTGTTCTCACGATGCTCCCGGGCCTGACGCCGAGCAACGAGCTTGTTGCCGCGAGCGATCGAGCGCGCACACGGGACCGAGCGGACGGACTGCACCCGGAAAGAAATTCGACCCTCCCGGCGCGACCCTCCCGGCGCGACCCTCCCGGCGCGGCCCTCTCGACGCGCCTCTCCGCCGCCCACGCCGTGGTAGCCTTCTCGCCACTCGCTTGTGCACGCCCCATCGCGGGGGAGGTGCCCGTTCCCGCACGTTTCCTGGCCCGTACCGACTGTCTGGGGAGCCGACCGGCCCACGGCCGGAGGTCACGGTGCGGGTGCGCGCCTCACGGGGCCGATAGACCCCCGAGACTGCGTCACCTGGCGAGCAGCATGCAGGTCCTAGAATCGCAGTGGCTGGGTCGCCAATTGGCGCGTAGGCCCGACGCGGAGCTCTTCCCGCTCCTCGACGTCGGCTCGTCCACGCTCGAGTACCGCGCGCGCGAGCAGCCCTACATCCAGGAGAACATCTTCGCGCCGCTGGAGAGGCGGGACGGCAAGATCTGGTCGGCCGACATCAAGGCCGCGCCGGGGATCGATTTTAGCGGCGATCTGCTCGATCCGCGCTTCGTGGAGCAGCTCGCGTCCCTGCACGTGCGCAGCGCCCTGGTCCTGAACATCCTCCACCACGTCGCCGATCACCACGCGTTCTGCCGAGCCGTCCAGGCGATCGTGCGGCCGGGCGGCTACGTCTTCCTCTCGGGCCCCCACCGCTACCCGCGCCACTTCGACCCGTTCGACAGCATGTTCCGGCCCGACGTGGCCGAGGTCGTGGCGCTGTTCCCCGGCGCGAAGGTCGTCGACTCGGCGATCATCGACGCCGGCAACTGGCGCCAGTGGAACGTCCACGAGCGCGGCGGCCGCTCGGTTTCGCGCACGCTGGCACGCGCCTGCATGCCCTTCTACCGGCCGTCGAGGTGGCTGGAGGTCGCGGTGCAGGTGCCCTACATCGTCAAGCACATCAAGACCTGGGCGCTCGTGCTGCGCCTGCCATGAACGCCAGCGCGCAAGCACCGGTCGACCCGCGCATCGGGATCGTCGTCATCGGGCGCAACGAGGGCGAGCGCCTGCGGCGCTGTCTCGAATCGCTCGTCAGCGCCGGTCGCATGGTGGTCTACGTCGACTCGGGCTCGACCGACGGCAGTCGCGAGCTGGCGCGGTCACGCGGCGTCGAGGTCGTCGAGCTCGACCTGTCGCGGCCGTTCACCGCCGCGCGCGCGCGCAACGCCGGCTTCGCGCGGCTGCTGCAGCTCGCTCCCGACGCGCAGTGGGCGCAATTCCTGGACGGCGACTGCGTGCTCGACCCGGGCTGGATCGTCACTGCGCTGGACGTCGCCCGTCGCGACGAGCGCACGGCCGTTGTGTGCGGCCGGCGGCGCGAGCTGCGTCCGCAGGACTCGGTCTACAACCGCCTGTGCGACCAGGAGTGGAACACGCCGCTCGGCACGTCCACCGACTGCGGCGGAGACGCGCTCATGCGCGTCGCGGCCTTCCGGGCCGTGAACGGGTTCGATCCGGACCTGATCGCCGGCGAGGAGCCCGATTTGTGCCTGCGTTTGCGCCAGGCCGGGTCCCAGATCGAGCGCATCGACGCCGAGATGACCTTGCACGACGCGGCGATCACGCGCTTCGCGCAGTGGTGGAGTCGCGCCGTGCGCACGGGGCACACGATCGCCGAGCGGCTCGCCATGCTCGGGCCGCACACGGGTCGCACGTTCCTGCGTCGTGGAGCGAGCGCGGTGTTCTGGGCGGTCGCCATCCCCCTGCTCGCGCTGGCGGCGATCGTCGCGCCGTGGCTGGGAGCGCCCGTGGCGTTCAGGTGGATCGCAGTGGGCTGCGTCCTGGCGTACGCGGTCCTGCTCGCGCGCATCTGGCGCTCGCGCCGGAGTCGCGGCTTCGAGAACCGTGCCGCGCTGGAGTACGCGGCCTTCTGCATCCTGGGCAAGGTGCCCGAGACCGAGGGGATCGCGCGCTACTTCGTCAACCGCCTGCGCGGCCGCCGCACGCGGCTGATCGAGTACAAGGTCGCCGAGCGCGCGGCCGCACCCGCCGGCGCCGGCGAGGCGGGCCGCGGGGCGGGACGCACGTGACGCTGAAGCGGACGATCCGGCAGGCGCTCGACCACGGCGCGCGGCTCTCCGGCCTGATGGCCTGGATGGAATCGCGGCTGGGGCGCGGCCTGACCGTGCTGATGTACCACCGCGTGCTGCCCGCGGAGCGTTGCGCGGACTACCCGTTCCCCTCGCTCGTCATGCCCGAGGCGGCGTTCGACGAGCAGATGCGCTGGCTGGCGCAGAGCTGCGACGTGCGGCCGCTGCACGCGCTGCTCCCCGCGCGCGCCAGCGATGGACGCAAAGGCCTGAGCGCGCCGCCGCAAGTCGCGGTGACGTTCGACGACGGCTACGCCGACAACCACGAGCTCGCGGCGACGATCCTCGAGCGGCACGGGCTGCGCGGGACGTTCTTCGTGACGACCGACTTCGTCGCGTCGGGCACGCACCTGTGGTTCGACCGCGCGGCGCTGCTGTTGCGCGACACCTCGTTCGAGACGGCGCGCGCCTGCTGGACCGAGGCCGCACTCGCGCCACCCGCTGCGCTGCTGGCAGATCCGCGGCAAGACGTCGGCATCTGGCTGGAGAACCTGAAGCGGGCGCGACCGGATCGACGCGAGGCGTTCCTCGCGGCGCTCGAGCGCACCGCGGGCGGTCCTCCGCCGCTGAGCGGCTTCGAGCCGCTGACGCGCGCGCAGGTCGCGGACCTGCACCGCCGCGGGCACGAGGTCGGCTCGCACTCGCTGTCGCACCCGCTTCTGCCGCAGCTCGAAGAACGAGAGCTGCAGCACGAGCTGCGCGGATCGCGCGTCCTGCTCGAGGAGTGGACCGGCGCGCGCGTCCACGGCTTCTGCTACCCGAACGGAGATCACGACGAGCGCAGCGTCCAGGCCGTGCGTGCCGCGGGTTACGCCTACGCCTGCACGACCGCTCCGGGCCTGAACCGCGGCGGCGGCGACGCGTTGCGGCTCCTGCGCGGCGACATCACGCCGCAGCGCGTCTCCGATGCGAGCGGCCGTTTCGACCACACGGCATTCCGCGCCGAGCTGTGCTCCCTGCACGAGGTATGGCGCTAGCCAGACAGGGCTCGCGTCCGCGCAGCGGGCGCCGGCGACGTCCATGAAGGTCACCTACCTCGTCAACCAGTATCCCAAGGCGAGCCACAGCTTCATCCGGCGAGAGATCGCCGGCGTCGAAGCGTGCGGGATCGAGGTCGATCGCTGGTCGATCCGGCGCACGGGCGAGCCGCTGGTCGACGCGGACGATCGCCGCGAGGCGTCGCGCACGCGCGTGCTGCTCGACGCCGGGAAGCTGGGGCTCGGCCTGGCGCTGGCACGTTGCGCCGTGACGCGTCCGCTGCGCACGGCGAGCGCGCTGCGCACGGCCCTGCGCCTGTCGCGCGATTCGCACCGCGGGCTCGCGCGTCATCTCGCCTACCTGGGCGAGGCCTGCCTGCTGCTGCCGCACGTGCGCCGTTCCGGCAGCGAGCACGTGCACGCGCACTTCGGCACGAATCCGGCCGCCGTCGCGCTGCTCCTGCACGAGCTGGGCGGCCCGGCGTTCAGCTTCACGGCGCACGGCACGGAGAGCTTCGAGGCGCCGGTCGAGATCGGACTCGCGCGGAAGCTGGCCGGAGCGCGCTTCGCCGTCGCCGTGTGCGAATACGGGCGCCGCGAGCTGTCGCGCTGGTGCGACGCTGGCACCACGCGGCTCGAGGTCGTGCGCTGCGGCGTCGACCAGGCCTTCCTGGACGAGCCCGAGCAGCCCGCGCCGGCCGCGCCGCGCTTCGTGTGCGTGGCGCGGCTCAGCCCCGAGAAGGGACACCGCGTGCTCCTCGCCGCGCTCGCCCCGCTGGCCGCGGAGGGGCTCGACTTCGAGGTCGTGCTCGTCGGCGACGGCGACGACCGCGCGGAGCTCGAGGAGATGACCCGATCCCTAGGGCTCGGCGCGCGCGTGCGCTTCGTCGGGTGGAAGAGCAACGCCGAAGTGCGCGCCGAGCCCTAGGCGTCGCGCGTGCTCGTCGTGCCGAGCCTGGCGGAGGGACTGCCGGTCGTGATCATGGAAGCGCTCGCGCTGCGCCGGCCCGTGATCGCCAGCGCGGTGGGCGGCATCCCCGAGCTCGTCGAGGACGGCCTGACCGGCTGGTGCGTGGAACCGGGCTCGCCCGCGGCGCTCGCCACCGCGTTGCGCGCCGCCCTGCTCGCGACGGTCCCCGAGCGCACGGCTCTCGGCCGCGAAGGTGCGCGGCGCGTGGCGTTGCGACACGATGCACGGGCCGAGGCGCGCACGCTGGCCGGGATCTTCCGCGGGGAACGCCCGTGAGCCCGCGCCAGAACGCAAGCCCGCGGCACGCGCACGCCGGTCTGGCGCACGCGTGCAACCAGGATGCGGCGATCTCCCCCCTGATCACCAGCCCCGACCAGCCCTCTTCCGGCGCGACGACCCACCTGGGTCACCGCGTGTCGCGCAGCACGCTGGTCACGCTGGGAGGCTACGGCACGAGCCAGGTGCTGCGCATGGCCAGCAACCTGGTGCTGGCGTACATCCTGGCGCCGGCCGACTTCGGCCTGATGGTGCTGGTGAACGTGTTCATCCAGAGCCTGTCGATGTTCTCCGACCTCGGCGTCGGCCCGAGCATCATCCAGAACAAGCGCGGGGATGATCCGCGCTTCCTCGACACGGCCTGGACGATGCAGGTCGGGCGCGGGCTGTGCCTGGCGGCCGCTTCGTGGCTGGCCGCGCCGCTCGTGGCGCGTTGGTACGAGGAGCCGCGGCTGACCGTCCTGATCCCCGTGGCCGGCCTGACCGCGATCATCGCCGGCTTCGAGTCGACCAAGCTGTCGACCGCCGTGCGGCACATGCAGCTCGGCCGACGCACCGTGATCGACCTCGTCGCGCAGGTCGTCAGCATGGTGTTCATGATCACGTGGGCCCTGTACTCGCCCACGGTCTGGTCGCTGATCGCCGGCGGCATCGCCAACAGCCTGACGAAGGCGGTCCTGAGCCACCTGGCATTGCCCGGTCACAACAACCGCTTCGGGTTCGACAAGGCGGCGTACGGCGAGCTGGTCGCGTTCGGCAAGTGGATCTTCGTCAGCACGGCGATCACCTTCTTCGCGACGCAGATCGACCGCCTTGTGCTGGGTCACCTCGTGCCGCTGGATCAGCTCGGGGTCTATGGCACGGCGCAGCAGCTGGCCGCGCTGCCGATGATGATCACCGCGATGATGGCCGGCGCGATCGTGTACCCGGTCCTCTCGGCCGCGGCGCGCAGCGATCCGTCGAGCCTGGGCGCCCTGACGCAGCGCATCCGCGAAGTGCTGTTGCCGTGCGGGCTCTTCACGATCCTGGGGCTGGCGCTGCTGGCGCCGAGCTTCTTCCGGATGCTGTACGACGAGCGCTACGTCGACGCCGGCTGGATCGTCGTCGGGCTCATGCTGCCGCTGTGGTTCATGATCCTGACGCAGTCGGCCGACCGGACGCTCCTGGCGCTGGGCGACACGCGCGCGCTGGCCGTGTGCAATGCATCGGCGCTGGCCGGCAAGCTCCTGGGTTGCCTCGTGGGCTTCCGCCTCGGGGGACTCCAGGGGTTCATCCTGGGGCTCACGGTCGGCACCGTCGCCGGGCACCTGGTCGTGCAGTGGACGCTGCGGCAGCACGGCATCGCGATCTGGAGGCAGGACGCGCGCTACACGCTCCTGGCCCTGGCGCTGGGCGTGATCGCCGTGCTGCTGCCGCGCGCGGTGATCGCCGAGCTGGGCGAACGCTGGCGCACGCCGGTGGAGATCGCGGTCGCCCTGCTGGTGCTCGTGCCGGCGGGGCCGATGCTGTGGCGGCACGTGCGCAGGAACTGGCCACGCACATGAACCGCCTGCTCGTCGTCGTCCTCAACTACCGCACGGCCGGGCTGACGGTCGACTGCCTGAGCGCGCTCGCTCCGCAGATCGAGGCGCTGCCCGGCACGCGCGTTGTCGTGACGGACAACGATTCCGGCGACGGCTCGTTCGAGCGCATCGCGGCGGCGATCGAGCAGAACGCCTGGAGCTGGGCCGAGGCGATGGCGCTGCCGCGCAACGGCGGCTACGCGTATGGGAACAACGCCGCCATCCGCCCGGCGCTGGCACGCCCCGATCCGCCCGACTTCGTGCTGCTGCTGAACCCCGACACGCTGCCGCGCGCGGGTGCCGTGCAGGCGCTGCTCGACTTCATGGCCGCCCACCCCGACGTCGGCATCGCCGGCAGCCGGCTCGAGTACGAAGAGGGCACGCAGCACGACTCGCGCTTCCGCTTCCCGACCATCCTGAGCGAGATCGACACGGGCGTCCGGCTGGGCGTCGTGACGCGCTTGCTGGCCCGCCACACGCTGCCTCCTCCGCTCGGCAACGACCCCCACCCGATCGACTGGGTCGCGGGCGCGAGCATGATCGTGCGCCGGCAGGTCTTCGCGCAGATCGGGCTGCTCGACGAAGGCTATTTCCTCTACTTCGAGGAGACCGATTTCTGCCTGCGCGCGCACCGGGCCGGCTGGCCCTGCTGGTACGCGCCGCAGAGCCGGGTCGCCCACCTCGTGGGGCGCAGCACGGGCGTCACGAGCCTGCGCGAGCCCGCGCGCCGGAGGCCGCGCTACTGGTTCGAGTCGCGTCGCCGGTACTTCGTGAAGAACCACGGTCGCCTGTACGCCTGGCTGGCCGACCTGGCCTGGGCCACGGGCTTCGGGTCGTGGCGCGTCCGCAGCAAGCTGCAGGGCAAGCCCGACACGAGCCCACCGCGCCTGTGGTCCGACTTCGTGCGTTTCAGCTTCCTGGAGCGTCCAGGCTGAACGCATGCCCGCCTTGACAGTGCCCTCCACCACTCCTCTAGTGAATCGCGACCTCGAATGGCTCGCAGTGCCCACGGATCGAACTTGCCGCCCCTTCCCGTATCACCGCCCGAACGGCGGCCGATGGTCCACGATCAGCCCTTCGTCTACCTGCTGATCAACCACGTGCCCTTCGGGCGCACGGGTCGGGCGGGTCGCTTCCTGACGGGCGACATGTGGATGCAGGACGTGCGTGCCCAGCGCGCGGCGCTGGAGGCGGTCGGCGGACGCCTGATCGTCGCCTGCCCGCTGGCCGACGAGCTGGACGTGCGCAACAGCGGCAGCTTCAACCTGGTCGAGGTCGCCCCGCGTGAGGAGGGCTTCGAGTACGTCGCCCTGCCCTATTACACGTCGCTGCGCGGCTGGCTGAGCACGCGCAGCACGGTGCGGCGCGCGCTGAAGGACGCCATCGATCGCGCCTCCGTGGTCCACATGGGCGACGGCGCCCACCCGATCGCCATGGACCAGATCGCGTGGCCGATCGCCGGGCAGCAGCACAAGATGCGCGTCTGGGTGTACGACGGAGCCGACGTGCTGCCGCGCCTGCAGGAGCACGCCGAGAGCCGCCGCACCGCGCTCGAGCGCATGGTCTGGAGGAAGCTCGTGCGCCGCCGCGAGCGCTTCTCGCGGCGCGCGATCCAGGAAGCCGACCTCGTGTTCGCGCACAACGCCGCCGTCGTGAAGCGGTTCGCGGACGTCTGGGACGAGCGCTGCCACGTGTTCGACCGCAGCTTCGTGACCGAAGAGGCGCTCGTCTCCGAGGCCGGGCTGCGCGAGCGCGAGGTGCGGCTGCTCGACGCCAGCCGGCCGCTGAAGCTGGTCGTGGCGGGTCGCCAGATCCGCATGAAGGGCACGGATCAGGTCCTGCAGGCGATGGCTCGCGCCGCGCAGGCCGGCGCGCGACTGGAGCTCGACGTGTACGGCGACGGCGATGACCTGGAGGAGTTCAAGCGCCTGGCCGCGACGCTCGGTCTCGACGCGCGCGTGCGCTTCCACGGCGCCATCCCCTACGGTCGCGGACTTTTCGAGCGCCTCTCGGAATCGCACGCGATGGTGCTTACCAACCTGACCCCCCGAGATAGCCGCAACGTGCTGCTCGCGATGGCGATGGGCCTGCCGCTGATCGCCTACCGCAACCCGGGCACCGACGAGCTGATCGACTCGAACGACGCGGGCACGCTGGTCGGCTCGGCCGACGTCGCGGCGCTGGCGCAGGCGTTCGTCGCCGCGGATCGCGACCGCGCGACGCTCGCCCGTCACGCGCGGCACGGGCGCGCGATCGCGGCAGTGAAGACGCTGGGCGCGTGCCACCGCGAACGGGCCGAGCTCACCGCCGCCTGCGTCGAGCGCCGGAGCTCGCGCGGATCGCGATGAAGCGGCGCCGGCTGCTCAAGCTGGTGCTGGCCTTGGGGCTGGGCATCGTGCTGGCCGCGCTTCTGGCCGAGGTCGGCGTGCTGCTCATCGCCGGCGAGCAACCCAAGTTCCCGCGCCACGTGGTGGGCGCGCCCTGGGGCCTGCGCATCAACGAGCCCGGCGCGCACTACCGCCACAAGTCGCGCGACGTGGACGTGCGCTTCACGATCAACGCGCAGGGCTTGCGCGCCGACCGCGACTACGCCTACGAGAAGCCGGCCGGGACGCGCCGCATCGTGTGCCTGGGCGACTCCTTCACGATCGGCTACGAGGTCTCGGGCCCGGAATGCTTCGCGAGCGTCATGGAGAAGGAGCTCGCCGACGCCGGCCGGAAGGTCGAGGTGCTCAACGCGGGCGTCTCCGGCTTCAGCACGGCCGAGGAGTGCCTGTACCTGGAACGCGAGCTGCACAAGTACTCGCCCGATGTCGTCGTCGTGGGCTTCTTCGAGAACGATTTCGTCGACAACCAGCGCACCGGCCTGTTCGGGCTGCATGACGGCCGGCTGGTCGAGCACAGCGCCGACTACGTGCCGGCCGGAGGGCTCGGGGACTTCCTGAACCGCAACTGGTTCTTCAGCGTGCTCTCGGAGCGATCGAACGCGTTCGCGCTGCTCAAGGAGCACATCACGCGCAGCATGAAGCGCCGCATGGAGGCCGAGCAGGTGGGGAAGGTGCCGGCGCCCGGCGCCAGCGACACGCCGGCCCCGGATGGCGTGGATTCCAGGCGAAAGCTCGCCGCGGCCATCTTCGAGCGCCTCTATCGCTGGACGCGCGAGGGCGACATCGAGCTCGTGATCCTGAGCATCCCCTTCCCGGCCGACGGCGACCTCTCGAAGCTCGTCGACCAGTTCCCGAGCGACGAGTTCTCCCTGGAGCGGCCGGGTCTCGCGTATCTGTCGGGCAAGGACGTGCTCGAGCCGATCGCCGGCAAGGAGCTCTTGTACTGGGAGCACTCGCATTCCCACTGGACGCCGAGGGCCCATGGGCTCGTGGGCAAGGCCTTGGGTCGGTTGCTGCTGGAGCGCGACCTGCTGCGTTGAGAGGCCGAGAAAGAAACGATCGTACGGCCTCTCTGATCCTTGTGGCGCCGCGCGGAACCGCGCAGCGCGCCGGAGCCGCCGCCTCGCGCTCACTCACGGGGGCCGCTGCCACTGCGTCGGACGGAGCGCGTGCACCGCCGCGGGGACGGCGCGCTCCGTCCGACGCAGTGGCAGCGGCCCCCGTGAGTG
>Ga0163152_10008647_pt1 | contig 10799 bp, 5 predicted proteins | sample OliLakLV19MP8IB2_FD_148635 | JGI IMG/M metagenome (GOLD analysis project Ga0163152, IMG submission 148635) | Freshwater microbial mat bacterial communities from Lake Vanda, McMurdo Dry Valleys, Antarctica - Oligotrophic Lake LV.19.MP8.IB-2 | ecosystem: Environmental > Aquatic > Freshwater > Lake...
ACTTTTGTCCAGCCAGCGGTAAGCCGCCTCACGCCTTTCTGCCGGGAATTTGTGCGGACCGTCGGAGAATTGCCAAGCGAGCGCGTTCGTCGAACCGTAGAGGTTGTAAACCGATTGCACGTCCTTCAACAATCCGTCGAGGTTGTCCGTCTCCGGAAAGACCGAGTCCTTTGTCGTGTACCAGATGAACAGATTGCGCGGCGCAGCCAGCGCCAGCACGTGCTGCCAGTCGAACGGAATTGCGGCGACATCCGGCAGATAAACGCCAAGCTGCGGCATGAGCGCGGTTAGGTGCGACCAACGATCCGGGCGCGGATCAGTGCGAAAAGTCGTGAAGCCGCAACTGGCCACTGCGGCGGCAATGCGCGGCTCAAATGCAGTCGCAAACAAAGTTCCGTACGCGCCGTGTGAGTGGCCGATGCTCCCGAATTTCTTCGAATCAACAAAGGGCAGCGTCTCCAGATAATCAATCACCCGCCCCACGTCCCAGATCATTTTCCCCATGAACGACCAGCCGGGATGTTTGCGGTAAAAAGCGAGGCTGTTGTCGTATGGCTGTTTGCCCGAAGCGATGCGTTCGCCAAACCCAATCACGTCAGGCGCGATACAGACGTAGCCGCGTTTCACCAGCTCGACGGCGAACGCCAGTTCCGGATCGCCTTTGATGCCGCACGGCTCTTGCTTCCCCTGGGCCACGGTCTGATGCAACACCAGCATGGCCGGGACGCGCGACGCGGCGAGCTTCTTCGGCACGAGCAGATAGGCGGGAATCCAATCGTCCGCTTCACTGCGGATCTTGATGTGGCGGCGCGTGTAACTTCCCAGATCTTCGACGCCCAGATCGCTGACTTCGACCGGGAGCCGTTTCAGGTTGGTCGGCTGGCCAAGAATCTGTTGGACGGTCGAAGCGATTTGTTTGCGGCGATCTTCCCAGCCCGCGACGGACGCAATGCGATCGTTCTCGTTCTCACTGCCGAGAAGCGGAGCCAAATCGCGCCGACCGGTTTGATCGGTTTTCAGATCGGGCTTCTGCCAGATCGATACCTGCCGCCATTGATTCCACTCGTGACCTTCCCAGGCGTGCAGTCGGAGGCCGAGCATCAAAATCAAAAAAATCGCGAGTGAAGACAGCCGGCGACGGGGACGCAATCGTTGGCTCTTCACGCCGACTTCAACTTGGGGGATTTTCGCACGCATGGGTGAGGAGGTTTCCATCAGCTACTGGTCAGGATGTTATTTTTTCGCCACGACCGGCGGCAGACTCAAATACGCAAGCCCGAGCGGCAGCGCCGTGGATTCCCGACCCACCTCCGGCGCGTGGCTGAATTGGACCAAGCGGTCACGCAACCCGGGCGAGTGACGACTCAGGCGTCCCCACCGCAAGACCGCATGACGATGTTTGTTAAACTTGTCCCCGCCGCCCACGGTGTCGTTGATCTGATCGTCCGCCAGCAGCACTCGTTTCAATAATGTTTTCTCCAATCGCGCAAGGTCTTCGCGTGTGAACACGATGCCGTGCTCAAAGCAGAGAACCATGAAATCGACGTTGATGGAGGCGTGGGAGATGTCCTCAAAGCTGTCCCCGGCATTTTCGAGCGGCGGCCAATAGGCCCAGACGTAAGTCCCGTCGTCCATTGGTCGCAGACGATTTTTCAGGAACTGCGCGAGCCGGGTGACGCGCGCGCGACGCGTTGGCTTCTGCGTCGCGTCATCAATGGCCAGCCAGGCCCGGGCCAGGGCATTCTGCATGTTCAGCGGCAGATGTTTCTTGAGGTAGCGGGAGTAAACGTAGCCCTCATCGGTGCCGGGACCTTCTCGAAATTCGTCGTCATGGACCGCGACCGCCTCTTCGGCCATTTTGAGCAGGCGATCCGCGTCCGCTCCCCAGCGCGTCTTCAACGCCGGGTCGTTGCGGACCACGGCGGCGAACCGGGCCATCGGCGCCGCGATCATCCCGGTATGCACGGCCCAGGCGTAGCGCGCACCCTTGGAGTAATTGGTGGAACCCCATGCGGTGACAACCCGGTCGCGCAGTTCGTCACGAAGGTTCTGCCGGTCGTCGCGCGACTTTGCAATCCAATCGCTCAACTGGACGATCTTTTCCGCGTACTTCGATTCCCGCGTGGCATCCAGCATCTCGACCAACGCCCCGAGCTGATAACTTTCGCCCCAGGCAATTTCTCCGCCCTGGGTCGTGGCCGGCTTGCGAACCGCCTTGTCCACGGCAGGGAGGATTATCTGGTCGAAGCGCTCGATTTGCCCGGCGTCAGCACTGGCGGCGAATGTGGTCGGATTATCGGCAAATCCGATCAACCCCAACGCGAGGATTAAAATTCCGGTGCGAAAACGGATGATCAGGCAGTCTGCTGCCGGGACTAGTTTTTCACTCGTGGTCGTGTTTGGTGGCATGACAAATCCTTGCCGTAATTTCCGAGGCTGGCAAGCCGTGAGTCGGCAACGGGGTGGAGCGGGCGAAGCTTGCGGCGCATCGGCAGAGGAAGGCATGAGTCAGGATTAACAGGATGGACAGGATGCCCGGAGCGGAACCTCTCGCGAGTGCGGGTTTGCGGCGCGTGCCCTGGCCTTAATGACATCAGGAATCCTGAAGTTCGGAATCCTGAAAATCCTGTTCATCCTGTCCTCTCTTTCCATGCACCTCCCGTTCCGCCCCCTTTCCACGAACCGGAGCGCCGGCTTGGAGCCGGCTTTCGGGTTTGCGAGTGTCAAAAGCCGGTCACAGACCGGCGCTCCAGCAAGGTGGTTCAGGGGTTCAATGCACGAACTTTTCGTTGGGAGAATTCTCATCCTGGCGGCTACGGTTCAAGAGTTCCATGACAGTTGGCTTTCGGTCTGCCTGCCAATTTGGTTGCAGAGCAGGATACGAGGACATCCTTCAGTCTTTGTGGCCGCGGTCATTCATTCGAGACCTGGACGATGGAATGGTGTTTGGAGAGGCCCAACAGGCGGCGGGATTCGGCCACCAGGAAATTCAGATCCGTGAACGGTTCATAGCCGATGTCCTGCCAGCGCACTTTGCCGTCGCCATCCACGAGGAAGGTGCCGTGCAACGGCATTTTCTCAAAGTCGTCGTAGGCGCGGTAGGCTTTGAAAGTTTTCAAGGAATGATCGGATAAAAGGGGAAATGGAAAATCGTCGTTTTGTTTGGCGATGGCCGCCGTGCGGCTCAAGCCCGCCGCGTCATCGGTGCTCACGGCGACGATGCTGACGCCTTGCGCCTGAAACTCCTTCGCGGCGGGCGCGAGCAGGGTCAATTGCTGGATGCAATGCGGACAGCCTGCTCCGAGATAAAAAACCACCAGCACGGGCCGTCCTTGATAATCCGACAACGACCGTTTCTGGTGGTCGCCTCCGGGAAGCGTCCAGGCCGGGGCAGAATACGGTTGCCAGCGAAACGGTCCCAGGGAATCGAGCGACGGACGTTTGCCGAGGTCTGATTTCGTCACGGGCTGTGCGCGCCAGTCGTCGGGCAGTCCGAGTTCCTTTGCGATGGGCGCCAGTCGCGCGAAGAGGGTCAGGCCGGGGTCGAACCGGGATGAGATGGCGCGCAGGTCGGCGAACGTGTTGGTTGCCGCTTGCCGGTCTCCCGCCTGCCAGAACAAATGAGCCGCGAGCCCGAGATCGGGCGCTTGATTGGTGCTTTTTGTCAGTTCCTTTGCGACGGCCACGGTGTTGCTGGTGTCGCCGAGGGCGAGCCAGAGACGGCCGCGCTGGGCTTTGGGCAAATCCTTGGAATCGTCGAGCAGCTTGCGGGCGTCGTCTGTATTGGTTGCACTGATGGCGGACCAGATCTTCAACTCCTTGCGGTAATTATCCACCCGGTCGAGCCGGGAATTGAAACCTTTCATCGCCTTGACCATGGCGGCAGTCGTGTCCTCTTTTTCTTTCTTGGCCGTTTCCTCCGCTTTTTCCGAAGCGTCGAAACGTTCCTCCTTGAGTTGCCGCCAGCAACCGTCAATGGCCGCCATGTCAGCGCCGGCGGCGTCGGGACTGCCGGTGGCGAAGCGGGCCAGGGCCAGCGCGTAATGACGTCGGGCCTGCTCCTCGGGCAATTGAGTCGGCTCCAGATAAAACGTGTCCGCCAACGCGAGAGTTTCGGACCAGAGCTCGTAATCGAGAAACGCGTCGAACAGCCGGCTGCGGCCCAGCATCGAGCTGCTGCCGTTCTTTTCGTAGGAGGTGTTGTCTTCCTTGCGATTGAGAGTGTTGTATTTTGGGTGGCGCGGGAGTTCGATCATGTTCCTGGCGAGATCAATCGCCTCCGCCACGCGCCCGCAGTAGAGCAGGTCCGAACAAAGCCACTGGTTGTTGTGGGCGAAGTTATGAATCTGGTCCGGGAGAATGCGCGCGTTCATCATGTAGGCGTGGTCGGTGCGCGCGGAGGCTTCCTGCTGCCAGGCGGCGTCATCGTAACGTTTGAGCTCGCTGAAAATATGGCCGGGCATGTGCCACATGTGCGCGATGGCGGGCGCGGATTGACCGCAAAGCGCCGCTGAATTCAAGGCGACCGCATCCTGGCGTCGGTTCCAGGTATGGATGCGCGCGTGATGAATCGGATGCAGCGGGGAAACTCTGAGCACCTCATTCATCAAGGCGTCCACCGACATCCGGCTCGTGATCGGAATTCCCTTGGACTCATTCTCCCAGATTTGAAACGCGAGAAAAGTTTTCGCCTCGAGTTCGGCGGGATGCTTCTGAATGATCCCTTCGAGGGCGGTGACCAGATCCTTCCGCCGGTCGGCGTCGGCTTTCTTGCCCGTGAAATAGGAATCGTAGGCGTCAATCCACAGGACTTCGCGCGGGCTGGCGTTCGTCTTGAGTTCAACGGCGCGTTTGATGAAGGCGACGGCGCGATTCGTATTGTTGACGTTGCCCATCGCCATGCCCCAATAGGCCATCGCGCAGTTCGTGTCGAAGGCGGCGGCCTGGCGGAAAGAACGTTCTGCTTCGAAATACCAGAAGCCCTGGAGCTGGCCGACGCCCTGATTGAAGAACTTTTGGGCTTTGGAATTTTTGGTTGAGACCTTGATTTTGACTTTGCCGGTGTTGCCGATGAGCGTGGCGGCCTGGCGCGGGCCTTCATTGAAGGCTTCGCCGTGGAGCGAATGGCCCGCGACATCCTCGGCCGCGAGAGTTCGGGATGTGGACCACGTCAGGCAAAGCACGAGAAGCACGGGGAGGATGCCCCGCCGAAAATGTCGATTCATGCGAAGGGTTTAGACGATTAACGCGGGCGGCGCAATTCGCGTGTTGATCTGTACTTCGCCGAAAAAAGCGTTGGGCTGAGACTTTCGGGCTATGCCAATTTAAAAAACTTCACCGCGTTGTCGCGCAGGATTCTTTTCGCCAACCTTCGCGCGTCGGCTTCGCTAAAATATTTTGCCGCCAGTTTCTCTTCGAGCACTTCGCCAATCAACTGCCGCGCCAGTTTCATCGTGCCGTAGGTTTCCTCAACGTGCCAGTTGTCGCCGCCGATCATCATCCGCGATTCGTCCGGCAGGATTTCGATGGCCTCGTGCAACGCAAGCTTGAAATGGGACGGGCTCAACAACAGCGACCAGGTCAGGTCGATCCAGATGTTGCGATAGACAAAAGCCATGCCCAGCAAATCCCGGCTCCACGGATAAGCGAGGTGCATGAGCAGGAACCGCGAGCGCGGATGCCGCTCCACCAGACCAGCGACGTTCATCGGATGCGAGCCGCGAATAATCCCGGTGCCGAGGTGCATTTGCATCGGAATATCCCGCTCGCCAGCCAGCCGGCAGAACCGGTCCACGACGAAATCACCAAAGGCTTTCCGCTCTGCCGACGAAGGAGACGGATTGCCCCAGGCGCGACGGGCAGTTTTCTCGTCTGGATCGCCGAATGCCACGTCGCGGTCGTAGGCCAGTGCGTTCTTCAGCGCCACCTGGTGATTCGACGGCATGGCGTCCACCAGTTTTTCGAGAGCAGCCAGGTAATCGTCGAAGGAAGCCGGTTCCAGGCCGAGGCGCTTGAGCAGGACATGGGCGCTGTTGCCGTTGTGATCGACTGAATCCGGATGCCAGCCGCAGGCAAAGGAATTGATGCGGACGACGGAGCTGTAGTTTTTCCCCAGTGCAAGCGACGCGTCGAGCAACGGATCACTGTAGGGATCGGTAATCAATCGTTCGATGCCGGCGCGCCGCAAAATTTCTGCGCACCAGTTCGGTTGCTGATGTTTTTGACGGACCGAGGCGTCCAGCGCTTCCCAGTTTTGTCGAGTGATGGCGGGCTCGCCGTTTCCATGAAGCTCAGTCACCGCACGAACAAGATTGCGCACGAACGAACTTGAGCCGCTGTTTTCCAAAAAAGGAGCGAGAGCGTCCCACGTGGTCGGGCCCGCCACCGCCAGCATGGGATCGCTGTCGCGTGATTCCGAGGGAAGCGGGTAAGGCCGCGCCTGCGTCCAACCGGCGTAACTTTGCTGGAATAATTGGATGAGGTTCACCTCGCGGTTGAGCAAAATTTCAGGAATATGATGCTCGTGGACATCCACGATTCCGATCGTGGCGATGAAGTCTTGAATGGATTGTGACATGGTCTTTCGGCTTCGATTTGAACAGAGAACGAGCTTAATGAAACAAAAATTGTTCGGCGATGCGCAAGGCGTGAACCTGGATTTGCCCTGGACGATGCAAGCACCGCTCAGCCTAAAAGTCCCTGATTGGAACAATCGATCACCTCTCCCGCCGACCTCCAGTAGCGGATCGAGACGCGCCCGAGATCTTACGTCTGTTATGCGATTATCCCGCGAATAGGATTTGCCTCGACGACCCCGGTGAGCTTGTTGTCCAGGCCGCCGTAAAAGTAAGTAAGCTTTTCGTGGTCGAGTCCCATGAGGTGGAGGATGGTCGCATGCAGGTCCCGCAAATGGCAGCGATTCACGACAGCACCCTCGCCCAGCTCATCCGTTTCGCCGTAGCTCGTGCCGGCCTTGACCCCGGCACCCGCCAGCCAATAGGTGAAGCCCTTCGGATTGTGGTCGCGGCCACCCGGTTTCCCGCCCGTATTGAACGTTTCGGAAACCGGCATCCGGCCAAACTCGCCGCCCCAAACCACAAGTGTTTCATCCAACAAGCCCCGCTGTTCAAGGTCCGCCAGCAGCGCCGCAATCGGCTGATCCACCTCCGGGCAATGGAGCTTGAGGTTCTCCTCGATGCCGTGATGACCGTCCCACGTGTTTTGGCCCCCTGCCCCGCCGCCGCCGGAATAAATCTGCACGAACCGCACGCCTCGCTCGACGAGCCGCCTCGCGATGAGACACTGTTTGCCGAACGGCGCCGGGCCTTGGGCCAGCGTGTGCCAGTCGGGTTTCGGTGCGTTGATGCCGTAAGCCTCGATGGTGCGCGGATCCTCCTGCGACAGGTCGAGCGCCTCGGGCGCGGTTGCCTGGAGGCGGAAAGCCAGTTCGTAACTCGCGATGCGCGCCGCGAGTTCCGAGTAGCCAGGACGCCGCGCTTGATGTTCCGCGTTGAGGGCGTTGATAAAATCGATTTCGCGCCGCTGCATCTCACGACTCGTTCCGGCAGGCGGTTTGAGGTTGAGAATCGGCTCACCCGTGGTGCGGAGCAGAGTCCCCTGATGCTCTGCGGGCATGTAACCGCTCGACCAGTTCGGTGCGCCGGTCGTCGGGCCACCGCGTGGATCGAGCATCACCACGTAACCGGGCAGATTCTGGTTCAGCGTGCCGAGGCCGTAACTGAGCCACGAGCCGATCGAGGGATGGCCTTGCAGAATTCGCCCGCTGTTCATTTGCAGGACCGCGCTGCCGTGCGCGAAGGAATCGCTGTAGAGCGATTTCACCACCGCCAGCTTGTCCATGTGCTGCGCGATGTGCGGGAAAGCATCCGAACACCACAATTCGGATCGACCATGTTGGCGGAACGTGCGCCGGCTGGCCTGTAACGTCGCCTTGGTTTTTGTGTTCCGACGAAACTCGTTGTCGATCGTTTGACCGTCGCGCTTCTGCAATTCCGGTTTGTAGTCGAACAAATCCACTTGCGACGGCCCGCCGAACATGAACAGGAAGATGACCGACTTGGCCCTGGTCGGCAGATGCGGCGGCTTCGGCAAAAGTGAACCATGCGGAATTGGTCGTGCGGCGATGGCGCGCGAGCCGAAGAAACCCTCGCCATCCAGCATCGACGTGAGCGCCAGCCCGGCAAACCCCGCGCCCATCTCCCAGAGGAACTGGCGGCGCGGCTTGAGAATGTGATCATCCGGGTTCATGCAAATTGACTTGGCTGCGATCGATTAATCCACATAAACCATTTCGTTCAAATTCAAAAGTCCGCGGCAAAAGCTGTTCAGCGCGACGCGTTCCGGCTGCGTTGCTCCTTCGGCGGCGGCGCGTCGCCGCTGATCGGCGAGCAGGCTTTGCGCAGCTTTCATTTCGCTCCGGTCGGGCGCTCGTTGCAGCACAAGTTGAAAACCACGCTTCACCTGCGCCTCAGAATTCTCGCCCGCTTCTCGGGCCAGGCGGTCGGCCAGCCCGGCCGCCTGCAACTGAACGAAGGAATCGTTCAATAGCATCAGAGCCTGGGGTGCGGTGGTCGTTCCCGGACGGGTGCCAACAGGCGACGCGCTGTTCGCGAAGTCGAAGCATTCGAGCAGCGGAATCTTGAGGGCGCGCTTGACGACGAGGTAAACGCTGCGGCGATTTTGCTCATCGACCGGGCTGTCCGCCCAGCCTTTGCCCGATGAATCCTGGGTGCCGTGAACTTCCTTCGGCAAAGTCGGGAAAACGCTTGGCCCGCCCTGCTTCGGATTCAGCAATCCACTCACGACGAGCATCGTGTCACGGATCACCTCGGCATCGGCGCGACGAAGATTCTGCCGCCAGAGCAGCAGGTTGCTTTCATCGACCGCCAGCGCGCGACGATTGTCCGCCCGCGACGACATGCGATAGGCACGGCTCGTCATGATCTGCCGGTGCATCCGTTTCAAACTCCAACCGCCTGAGACAAATTCCGCCGCCAGATAATCGAGCAACACCGGGTGGGTGGGCTGGAGCCCGGTTCGCCCGAAGTCATCCGGGGTGGGAACGATGCCGACTCCGAAATGTCGCTGCCAAAGGCGGTTCATCATCACGCGGGCCGTGAGCGGATTCTGCGGGCTGGCGATCCAATCCGCCAATACGCGACGGCGTCCGGTCGTGGACGCCTCCGTCGGACGTTCCGGCAAGGATGGAACCGGCAGGCCCAACACTCCAGGAAACGCGGGCGAGACTTCTTCGCGAGGCGAATGGGCTTCTCCGCGCGCCAGCACATGGGTTGCCTTGGGCATGGGACCATTCTCCGCAATCGCCAGCGCTACGTCGAACGGTGCCGGTGTTTCCTTCGCCTTCTTTAACTCGGCTTCAATCTGTTTCCTGGCGTCTGGCTCGGTCGCTTGGGCCACACGTTCCTCAACCTCTTTCACCCGACGTTGCTTTTCTTCTTCCCAGCGCCGCAGTTCTATCGATGTGGCCAGCGGGCGTTCGATCTTTCCGGTGCCGCGTCCGCCTCCGCCGGTTTTGTGCTGGCCGTAGGGATCAATGCTGCGGATGAAACTCAGCATGGAGTAGTAATCGGCCTGGCTGATTGGATCGAACTTGTGATCGTGACACCGCGCGCAGCCGATGGTCAGGCCGAGAAAGCTCGTGCCGGTCGTGACCATGATATCGTCGAGATCGTCATACTCCGCCACGACCGTGCTGTCGGGTTCGTCGTCCCAGACATGCAGGCGATAGAAACCGGTCGCCACGATGGCGTCGCGCCAGTCGGCATCAGCGGCCGAACCGTTCGCCATGAGTTCCTCGGCAATCTCGTCGCCGGCGAGTTGTTCCCGAATAAAACGGTTGTACGGTTTGTCGTCGTTAAATGACTTGATGACGTAATCGCGGTAACGCCAGGCGTTCGGCTTGGTGCCATCACGCTCGTAACCATTGCTCTCGGCGTAACGTACGAGGTCGAGCCAGTGCCGCCCCCAACGCTCGCCGTAATGGGGCGAGGCCAGCAGACGTTCGATCAGTTGCTCCCACGAGGCGCCGGTCGGATTTCGTTCGAAGGCGGCGACCTCTTCGGGACCAGGCGGCAGCCCGAGCAGATCAGAATACGCGCGCCGGACCAGCTCGCGGGGCGTCGCGGGCGGATTCATCTCGAGATTCTTTGCCTCCAACTTCGCGAGGACGAAAGCGTCAACAGGATTCTTGAATCGTGACGCGCGATGCGTGATCGGAGGAACGGCCGGACGAACCACGGGTTGGAACGCCCAGTATTCGCGGTCCGCCGCGGTCAAAGTGAATTTGCCGGAGCGCAACGACGGACCGACCTCCGCAAAGACGTTGACGCAGAAAATCACGAGCACGCACCGCAAAACGTTTTTCGCGCGGACCGGGAGAATCGGCAACCAGCGGAACACGGATGTTGATTTGCCGTTTCCATTGAATCCATCCCTCGCAGGTAAGATGGAAACGGAGATGGAAGTTCCGGGGACTTTCGCCCTTTTCGCAAAGGAGAAAGCTCCCCGACACTTTGAGGTGCCTTGCACCCGAGAGATGGGAGTCGATCGGAGCGCGGACATTCTTGTCCGCCAGGTGCATGACCAGCACAGGGGACGCAGACACGAATGTCCGCGCTCCGGTTCCAGGTTCATCGGCGGCGTTACCGTCCTGACTGAACTTCCTCCCACCCGGTGGCGCAGCGTTGATCCGGCCCAACCGATAGCAGCGGAGAACCAGGATGCGACACTTTTCGTCACGCGAGAATCTCCTTCACCAC
>Ga0163152_10008649_pt1 | contig 10797 bp, 9 predicted proteins | sample OliLakLV19MP8IB2_FD_148635 | JGI IMG/M metagenome (GOLD analysis project Ga0163152, IMG submission 148635) | Freshwater microbial mat bacterial communities from Lake Vanda, McMurdo Dry Valleys, Antarctica - Oligotrophic Lake LV.19.MP8.IB-2 | ecosystem: Environmental > Aquatic > Freshwater > Lake...
ATGTTGAGGGGATCGCGACTGCCCTCAACCGCAGAATCGCGGTCATCGACATCTGAGGCGACGGCTTGTCGTCAGGCGGCGCTGAAGTCGACTTTGGCGGTCTCGGCGACGCTGGCCGTACGCCCGGGTGCGCCCTGCCATGTCCAGTACATGTTCGTGTGGGCGATCACCTTGTCGGGCGCCGGCAGGCCGTACTCGCTGAAGTCGTCGGTGGTGTGCGCGTCACTGGCGAGCACGGTGCGTACAACCGATGGCCCATGCGAGCACAGCATCGCGTGAACGGGGTGCTCCGGTAAGGCGAGTCGAAAGATGCATCACGCTGGCCGCGATGCGCTGCCTCACCAGAAGGGCGGCCGGTTGAGGCGTGGGATCGCCAGGGGTGACCACTGCCTGTACCCCTCGGCGGTTACTTGCGCCAGGACGTCGAACTGGAGCCCGCCGTACGTGATGTTGTGTTCGGTGAACAATGCTTTGACCTTCTTCTCACACGTCAACCAGACCAGCTGTTCGTCCGGAATCAGCGCACGATCACACAGAACGTGAACCCGTACCCACTCTGGTTGGAGTCGGCTCGGCGCGATGTCGAGGCGAACCTGTTCGACCCGCAAGTACCAGTCGTTGGTCCCCTTCGGGGCATTCTTGATCGTGTCGTTCAGGATGTCGCGCAGGTCGGCCGAGAGCGCGTCGTGGAGTGCAGGTCGCCGAGCGCGCAGCGCAACAAAGTCACTGAAGCGCAGCAAATCAGCCTCGAGCGGGAAGCCCTGAACTGGTGTCATCCCAACGAGTGCGATTTTGCTGACGGGGACAGCGACGCGCAGGTCAACCGCCCAGACGCCATTCTCTGTCACGTTCTCGATCGGTGCGAGGTATGTGACCGTCCAGTCCCTGATCGACTGAATCTTGTTGGGTGTGAGTCCGGAGATATCGACGAGCGGGCTGCACATCGCGAACGGCTGGCCAGCACCAGTGCCGGTCAGCATGAGATCGCACGTTTGGGTGAGAACGATCATCCGTCCGTTGGGGTCGAAAACGGTGGCGGCCACATCCAGCACCAGGTTCGGATCACGTGTCTGCGCCGCGTCGGGATCCGCCCCGACCTCGGGATCTGGCTCGAACGCTGGAACGGACTCAAACTGGCAGACGTCTGCGAAACCGAGGATCGACCCCGGGAGGAGGCAACCCTGTGACCAGCTCGCGAGCGCCTGAATCGCTTCAGTTGGCCATGACTCTGGGATGAAGTCATCGACGTCTGACGGTTCGCCAGCTTGTTCATCGCCGACGGACACGCCTTGCCTTTCGAAGAACAGGGGGCCGGTCGTCGCGCGTGCCCACAACGATCAGGCTGTCGTCGCCGGTGAAACCGCTGCCACCATTTCCGGTGTATGCGGGGCGGGATTGGCTGACGGCGAGTTCGACTAGCTGGTCGAAGGCGCCGGTTTCGAACAGACCGATTCGAGTTGGGTCGGTGAGCCACCGGCTCGGTGTCTCGACGAGGTTGGTCAGGTCTTCGATGCACTGTTTGAGTGCCCATAGCCGCCCTTGGCTCGCTAGGCGGGGCTGCGAACCTGTCCGCTCCTTCCAGATGTAGTAGGTGCGTGGCTTGATGTCCGCAGCGGTGAGTATGCGGTCGATCGGGAAGTCCAGCCGATCGGCCAACTCCTGGATCACACCCGCTGCACCGCCCGCCGCGACGACTGGGCCGTTCATCACCTGCGATCCGGTTGCGATCCACATCGCGGACCGATGGAGAAGCACCAACGGGTCCGGCAGGACACGTGTGAAGGCATCGTTCTTTGCGAGAATGTCATCGACACCAAACAGGACGTCGTTCCAGTCGCTGACGGCTGTACGAACCCCTGTGTCGAGGATGCACCCAAGGTTGAGCGCGGTGCCGCCGGAGTAAAGCGGCCGCCACTCTTCGACGATGGAACTTGAGCCGGTTCCGCTGAGGAAGCTCGACGTATTCGGCCGCAGTGCGAGTGTCATGTCTATTGTCCTTCGGTCCGCGTGGTGGCGTCAATCGCGATGGGGTCCATGTTGTCAATCTGCTCGTCGGTCAACATCAGCTGGAACAGGCGGAACGCTGTCCGGTTCAACCGTTGGACACGGTCGACGACTTCCTCCCATGAGAACACCCTCGATGCCGTGTCGAACACGTCAAGGTCGATGAGGTAGCCGAACTCGTTGTCGGCTGGATTGGGGACGAGGCCATGTCGAATGACCGCGCCGACGTTGGGCTCGAGCGCGAGCTCCAGCTGCTGGTGAGCACCGCGGAGCAGCGGCCCGATCGTCGGCTCGGCGAGCGGGCCGTGGAATGCGGGGGCGATGCGACGCGCCCAAGCCTCGGGCGGCTCGCCGGGGGTGCCGGCAAGGCGGTTGATGTAGCGGAGTCCTAGACGCTGCACAATCGTCGGCGCCGCATGCTGTTCGGTGGCAGCGAGCATCGCCTCGAGTTGTGGCCTGAGACTCGTGCTCCAACGCTCATAGCCGCGAACTTGGACAATCGCAACATTGGGCAGCAACGTGAACAGCTGGTTCTCGTCGGCTGACGAGAACCGCCAACCGCGAGAGGTGACCTCGACGGACGGCTCGGCTTGTCCGCCGGCGAAAGTTACCGAGAGCTCTCGCTGCTCGGCCGTGTCGAGCCGCGTGACAGCAGTTCGTTCGGAGAGCACCGCAAGCACCGCTGCGGCGACATCCGCCGAGAACTCCTGGCCGGCGCCCAAAAATCGAACCTCGACCACGGCAGCTTCGATCCTGTTGTCCGCGAGAAGGACGTGACGCGTCAGCGGAAGGTCTCCGAACGGCCGCTCGTTTTCAGCTTCCACGATTCTCCTTCAAGTTGCATACTACTTGCACATTGTGGCCCCAACCGACGGGGCGCGCTCTCATCAGACCGGAAGAGGCGTCCAACTGGGCGTTCCGTGGCCCGTCTGATGCGCCGACCGGCCTGTCTCAGCGTGCAGATTGTCGGTTCGTCTATGTCTTCAAGCTTCGCAACGGGGTGTCACACAGAGGTTGAGCAAGTCGTGTTGAGGCGATGGGCTGGACTCCCTAGCCCTGCGGAACCGTCGGTAGGTGCGTCGCTCTAACCCTGGAGCCAGTCGGCGGCACCTGGCGCGTTGATCCGACAAATCGTGCCGAGGGCGTTCACGACCTTGCGGAGCCCGTCGTCGAGGGCCGAGCGGTCACGAACAACCCGATCTCTCGTTCACCTGCGAGTCACGAACCCAAGCGATGTGATGACATCCAGTCCGTCAAAGGAGATCGCTGAAGTCACCCAATTCACGCGCTCCGAATTCGTGGATTATTTGGCGGCCGACGTCGCGTGTCGACCTATCAACACTTCCAAGTGCTGCGGAAATCGTCGCCTTGACGTCGTCAAAGTTGCCCAAGAAGGCCCAATCCTCTTTCACAACTTCGACGAGCTTTCGCAACACCCGAATCGCAAGCGAGGGGTCAAGAGCCGCACCCATGGGTAGAGCTTCCAACACGGCAAAGATCGGGTCCGGTTCGATAGATCGCGACACAATCCAATCCAGTTGCGCTAGCCACCATCCCGGATCGAGGTAGGTGCTGCCGCACCACCATCCAAACGCTGCGACCTCCTCATCGCTCGCTCGGCCGTCGAGAAACGCCCGGCGTCGGTCGAGCCATAATGCCTTAAGAAGATCAACCTGCGACTCGGAGAGCCCTTCCGACTCGGGCGCATCTGGACGAAGTGCATTACCTGCAACACGGATCAACTCCACGCGCGCCGCAGGAGGAGCTTCATCTAGAAATGCATGCAGCAGCCCCGTCTCATCCTCAATGTTGTCGAGCGACCACAGGTAGTAGCTGGCGACATGCGCAGCTGTAGCTTGCAGCCGATCATGGTGATGACGGTCGTCCCCTCTGGCGTGTAGCTCCCTAAAAGCACGCCTGTATTGACCCTTCAACGCACTGAATGTCTCCGGCGTCGGTCGATCGAAGAGTACAAAACTCTCCCATGCGGCTTCCCAATATCCAGACAGGGCAGAGCTGCTGGGAAAGATGGCTGCAGAGTTGCTGGTGGTCCAAGCGGCGTCGACCGCCAATAGAACCGACAGCCACCGTCCGTACACAGAGTGGATCGCAAGTGATCGCTCCGTTGACGGGTCAGCATGATATTTAAGGAGACCTCGAACCTTTCGAGGCAGCGGACCGCTACCCCTCGTCGACCACCACGCGTACCTCACGACCGCATGAAGGGCTTCGCCCCGGCCGGTATTGATGGACAAAGTCATCGAGTCCATGTTGTTGCCCCCGAATTCGGCTTCGTAGCGGTCGGTCGGATCTGGATTCTTCGACAAGGAGTCCAACAGTTTCCACACCGCCGCCGCACGCGACCTGGGAAGTCCAGATTCCAGCTTGATCATGCCCTCCGACAAGAGGCGAGCTATCTCAGTCCACGTCCAACCCCAACCCGGGTCGCGGTCTTCTCGGCCCCAGATCCGCCCGCTGCCGTCTAGCTGCTGTTGCGTGACCCAATCGCAAAGACTGAGTATTGAGTTCCAGGGGAGCCGGGATCCACCCGAAATGGCCTCGCGGAGACCTACAAGAACCGAACGTACGAAGATCGGCTGCTGACCAACGAACCGTTCGGCAGCCTTCGCGAAACGCCGCGGATCTTGAGTCACGGCGGCGATCAACGCTCGTCCGAGGCCCTCTCGGGAAGGCGCTGCCCACGCGCCTGATGGCTCCCACGACTCGAGCAGGAGGAGCAGCTCATCCAGAGTCATCGCGAGCAATTGATCAGCCTTTAAGGGGGAGGTTGGTCCAACGAATCCGACCGACTCATCCCGGGGCACTGCGGTTGGGCTTTCCACGCTGTTCGTTTGGACGAGGGCGACGGCCCACGCGCGCTCTGCTGGCGCTAAGTATTCAAGTATCGGGACGAGCCTCTTGGACTGCCAATGCGCTACATACTGATTCCAGCGTTCGCCGATTCGTTTGCGCACCTCCGTCGACTCAAGCGGCCCGGTACGGATGACGTCGAGATACACGGCAGCGTCAACACTTGAAAGCCGAAAAAAGTTCGCGGTGAGCGCGCGCTGGAATTCCAACTCGTACGTGACGTCTTGCACGAGAGTGCGGTCAAGGAGCATTTCCTCAACAATGCCGGGATCAACTGCTTCCGGATAGATAGCCACTAGATCAAGTGCGATTCGCCGAAGCACCTTCCACTGTCCGTTGTAGAGCAGGGTGACAACCTGTGCCGCATCGGGGCCGCCCGCTTCAATGATGACGGTTGAGACTGTCAATGTGGCATCAACCAGAAGCCCTTCGGTATCCCGGGTCGCACGTCTCGGTTCCGAGATCGCAGAGCGCCAGATATTCGAATGATCTTCATAAGGGGGACTCACCTGAGTCAGCGGTCGCCGCCCCACCAGAGCATCATCCATTTTGGACGTCAAAAGACGCAACGCTCGTAGCCCGGCCGCAACAGCGAGGGGCTTGGAGACTTCAGCCAGAACTCGTCCGAATTCGTGGTCTCCGACGTGGGCGTGGGACCGCGCAAAGATACCGTCGCTCTCGGGCGGATCTATGGCGAGTAGTTGATTCGCGAGCAGCAATGCAGCTTCCGGCTTGTTGAACTCGCACAACTGAGTGACCAGTCGACTCGCGTGAGTTGAGAGAAGAAGCAGATGGCCAGTCGACTCAAGCCAGCGAGCGACGTCGACAGAGAGTTGTTCCGCGAGCTCACTTGGCATCGCCAAGGCAGCTTGGGTGAAGGCGTCATGAATGCGAGTATTTTCTGTGAAAGGGATCGACCGAATGATGTCGAACACCTCCTTGGGGGCTGCGCTGGCGACGCGCGCTAGGTAGCGCGCGGCGGGCCAGTCGGGGTAGCGAACGTATTGCCCCTCGCGCTCTGGCCCGGGCGGAGAATTGAACAAGCCGGCGTCGCGCAGCGGCCCGATCCAGTCTGGCAACGTCAGTTCGTCGAAAAAGAATCGGATGTCCGATCCCCGTCGAACGTTGGCGAGCACGGCGTCGACATCGTTACTAGTGGGCACGGCCCTCAGCCCTCTCAACAATCTCTCGGATTGCGCCGCGGTCCTCCCAAGTTCGGGGTGCCAGTTGCTTGAGCAAGAAGTCCTCGCACTCAACCATCCACCTCTCAAACTCATCAACCGCGTCTTGCCGGTGGTGGGCAACACTCACAAAGAAATCACGATATGCATTCCATTCGCTGAGCCGAATCTCCTCGATCGTTTCCGGCATCGGCTGGGGGCTTGGATCGCTTTTTCTCATGAAGGCCCTGGCCTGCTCCGTTCGAGGCGGCCGTTCATCTTGTAGCCATTCGAAGAATGACGCCGCTTTCTTGAGGAACTTGAGCAACGTCCCATCGATTGCTCCGCTCCACTCGCCGTTCGTGTGGCAGGCGCTGCGTTTGATCGCGCCGGACCATGACTTTGACAGGTTCTTCGCCTCCGACTTCATGGTGCGCCCGGCACTGCCCAGAGGTACGTCGAAGTACTCGGGCACCTTCTCGAGAAGCTCGCGAATAGAGTGCGCAGCTTGAGCATGACGATCGGGATTCGCCTCGTCTTGTAGTACCCGCCTCGCGCCGAGGTAGAAGGTGACGAGCTCGTCGCGGTCTCCCAGGGCATCCACGAGCGCAGCTTGGCGGCCAGACAATACGGCACCGCCGTTCGTGCGGCCTGGACCCTCCTTACTGACCAACGTGTCTCCTCTGGTTCCAACGAGAGTTATCCACCCGATTCTGTCAGCGATGATCAGCACGCGGACTCGTTTTACTGATGCCGATCTCGCCACCATCCAACTCTGAGGAGGATCACGGGACGAGCGTTCCGTTCAGGGAAGATCAGCTGGCCGCTGGTGTTGATCTCGGTGGCACTGTGGGCCGAATCGAAAGCGATCCCCGGCTGCTTGACGATCGGCTTGCGAAACGCCAGTAACCGTTCGCTGACCGCGTTCGCTGTACTCTCGCCACGACCGAGGCACGACAACACGAAACGGCAGAGAATGAGCAAGGAAGCGCAGCGCGCAGAACTGCACAAAACTATCTGGCGCATCGCCAACGACCTGCGTGGCAGCGTCGACGGGTGGGACTTCAAGCAGTACGTGCTCGGAATTCTCTTCTACCGATTCATCTCCGAGAATCTGGCCGCCTACCTGGATGAACACGAGCACAAGGCCGGTAGACCCGGGTTCAGCTATGCAACGCTCGCTGATGCCGACGCCGAGTTCGGTCGGCAGGAAACTGTGGCCGAAAAGGGCTTCTACATCCTGCCCGGCGAACTATTCGCCAACGTTCGGCAGCGAGCAAAGAATGATGAGAACCTCAACGAGACGCTGGCCAAGGTGTTCAACAACATCGAGGGGTCGGCGGTTGGCACCGACAGCGAATACGACCTGAAAGGTCTATTCGACGACCTCGATGTCAACAGCACCAAGCTCGGCCCAACGGTTGCCAAGCGCAACGAGCGGCTGGTCAAGCTGCTCGACGCGGTCGGGGACCTGAACCTCGGCACCTACTCGGACAACACCATCGATGCGTTCGGCGACGCATACGAGTACCTCATGACGATGTACGCGTCGAGCGCAGGTAAGTCGGGTGGCGAGTTCTTCACCCCGCAAGAGGTATCCGAACTCCTGGCCCGCATAACGGTCGTTGGCAAAACCGAAGTCAACAAGGTCTACGACCCGGCATGTGGGTCGGGGTCGCTGCTTCTGAAGTTCGCCAAAGTGCTCGGCCGCGACAACGTGCGCCAGGGTTTCTTTGGGCAAGAGATCAACCTGACTACCTACAACCTGTGCCGAATCAACATGTTCCTTCACGATGTCAACTACGAGAAGTTCGACATCGCCCACGGCGACACGCTGACCGACCCGGCGCATTGGGACGATGAACCCTTCGAGGCGATCGTCTCCAACCCGCCGTACTCGATCAACTGGGACGGCGACAGCAACCCGCTGTTGATCAACGATCCACGGTTCGCCCCAGCTGGTGTGCTTGCACCGAAGAGCAAGGCCGACCTCGCCTTCACCATGCACATCCTGCGGTGGCTGGCGGTCAACGGCACGGCGGCAATCGTGGAGTTCCCTGGTGTGCTCTACCGTGCTGGCGCCGAGCAGAAGATCCGCAAGTACCTCATCGACAACAACTACGTCGACACCGTCATCCAGCTGCCACCCGACCTGTTCTTCGGCACCACAATCGACACCTGTGTGGTCGTGCTCAGGAAGTCGAAAACTGACAACAAGACGCTTTTCATCGATGCGTCCGCTGAGTTTGTGCGAGGCGGCAGCAAGAACAAGCTGGCCGACGCCAACGTGCAGCGCATCCTTGACGTGTTCATCGCTCGAGTAGACGTCGAGTACTTCGCCCGCCTGATCGACAACGCCGAGATTGCCGACAACGGCTACAACATCGCCGTCTCGTCGTACGTCGTGCGGGAGGACACCTCAGTTGCCACTGACATCACGGCGCTCAACGCCGAGATTGCACGCATCGTCGCCCGCCAGTACGAACTGCGAACCGCAATCGACGCGATCGTTGCCGATCTCGAAGGTATTGACGCGTGAGCCACATCGACGACCTCATCGCCAAATTCTGTCCGAATGGAGCCGAGTTCAAGTCGCTGGGCGAACTCCTCGACTACGAGCAGCCTGGCAAGTATCTGGTCAATTCCACGAACTATGACGATTCGTACGAGACCCCTGTCCTCACCGCGGGGCAGACGTTCATCTTGGGTTACACGGACGAAACCGAGGGCATCTATCCCGCCTCCAACGCGTCTCCAGTTGTCATCTTCGACGACTTCACAACGGCTTTCCGCTGGGTCGACTTTCCGTTCAAGGCGAAGTCGTCAGCGATGAAGATGCTCTGCCCTCGGGCGGATAGCCGTGCCGAGTTTAAGTTCGTGTACTACGCAATGCTTTGCATCGGATTCCAGCCTCGAGAGCATGCTCAGCATTGGATCTCGCAATACTCGAAGTTCCGAGTTCCGGTTCCTCCAATTGAAGTCCAGCGAGAGGTCGTTCGCGTGCTGGACTTGTTCACCGCTTTGGAGGCGGAGCTGGAGGCGGAGCTGGAGGCTCGACGCCGTCAGTACGAGTACTACCGCGACGCACTGCTGACATTCTCCGACTCCGAGAGAGAGAGAGAGTTAGGTGGGTGACCTTGGCTGAAGTATGCAAGAGCGTGACGTCTGGCGGCACACCTCTCACCAGTCGGAGTGATTACTACGGCGGTGAGATTCCGTGGCTACGCACCCAGGAGGTCGACTACACCGACATACACGACACCCTGCTGGCCATCACCGCGGAAGGTCTGCGGAACTCGTCAGCGAAGTGGATTCCGGCAAACTGTGTGATAGTCGCCATGTACGGAGCAACGGCTGCGAAGGCAGCGATCAATTCTGTCCCGCTCACCACCAATCAAGCCTGCTGCAACCTAGAGGTTGACGAGCGGCAGGCGGAATTCCGATACGTATATCACTGGGTGTGTAAGGAGTACGAAAGACTCAAGTCGCTGGGTGAGGGTACCCAATCGAACTTGAATGCCCAGAAGGTCAAGCAGTTCCCGATTGCCATCCCGCCGCTCGATGAGCAGCAGCGGATCGTGGCAGTTCTCGACAGGTTCGACGCACTGGTAAACGACTTGTCAATCGGCTTACCGGCGGAGCTCGCCGCGCGGCGTAGGCAATACGAGTACTACCGCGGCCGGCTATTGACGTTCGAAGAAGCGGCAGCGTGACCGACGGGACTGCGCCCCGATACGCGCCCATCGCGTTGACCTCCGAGAGCACCGTCGTTGCCGAGTTCGTGCCCGACGCGGTCACGGCGGCCAGCTACCAGAGCGAGGCAGATCTTGAGAAGGCGTTCATCAGTCTTCTGCAACAGCAGGCCTACGAGTATCTGACGATTGCCAGCGAGGCGGAACTCATCGCCAACCTGCGCACCCAGTTGGAAGCACTCAATGCGATCACGTTCTCCGACGCCGAATGGGAGCGTTTCTTCAGCGAGCGGATCGCTGGCGACAAGGACGGCGTCATCGATAAGACCGCCCGCATCCAAGACGACCACGTTCAGCTACTCAAGCGAGACGATGGGACGACGAAGAACGTCGCCCTCATCGACAAGGGGAACATCCACAACAACCGATTGCAGATCGTCAATCAGTACGAGGCCACAGGCAAATTCGCGAACCGCTACGACGTGACGGTGTTGGTGAACGGTCTACCGATGGTGCACGTCGAGCTGAAGCGGCGCGGTGTCGACATTCGCGAAGCGTTCAACCAGATCAACCGCTACCAGCGCGACAGCTTCTGGGCGGGCTCGGGCTTGTTCGAATACGTGCAGCTATTCGTGATCAGCAACGGCACGCTGACCAAGTACTACAGCAACACAACCCGTGCCCAGCATCTGAGCGAGCAGTCAGGTGCCAAGAAAGCGCGCAAGACTTCGAACAGTTTCGAGTTCACGAGCTGGTGGGCCGACGCCAGCAACAAGCCGATCCAAGACCTCACCGGCTTCACCAAGACGTTCTTCGCCAAGCACACACTGCTGAACATCCTCACGCGATACTGCGTGCTCACGGCTGACCGGATGCTGCTGGTGATGCGCCCCTACCAGATCGTGGCGACCGAACGCATCCTGCGGCGGATCGAGATTTCTACCAACTACAAGCAACTCGGCACCGTCGCCGCGGGCGGGTATGTGTGGCACACGACTGGCTCGGGCAAGACCCTCACCAGTTTCAAGGCCGCTCAGCTCGCCAGCAGGTTTCCGAACGTCGACAAGGTG
>Ga0163152_10008652_pt1 | contig 10794 bp, 6 predicted proteins | sample OliLakLV19MP8IB2_FD_148635 | JGI IMG/M metagenome (GOLD analysis project Ga0163152, IMG submission 148635) | Freshwater microbial mat bacterial communities from Lake Vanda, McMurdo Dry Valleys, Antarctica - Oligotrophic Lake LV.19.MP8.IB-2 | ecosystem: Environmental > Aquatic > Freshwater > Lake...
CCCCAACGCAACGCCGCCGGTGGTCGGGCTTGAAGCGCCGGCCGTCACCGCGGTGCCGCCCCCCCAACCCCCGGCGCCACCCGAACCCACAGCGCGCGACAAGCGTCTGGAATACGCCAAGCAACTCGCCAAGTTGCTCATCCCCAGCGGCGATGACAAGCAGAGCCCGCTCCGCGCTGCGCTCCCGCTTATCGCGCTCGAAACCATCCAGCCCGGTGTCGCGAAGGCTGAACTCGATCGGCTCATGGCCTCGCTCAGCCCATCGGAACGGGGCACGATCGAGAGCGTCCGCACGATGATGGCCCAACTCGAGGCGCAGGCCGATTCCGGCGCGGACCCCAAGGCCCTCGCGCAGACCGTTCGCGGCGCGGTCGATCGTGCCCAACCAGCCCCCCTGCTGCCGCCCGCTCAGCCGGCCGGGACGGCCTCGCAACTTGCCCTCGGAACCGTGGCGCTCTGCAAGCGGGTCGAGGCCTTCGGACGTTTCACGCCCTACCCGGGCAGCAGTTTCGTCGCCGGTCGCAAAGTGCCGCTCATTGTTTATACCGAGGTGGAGAACTACACCCAGGCACGCGAGGCAGACCTGCCCTCTGCCGCCGCCGATGGGGCGCGCAGGGCGAGCAGCGGACGCTGGGCGCTGGAACTCAGCCAAGAGGTTCATGTCTATGCCGCGGACGGCACGCTCTGCTGGTTCGTGAAGGAGCAGAAGCACCGCGACACCTCCGCGTCCAAGCGGCGCGACTTTTTTCTGGTGCAGCGGATCGACCTGCCCTCCTCGCTCACCATCGGCCGATACACGCTGAAGGTGATTATCCGCGACAAGGCCGCGCCGCTTGCGGGTACCACCAAGGGTTTTCACGAACCTTTGGCCGAGGCCAACATCCCGCTTTTCATCGTGGCCGATGCTGCGGCCGCAGCCGCGGACACGCGGCGACCGGTCGCCAGCGCGCTCGACGTTTCTCCCGAAGCGGTCGGCGATTCGCGATGAAAACTGGCCAACCGGGGCCAACTCCCTAGCCGCACGACTGCCAGATTGTCATCGGGCATCGACCCGCTGTGCCATTGGGATGGCTTCCCCGACCCCCCCGCAGGCGCATGAAACGCAGTGATGCCTTTCACGAGCCATTCATTGGTTATTTCGGACGGCGGCACATGATGTGCTACCGATACAGACGCCTCTCTCCGCCGCGACCGGTCAGTCGACGCGCAACTTCCGCCTGGGAAGGCCTTGGTGCGGCAGGCGACAACGACTGACTCGGGACCACAACGTGGAGAACGGCCGAGTTTCCCTGCGCGGCCTCTAGGCCGATCGGGGGTTTGTCGATGGAACCGGCCTGCCAAGGGGATTTGTTCCTCCGCCGACCGATTCCGAACGTTCCGGTGCCCGCGGCGGTATGTAGAAGGACGCGGTCCCGGAACAACAGTCGGGAGCATCGCCGGCAAGAGCCGGCCCCGAGTTCCCGAAGGAGTGCTCAATGTTCGAGCGTTTTACAGATCGTGCCCGCAAGGTCATGGCCCTGGCAAACCAGGAAGCCCAGCGCTTCAACCACGAGTACATCGGCACCGAGCATATTTTGCTCGGACTCGTGAAAGAAGGCTCCGGGGTCGGGGCCAACGTGCTCAAGAATCTTGATGTCGATCTCCGCAAGGTCAGGCTCGAAGTCGAGAAACTCGTCAAGAGCGGGCCGGACATGGTGACGATGGGCAAGTTGCCGCAGACGCCGCGCGCCAAGAAGGTGATCGAGTACGCGATCGAGGAGGCTCGCAACCTCAACCACAACTATGTCGGCACCGAGCATCTGCTGCTCGGCCTGCTGCGCGAGCACGACGGCGTCGCCGCGCAGGTGCTGATGAATCTCAATCTGAAACTCGAGGAGGTCCGCGAGGAGGTGCTCAACCTGCTGGGCGCGGGCACCGAGAGCGAGGAGACGACCACCGGCGGCGGTGGCGCGGAGCCCGCGGGTGCCGGCAGCGCGCCGAGCATGGGCAGCGGGGGCTCGGCCTCCGAGGCACGCGCCAAGGGCAAGAGCAAGACACCCGCGCTCGACAGTTTCGGGCGCGACCTGACGGAACTGGCCCGCGAGGGCCAACTCGACCCTGTCATCGGCCGGGCCAACGAGATCGAACGCCTGGTCCAGGTCCTGTGCCGCCGCACGAAGAACAACCCCGTCCTCCTCGGCGAGGCCGGCGTGGGCAAGACCGCGATCGTCGAGGGCATGGCCCAGCGCATCATCAGCGGCGATGTCCCCGACATCCTCCACGACCGGCGCCTCGTGGTGCTCGACCTGGCGATGATGGTCGCGGGCACCAAGTACCGCGGCCAGTTCGAGGAGCGCATCAAGGCCGTGATGAACGAGGTCCGCAAGGCGGGCAACGTCATCCTGTTCATCGACGAGTTGCACACGCTCGTGGGCGCGGGCGGCGCGGAGGGCGCGATCGACGCCTCCAACGTTCTCAAGCCCGCTCTGGCCCGCGGCGAGATCCAGTGCATCGGCGCGACCACCTTCGATGAGTACCGCAAGTACATCGAGAAGGATGCCGCCCTGGCCCGCCGCTTCCAGTCGATCGTCGTGGACCCGCCCAACGCCGAGCAGTCGGTGGCCATCCTCAAGGGCCTGCGCGACCGGTACGAGAAGCACCACCGGGTGCAGATCACCGACGGCGCGATCCAGGCCGCGGTGGAACTGTCCGGGCGCTACATCTCCGGCCGGGTCCAGCCCGACAAGTCGATCGACGTGATCGACGAGGCGGGCGCGCGGGTCCGCATCAAGAGCATGACCAAGCCGCCGAACATGGCGGACCTGGAGGGCGAGATCGAGCGGTTGAGCGTCGCCAAGGACGAGGCCGTCAAGGCCGCGGACTACGAGAAGGCGGCGGAACTGCGCGACAAGGCCGAGCAGATGCGCCGCGAGAAGGAGACTATCCAGCGCCAGTGGCGCGAGAAGGCCAAGGAGGTCTCGGGCATCGTCGATGAGGACGTTGTCGCCGAGGTCGTGAGCAAGATGACCGGCGTGCCGCTCCAGCGGCTCGAGAAGGAGGAGGCCCAGCGCCTGCTCGAACTCGAGAAGGAGATGCACAAGAAGGTCGTGTCGCAGGACGAGGCCATCAAGGCCATCGCCAAGGCGATCCGCCGGGCACGCGCGGGCCTCAAGGACCCCAAGCGCCCGATGGGCTCGTTCATCTTCGTCGGCCCCTCGGGCGTCGGCAAGACGATGGTCGCCAAGACGCTCGCCGAGTTCATGTTCGGCGACGAGGATGCGCTTATCACCCTCGACATGTCCGAGTACATGGAGAAGCACAACGTCAGCCGCCTGGTCGGCGCCCCGCCCGGCTACGTCGGGTACGAGGAGGGCGGCCAACTCACCGAGCGCGTCCGCAGGCGGCCGTACAGCGTGATCCTGCTCGACGAGGTCGAGAAGGCCCACCCCGACGTCTTCAACATGCTCCTGCAGATCATGGAAGAGGGTCGCCTCACAGACTCCTTCGGGCGCAACGTCGACTTCCGCAACTGCGTGCTCATCATGACTTCCAACATCGGCGCCGACCTCATCAAGGGCGGCGGCGGGTTCGGCTTCTCGAAGCGCAGCGACACCGTCGACTTCGACAACATCAAGACGATCCTGATGAAGGAGATCGAGCGCTTCTTCCGGCCCGAGTTCATCAACCGTCTCGACGAGGTCATCGTCTTCCGGCCCCTCACCAAGGCGGACCTCATCTCGATCGTCGACTACGAGATCTCCAAGGTCCACACGCGCCTCGCGGCCCAGGGCATCTACCTCGCCCTCGACCAGAAGGCCAAGGACTTCCTGATCGACAAGGGGTACAGCCCGGACTACGGCGCTCGACCCCTCCGCCGCGCGGTGGGCACCTACATCGAGGACCCGCTCAGCGAGATGCTGCTCCAGCAGGGCATCAAGCGCCCCTGCAACATCGCCGTGACCCACAAGGACCTTCCCGACGGCAAGCCCGCGGAGATGCTCTTCTTCGAGACCACCGATGCGCCGGTCGAGAAGGTGCCCGAGCAGGCCAAGGCAGAGTCCGGTACGAGCGGCAACGGCGGCGGCGGCGGCGAGAAGGTCGGCGCGAGTTCGTAAGGACCGATGACACAGTGAACTCTCAAGGCCCCGGGCATGATTGCTCGGGGCTTTTTTCTTGGGTGGACCGGCCTCGGTGCCGGGCCTCCAAAGACAAAAAGACAACCGCCCGGCGACATGGCCGGGCGGCTGCATGAGATCAGGTTGTCAACCGAAGCGGCTTAGGCGCGGCGGCGACGGGCGGCCGCGAGGCCGCCGAGGCCCAGGAGCGCCATCGCACCGGGGGTGGGGACGATGGTGATCGAAGAAGCGCTGACAGTACCGACATCACCGCCGGCCCAGTCGGACAGCCGGAGCGTCCAGGTGCCGTTCAGGTTGTCGCCGGTGAAGACGGAGTAACCATCTGCATCCGCGGCAGGCACGGTCGTGCCACCGAGGGTGGTGTAGCGACCGTAGTCGCCCGGAGCAATCGGAAGGCCCCCGGCAACAGCCGCCCCCGCAGTGAGGAAGCTCGCGCCGGCATCGAAGAAGCGGTAGGTGCCTAAGAGGTCGGAGGACTCACCAGCGCCGTTGGTCGTGCCGGAGGCCAGGCGGGCCATGACGTGCACGTTATCCCCGTTGGGCGCGGTGAGGACCGCAACGATGTCGCCGGCCCAAGTGTGGGCGGGGGTCCAAGTCAAGGACACGTTCTCGAGCGAGTTGCCAATGCTGGTACCCGACACGTTGAACGTGATATCCACGCCGCCAGAAGCAGCACCCGTGTTGTCGGGGATCACGGCGGGGACAGTACCGGCATTCGCCGGGAACGTCTGAGCCGAGGCCACGCTGGCCAGGCCCACTGCTGCAAGAATCGCGAGAGCCGTCTTCATTTTTGTCTTCTCCCAGGTTTCTCTGCCGCGCATTCACACCTTGGGCCCGGGTTGAACACCAACCGCGAACCTTTGGCTGTGGCTTCCGCGGCAGAGCAAAAGCACCACCACAGCCTGTAACAAACACACACTGTCGATGAGGCTCGCCCATTTCTGGGAAGCCCTCTCTCCAATCCTAAGTCGAAGATACCCCAAGTCGGATGCGCCTGCAAGAGGATTATGAATTATTTCTGAATCTCGGAACCGCTGCAAATGTGGTTTTGGTTCATGTTCTAATCTCTTGTCATCACACGGCTTGCGCCAATGACGATGATCCTGGCAGGCACGGCGAACGCTCGCCTTTGCGATGGAAAGCGGCTGTTACACAGGTGACTGATAATCCCCCTCTGCCCGAGCGTGCAGGGCCGTCTGAAAGCGCTGTGCCCTATCCAAACACGAACGATTGCCCCGGGAGGCGGGAGTGACGGAGTACAGCCCGCTTGGGTCCATTCCGGCACGCATCGCGCCGATACTCTGAAACCACCCAAGTGAGTCCCAACAGGCGATCTTCCGCGCGGACCAAAGAGAGTACCAAGCCGATGCCCAGCAGCGAAACAGCGTTCGATGTCGCGATTATCGGCGGCGGCCCCGGCGGATCGACCACGGGGACGCTCCTGAAGAAGTATGCGCCCGAGATGCGCGTGCTCATTGTCGAGAAGGAACGCTTCCCGCGCGACCACGTCGGCGAGAGTCAGTTGCCGATGATCGGCCGCGTACTCGACGAAATGGGTGTGTGGAACAAGATCGAAGCGGCAAACTTTCCTATCAAGCTCGGCGCGACGTATACCTGGGGAAAGACGACCGAGCCCTGGGTATTCAGCTTTGTTCCGCTCGATGAGATCAAGGATGATCAGCCGCGACCGGGTCTGTACGAGGGTTGGCGCAAACGGACGGCATTCCAGGTCGATCGGTCGATCTACGACGACATCCTGCTCAGGCATGCCGCGGAGCAGGGCTGCGAAGTGCGCGAGGGCTGTGCCGTCACAAGCGTTGAGCGCGACGGTGACCACATAGTCGGGCTGAAGCTGAGCGATGGGACCACGGCGATAGCCCGGCATTACGTCGACGCGAGCGGGAACGCCGCAGTGCTGCGCCGAGCGATGGATGTGGGTGTGCAGGCTCCGACACAACTCAGGAACATTGCCTTCTGGGGCTGCTGGAACAAGCCGGGATTGAACTCGCGACTGTTTGAGCGCAAGACCATCCGGGTGCTCATCCGGAGTCTTCCTTACGGCTGGCTTTGGTTCATCGCGCTCTCCGATGATCGCTCGAGCGTTGGCCTTGTATGCCCCGCCGACTACTACAAGCAGACCCAGAAGCGACCCGAAGAGCTCTATCACCAGGCGGTCCAGGAGGAGAAAGACATCGCGGCGCTTCTTCATGACGCGAAGCTCTGCAACAGGGTCCAGGCCACGACCGATTGGTCATTCGTCGCGGATCGCGCGTACGGGGAGAACTGGTTCCTTTGCGGCGAGTCGCTCGGCTTTGCCGATCCCATCCTCGCGGCGGGACTGACGCTCACGCACACCTGCGCCCGGCACCTGGCGTACACGCTGCTCGCGCTCGACAAGGGACTGCACGATTCGAACTGGTTGAAGGAAGAATACCAGGACACGCAGACGCGGCGGGTACGACAGCACATGAAGTTCGCCGATTACTGGTACTCCGGGAATGGGTGCTTCTCCGCGATTCAGGAGAACTGCGCGCGTATCGCCAAAGAGGCCGGCCTCACGCTCGACCCGACCGAGGCGTTCCGCTGGCTCTCCACGGGCGGGATTGATGATGACCCCGGACAGTTTGCCATCGGTGGGCACGACCTCGCCAGCTTCAAGCAGGTGCAGCAGCGGCTCTCGCACAAGCCCGGACGCGAGTCTGTGCGATACCTTATCGACGGGAAAAACGTCTTCAAGCTGAACCTGACGGGCGCTCACAAGGAATATGCCGCACGTCTCGTTGACGGCAAGATCGAACAGGTGCAGCTCTACGTCCGGGCGGAACGCCGGCTCGCCGCAACCGGGGCCTACGGACTCGTCCTTGACGCGCTGAAGAAATCTGCGGACGCGGAGCGATTCGTCGAGTTCATCAGGCAGGAGATCACGAGGACCGGCGTCACGCCCGATCAACACCTGTTCGTATACAACCACGTCATCCAGGCCCTCGAACGGATGGTCAATGACTATTGGGTACACGCATCCATCCGCAAGGGACGGCCCTCCCTGAGCGTGTCTTCGCCTGAAGAAGGCGAGTTCATTTTCACCGAGTCGCGCGGACCTGCTTCAACGCAGCACAGACCTGCCTGACTGTTCCGGCCGTTGACCGACAACGATTAATCACGCAACGAGTGCCACCCGTCGCCGTGAACTACGCGGCGTGTTGGAGTGGGCGAAGTGATCGTGCCTGCTGGACTTGCATCGGCGTGGCGATGGCGATGCGTGGCTGGCCGGGCGGGGGTGTTGGGCGTTTCTTGTGGGGCCAGCGGTAGGCCTTCTTCGGCCCGATGCGTCGGTAGGTGTCCTGCAGTGCGCAGCGCAGGCGTTTCCGGAGTCGATGGATCGTGAAGCCCGGCGATCGCGCCGCACGCACCGCGGCGAGCGTGAGGGCGATGGAGAGCCGCCCGGCGACATGGCCGGGCGGTTGATTGAAATCAGATTGCCGAGGTCAATCGCGAGTTAGGCGCGACGGCGACGGGCGGCCGCGAGGCCACCGAGGCCCAGGAGCGCGAACGCACCGGGGGTGGGGACGTTGGTGACGCCGAAGCCCCAGCCGCGGAGCTGGCCGCCGTCACCGGCGATGGTATCGGTGTAACTCAGAATCCAGTCGCCCTGCTTGGGCTTGCCGGCGAAGGCGGAGAGGAGGTCAACAGCGCGGTAGGTGCCCGGGGGAACCAGGTCGCCAGCGCCATCGCCGGGCCAGGCCGCGCCGCCATCGACGAAGGTGTAGATGCCGCCGAGGTTGTCGCCACCGGACGGGGGCCGGTTGAGCAGGTTGACAACGTTGTTGCCGTGCGTCAGGGTGATGACGACGTCGTTGCTCCAGGTGTGGTCGATGTCGATGAAGACATAGTCCATGCTGGCGATGAGGCCAGTATCATTGACGATGATGACCGAGGAAGCCACGCCCACGGAGGGCAGAACCAGCGGCGGAACGTGGGTGATCGAGTAGTCCTTCTCGAGGGGGTTTCCCTGAGCGAGCACGGTGCTCGCCAGGCCTGCAACAGCAAGAATCGCAAGAGTCTTCGTCATTTTTCTCTCTCCCATTTGGTCTCTGCCGCGCATTCACACCTTGGGCCCGGGTTGAACGTCAACCGCGAACCTTTGGCTGTGGCTTCCGCGGCAGAGCAAAAGCGCCACCACAGCCTGTAACAAACACACATTGTCGGTGAGGCGCGCCCATTTCTGGGAAGCGACTCTCTCCATCCAGCGTCGAAGATACCCCAAGTCGGATGCGCCTGCAAGAGGATTATGAATTATTTCTGAATCTCGGAACCGCTGCAAATGTGGTTTTGGTTCATGTTCTAATCTCTTGTCATCACACGGCTTGCGCCAATGACGATGATCCTGGCAGGCACGGCGAACGCTCGCCTTTGCGATGGAAAGCGGCTGTTACACAGGTGACTGATAATCCCCCTCTGCCCGAGCGTGCAGGGCCGTCTGAAAGCGCTGTGCCCTATCCAAACACGAACGATTGCCCCGGGAGGCGGGAGTGACGGAGTACAGCCCGCTTGGGTCCATTCCGGCACGCATCGCGCCGATACTCTGAAACCACCCAAGTGAGTCCCAACAGGCGATCTTCCGCGCGGACCAAAGAGAGTACCAAGCCGATGCCCAGCAGCGAAACAGCGTTCGATGTCGCGATTATCGGCGGCGGCCCCGGCGGATCGACCACGGGGACGCTCCTGAAGAAGTATGCGCCCGAGATGCGCGTGCTCATTGTCGAGAAGGAACGCTTCCCGCGCGACCACATCGGCGAGAGCCAACTCCCACCCATCGGGCGCATCCTGGTGGAGATGGGGGTCTGGGACAAGGTCGAGGCGGCCGGGTTCCCCATCAAGTTCGGCGCGACGTACACCTGGGGCAAGACCACGGAGCCGTGGACGTTCGGCTTCATTCCTCTAGAGGAGATCCCCAAGGACTACAAGCGTCCGGGGAAATGGGAGGGGTGGCGGACGCGCGTCGCGATCCAGGTCGACCGGGCCGAGTACGACAAGATCCTGCTGGACCACGCGGCGTCGATGGGGTGCGAGGTGCGGGAGGACACCAAGGTTGTGGGCGTGGACCATGCCGACGACACGGTGAGCGGTCTGACACTGAGCAGCGGCGAGCGGGTCACGGCGCGCCACTATGTGGACGCCTCCGGCAACGCCGCGGTTCTCCGGCGCGCCCTCGGAGTGGAGGTCGAGGCGCCGCAACTCCTCAAGAACGTGGCGTTCTGGGACTACTGGACCGGGAAGGAGATGAACGCGCCGATCTGGGAGGGCGGGGCGATCCGCATCCATATCCGCTCGACCGCCTACGGGTGGATCTGGTACATCGCGCTGGGACGCGACAAGACCAGCATCGGCCTGGTGGCCAACGCTGAGTACTACAAACAGACCGGCAAGAAGCCCGAGGAACTGTATTTGGAGGCGATCCACTCAGACCCGCTGGTGATGAAACTCATCGGCGAGGGCAAACGGCGCGGAAAGATCGACACCACCACCGACTGGTCGTACGTCTCGGATCGTGCGCACGGCAAGAACTGGTACCTGTGCGGCGAATCGCTGGGCTTCGCGGACCCGATCCTCTCGGCCGGGCTCACGCTCACGCACACCTGCGCCCAGCATCTGGCGTGCACGATCCTGGCGCTCGACCGCAAGGAGCACGACCGGAAGTGGCTGCTGGACCAGTACGGCGGCATCCAGCGGAAGCGCGTCCGCCAGCACATCCGGTTCGCGGACTACTGGTACTCGGGCAATGGCCTGTTCTCGGCCATCCAGGAGAACTGCGCGAAGATCGCCAAGGAGAGCGGCTTCACACTCAACCCGGTGGACGCCTTCAGGTGGCTGAGCAACGGCGGCATCGACGACATCCTCGGGCAGTTTGTGATCGGCGGGCTCGACCTTGCGGGGATCAAGGGAGTGCAGTGGCGATTGAACCACGCCTCCGACAAGGACGTAACTTTCCAGATCAGCGGGAAGAGCCGGTTCAAGCTCAACCTTCTGGGGGCGACCAGGACCACCATCGCCGCGGTGAAAGATGGGCGGATTGTCGCGGTCCCGGCGTATGTTCGCGCCGAGCGGATGCTTGTGCTTGCCGGGGCGTACGAGCGGGTGGTCGAGATCCTCCGCACGACGCCCGATGCCGAACGCATCACCCAACAGTTGCTCACGAGCATCCGAGGGGCGTCTCCGCCCGACCTGGTGTCCGCCATCTATCAGCAGTGCATCCTGTGCATGGAGGCGATGGCGGCAAACGGCTGGATCACCTGCGAAACCCGGCCGGGCCGACCAACCCTCACGGTCGAATCGCCCGAGGAGGGCAAGATCATCTACACCGCCGCGAAGGGCCCTGGGCGGAAGTCCGCGTAACGACTTGGGGATGGAACTCGCGGTGAGGGTGCCATCTCCCCCGTCCGCGACGGGGGAGATGTCGCCCAAGGCGACAGAGGGGGCACGCGTGCGGAACGCCCGGGCTTTCGCCCGAGCCTCTCCAACGCCCGAGCCTCTACAACGCCAGGGCCTCTACAGCGCCCGCGCCTCTACCATCCGGGGCCATGCCCATCATCCTCCGCTGGCTCCTCCGCCTGGGGCCTCTCAACCCCATCGCCGTGCGCCTCGTGCAGGGCGGCTCGCGCCGGACGCGCCACCTCTATAT
>Ga0163152_10008654_pt1 | contig 10793 bp, 15 predicted proteins | sample OliLakLV19MP8IB2_FD_148635 | JGI IMG/M metagenome (GOLD analysis project Ga0163152, IMG submission 148635) | Freshwater microbial mat bacterial communities from Lake Vanda, McMurdo Dry Valleys, Antarctica - Oligotrophic Lake LV.19.MP8.IB-2 | ecosystem: Environmental > Aquatic > Freshwater >...
TCGCGAATCTCCTCGGGGGGTCTGGTCTGTCGTCGAGTCCCAAGGCTGTGAGGGCCGTCGCCAAGGCTGTCGCCGCCGAGGGACGCCCCAAGCGTGTCGCACACCCCTCGCTGGCCGCGTGGCGCGCCGCGGCCGCCGCCCACGGGTACGGCGTCAAGGGCGGGAAGGGAAAACTTCCGGCCAAGGGCACCGCGGAGTACAACGCGATTCGCGCTACTTACGATGGGGCGCCGAGGGCCCCGTCGGTGCAGCGCCAGGGCGGATTCGTGTATGATCCGGACGCGATCGACGACGGGGGGGACCTCGTTTTTTGAGTGATTCGGCGGGTACAATTATGCATCGTTTATATAAAAATGGGTGCGTGCCGTAGCAAGATTGATCAAGTTTTGGATGAAGTACAGGCCCCTATCGACGCCGCGCTCGGGGCCGTTGACGTGCTCGTTGATGTCGCAAATGACGTGAGCGCCGCGACAGACCCTTCTCAGGTAGCCGGAAACGTGGGCGGTGCGATAACGAACGCGCTGGTCGACATGGCGGTCGCACATGCCATTGCATCTGCTACACAGGCACAGATTCAGGCCCAGGCCTGCGTTGCCGCCACCGTCGCCGTCGCCGCCGCCCCCCACCCGTTCCGCCACCGCCCCACGCGTCCGGACGTTCGCACACAGGTTCGTTCACGCTCGGCGGGGCCGGTGACGCGGGTCCGCCGCTCACGCAAATAACTCACTGGCGAACCGTGAACGTTTGAGAGACTGCGCAACCGCGGGGGTGGCAGCGACACTCCCATTCTCAAGTTCGTCCCACGTCTTCATCTCGTGGTCGGGAAAGCGATAAAAACTTCCATAGGACATTTGTGTCATGTACGCGGGTTGGGTGGCTTCGGTCGCCCGACACATGCCGCGAAAATGAGCAACGATACGCTCGAAACACGTAAAAGTCACGAGGTCCGGCCTCATACCCGCAGAGACCAGGTCTTTGACGCGGGGCCCGTCCGTCTCATCGGGGCGTTCCAGCACGACAAACGCATAATAGTCAGGTAGGTGAACGGCACGATCGGCGCGCACATTAATGAAATGACAATGCAAGCCGACCGGCGCCTTGACGTCGATTTTCTTGCCGTTGTACGCCACTGCGTCTCCGCGGTCGTCGCGATGCGAACACAGGCGTGTATCAAATAGCCGGTCGGTCGGTAGGTCTGACAGTTTGAGGAACGCAAACTCACCTAGGACCCCGAGGATACTACAGTCGATAGATGATCTGGTTTTGGAATACATCTGGTCTCTCACGTTGGCGGACGCGTTGACTGTCCAACGTTCAGACCCAATCTTGATACAAACCTGGAGATCGTCATTCGTAAATTCATACACACTGCCCTTGGGTATGTTCTTCATTATTTTCCTACCGTCTTATAAAACTATGGCGTACTCCCCATCGTGCCGCGTTCGCCAACTCAACCCGCCCGTGCAGACACAAAACGGCCAGATCCAACGTGGCCACGCCACTTGGGCGTCGCAGGGGTCCGTGTTTACTCGCGAGGGCATGACCGTTACCGGATTTAACGTCGGTCTGCGGATTCCCCAGCGCACCGATTACCTGACCCCCGAGTTTTTCAACGGTAACGCATGTCTGGTCCCATTTGCAGCGAATGGCGGCGACGCCGTGGGCCCCTACGCGATCGATGTCGGGTCGCCGACCAGTGCTGCCATGCTTAACGAGTCATTTTCCAGCATGAACCCCCACACTGGCAACGACGCTCCCCCCAGCATTTCGTTTGACACCTCGTACAACTCGGTGGCGGGGTGGCAATTTATTCAGAAACCCGGCGCGTCGGGTGAGGCGTCTATCACTCCTATGCTTCGTTGGCAGTCTTAGAATAATTAGAATAATACATCGTACGATTCGTCACCAAACACCATCGAAGACCCACCGCCGGCGTCGGACACCGTAACGTTGGCCTTGCTGTACTCGGACACGCGACGCTCGAAGAAATTTGTCTTTGACTGGAGGGAGTTCATGTCCATCCACGAGAACGGGTTCTTGGTGTTGTACAGCCGCGGATGTCCCAGTGCGACCAACAAACGATCCGCGACGAAATCAATGTACTCGCACATCATCTCGGCGTTCATCCCAATCAGCGACACTGGCAGCGCATCGGTGACAAACCTCTTTTCGATCTTCACAGCATCGGCGATAATCGCGTGGATCCGCTCGTCCGTCAGTTTGTGCTTGAGCATTTTGTACAGTTCACATGCAAAGTCGCAGTGAAGTCCTTCGTCGCGTGAAATGAGTTCGTTGGAAAACGTCAACCCAGGCATTTTACCTTGCTTCTTCAACCAATAAATGGCACAGAAAGATCCACTGAAGAAAATACCCTCCACCGCGGAGAAGGCGACCAGGCGTTCCGCAAACGAATCACTGGATGTGATCCAACGCAACGCCCAACCGGCCTTATCCTTCACGCATGGAATGGTGGATATGGCGCGAAAGAGGTGCGTCTTTTCGTCCTCGTCCTTCACGTAGGTGTCAATCAGAAGCGCGTACGTTTCCGAATGAACATTCTCGATTGCAATCTGAGCGCCGTAGAAAAAGCGGGCCTCGGGGATTTGAACCTCATTCATAAACCGCTCCACGATATTCTCGTTCACAATGCCGTCACTCGCCGCAAAAAAAGCCAACACAGTCTTGATGAAATGACGCTCGTTGTCGTTCATGTCGTCCCAATGACGCAGATCACCAATCAAATCGACCTCTTCGGCGGACCACATGCTCGATTGGGCATCCTTGTAGTATTTCCACAGGATAGGATACTTGATTGGAAGGATGACGAAACGATCTGGGTTGGGGGCGAGGATTGGTTCCATTTATGTTACAATACTTTTTTGTCGTTCACGCCAAGCCGATCTTTGTCGCGCGTCAAAGTAAAAGATGAGTCTGTGGGTCACCTCAAGTTTAACGGACCTCGCCGAGAAGAACAAGTCCCACCCAGACTTCTCAACTGCACTCGCAATGTATGACGCAATCCAAAATGTCGCCCAGCGGTTTGGGGAACTCTATATTTCGGACAAGGGGGATATTGATGTATTTTTGTATATTATTGCCGCGCCCGGCGACAAGAAAAAGACCAAATTGATCGCCTCCATCGTCGAACCGACCGCGGGCGAAATGAAAATCGCACGACAGACTGACGCAGCGGGGACTCGGGTCATCTGCGCGTCATTTCTGTGTGATTACCCAGACGCGGTATTCACGATCGACGGGGGGAGTCCCGTGTGTCTGCTAGTCGAAAAGACCAAGGAGAAAAGCGTACTGTCACTAAACGTGATGAAAGCCGCCGCCGCCGCGGGGCATCGCAACTTTGCAATCGCGGTCGCGGGGTCAGCCGAGGACGCCGAGGGCGCCGTTGTTAAGTCTTCTTCTTCATGAAGCGTGACAGGGGACCAACCGTAGTCGGAGGGGCAACGACGGCACGCTTGGGTTGGACGCGAGGCGTTTCCGACGGAGGTGCGGCCGACGCGACCTCTTCGAAATCACTATCGACATCCATCGCACCATTTGAGTCTGGGATCGTTATGCCGTGCACGTTCCACTGACCGCCCTTTTCGGATGACAGCGACCCGACTGGAGCGACAGACATGCCCTTGGCGTCGGGGACAGTCTGCTCAAATACCATCATTTTGGTTACCATTCGTCCAGTGTGGACGATTGTCCGGATAAGCAGACACGATAATTCCCTAAATCGCTCAATCGTCAAATCACCGCCGTACTTAATCAGCCGAAACCGCGACGGGGCTTCTGTGATCTCAGAATGGACTCCAAAAACGTCACGCATCAACTTGTTCAGAAGCAACATATTCCCCGCATTCCGATAGGATGGACGATCCATCATAAAGGCTTTTGCACAACTACCAGAACACACCACCCCAAACGTCTCGTACGTGTTTGTTTCGGGGTTATAACCGGCCGGGATGCATACGGGGACCGTGTGAAACGGCTCACCGTCGTGGTAGCACGCAATATTCGTACGCGTAGGCCACCGTTCGTGCTTTGTTTCGGAATTAAATACACCATGTTGGATGTACGTGTGCCCGTCTGGACCAATGGTTCGCGTAAGATTTGATGCTTTTAGTTCATCCTCGCAATAGATGGATGAGGGGATCGGAACTGCGTCTGACAGCGCACCTCGACGAGACATGAATTATAATCGACTTTGTATACTAAACAAACATGTCGAGCGACTATGGCAGACGCGTCACAAATCTGTTGTACCCGCAACCCGATGTCGGAATGCCCGTCCAGTCGATGATGCAAGGTGTATTGGCAGACTCACACAAGTCCAAACCGTCAGTGATGCATATTTTTATCGTCACACTCGTCTTGAGTTTCGGGGTCGGATTTGGAATTTCGTACCTCGTTCATAGGAAGAAGGGAGACAAACCTACCCAACAACAAGAATGACCGACCGCAATTTTGCAAAGTTCGAATATAACGAATCGATGAAAAAGTACATTAGGGAACTCAGGATGAGGGATCGGAGAGTCATCTTTAATGAAATTAGGACCACCCGAAAACTTAATAGCGACACGTATCTTCCCCACCACGGTCTTTTTGCAGGGCAGTTCGCGACGTTTCAAATTCTCAACGAACACACCAGAAGGGTTGAAACGGCAACCCCCTCAGCAAGAACTCGGTAGACCCACGTTACCACTTGTACCCGTCCCAGCCTTCACTGCGTTGCGACCCATGGCCTTCGCCCCGGTACTGGTTGAGACCGCGTAAGGGTCGGACTGGCCCCACGTGTCGTAATTACACGGAAGGTAACCGGGGGAAGCCTGAGTCGGGTCGGTCGCCGTAGTGGCATTCACAAACCACTGGTTGATCGGGTTAGCGCCCCCCATACCGCCGTTCACGTAGTAGTAGTAACTGTACGCACTTCCCGCCGCAAATCCACCAAGCAGAAAAACCCCCCTGGCGGAGTGATAAGCAACTAGGGCTGCGATGTCAGACTCAGTTAGCGTACTAAGAGGCCAGTCAGCCGCAAAAGCCACCGCGAGGTCCTCGATGGTGTGACCGATGTGGCTCGTGGTCCCCGAGCCCCCAAGTCCGACGAGACTCCGGATTATAAGAAGGGTGTTGTCCGCCTGGTAAGGAATGACCATTTACCATACATGCGCAATTTTTATGTGATGCGTCCAATACGTATCGTTTTTTACGTTCACTTATAAAAAAACACTATGGAAAATTATCACATGTTTGGAACGGTTAACCCCCCGCAGATGTCTTCCACCCGGCGACGCACGACGCGTGTCACTACAGTCCCTGATCAGCACGAACATCACGAACATCACGAACATACCCACGAACCCGCTACAGTCGCTGAAGTCGCTGAAGTCGCTGAAGTCGTCGCGCCCGCCGTTACTGAGCAGACCGCTGATGACCGCGTGGTGGAAATCAATCTTTTGCGCGAAGATGCGGAAGCAATGCGGGACACACTGCGGACCCTTAACACGCGTCTCGACACGATTGACCTCCGGCTTGCCGCCATAGCCACACACGGCGACCAGAACCGTGAATTGTGATTTTAATAAATATCATCAATCTCGATCGTACGTCGGATTCGTGTCTGCACGAATTGTGTTGCTGTGATATTTCCAGTTATGGCCTGGCGACATACCGCCTCGGTTTGGTGCTTGATATGTCGAAGCAAAAACGGATCATTTCGTTCGTTTGGTCGTCATACGGCACATGGCGAATCGCGGAAGGTTCGCGTCTTACTGCGATTAGCCGTACGCGCGGCGTTGGGTGATCTATTAGAAACAGCGCACCTCCATTTTGCCGAACGGCCGCCTCCTGGACACGCGGGGTCTGATATTTTGCCCAACGGATGGCGTATCCCCAGTTCGAACACGCAAAAAAACAGATCTGTTCGGTTTGGTCGCATGGTGGAATGAGTCGCAGGGCGTACCCATCATACTCGACCATATTTTCGAGTCCTTTACGTTACAGAGGTTGTCTGGATCGGCTATAACAGCATCGATACAGAACTGTTCGTCACTCCAGCCATCAAATCCACTCATTTCAACTATCGTTTACAGCGACCAATGCATTCACTCAATTTTTCAATTGACATAATGGGGCTTGTGCTACCACCGATAAAACCATTGCGTTCAAACGCATGCGGCGCGTAATTAAGTACTACCATATATGTCTCTGTCCGGCCCGAGCCTTATTTACGCTTCAATCGGGGGTATCCACGTCATAAAGTCGGTCTTCCGCCCTGGGGACGTCAAGCCCATTGCGAATCCTGCAGACAATGTTGCTATTTTTATTATTTGGATCTGTATCTTCGAACTTCTTGCAAAAAACCAATTACACCACGTATCATGGATCTTGGCTTCTCCCGCGATACTAACAATGATATTTATGATAACATATCAATCATTTAATTATATCAAGTGATTGGTCTGGTCCTCGTATAAAATATAGCAAATATATAAATGGATGACTATGATGTGCATGGTCTTATGGACCATATTTTCATGGGGGACGGGGCATTAGAGCGTCTTAAGCATTACGACCTGTTCAGATTACGCCAGTATGTACTTAACGAAATCATATTCAAACATTTCCCGGAAGAGGACCTCGTGGTCCCCAGTTCGACCATTAATGACAAAACAATCGGCCGTGCTATAACGCATGGATCATATGGGTCGGTTCATAACGTTTGTCTCGCGTTGCACCCGTCGGAATGTAACTACGTGGCAAAGGTCATCAAAATCGCCAAATATTCCCAAGACTCTGGAACAACGTACCGACACTTTGTGACAGAAGTAATATGTTCACTTCGGGCGAGTACTGGACGTTTCGGACCTCGTGTCGGCGACGTTTGCATTTGTCGGTATCGCGACGCGTACTACGGTATAATTATTCTTGAAAAATACGACTACATGATTGCGCACGTCCCGCTTGCGATGGATGATATCATAACAATCATGAATTTGATATTCAAAATGACGAAGTCTGGCATTTATCACGGCGATTTGTTTGCGAAGAACATCCTCGCGAAAAAGAACGATCGGGGATCTTTAGATTTTGCAATCACTGATTTTGGAACTGCATTTTTGTCTGAACAATCCTTCGGGGGGGATGTAGGGGCGTTCGACATTGTTTCCTTTTTGTTTGGCTGGTATATCCCCACCGCCAGTGGATGGAAACTGGTGGGGGCGCCTGTCGCAGACCCCAATGATATCAAAAAGGCACTCCAGATTTACATAGATTTGGATCCGAAGCACCACGCGCAGGACGTGTTGCACGCGTTACAAATGCGCATTAGCCAGGCGGCAACACTAGAAAACCCGACCGCTAAAAATGAAGATGGAACGGTCACTACTAACCCGGTCTTGATGTACAAGACGATATTCGCCAGTATTTCTGACGAGTATTTACGATACATTAGTCCCGTCCTCCGCGAATACACCGTTTGGACGACCCTCGAATCAGTGCCGGACCGATCAACCGCGACTAATACGCTCGTAGAAGGGGTCGAGATGCGACTAAAAATATCAAAGGTTCAATAAATGTCATTCCACGATTTTGTTCGGCTTCAACGCGTGTTTGCGACTCATCCAGATTACGACGCCGTCGCGGCCATCGATAGTGAGGTCCATCTGATGAACATTGTTCCTTCTCATTCGCAGTTTGTCGAGTTTTCCCGTCACCCCGACGTGATGAAATTCCGAACCCACCTAGATCGTATGATGTACGACGAGAAATACTTCATTAGTGTCGTGCCTACGATTGACGAGTATTACGCGAACAGTCAATACAAGGAGGGTGAGGAATTATACAAGGGGGAAGACGGTAGTGTTGTTTCGATTTGTACGGGTGACGGCACGTGTCCGCGCGTCATGAAGAAAATCAAGATCCGTAATTCGATATTTATGGAAGTTTTCGCCTGTCTCCGTGCGGCTCAGGCCAAGGTTGGACCCGAGATCTATGAGGTCGTCATATGTCGCCAGGGGGGCGAATTCTACACGTGTATAACAATGGAACGTTACGAGCGAACGACGGCCGATATGGTGTTATCTGACGATGACATTGACCAGATATATGAACTTATATCAAAACTGCACGTAGTTGGAGTGCACCATGGTGATTTGTACCAGAAGCACGTCGTGACGAAAAGCAACGGCCCCCGCAAATTTGCATTAATTGATTATGGTTCATCGTGGATTTACGAACCAAGAATGATGGATGCGAGACTAAAGGCGGTTGACTACGTGACATTCTTCAACGGTGTTAACATTGGTGGGTCGTGGATTAGACCGACCTTGATTAGTGAAGAGAGGAGCGACGACGCGAGGCAGGATATTGCAGCCTCGTTTATGGGCGCGAACCGCCTATACATCGACGCGTGGGGTATCGCGATTCGGTGGAGACTTAATATGAGGGGAACATCTCTCGACCCCTACGGCGGAGATGGTCCTGTCATAACAAAGCCCCTCAACTATTACGTTGTCATTTTCAACACCGTGCCGCTGATCGTTATTAACCTGGAGGGGGTAAACGCCCTGCTAAAACGCGTAAAACTATTGCACACAGACACATCGCCAAAAAGGGACGTCGAGAGGTGTGAAACGAAGTGTCGCGGGGTGTTGGAGGAGCACTACAACGAATTGCTAGCAACTGACCTTGGATAAAATAGATATTATTTACAAAGAAATGTCAGACGACGACTATCGGCGCCTCGGGCAAGTCGCAGAATTTGCCAAGGGGAAGGAAGTGGCGGAGATTCGCAATATCGTTCAGGGCATTTGCGACGGTAGGTACGAAGGTGAGTTAGGGTCCTTGCCGGACGAATTCAAGTCGTTGTACACCGCGCAAAGTGGCAGTCTGGTAGGGGATCAAAATGGTGTCATACGGTTGTTCTGCCGCCGCGATGGTGACGAGGGCGATCATTCAATTGAGGCATGCCCCTTGGTTATGAAACATACCGACCTACCTTCACATGACTTTTTTAACGAAGTGTTTGCCTATTTACGTGCCGCGCATGCCAAGGTAGGGCCTAATATTTATATCGTTCATGTTTATCGTCACGCCGGGGCGATTATCATTATGGATCGCTACGATAGTGACATCAAGCATGTTGTACTGCAACCAAATGACGTCCACGAAATATTCGATTTGATACAACGGATGCATAGATGCGGCATCCACCACGGAGATCTATTCACGAAGAATATCCTCGTTAAAACTGTTCGTGGTGTTCGCAAATTTGCCGTGACAGATTTCGGGTTAGCGTGGCTGTTCAATCCAGGTGAAGTTCCACTCTCAATCCAGGCGGTCGATTTTGTGACGTTTCTGTATGGGATGTGCGGAGAAAGATACGGTGTGACGCACTGGTGTCATACGCCACTTTTTCAAGATGACGAAGTTAAGATTAGCGACGAAATTGCGCAGGGATTTATATCCGGTTCAAATGATCGCCGAGAAGGCTGGTTGAGTGCCATCCGCAGCCGTATCAACAGTACGGGGACCCTCCGCGTTCCCCGCGGGTCCCACCGTGTAGTATCACCGGATATAGCGTCCTATTACGTTACGATATTTAGGAGTGTCCCACTCTCGACCATTGAATTCTACGGTGTTAAAGGGACCGCGGATCGGGAAGGCTGGATGGGGACGATACAGATCCCTGAGGAAAAAATGAAGGAAAGCCGCCGTCTATTTTATCGCACAGTAGAATCTAATTATTACGACCAAATAGACCGCCGCGTTGAAACATAAAATATAATGTTCGCGACTTTCAACAAAATGTTTTTAATCGTGTCATTCTACACGCCTGGGAAAGACGCCTACAAACGTATGGGCGACGTAAACAAAATGAACATTCGAAAATATGCGGAAAAACACAATTATGAACACATGGTGGTATCGGAACCATTTACAACGACACGCAACGCGTACTGGAGGAAAATCACCCTTTTACGCGAAATCATGGGTAAGGGTGACCCAAGTATCAAATGGATCTTCTGGCACGACATCGATGCACTCATTACCAATCATTCGGTACGCCTCGAGACTCTACTTGGTCGTGTGCCCCGTAATGTTGGATTAGTCGTAACGAAAGACTACCTCGGGCTCAACAGTGGGAACTTTTTTATCAGGTGTTCGCCGAATAGCATGCAGTTTCTCGACACGGTGTTTGTCATGCGAACACACAAAGTTGTCAGGGCGTCTGGATTTCCGGAACAAAAGGCGATGGAACTGCTCCTCAAAACAAAACAATGGAAATCGTTTGTCAAGTGGGAAGACCAGAGGACATTCAATAGTTTCCCAGTCGGGGTGTTTGGAAAACGGTGGCGAAGGGGCGACTTCCTCATTCACTTCGCAGGCATCCCGCGCGACAGGGCGGCGCAACTGATGGAGGAATACTCGACAGACCCAAAACAGATTAACAACAAGTATTTGTTACTTGATTTCTTTTGGTGGGCGATCTCCATGGGAGGGTCTGTCGCGTGTTACGTGACAACATCATCGTGGAAAGCGGCTCTGCTTTGGTTGGTTGCCACGCAGATGATTTATCTGTATTCGGTGTCGCGGTAGGCCGGTAGGCCGGCCCGGGAATTATGTCTCACAATTATCCTAAACAACCATGCCGCCCGCTGGAGGAACCAAGGCTCCTCCCACGGAAAGCAAGGCCGCCGCTCCACTCCCGTCAAAGGCGGTTCGATTCGCTCGCGGCTCAACGATCAATGAAGTCGCGGACAGCCTCTCCAAGTTTTCCAACTGGTACTACA